>Ga0102593_1000149_pt1 | contig 181294 bp, 166 predicted proteins | sample AraplaCol_mMS_r2_2_FD_76862 | JGI IMG/M metagenome (GOLD analysis project Ga0102593, IMG submission 76862) | Arabidopsis root microbial communities from North Carolina, USA - plate scrape MF_Col_mMS_r2 (SPADES assembly) (version 2) | ecosystem: Host-associated > Plants > Roots > Endosphere...
CCATCTCATAGTCGGTCGGACGCGCTTGCGCACGTCCCACTTTTACATAGTGCTCGTGGCCGGAAGCAAATTCCCCATTGCGCACTGCGTCCGCGACATCAGGATTCACCTTCAAATAGACAACTTCATTAAATTCAGGGTTCATGAGACCACTTAACTATTCAAACGGGGCGGATGGGACCAGCTTCGACCAGCACAGCTAAGCCGCGAGGCCACCAAATTGCCGCAATTCGCTCTTTCGACAACCTTTGGGGCTGCATTTACCGAGCTACGCCGAATGCATGCGATCGCATGCTTACTGCGGCGTAACCTGCTATTTTAGCACCCTGGCAGTCCGCCCCGGCCGCTCGGCGAAGTTGGCGACATTGCGGAAGATGCTCAACACCGGGACAGCAAAGCTAAATCCGCCGCCTGAGTTGATTGGGCGGTTACTTGCCCATTACACCAACGCAACACTTGCCGCAAAGTTATTAAACATATACGCCCCATGCCGTTCATGGCTTACAATCGGTATTTTCCTCAAACCTGCCCCTGTATGCGCCTGCCCGTCTCAGCAGCCTCCGTTCGCCCTATTTATTTACTTGTGTTTTTGGGATTGGTTTTTAGCAGCCTGGCGTTTTTTCCCGGCTGGATGAGTAATGACTCCATCATCCAGTACCGGGAAGCTCGAGCCGGGGTGTTCAACGACTGGCACCCTGTATTAATGGCTTGGTGGTGGAGACAGTTAGATCGGGTTTATCAAGGTCCAGCACTTTTCCTATTTCAAAATTTGTTGATGTACTGGGGAGGCCTGGGACTCCTGGCAAACGCAATTCGGCGCGATGCCGGTCGACGCGCCTATCTAATTCCCTTGGTAGGTTTTTGGCCCGCATGGCTTTTCGTGTTGGGAGAAATATGGAAAGACGTCGCGTTCGCGTGCAGCTTATTCATGGCATGGGCAATCATTCTCAATGCATTTTTCTGGCAAAGGCGGACAGCGTGGTTCGAGCGCTGCATGTTAATTGTGCTATTAAGCTTTGCGGTAGGCGTCAAGACGAACGGCATTGTTGCCATCCCATTTGCGGTTGCATTTTGGTTGCACAATGAGAAAGTACGCTTCGGCGTCCGTTTCCTTGCCTCGGCTACGTTGATCACCTTGACTATCTTCGTGCTTCCCATTGGAGTCAGCAGCGCCCTCCAAGTCAAGCATGATAATTCATTTCAATATACTCAGGTTTACGACTTACTCGCAGTGTCCGCAAAGAACGAACGCAACCTGCTGCCCCAATATATCAATATGCGCGTTCAACTTACGGACGCGGAATTAAAGGATGCATACTCCGTCGGCCACAACAACAATTTCTTCTACGGGCTAACCGGTGATTTGGTTGGACTAAGGGCCCCTGCCCCGGTTGATGCCGCTGAGCTAAAAAAATCGTGGATCAATGCGATCAAAGATCATCCTCTCGATTACATCAAACACAGATGGGATCTATTCCTTTCGTTGCTCAGGGTTGGGCAACCTGCAGCCGCCTATGTCGCAAGCCCATTGGTGGTGAATAATGAATTCGGAATCACGTTCAACGCCAATCCCATATCCAATTGGTTGAACGAACAACCTCAGGCACATCCGTGGTTGTTTTATCCGTGGATCTATTTGCTGTTAACGCTTTTCGCGACTGTCGGCGCGCTAATCAAAAAGAAGCATCGAATTCTTGTGACACTCGTTGCAGGGTCTTCATTTGCATTTGTCGCACCTCATTTAATCATTGCGCCCGCCACTGATTTTCGCTATTTGTATTACTCGTACTTTTGTGCTGTCATTGTTCTATCGCTTGCTCTCGTTAGTCCCAAGACAACTAACTGCAATGTCGGCGCCAACACTTGACATAGGGCCATGCTGCCGGCCATTTGTGGGCCATCGCTTCACCAGCGCTGGGCGTGGTTACGCTGGAGCTTCATTAAAAAGCGCCGAGGGACGTTCTGGAGCTTATAATCAGCGGCTTTATCAAATGGCGCTGCACCGGCAGCGCTTAAGCTCTGGGGAAATATGAGCATAGCTGCCTATCCTGTCTTTTTGTCGGTTGTATTTGTGATGCGCAACCAGGCCCTGCAATTGAGCACGCTTCTGAGGTCAGCCAGTCAGCAGGTCGCTTCGTATGCCAGCGACTACGAACTAATCATTGTTGACAACGCCTCTGACGATGAGAGCGTGCATGTACTCAAATCGCTGACGGCTCAGCAAGGACTGCCGAACCTCCAGGTATATGCGCTGACCAAGGAAGTGAACAGCGACACTGCGGCTTGGGTCGGACTGGAGAACGCATTGGGGGATTTTGTGGCGGTCATCGATCCAATGACCGACGACATCGCATTCCTTCCCCAAATGCTTGACAAGGTCGTAAGCGGCGCCGATGTTGTGTTTGCGAATAATCGTCAAAAGCCTCGCCAGAGCCTCTCATACCGCTTGGCCAACAGCGTATTCCACGCACTGTACAAAGTCTTTAACGGCATTCACCTCGCCAAGGAAGCGCCAAGCTACAGGCTCCTTAGCAAGCGTGTAATCAACTTCATACTTCAGCATCGGCAGCCATCCCTAACGTACAGGCATCTGCCAGCAACTGGTGGTTTCGCGCGCGTGAATATGGAATACAGCGCCACGCCGGTCGAAGGGAAAGTCAAAAGGCTCGGTGAAAGCATCGACCATGGCATGCAATTGCTCGTCTCGACGACCCAAGGACCAATGCGACTTGTTACCACCCTGTCGCTCTTTGGTGCCGTCGCCAACTTGATCTATTCGATTTATGTTGTGGTGATCGGCATCTTCAAGACCGACATAGCTCCAGGCTGGATTAGCCTATCGCTGCAGCAGTCCGGCATGTTCTTCCTGATTTCGCTCGTTCTTTTGGTGCTGGGGGAGTACATTCTCCAGATGGCAACCCTTTCCAATGAGGGCCCGCTCTATCACGTCGGACAAGAGTTCACGAGTGCCCGCATGACTCGCAAAGAAAAGCTGAACATTGAATCGGCATCTTCAAGCGCAGGTATCGGAACGTGAGCACAACTGACGCAGAGGTCGTGGTAATTGGTGGCGGATTTTATGGTGCCGCCATCGCCATCTACCTGGCGAAGCAGCGCGGACTGAAGCGTGTTATCCTGTTGGAACGGGAATCGAAGCTGCTTGGTCGTGCCTCGTACCACAACCAGGCGCGTGTTCACAACGGCTACCACTATCCACGTAGCTTCACCACCGCTTTTCGTAGCCGGATAAACCTCCCTCGTTTCGTGCGCGATTGGCCGCAGGCAGTCAAACAAGACTTCACCAAACTGTACGCTATCGCAAGGCGGAACTCGAAGGTGACCGCTAAACAGTTCGAACGCTTTGGCAATGAGATCGGGGCCAGGATACAACCCGCCGAAAGCGGCCTGCAAAAATTGTTCGAACCACGATTAGTTGAGGCGGTTTACCAGGTCGAAGAATATGCTTTCGACTCCACCCACCTCGCGGCATGGGCTCAGGAAGAACTTCAGCAGTCCGGCATCGAGGTTCGACTGTCAACACGGGCCATGTCGGTTTCGCGGGATTCGGAATTTGGTTTGCAAGTCACCTCTGTGAACAGCAATGGTGACTTGGAGTCCTTGAGATGCAGGTACCTATTCAACTGCACATACAGCGGCTTGAATCAGCTTGGCGGAGAATTCCCCGGCACGAAAACCCATTTAAAGCACGAAATTACTGAGATGGCGCTCATCAAAGCCCCGCCAGCATTGGAGGGGCTAGGCATCACAGTGATGGACGGCCCCTTCTTTTCGATGATGCCTTTCCCTGCGCGAGGAATGCATACGCTTTCGCATGTTCGCTACACGCCCCACTATAGCTGGCACGACCAACTTGGGGACGACCCGTACAAGAAGCTGAACGAATACGACCAGGATTCCCGCATCGACCGTATGTTGCGGGACGTGGGGCGCTATATGCCATCGATACTTGATGCTCAATATGTCGATTCGCTGTTTGAGGTCAAAACAATATTACAAAAGAACGAAAGCGACGACGGGCGCCCTATTTTGTTTGAGAAGCATACTGAACTGCCGGGCAGCTATTCCGTGCTTGGCGGGAAGATCGACAATATTTATGACGTGCTCGAAAAGCTCGACGATGAGAGTTTTGAGAACGTCGCGGAGCCATGAATGAAGAAGAATGCGCTAATTGGATTCTCCGGTTTCGTCGGAACCACACTATTAAAACAGAGATCATTTGATGCGCTGTACCGTTCCACCAATATCCAGGAAATCGACAGCGGGGAATTTAAACTTGTAGTTTGCGCTGGCGCCCCTGCACAGAAGTGGGTAGCAAACAGCAAACCGGAAGAAGACAAGCAAAAGATCGAGGCGTTAATCAGCCATCTTGAAACAATCACTTGCGACACTTTCGTTTTGATCAGTACGGTCGACGTATTCAAGACCCCTCAAGGCGTAGATGAGGATACTCCAGTCGACGAAGATGGGCTGCATGCTTATGGCCTGCATCGCCGTATGCTGGAAAAGTTCGTTGAGGAACACTTCCCCAAGCATTTGATTGTCCGCCTGCCGGGGTTGGTGGGGCCGGGCTTGCGCAAGAATGTCATTTTCGACTTCCTGAACGACAATAACCTGCACTCAATCGAAAGCCGGGGCGTGTTTCAGTTCTACCCGATGGTAAATCTATGGTTCGACATCAAGACCGCCATCAGTGCAGGACTCAGTCTAGTCCACTTGACCGCGGAACCGGTCAGCGTTGAAGAAGTCTCGCTGCACGGATTTGGGCACCCGTTCACCCAGCAACTGAGCGGAACACCTGCCCGTTATGATATGCAGACACGGCATGCAAATCACTTTGGCGCATCTGGCCGTCACCAATACAGCGCGCGAGAAACCATTCAGGCAATTCGAGCCTATGCTCAGTCTGAACCTCTTAAGGCAGGGGGAGCTGCATGAGGCTTGCGATTTCGAACATCGCCTGGGACATTGACGAAGACGAAGAGATGGTATCGCTGCTGAAGAAATTCAGTGTTGACGCCATCGACATAGCCCCTAGCAAGTATTTCCCGACGCCGGCCAAAGCGAGCCAGGCCGACATTCAAGCGGTGAGAGGCTGGTGGGATCAGCGAGGCATTGAAATCACAGGGATGCAATCGCTACTGTTTGGCACAGTGGGTTTGAATGTTTTCGGCCCGGAAGATGTCCAGGATGCGCTATTGGAACATCTGGCGGCGGTCTGCCGTATCGCGTCCGGCCTTGGTGCAACCCGCCTCGTATTTGGTTCGCCCAAAAACCGCGATCGTACGGGTTTGACCGATGAACAGGCACTCACTAAAGCAGTAGCATTCTTCCGTCGCCTCGGTGACATTGCCGAAGAACATGGAACCATCATCTGCCTGGAACCAAACCCTACTTGCTACGGCGCCAATTTCATGACCACGAGCGAAGAGACGGCGCGGGTGGTCAGGAGCGTCGCTCACTCCGGCATTCGCATGCAACTCGATACCGGTGCGTTGACGATCAACGGCGAATCAGCAACAACGATTCTGCGGGAATGCTATGGCCTGATCGGACATGTGCATATCAGCGAACCAAATCTGGTCCCTATCGGCGATATGGATACAGACCACAACCGCTTGCATGAAGCACTCGCCAGATACGTTCCTGGTCACGTGGCTTCGATCGAAATGGTTGCGACAAAAGATGAGCCTCATCTCGTCGCCATTGAGCGCGCGCTTATGCAGGCAAGCAAGTCCTATCGTCCAGTGGCAGGGAAATCAGTATGAAGTGGATAATTCTTTTGACAGGCATTCTTGCCAACGCATCTGCCAGCGTGCTTGTGAAGATTGCGATGATGCCACCTCGCAAATTCCCGTCGCTCGCCGATCCATGGGCGGCGCTCAGCAACTGGCCATTCTGGCTTGGGCTGGGGCTGTATGGCGGCGCATTCCTTCTGTATGCAGCCGCCCTGGCACGCCTGCCTTTGAATGTAGCCCATCCAATATTGACATCGGGTGCGGTTGCGACAGTGGCACTGTTTTCCATCTTTCTCTTTCGTGAGCCATTCCACTGGACTACCATCGCCGGAATCTTCTTGGTAATTTCCGGTGTTGCACTCATTACAGCACGCGTCTCATGAATCAATACAGCAATTCCGAAAACATGCGCCCGGTAGACCGTGACACCTGGGCCGTTCCCGCAATGGACGTGACCTTCTGGCAGGGGAAGAAGCATCCATATTGTGTGGTTATCCCAGTTATCAACGAAGGTGACCGCATCCGAAGTCTGTTAAATCGTATGCAGGGTTGTCAAATCTCATCGATTGCCGACATCGTTATTGTTGACGGCGGCAGTACCGATGGCTCAATGGAAGTCGATGCATTAAAGGCTGTTGAAGTGGCCGGGCTGGTTGTCAAGAAAGGGCCCGGCAAACTGAGCGCTCAATTGCGCTGTGCCTATGCGTTCGCGCTTGATCAAGGATACCGAGGGATTGTCACGATTGATGGCAACGATAAGGACGACCCGGAGTCGATTTCTCAGTTTATCGATGCCCTGAACGATGGTATCGATTTCGCACAAGCCTCACGCTTCATCTCGGGCGGTGTTGCGGTAAATACTCCCAAGTCGAGGGACTTTGCTATCCGTTTCATTCATGCACCGGCACTTTCCATGAGTTCCGGCTTCAAGTGGACTGATACCACGCAGGGCTTCCGGGCATATAGCCGCAAGATGCTTCTGGATCCGGCGATCGGTGCGTTCCGCGATATTTTTCAGGAGTACGAACTGCTCGCCTATCTTTCGCACCGAGTCCCGCAATTGAATTATCGATGCGTCGAGATCCCAACTACGCGCCGATATCCGAAGGGAGAAGTTCCAACGAAAATCTCCGCCTTGCGTGGAAACATGAAAGTTCTCAAAACGCTCGCATATGCCTGCCTTGGGCACTTCAACATTAAGTAACAGCATCTCTGGCCGACGGTTTACGAAACATCAAAGACAGGTGTGGTTGAAAGGCCCTCCGCAGAAGTTGCGCCGAACAGGCTCGCAGCTGCCGGACGCTACGTCCTGACTTTGGGCTTGTTTGATCGTTTGGCGAACATGCGAGGCGGGAGGGCGACGAAACCAGTTGAGCGATCTGGCGACGCCCTCGCTACGCGCCTTGCTTTTACATTCCGGCAGTCAACGACCATTTACGGCGCTTGCCTTCTATCGAGGCGCAAAACCCAGGCAAAGTGATGCCAGAAAGACAAGTCAATCTTGTCAAAATATCGCTTTCCCTGCTATAATTGCGCGCCTTGGTCTGGTCTGAAAATCCCTGCACCAGCGGTTCGATTCAGACCTGGGATACCAATATTCAAACCCCAGCCGGTTTCGGTTGGGGTTTTCTACTTTCGAAGTTCATGTTGACCGCTTTCGAGTGGCGTTTTCCGACTAAATCTTGCGGCAATACAGCTCAAAGGCTATTCAATGAAAGGCTTTGGACCAAAATGATGCTCCCGCGACAAGACTAAATCGGTAGTACTGGCCAACCACCAATTGCTACAAGTTTGCGGGAAACGCACGGAATTTATCTGGAGTTGAGATTTTGACGATTGACATTTCTATTGTTGTTCCAGTTTATCGCTCACAAGAAACAATTCCCGAGCTCCATCGTCGGCTTGTGGCCGTACTGGAAGGCAATCAATTGAGCTTCGAAATTGTTTTCGTAGAAGATTGCGGCGGAGATAATTCCTGGGAAGTTATCAACCAGGTTTCCGCCGAGGACACTCGGGTCAAAGGCGTTCGCCTGAGCCGAAACTATGGACAGCACAACGCGCTGCTGTGCGGCATCCGGGAAGCGCAAGGAAATGTCATCATCACGCTGGACGATGACCTGCAAAACCCCCCTGAAGAAATTCCGAAGCTGCTGGCCGCGCTGCACACCGGTTATGACGTGGTGTATGGCTTTCCTCAAGCCCAAACACATGGCTTTCTGCGCAACCTCGCGTCGCGCGTGACCAAACTCGCACTCAGGAGTGCAATGGGTGCCGAAACCGCCGGCAAGGCAAGTGCGTTCCGCGCCTTCAAGGGGCACCTTAAGGATTCCTTCGCCGATTACCGCAGCCCCGCCGTCAATATCGAGGTATTGCTGACCTGGGGCACGACCAAATTTGGCCACGTGCTTGTACGCCAGGACCCGCGCGCAACAGGTGAATCGGGCTACACACTGCGTAAGCTGGTGGTTCATGCCGTCAATATGGCGACCGGGTTCTCCACACTTCCGCTCCAGATTGCCAGCGTGCTCGGCATCGCCTTTTCCCTGCTGGGCGTAGCGATCCTCGCTTATGTACTTGTCCGCTACCTGATTTCCGGCTCCGTCGTTCCTGGTTTCAGTTTTATCGCATCCATCATCGCGATCTTCTCCGGCGCCCAACTGTTCTGCCTTGGCATCATCGGGGAATACCTGGCCCGAATGCATTCCCGAACGATGGAACGACCGATGTATAACGTACTCGAGAAAACCAAACATTAAGAATATTGCGAATACTGTACTGCAGTTCAACATAACTTAAGGACGAATGCCCATGTTCCATAAAATCCTGAATAAAGACTGTGCGATCCAGGTTGGCGAGAAAACCATTATCGGGGACAACGTTGTTCTTGGTCCTAACTGCAAGAAGATTACGATCGGATTTGGCTGCTTCATCGGCCGCGACATTTATATCGACGTCGAAGAATTGACTATCGGCGACTACACGACTATCCATCACGGCTCCATTGTTCACGGCATCAAAACCTCGATAGGCCACAATTGCTGGTTCGGCCATTACACGATTATCGATTCTCTTGGCGGCAATACGGTGATTCACAATAATGTCGGCGTCGGTGCGCATTCCCAGCTCTGGAGCCACATGAAGTTCGGCGATATGCTAGCCGGCTGCCGTTGGAATTCGTCCGGCAGCCTGGTATTGGAAGACGACGTATGGCTGGTAGGGCATTCGATTGTGGGCCCAATCCACGCAAAGCGCCGGTCGATGCTGATGACTGGCGGTGTGGCGACGCGCAATATGGAAGAAAACCGCATTTATGCCGGCAGCCCGGCCAGCGACATTACTGAAAAGCTGGGGCAACAGTTCGCCGAAGTTGGCTTGGACCAGCGTAAGGCAAAGTTTGAGCAACTCAAGCAGGAGTTTGCACAAAAATCCGGCATCGATGTCAGCCAATTCGTTGCCGTCGAAGCTTTCACCGGGCGACCCGATGTCACAGAGTTCAATCTAATGGCACGCCAATACCGTCCGCGCCGCACGGATCAAGAGTACAAATTCATCAAATTTATGTTATACGACAAGGCCAAGTTTGTGCCGGTTGCATGAGCCCGGCGTTTCGGATTGTGAGTGTTAAGTTATGAAAACTGCGATCGGGCAGCTTATCCGTTACGGCATTGTCGGAGTTATTTCCAATGCAGTCGGCTTTATCCTTTACCTGCTCCTGACTGAGTTTGGGGTAGAGCATAAGCTGGCGATGACGCTTCTTTACGCGGTTGGCGTCGCGCAGTCATTCATCTTCAACAAGCGCTGGTCATTCCGGCATGGCGGCACACATGGCCCGGCATTCGTACGCTATTGCACGGCGTACGGCATCGGCTACCTGATAAATCTCGCTGTACTGTTCGTCCTGGTCGACCAGCTCGGCTTTCGCCATCAGATTGTGCAGGGCGCCATGGTGATCACTTTAGCCGCACTCCTTTTCCTGCTCCAGAAATTCTGGGTTTTCCGTTCATCTACCAATTAGTCGACTGCAGCCGTTCTAAACTATGGATATACCATTCAACAAGCCCCACATGACCGGCAAAGAGCTCTGGTACATTGCCCAAGCGCATGCTGCGGGGCACCTTTCGGGCGACGGCCAATTCACGAAACTTTGTTCGCGATGGCTTGAGCAGCGCACCCGTAGTGCCAAGGCCCTACTGACACACTCATGCACGGCAGCCCTGGAAATGGCAGCGATCCTTGCCAACCTTGAGCCGGGCGATGAAGTCATCATGCCGTCCTACACCTTCGTATCCACGGCCAATGCCTTTGTACTGCGCGGGGCAATTCCAGTATTCGTCGATGTACGTGCCGATACTCTGAACATCGACGAAAGCCTGATTGAAGCGGCGATTACGGCCAGGACTAAGGCCATTTGCGTCGTCCACTACGCCGGAGTGGCCTGCGAAATGGATACGATTATGGATATTGCACGCCGCCACCAACTCATGGTGATTGAGGATGCGGCACAGGCCATCATGTCGGCTTACAAAGGCCGTCCACTCGGAACCATTGGCGAACTGGGCGCCTTGAGCTTCCACGAAACGAAGAACATCATTTCCGGCGAAGGCGGCGCCCTGCTTTGCCGCGATGCCGACCTGGCGCAGCGTGCCGAAATCATCCGTGAAAAAGGCACGAACCGCAGCCTGTTCTTCCGTGGCCAAGTGGACAAGTACACCTGGGTCGACATGGGTTCCTCCTATCTGCCTGGCGAAATCACAGCAGCCTTCCTGAGCGCACAGATGGAAGAAGCCGAGTCCATTACGGCGCGCCGGCTTGCCATCTGGGATCGCTACCACGCGTGGGCCGAACCCCACGAACGCGCAGGCAGCCTGCGCAGGCCGATCGTGCCTGAGCACTGCGAACACAACGCGCACATGTATTACCTGCTTCTGCCTTCGCTCGAACATCGCACCCACTTCATCCACGCCATGAAAAAGGCCGGCGTGGGCACCGTGTTCCACTATATTCCCCTGCACAGTTCTCCGGCCGGACAAAAATTCAGCCGGGCGCATGGCTCGCTGGAGGTCACCGCTAATATCAGCGACCGGCTGGTGCGGCTTCCGCTGTGGCTGGGCCTGGAAGCACAGCTTGACCGCGTATTCGAGGCAGCCGACAAGGCGCTTTGTTTTGAAGAGGCATGACATTGGATTCGACTAACAAGCAGGCGATTTTCAACGACCGCACCTTTCTTTGGTTCGCGGCGGCATTCCTCTGCCTTTTCTTTGCTTCAAAGTCGCTCGGGCTGACGCTCGGATATGCCCTCGACGATTACGCCACACTCGCAACGCCAAGCGGCGGCATGCAGGGATTTCTGCTGTCGCAAGGACGTTTTACGTTCGCGCTGATCCAGACCGCCATGGACATGACCGGCTTGAAACAGCCTGAACTGGCAGGTCTTGGTTTCTTCATGAGTGCGGGCGGCCTGCTGCTAGTCGGCTGGTTGACACTGTCTGGATGGCTGCAAAAGGACCGCATGATGGCAGCGGCCATTGGAGCAATCCTTGGTGCCCATCCTTTCTTTACCGAATATGTCACCTTCCGGCAATCGCTCTTTCCGATGGGGATTTGTTTCGCACTGGTTGCCAGCGCAATCTACCTGCTGCGCCAGGCGGTGCCGGCGACAACCGGTCGCTTGGTCGCAGCGGCCAGCGTCGCTGCGCTGGCCTCGGGTGGCAACCAGATCACCATGGCTTTGTTCTGCATTGCAGTGCTCGGCATCGCACTGCGCAGGCATGCTGCCCTGGCGCCGGCTCGCGCGCTGCTGTTCGCCCTGAGGGACGCCGCCATTGCCGGCGCACTCGCAAGCGTTTTCTATGTGCTGATCTTCGCGCTCACAAAGTACCTGCTTGCCTTCAGTGCCGACGCCCGCATGTCGACGCTGAGCTTCGCGCAACTCGGTGGCCGGATCCATGATGTCGCCATGCTCCTGAAAACCATCTTCAATGGCAAACATCCGCTGATCGGGAAGCTGTCCGCTATCGGCTCCGGCATCGCGCTTATCGTACTGGCTGTTCGAGTATCAGCGAAGCCTGAGCCTTGGCTGCGCGTATTGGCCGCTGTCCTTGTTATTGCTGTTGGTTCTATCCTGGCCCTGCTCCCAACGGCCGTCTCCGGAACGTGGTGGCCGATGCCCCGCACCTTGATTGCACTGCCATTTGCTATTGCTTTGGGAACTGCAATTCTGGCCCACGACGCTTCCCGCGCCCAGGTGCGCGTGGCAAGCTGCGCCTTGTTGCTTTCAGTGCTGGTACTGTCAGGGAAGAGTAGTTCGCTGCTGCTTAACCAGCAACGCCTTAATCGCTGGGATATGGAGCTCGCCCGCGAAATCACACTGAAGATTGCGGAAAGCCGGCAGATCGATGCATCCACGCCCATTGTGATCCACCGCGCCAGATTGTGGCACCAAGTGGGAGAAGGCATGTCAATCGGCGATGCCAACCTGTCGGCATTAAGCGTTGGCTGGGCTGTCGACGCGCTGTTTGAAGAAGCCACCGGGCGCCGCCTGCAGATTACACAAGCCGCTGAAGGAGACAAGGCCTGTGCCGATGCACCTGCCTTCCCAAGTGCAGGCTCGATTATTGAAGCAGACAAGACAATCAACGTCTGCCTGTAAAGGCAACTAGCAAAGCAAAACGCCGATCGTATGATCGGCGTTTTTTATGGCGGCCGGATTGGGCTGGCCTTTGTCGTCAGTCTATCGTCTTCGCCATGATCTGGCGGCGAAGGAAATCAGTCGGCCTGTTGATGCAGCCTGCAGCTGTTGTACGCTTGACCAGCGAGACCAGTTTGGTACGAATCGAATGGGCGGTGTCAGGCACGATTTTGTGGATGGCACCACGGTCGATCGCGTCAATGTTCCAGCTCCAGTCCTCGTAACCAATGTTCTGGTTCAGGTGCGTCCCCGTATATGGAACGCTGCGCAGAAACTCGGTGCGGACGAACGACAACGAAGTCCAAGGGTTGGTGAATGCCACCAGCGCGATTTCGAACAATGGATCGTCCATGTCCATGTGTGTATATATGTGCGGTGTCGCGCCGAACAACACGTTGACGTCCGGGTGCCAGACGACTTCCCGCTGTTCGCCTTCCGCCGCCGTGTAAGCTGCTAGTAGCCAGTCTTCGCACCAAAGATCATCTGCATCAAGGAAGGAGGTCCATTTCCCCCTTGCCGTTTGCGCGCCAAAATTGCGCGCATAGCCTACGTCTCCAAGGTCGACCTTGACGACGCGTAGTTGGGGATGCTGGCTCGCGAACTCATCGAATACTTCAGCCGTCAGCGCGTCCGGCCGGTCAAGGATCGCCAGTAGTTCGACGTTGAGGCCATGGTTGCCCGCAAGAGCGGCGGCGGCAACCATGCTGCGCAGCGAAGACACTGCTATCAGGCCTTCGCTATGGCCGTTGATCACTGCGGTAATATCAATGGGGCGCATTTTCAGTCCAGGAAAGAAGGTGAGACAAGCAAATCCGCCTCGTAGCGGTCAGCCGAATGATCGGATCGGATCTGAGCACTCATGGCCGCGCCCCTGGCGCGGGCCGCAGCGTAATCCGAACGAATCTCGCGCAGAGCAGCGACGTATGGTTCCGCGGACTTGTAGTCTTCGATCGGCCAGCCAGTGTCAGTGCTCAGCAAGTCAGGGATGCCGCCAACATTCGACGCCACGATCGGAATCCCCGAGGCGGCGATTTCGGCCAGAATCAGCGGCAGCCCGTCGTACTGCGAGGTGTACAGGAAGATATTGTGCTCGTTCAAAGGCAGTTGCGCGGTCGACGAGAAAGGTCCCTTGAGGAAAAAGTTAGGCAAGCTCGCCGCTGCGGCATCGACTTTGCGCTTAAATTCCGGCTCGCCGTAGCCATAGACGTAGAAATCAAACTCGGGCGCCAGTCTCGCGATGCGGATGAACAATTCCACGTTCTTTTGAACGGAAAAACGACCCGCCCACAGGACGGCTTTCCTGCTTTCCGGGCCGCCAGAGTGATGGCCAAACGCCCGCTCGCCAATCGGCTGCCGCACAGTGACCATGCGTTCCTGGATGGATTTAGGGATGCCGAGATCCGCTACAAGCTCATTGAGAAAAATCTGATTGTCAAAATAGGTCCGCTTCAAATGCAAGCTACTTTCCTTGAAGTACCTGTCCGAGTAGCCAGCGGCCCTGCCGTCGGGAAGGAAGTCTTTGCAGAACAGGCAGGCATACAGGTCAGTGGCCTTCTTGATGGCGACACCTTTCGTCGCGGTCAGTTCCCACAGCGCGCCGCTGTTCACATTCAGCACCGCTTTTGGCCGCAACGCCATGATCAGCATTTCCGCCAACCGGCCCCTCTCCCCCATGTTCAACATAGGATCGAGCTCAGAAAATACCCTGATGTGGCAATCTTCGGGTAGCCAGTCCCGCGCGTCGATCTTGCCGAAATCGGTCAGCACCACCAAGGTCGAGTCATTACCCTTATGCTTGATCGCCATGCGGATAGCATTGCAGGCAGCAAGATCCGCACCGCCCCTTGTTAGCCAAGGTACCATCACCACGTAATCAAAGGTGTGGTCAAGCGAGGCATAGAGCTGCTTCCATGCTCGCAACAGGCGGCCGCCACGATTAATATGAGCCAACGTCATTTGCTTGGGCTTCGACAGCCTGTCGTCCAGCATGATGGGCGGTTCGATGCTCGCTGTTTGTGCAAGCATGCGTTCGACAGTTTTCCATTGGTTGGCCGACAAGCTTGCCTTGCGTCCTTCGCCGCGGCCGTGACGAATGAAATGCAACAATGGCATCATGCCGGATGCCGCTACATCCGGATAGTCGGCCAGATACAGGTCTTCGTCGAAATCCGGATGGGGGCGGCGGCGCTCCCGCCAGCCGTGATTGATATAGTGTTCAAGCGGATCGATCAGATCCGGATCGATGTCCGCATACTGTGCGCAGTAGAACTCCACGCTGAACATGCCCGAGCTTTCGATCTCTTGATGCAGCGCCTCACGTTTATCGTGCTTGAGGTTCGACTCCGTCGCAACCGGCCCCGCCTCGGTTTTCCTGGCTTTGGCGGCTTTCGGGAGGGGACGCCGCTTTTCGAACCGACCGAAGCGCAGGTAATGGATCAGGGGATTCATGCCGGACAAGCGGACATCGTCATACGCAGACAGATACGCAGCACCATCGAACCTGGCGCTCGGACGTCGACCTTCAATACCACCATGCATCAAATAGTGCTCGTAAGGGTCGGCCACGACCGCAACGTCAGGATTTTCGGCCAAATAAAACTCGGCGTCGAACAGCGTTGAAGTCAATAGCAATTCGAGGTCGGTATACTCGCTGCGGCTCGATTTTTCAGTAGTCGTCATTTATTGGTCCGTTTGTAATGCCTTTATGCGAAGAAGCGCGCCCGCAAGATCGCAGTTGTCTTACGACCGGACCCGGAATTATATCCGATGCAACCTTTTCCAAGCGCTGGTCAGTCCCCTCGGGCAAAGAAAAAGGCGATAGCGCCCGGCATCGTCGCCTGTCTCTTGAACGCTGTCTTACTCGCTCTTGATCGACTTCATCCACTCAATCGTATTGAGCAGACCACTTTCGAAAGTGGTGTGCGGCCGCCAGTTGAGATCGTTAGCAGCCAATGTCGTGTCGAGTATGCTTACCGGTACGTCGACCGGCCTGCCGGGCCGGTGATCAACCGGAATAGCCGCTCCAAGCAGGCGGCCGATGACGGATACTATGTCATTCAGGCTTCGCCCTTGGCCACTGCCGATGTTGAATACGCGGCCCGCTCCATCATGCGTAACGGCCAGCATCAATGCTTCGACCACGTCGCCGACATAAATATAGTCGCGTATGACGCTGCCATCGCCCCACATCTCGATAGGCTTGCCTGCCAACGCTCCGCGCAAGAACGCAGCGATGACACCCTGGTTCTTCAAGGCTGTCTGGTAAGGTCCGAACGGATTAGCCACGCGCAGCACGCGATACTGCAGCCCGTAGAGGAATTCATACAGCCCAAGGTACTTCTCGACTGCGAGCTTGCTAATGCCGTAGGCGGTAATCGGATTGGTGCGCGCAGATTCCGGCGTAGGCACCTCATCGGGAATACCATAGACCGTGCCGCCTGAAGAGACAAAGATTACCCTCGACACGCCGCTCTCGCGGCAGGCTTCCAGCAGGCGCAGGGTGCTAGCAACATTGGCATTCAGGTCCGCCAGCTTATCCACGTTAGCACTGGCCGGGGTCGTGGCATTTACCAGATGAAACACCACGTCGCAGCCCGAAACCGCAGCAGCCACACTGGTCGGCTCGGTGAAATCCCCTGGTATCCAGTCGCAGCCATGCAAGGCTTCCGGAAACGCCTGGCGGCGGCCGAACGCGCGAACATGGGCTCCCTGCGCCGCGAGGGCTCGGCTCAAGTTAGAGCCGATGAAGCCACCGGCACCCAGCACTGCACAGCGCAAATCCAGCACCTTGTGCGGCGGGGTTGGAGGAGGGATGGTATCCATAACGTCTGTGCCCTATTTTGCAGCCATCAGGTTGCGCAGGCGCATCGCCAACGCCCATGCACCGCGCGCGATAGTCCTTAGCACGCCGGCAACAATAGGTAGCCGCTCCAGGCGGCGCACGATGCTGCGCGTGGCCCTGACCGAGGCACGGTTCAGTTCTGCCCGGGTACCTGCCAACTCACCTCGCAGCGCGCCAGCTTCCTTGTGCAGCCAAGTGAGGTTCGCACGCATCGCTTGTGCCTCCTCCCGGAGCTGGACGAGTTCAGCATGTTCCCTACGCAGGCTGGCAAGCTCTTTGCCGTTCTCTTGCGCCTCGCGCATCAAGGCGTGTAAGCGGAAGCTGTCAAAGCGCGGCAACCCAGCCAGATTGCGCGCCATGCGGCGCATGGCGGGCCATTGTTTATAGGTACGCAGCATGGAATGCTTACGTACGCGATAGAGACAGTCAGCCTGGGGAATTATGCCTATGCGGTGGCCCGACGATACCAGCTTGAGGAACAGTGCCCAGTCTTCCCACATCGACTTCTCGCTCGCGTCCCACCCGCCGAGCGCGCGTACCACGCTGGTGCGATAGCCGGAGTTCGCGTGGCCAAGGTAATTGGTAGTCATGGACAGCGCCACCCCATCGCCCAGGGGACGGAAGGTATGGCGTGCCAGCACAACTTCATTGAAATTGGTCTCTTCGTCGAACGCTTTCAAATACGGAACCGCAGCTCCGCAGCGCGGGTCCGCATCAAGAAGGCGAACAATATTGCGCACAAAGTCGTTGAGAGGAACATCATCGGAGTCGAGATTGATCACATACTCGGTGTTCGCCGCATTCAGTGCCGTATTGCGCGCAGCGGCTAGGCCTAGGTTCTCCAGATGACTGATAATGCGGAACGGCAAACGCAACTCCCGCTGCAACAGCTGCTCCAGATGGCTCGCATAGCCCGGTTGTGAGGCATCGTCCACGAAGATTACTTCAGCTGGCGACATACTCTGATTGTTCAGGCCAAATACGAGATCGCTGACAAGTTTAAGGTCCGTGTTGAAGATCGGTACGATCACCGATGCGTTTCCATGTGGACGCCGCAATAAGGGCTGCGCTCGCGGTGGATGCATTCCGAACTCAAATACCGTGTGGTTGATTGCCGTTTGCGCTTCCGCCATGGCCTTCAGGAAGTTGTCGCGCAAACGGTGCCGTTCGCCGGGAGCCAGCTTGATCAGGGCTGCCATGCAGGACAGAAGCGAGACCTCGGCAGCGTCCGCAAGCAAAGTACGTTCGAACGGTTGCGGATACAGTTCGGGAATTCCACCTGCCCGCACCATCACCGGCAGCATACCGGCAAAAGTAGTTTCAAGCAGTGCGTACGGATGGCTCTCTCCCATATACGGCATCACACAGATTGCGCGATTCCCCAAGCCACGCAAGTACTCGATGAGTGCGGGTTGGCCCATCGGATTGACCGAGGTAATTTCGAAGAGGGAGCGCAAAGCATCGAGGCCTGCCGCATCCTCCTCCGCCTCATCAGCGTGCGTACCAATGAAGACGATGTGCTTGATGCCAAGTTCGCTAAATTGCTCCGCGCCCGCAACCAGGGCGCCCACGAACATCTGGTAGCCATTCATCACGGAACGTTTTCCGTAGAACACCACGGTATCGGTCGGCTCGGTTTTGCTCAGTTCCTGCGCCTCGGCCAGGTAAGGGTTGCGCAACTGAACGATCCTCTCGTCAGGCACTTCAATGCCACTCTCCCGGTAGAGGTCGCGGAGGAACACCGTCGGGAACACCACGGTATCGGCGTTCTCAATAGAGATCTTTTCGCGCTCGGCGACGCCCAGATAATCTGCACCGTACCAAGCTTGGTTGCCATTCTCAAGGAAATGCGTCGCGCCTTGGCAATGTACGACCACTTCCACCCATTGTGGGAACAAACTGGCACGCTTGGCCAGCGCCAGCCGGCATCCATGGCCCTGATAGTCTACGTATTCAATCTTGCGGATGTTCGGGAAATAGAACAACAACTGCACAGCCGCCTTGAGCGTGATGTCTTCGTTGAGCAACTGCAAGTCGTGCGGATCGACCAGCAGTTGCGGCGCAATCAGTTGATGGCGCTGCCACGCACTATCTCTCAAGTTTTCCTGCTTGCCTATGAACAGACACAGCGTACTGCCCTGCCCGTAGGTGCGGCGAAGTTCCTCTGCAAAACTTCCTAAGCCGCCCGAGCCTTCCAAATCAGCGTACTCGGCAGTTACCAACAGCCGGCTCGGCAGCACGTCGGCAAACAGCAGGCCGCGCTCCTTCAGGAAGGTCACGTACTGCGATGTTTCGCAGCGGAGTTCGACATAGATGGTAGAGAATTTTTCGTCGAACTGGTTGGCACGCGTATGGCCGCAACGCTCAACCTGGAATCCGGCAGCCAGACAGAAATTCGCCAGCTCCTCGTGGGTCCATTCACGCACATGGGCCAGATTGTCTGGCGCCGCACCATAGTCCTTGTAGTCAAGGAGAACGCGGTCCGGCGTCGACACGATCAGGCGGTTTGCCGGGTGTTGCAGCAGCACTGACCGCAACTGTGCCAGCAGCAAACGTGGATCGGGAATGTGCTCGATGACGTCCGACAGGATCATCAGCACTGGCTCCTCCGGATTCAAGCTACCGAAAAATTGATGCAGGTCGCCAGTCGAATTCAGGTCGCATTCCACCCATTTCGAATCAGGAAATGCCCCGGTCGCCAATTCGAGCGAACCGTGGAAATCCAGTCCCACAGTCTGGAACTCGCCTGCCGGGAAGTTGTGCACCAGCTTCTCGCCGTTGCCGCAACCCACGTCGACAATGCGCTTGATTCCGCAGCGGTCCGCCAGCAGACGTGCCTCCGTGTACACATCCGGCTGCCACATCACGTTATCACTTGGCGTATCAGCGTAGAGAGCATTGATTTCACGCGCCACGCCATGGCAGCCAAAGTTCTGCTCCGGCGTGGTCAGGCGCGCATCGAGCGGAATGGTCTGCCATTCGCGCACACGGATGGGTTCTGGAGGGAAGTAAAATTTATTCATGTCAGTAATTCTTTAATTCGTAGTCGAGAGCGCCTCTGCTCCCGGGGCCGCGGCGTCCACAACTGCGGAACTGCCTGCATCGACCTCGCTTGTGAGCCGGACGGCGCCCCAGAATTCTCGATTGCCGGTAACGGAGAGCGCAGCAAAGTCGTACAAGCCGTAGCATTCCTGCCAGGTTTCCAGCGTATCGTGCCGCGCCAGGCCCGCGATCAATAAATACTCGCCCGGCATTACGTCAGCCTTTATGCGGGCAGTCAGTACGCGGCGCTCGCCTGCGCGGATCGGCCCTAGGGAATTTTTCGAGTAGTACGAGTGCGCGCCGCCGATCAGGGTGCCCGAGCGGTCGCGGATACCCACACCGAAATCGACCTCGTCGAGGTCGGCATGGAACTGCACATCCAATTTCACCGTCATCCATTCCCCGATGACGAAATTGAGCCTGGATTCGCCGCTTGCATCCAGCACATAGACCTGGTCGATATATGCGCTGCCGTCGCTCACGACATGGTCGCGGCGCACCTGGATAGGCGGGGCATCGGGCAGAGGGCGTGCCACCTCGGCCGCACCTTCTGCCGTAGCATCCCCGGCGGCAATCGCTTTTGCACCGTTCGCCGGCTCTTCGCGGCTCATCTTGTAGTACACGGTCACGCCATCGGCAACCGCGCCTTGAAACACCATTTCGCCTTTGTCCAGCACGATGGTGCGCGTGCAGATTCGTTCCACCGCATAGGTATCGTGAGTGACGAAGAAAACCGTACCGCCGCGCTCCCGAAATTCATCCAGTTTCCGCATGCAGCGGGCCTGGAAGAAGATATCGCCAACCGACAGAATCTCGTCGACCACCAGGATTTCCGGATCGAGCGCGGTGGCCACGGCGAACGCAAGGCGCGCATACATGCCGCTGCTATAGGTCTTGACGGGCTGCTCAATGAATTCGCCAATGTCGGCAAATGCCGCGATCTCTTCAAACTTCTTTTCGATCTGCTCGCGCGGCAAGCCGAAGATGGCAGCGTTCAGGAAGACGTTTTCGCGTCCGCTAAATTCAGGATTGAAGCCTGCGCCAAGTTCAAGCAGGGCCGTGATCTTACCGCCGATGGAGATCTCGCCCGAAGATGGGGTCAACGTGCCTGAAATCATCTGCAGCAGCGTGGACTTTCCCGAGCCGTTACGGCCCAGCACACCGATGGTCTCGCCGCGACGGACTTCAAACGAGATATCCTTGAGCGCCCAGAAGTCACGGTAATACTGCTTCGGCGAATAGCCTGCAAGGCGGCGTGCGGATGGGAGGATGAACTGCTTCAGGCGGTCACGCGGCTGCTCATAAATATGATAACTCTTGCTCAGATTCTTTACAGTAATAACTACATCAGAGGACATCGGCAAAACCTTTCCGCGTTTTCTGGAACCATGCAAAACCCAACCAGGCGATCAGCGCCGACACTGCAGTCCAAATGCCCCAATGGAGCCAGTCCAGGTTTTTTCCAAAGATCATGACGTTACGCGTATCTTCAACGATATAGGTCAGCGGATTGAGCAGCATGGCGTCGCGCAAACTTTCAGGTACAGCAGCCATTGGGTAAAACACAGGAGACAGGTACATCAACACCATCGTGACAACGCTGATGATCTGGCCTACATCGCGCAGATAGACCCCCAGCGACGCCAAAAGCCAGGCCATGCCCAGCGTCAGCAACATCAATGGAATAAAGATCAGGAAGACCTGCAGCGCGCTCCAATTTGGCAACGAGAAAAAGACCAGGAAGAAGACGATCCAGACCGCCAGGCTGACCAGCAAATGGAACGCCGCGGAACCGAGAGCAACCACTGGAAGAATCTCTAGCGGGAAGATAACTTTCTTGACGTAGGTGGCGTTATGCAGGATCAAGTTCGGCGCGCGGTTGACCACCTCGCCGAACAGGTTGAACATCAACAGGCCCGTGAACAGGATCAGGGCGAATTCGACTTTAGAATCGGAACCTCCAGCCCAACGCGCTTTGAACACGACACTGAACATAAAGGTATACACGGCCAGCATCAGGACCGGGTTGAAGAATGACCAGAGCAAACCCATAGTGGAGCCCTTGTAACGGCCCACCACTTCGCGCTTGACCAGATCAAAAATGAGGCTGCGATTTCGATATAGCGATGCCAGCAGCGCCAATGGCTGCGTCGATTGCGGTGCATGTGGATTCATTCGTATCCCTGAGGGTTTTGTTTTTGCCAGTTCCAGTGATCCCGGCACATCGCGGCCAGGTCACGTTGCGCCTTCCATTCCAGATGGCGCTCGGCAAAGGTAGGATCTGCGTAGCAGGCTGCGACATCACCCGGACGCCGCGGCGACACACGATATGGGATTGGCTGCCCGCTAGCGTTTTCGAAGGCTTTGACGACGTCCAGCACACTGTAGCCGTTGCCAGTGCCGAGATTGACCGCGACGCATTGGGGGGCGTCGAGGTGCTGCAGAGCCTTCAGGTGTCCCTGCGCGAGATCGCTTACGTGGATGTAATCGCGCACACCGGTACCGTCCGCAGTCGGGTAGTCATTCCCCCAGACGTTGAGGTATTCGCGGCGACCCACCGCGACTTGCGCCACGAACGGCATCAAGTTATTTGGAATGCCCAGCGGGTTTTCTCCGATCAGGCCGCTGGCATGGGCGCCAACCGGGTTAAAGTATCGTAAGATGGCAATACGCCAATCCGGGCCAGCCCGAAACAAGTCGCGCAGCATGTCTTCAATGATCAACTTGCTGCGGCCATAAGGATTTGTCGCCGACAGTGGATGATCTTCGGTCAGCGGCAGGCGCTGCGGCTCCCCATACACGGTGGCGGAAGAACTAAAGACGAGCGTATTGAGGTCGCAGTTCTGCATCGCTGCCAACAGCCGGTGAGTTCCGACGACGTTGTTGTCGTAATAACTCAGCGGCTTCTCCATCGATTCGCCGACCGCCTTCAGGCCGGCGAAGTGAATCACCGCCCGGCAGTCATGCCTGCGCAGGGCCGCTTCAATTTCAGCCTGGTCGCGGATGTCGCCCTCTACCAGCAGCAGCTTACGGCCTGTGATCTGCTCGACCCGTTTCAACGCTTCCGGATGGCTGTTACTGAAGTTGTCGAAGACGACTACTTCATGACCGGCCAGGAGGAGCTCGACGCAGGTGTGGGAACCAATATAGCCGGCACCTCCGGTGACCAGAATGCTCATGCAAATACCTCAGCGCTGCGCAAGGGGGTTCCTTGCGCATCCTTGGCAGACAGCGAAGGGCTGCCTTCAAAGTGCCAGTCGATCGCCAGGTCCGGGTCGTTCCAGGCGATGCTACGTTCATGCTGCGGAGCGTAGTAATCGGTAGTTTTGTACAAGAACTCGGCGCTGTCGCTCAGCACGACGAAGCCATGCGCGAAGCCTTCAGGAATCCACAGTTGGCGTTTGTTTTCCGCGCTCAGGATCTCACCGACCGATTGGCCGAAGGTTGGTGAGCTCTTACGCAGGTCAACGGCAACGTCGAACACCGCCCCGGTAGTCACGCGCACCAGCTTAGCTTGCGTCTGCTGGATCTGGTAGTGCAGCCCCCGCAGTACCCCCTTGAGCGAACGCGAGTGGTTATCCTGCACAAAGTTGACGCTGCGGCCCACGGCCTCTTCGAAACGGGCCTGGTTGAAGCTCTCGTAAAAGAAACCGCGATCGTCACCGAATACCTTCGGCTCAATCAGCAGTACCTCGGGGATTTTCAGGCGGGTGACATTCATTAATACACCTTTTCAGCTAGGATGCGCAGCAAGTATTGGCCATAGCCATTCTTAGCCAACGGACGCGCCAGTTGTTCCAGCTGGGCTGCGCCGATCCATTCCTGGCGGAAAGCGATCTCTTCCGGACAAGCCACTTTCAAGCCCTGGCGGTTTTCCAGAGTTGCGATGAACTGGCCAGCTTCCAGCAGTGACTCGTGGGTACCAGTGTCGAGCCAGGCATAGCCGCGGCCCATGATTTCGACGTTGAGCTTGCCTTGTTCAAGGTACAGGCGATTCAGGTCTGTGATTTCGAGCTCGCCGCGCGCCGAAGGCTTCAGGCTCTTGGCCAGTTCGGCCACCTGGTTGTCATAGAAATACAGGCCGGTCACGGCGTAGTTCGACTTTGGCTTGGCCGGCTTTTCTTCCAACGACAGCACGCGGCGCTGCTCGTCGAACTCGGCCACGCCGTAGCGCTCCGGGTCGTGCACGTGGTAAGCGAAGACGCTGGCACCCTCGGTGCGTGCCATTGCGTTGCCCAGCAAATCCTGGAATTCGTGGCCGTAGAAAATGTTATCGCCCAGCACCAGCGCCGACTGGTCGTTGCCAATGAATTTCTCGCCAATGATGAAGGCTTGGGCCAGGCCATCGGGCGACTCTTGCACAGCGTATTCCAGGTTCAAGCCCCATTTCTCACCATTGCCCAGCAATTGCTGGAAGCGCGGCGTATCTTGCGGCGTCGAAATGATCAGGATGTCGCGAATACCGGCCAGCATCAGAGTGCTGAGCGGGTAATAAATCATTGGCTTGTCAAATACCGGCAGCAACTGCTTGCTGATTGCCAGCGTGGCTGGATGCAGGCGGGTGCCGGAGCCGCCGGCGAGGATGATACCTTTGCGTTTCATGCGGTGTCCGTTCAGGAAAGTTGTTCGATGAGGCGGTCGACGTGGATTTTCCAATCCGGCAGTCGCAGGTCGAGCGCGTCAGACAGCTTGCTCGTGTCAAGCCGGGAATTCTTGGGCCGCTTGGCCGGTAACGGATAGGCCTCGGTCGGAATCGGCTTGATCTGGGCCGGATCAACCTTGAGCGCGGCACCGCGTGCCTGGGCACGCTCGATGGCGTAGCTGGCCAGGCCGTGCCAGCTGGTTGCGCCGGCAGCGGTCAGGTGGTAAATGCCATCGGCCAGGGCGCCGCGGCGGTAGGCCGCGATGGCTAGCGCCGTGACATCGGCAATCAGCTCGGCCGAGGTCGGAGCGCCGAACTGGTCGGCAACCACATTCAGGCTCTCGCGCTCGCCGGCCAGGCGCAGCATGGTCTTGATGAAGTTGCCGCCATGGGCTGAGAATACCCAGCTGGTGCGAAATACCAGCGCCTTGCAGGCGCTGGCCAGAATGGCTTCTTCGCCGGCGCGCTTGCTGCGGCCATACGCGCTTTGCGGCGCGGTGGCGTCGTCTTCTACATAGGGCGCGGCCTGGTCGCCATCGAATACGTAGTCGGTCGAATAATGCACCAGCAAGGCACCGTGAATGCGTGCGTGCGCGGCCATAGCGGCCACCGCAGCGCCATTGACTGCGAGCGCACCTGCTTCGTCGGCTTCGGCGCGATCGACGGCCGTATAAGCGGACGCGTTGACGATGACGTCGGCGGCCTCGCTCGCCAGTACCTGCTTCAATGCACTGGGATCATTCAGGTCGAGGCTGTCGCGCCCGAGCGCCACCAGCTCGCCCAAGGGCAGCAGGGTGCGCTGGAGCTCGTGCCCTACCTGGCCGTTCTTGCCGATCAGCAGGATCTTCATGCGTATTGTTTTTCTACCCAGTTGCGGTAATTGCCGCTGGTGACGTTTTCCACCCAGCCTTGGTTAGCCAGGTACCACTGCACCGTTTTGCGGATGCCGGTCTCGAAGGTCTCGGCCGGCTTCCAGCCCAGCTCGCGCTCCAGCTTGCTCGCATCGATCGCGTAGCGCTTGTCGTGGCCTGGACGGTCCTTGACGAAGGTGATCTGGGCCTTGTACGACTGAGCATCGGCACGCGGTTGCAGTTCGTCGAGAATGTCGCACAGGGTGTGCACGACGTCGAGGTTAGCCTTTTCGTTCCATCCGCCAACGTTGTAGGTTTCCCCCAGCACGCCCGACTCCAGCACGCGGCGAATGGCGCTGCAGTGGTCTTTCACATACAGCCAGTCGCGGATCTGCTGGCCATCGCCATAGATCGGCAGTGCCTTGCCGGACAGCGCATTGTGGATCACCAGCGGGATCAGCTTTTCAGGGAAATGGTAGGGGCCGTAGTTGTTCGAGCAGTTCGTGGTCAGCACCGGCAAACCATAGGTATGGTGGTAGGCGCGCACCAGGTGGTCACTGGCGGCCTTGCTGGCCGAATACGGGCTGTTGGGCTCATAGCGGTGCTGCTCCGTGAAAGCCGGCGCGTGCGGTTCCAGCGAGCCGTACACTTCGTCGGTCGAAACGTGCAGGAAGCGGAAAGCTGCCTTCGCATCGCCCCCCAGGCCGCCCCAGTAGGCGCGCGCGGCTTCCAGCAGGTTGAAAGTGCCGACGATATTGGTCTGGATGAATTCGCCGGGGCCGTGGATCGAACGGTCCACATGGCTTTCGGCGGCAAAATTCACGATGGCGCGCGGCTGGTGTTCAGCCAATAGGGCCTCGACCTTTTCGCGGTCACCGATGTCGGCGTGGACGAAGACATGGCGCGCGTCGCCATCGAGGCTGCGCAGGCTGTCCAGGTTTCCCGCATAAGTCAGCTTGTCCAGATTGACGACTTTCTCGTCCGATTGCGCCAGCCAGTCGAGCACAAAATTGCCACCGATAAAGCCGGCGCCGCCAGTTACTAAAATTGTCATTTTATTAAATTTTCTTGAAAATTGCCGCTGCCAGCAGGCCCAGGTTGCCTAGCAAGGTTTGGCGGTGAATGCCGGACTTCTTCAAATCGATCAAACGAGGAACCAGCGAGCGCTTCCGCGCCCGGGCCAGCAGTTCGAGCGTATAGCGGCTCTCCGGCGTTAGCCGGGGTTGCAGCCGCTCCAATGCTACCAAATGGCGCTCATTCCAGGTGCGCAGGTGACCTTGCCATAACATGCGGATGCGTAACCGGCGCGCTGCCCAGGTTGAATTCGTCCCCACGAGATTGCCGCCGTGCTGCCGATAGCGCAGCGATGGGTAGGCATCGTACTTGACCTTGCCGCCGCAACCGGTCACCACCATGTAGGCCCAGCTGTCATGCGAGACCACTTCGATATTCTCGCCGGCTTCGCGCAACAGGCGGCGCGCGGCTTCGTTGAATACCATGGTGTTGGCGCCGCCAATGTTCTGGATCAAGGCGTTGGCGAAGCTCGGCGGCTTGTGAAACAGCGGCGATAAACCCAAGTCGCGATTCTCTGCGTCAACCAGCCTCGTTCGCGAGCAGTACAACGCCGGCACTTCCGCCGGCACGTTGCGCAACCATTCCACTGCCCGCTGCAACTTGTCCGCTTCCCAGATGTCATCCTGGTCCGAAAATGCATAATAATCGGCCTGGATATCGGCCTTGCAGGTCAGTGACAGGAAATTGGAAACAAACCCTTCCGCCGGGCCATAATGGATGGAAATGCGCTGGGTACCCCATTTCCTCTGGTAGCGCTCCAGGATCGCATGGGTATCATCTTCCGACCCGTCATCCGATGCCCACACCTCCCAATACGGGTATGTCTGGCATTCAATCGAGTCCAGTTGATCGGCCAGAAAATGCTGGCCGTGATATGTACAAAGCAGAATCGCTACCTTTGGCAGGGTATCCACATCTTGCATAGTTAATACGCCTCTTTGCCTGGTGCCTATTTTTCCTCACCAAACATATTACATTTGCCACACAATTAGCCTGGTTAACGCAGAACGGCCCTCGCGGGCCCTGTGTCAACTGGCGTAAGCATTCTGCCCTTGCGCCCGAAAATTGGCCAACATTTTAACATCCCGCTACATCTATCGCCACTTACGGCGGGTTGCAGCCCTTGCCTTGCCGCTGCGAGGACGAAATGGCGCTCATAATTTCTTGAAAACTGCTGCCAGAAACAGGCTTATATTTCCAGCCAAGGTCTGGCGATAAATTCCGCTGCGATTGAAATTAAGCAGGCGCGGTATCAAACTCATTTCCCGGGCGCGGGCAAACCGATTCAATGTTGCACGGTTTTCCGGCGTGAGGCGGTGCTCCAGCTTGCGCAATGCTTCGATATGGATTCCATTCCATTTCCGGAACTGCCCCTGCCAATGCATGCCCAGGCGCCCGAAGCGCGCCAACCAACCATCGTTCATGCCGATCACATTCGCGTCGTGCTGGCGGTAGCGCAGCGTTGGTGAGCTGTCGTAGTAAACCTTGCCTCCGCAACCGGCCACGACCATGTACGCCCACCAATCGTGCACGACAACGGGTAACTGCGCCCCAGCTTCCTGCAATAGCTCACGGGCCGCTTTATTGAAGACCATCGTATTTCCACCGGCAATGCTTTGGACCAGCGCATTTGCAAAGCCCGGTGGCTTGCCGAACAAGGGAGACAGGCCAATGTCCTGGCCTTCGTTGTTAACCAACCGGGTCCGGGTGCAGTACAGCGCCGGCGTCCCACGCTCCACACTGTTCAGCCACTGTAGGGCATACTCGAGTTTATTGGCTTCCCACACATCGTCCTGGTCCGAGAAGGCGTAATAGTCCGCCTGGATCTCTTCATTGCAGGTCAGCGACAAAAAGTTTGCAACCAGCCCTTTTCCCGGTCCGCGTAGTACTGACAAGCGGCCCGCCGGCCAAAGCCTTTGATAACTCTCCAGCATGCTTCGCGTACCATCGCTCGAGCCATCATCCGATGCCCAGACTTTCCAGTTTTGATGCGTCTGCGTACCAAACGAATCAAGCTGCTGGGCCAAATGCTGCTGACCTTGGTAGGTGCAAAGCAGGATAGCGACACTGGGCGGCATACCAACGCTCTTTGCGTCCAGTTGCTTCACCAACACTCCTCATAAATCGAAACCAAGTATAGCAATCCGACTTTTGAAACGTCTGTGGGGAAATATTGACGCGTATTCTCAAACAACTACATTCCCTCCAAACAAATTGACACAACAATATATTTCTGTGGAGACTCCGGCCTGACGCCCGGCCGTGATGATGGCGCGTCCGGTGAGCGAAGCCAGCTTCTTTGCGCTGACGGCGACGTAACCGCATCCCGCCGCCACGGAGCGTCGACTCGCTACCTAACCCGCGACTACCGGTTTTTGGCTCCGTTGCTCGAGCCATGCGGAAAACTCAGCTCCGATTTCATCGTGCTGCGCGCCCAGATCAACAGTGGCCTGCAAAAAGCCTAACTTACTGCCACAGTCATAGCGCGCCCCCTTATAGCGATAGGCAAACACTTTTTCGCGACGCAAAAGATTCGCGATGCCATCCGTAAGCTGGATTTCCCCACCGACGCCGCGAGGCAGGTTTTCCAACTCCTTGAAAATTCCTGCCGTCAGAATATAGCGCCCAGCAACTGCGAGGGTGGTCGGCGCCAGTTCCGGTGCCGGCTTTTCCACAATTCCGGTCACATTCACGAAGTCCTGCGTGATATTTTCGGCGCTGACAATGCCGTAACGCTTGGTATCTTCCCGAGGCACATTTTGAACGGCGAGGATACTGGCTCGCCAATCAGAAAACTGTTCAACCATTTGCGCCATAATCGAAGGTTGCCCCACCATCAGGTCGTCGGCAAGCAGCACTGCAAAGGGCTCGTTGCCAACAAGCTCCTTTGCGCACAACACTGCATGGCCCAGCCCTAACGCACGAGGCTGGCGCACATATGAACAGACCATGTCCTCAGGCGCGATACTACGGGCAATCTTCAGTAGCGCGGTCTTTCCAGCCAGCTCAAGCTCGTTCTCCAGTTCGTAAGCAGTGTCAAAGTGATCTTCTACGCTGCGTTTGGTACGCCCAGTCACGAAAATCATGTGGCGGATACCGGCAGCGTATGCCTCCTCAACCGCATATTGAATTAGCGGCTTATCAACGACAGACAGCATTTCTTTAGCCGATGCCTTGGTAGCCGGCAGGAAGCGAGTCCCCAGCCCTGCAATTGGAAATACAGCTTTTCTTATACGATTCATTTCTAGAGATTCCCCGCTAAATGTGCTTGTTAAATAGCTTGAGCGAAAGGCAAGCCATCAACTCTCCCGCACCGTGATGCCCGAGGTGACCCGGGCAGTTCAATCTAGCGCAAGTATTCTGGAGACCTTAAAACTAGTCGATATTCTAACATTTGGGCACCTGGCTCAACAAAACTTAGCAAGTTACCATTTGTTCAAGCCTGCCGGTCAAGGACAGCCGTTTGACGTTGCCGATCAACGTACCGCTGCCGCCTTGCGTGCACCCTTCGCTGCGTACATGGCCTGGTCGGCATGGCGCATCAACTGGTCAATGACTTCCCCGTGCTCAGGATACAGGGCGATGCCGATGCTGGCGTGCGGCTGCAAGGTACGCCCGGCCAGCACCAGCGGCGTGCCAATCACTTGCTGGATCTTCCCGGCCAGCGCCTCGGCCTGCGCCTGGTCCGCCACATTCTCCAGCAGGGCGACAAACTCATCGCCGCCGATGCGCGCCACCGTGTCGGCCTCGCGCACGCAGGAAGTGATGCGGCGCGCAATCGCATGCAGCAGCTGGTCGCCCACCACATGCCCATGCTCATCGTTGACCCGCTTGAAGTCGTCCAGGTCGATGAACAGCAAGGCGCCGCGCGACTGGCCGCGCCGGCAGCGCGCGATGGCCGACAGGATGCGGTCCTGGAACAGGCGCCGGTTCGGCAAGCCGGTCAGCTCGTCGTAGCGCGCCGCGTGGGCCAGGTCGGCGTGCAGCGCCAGCCTTTCAATCACGGCGCCGGCCTGGCCGGCGGTAAATTCCAGCAGATCGATGTCCCTGGCAGGCAGCGTACCGTGGCGCCCGAGGTCCAGCCGAAATTCACCGAACGCGATGCCGGAAGCCGACAAGGTGACGTGGTGCCAGCCGGTCGCATCCGGCAGCGGCGCGCCTTCGGGCGTGCTGGCATAAACCAGCCGTTCGCCCGGCTGCAGCACGGCCACCATACCGCGCAAGGGCAGCAAGTCTTGCAGGATCTGCTCGAAGGCGCGGAACAGCTCAGGCAGCGCTTCCGCGCCGTGGGCGGCGGTGGCCAGCGCCAGCATGCCGGCCTGGCGCTGCTCGGCCAGCTTGCGCTCGCTGATATCGCGTGCCACGCCGATGCGCAAGCGTTCTTCCGGCGACCAGCGCGCGGTCCACATGATGTGGGCCACGCTGCCGTCCTTGCGCAGGTAGCGGTTCTCGAACCCGAGCCCGGGTCGGCCGTTCAGCACATGTCCCATTTCGGCCACGGTGCGGGCCTTGTCGTCGGGGTGGATGAAATCGAGGATGATGCGGCCGGTCATTTCTTCCGGCGCATAGCCGAAGATCGCGCGGCAGGCCGGGTTGACGAACACGATGCGTCCGCCCTCGTCCACCATGAAGACGGCATCCAGTAACAGCTCAGGCAGGCGCGCTAATGCATCGGTCATGCGGTGAGGATACCGCAAAACTAGCCGCTAACAAATTCATGGGCAAGCCTGCTTCAGGTAAGCGATCAGGTCGGCGCGCTCGGCCTGGTCCTTGACGCCGGCATAGCCCATGCTGGTGCCGGGCACGGTTTTCAGCGGGTCGGCCAGGAACAGGTTGAGCGTTCTCTCATCCCATACGATGGCCGAGCGCCGCATCGCAGCGGAATAAGCAAAGCCCGGCACGCTGCCGGCACGCCGCCCGAACAGGCCGCAGTGACGCGGACCGGTGCGGTCGTATGCCAGCGCGTGGCAGGCCAGGCAGCGTTCATAGACCACCTTGCCCGCCGCCGCGCTGGCAGCCGGCGCGGCCAGCACTGGCGCGCCGCAGGCCGCCAGCGCCAGCACGGCAAGCACGCCTTTCATGACATGAAGGCCGACGGCACCGGCGCTTCGCCGAGGGCGTTGCGCAGCACGGCCCAATGCATTGCCTCGTCGCCCAGGATACTGGCGGCCGCCTTGGCTAGCTCGCGGTTGCCGAACAGCGGCACGGCGCCCAGGTAGGCGCTGACCGCGCCCTTCTCCAGCGCGGCGGCAAAGCGCAGCACGTCCGCCTGCGATTTCAGGTTCTCGGTCGGGAAGGTGTATTTTGCCTGGGCGGTGACGGCCTTGCCACCGAGCTTGCCGATGGTCTTTGCCAGGATATCGGCGTGTTCCTTATGGTGGCCCTGGAAGGTCACGGCCAGGTCCAGTACCGGTTTTTGCAGCAGGCCGCTTTCCGCGCCCAGCTGGTAAGCCGCGATGGCTTCGAGTTCGGCGCCCAGCGCCGTATTCAGGATGCGCACGTCTTCGTCAGTCGACTTTTCGCCCTTGGCGGCCAGCGCATCTTCGCCCGCCAGCAGCGCCACCGCAGCGCCGGACAGCAGCAGGCCGGATCTGGACAGGAAGGAACAGCGCGTACCCAGTGCAGCGTCGTCGAGGGAAATCAGGAAGGACATGGTTTTTCTCATTGTGGTGGGTGGCTAATTTTTCAGGCGTTCGAGAACGTTGGCGACGATGCGGTCGCAGCGCGCGCCGTCGAAGGCAAATGCCTGCTCCAGCGCGACATCGAGTTCGCGCGACAAGGCTTCACGCAGCAGGCCGCGGGCGCGGAAGTAGCGCGTGCGCACAGTCGCTTCGGGGATGTCGAGGCAGGCGGCGGTTTCCTCCACCGTCATTTCCTCCAGGGCGCGCAGGACGAACACCGTGCGGAAGGCGTCGGGCAAGCCGTCGATCTTCTGCTCGATCAGGCGCCGCGCCTGGCTGCGCAGCAGCGCCTGTTCCGGTGCTTCGTTGTGTTCGTCCATTGCTGTCTCCACGTCAAGCGGGATGATCTCGGCGCTGCGGCGGCGCGTGCGGCCTATCGCTTCGTTGATGACAATCCGGGTCAGCCAGGTCGACATGCTGGACTCGCCGCGGAAGTTTTCCATGCCGCGGAAGGCAAGCAGGTAGGCTTCCTGCAGCACATCCTCGGCTTCGGCGTCGTCCTTCACGATGCTGCGCGCAGTGCGGTAGAGCGCGCGGTTGTGGCGGCGCATGAGCTGTTCGAATGCTGCCAGGTCGTTCATCTGGTTTCCCCGTTTAGACTGTTTTCAGGACATTGGATGTCACGCACTGCTTGCGCGTTCCCGAAAATGTAAAAAAAAAGCCATTCCTTGCCGGAACCACCAGCTCCGAGCGTTGTTGCCGGCGCACGACAGGGCGACAGGCCCCCGCTTTTCCCCGCGGCCCCGAATTTTCTCTCCACGAGTTTCCTTTCATCCATTGCCCTGTGGCAAATCGAAGGGTATCGTGTCTTGATTGTGGACACCTCACCGGAGCCGGACATGGCAGAGCACGACATCCCCCCACTGGAAATTCCCGCATCGGTCGCGGCGGCGCTGAGCAGCTGGGTGCAGCAGGCGGCCCAGGACGTGGGCAGCCCGCTGCGCAGCGAAATCGAAGCGCTGCGCGCGCAGCTTGCAACCGCGCACGCCACGCTGGAGGAAAACGAAGACCAGATTACGCGCCTGAATGGCGAGTTGCGCAATGCGCGCAACATCGCTGCCGACGCCCTGGTCGGCAAGGCCAAGGACCAGCTGGCGATCGAAGGCAAGGACGCCCAGATCGCCGACCTGCGCGGCCAGCTCGAACGCAGCGTGGCCATTGCAGCCACGCTGTCCGACGCCAAGCTGACGGCGGAAATGGAACTGGTCGGCGCCGCCACGGCGCGCGACAACTACCTGGCCGAAGCCTCCGAGCTGCGCAGCCAGCTCGAAGCCTGCCGCGCCGCGCGCCGCGCCGGTTAAGACAAGCCGCTTACTCCGAGATCTCGACCAGCTTGTAGCCCGGGTCGGAGGTGATCTGGGCTTCCGTGTAAGGCAGCTTGGTCCACTGGCCCTTGGCATACAGCTTGGTCTGGTCGTTGAAATGCGGGCTGTCCGGATTCGACGACTGGCTGTAGGTCAGGATGCCCTCCGCCACCGGCCCGCTGCTGTCCCAGGTCACGAACTGGATATAGCTGTTGCCGTAGGCGCCGGCGTTGGTTTTCGAATCCGCGGTATAGATCCAGATACCGGGATAGATCTGGTTCTTCACGCCGCGCCAGTTCATGAAGGTATAGCGCCCGCCAGGCACGGCCAGGCTGCCGTCAGTGCGCGAGATGGTCTGCACTTCTTCCGGGCGGGTCCTGCGTTTGGCATCGGTATCGAACTGGCTGGTGGCAACCAGGGCTTCCAGCTTCGCCATGGCGGCAGGAATGCCGGCGGCGCCGCGCGGCGTTTCCAGCGGATCGGCCGGGTTGTACGGCACGCTCCACCACGATGCCGCATTCAATTCACCCAGCGCTGCATACAGCTCATAGAACAGGATGGCGCCCGCGCTGCCCGGCGCATGGGTCTTGTCCCACGCCTGCAGCACCGCGCAGGCGTCCTTGGCCGCAGCCGTTGCGGTGCTGGAAGCCAGGCAGGCGGCGGTGAACTCCGGCAGCCATTTCTGCGCCTTGAAGAAGCGCGCCTGCAGGTAGATCTGCTGCAGGTTGGCCATGGTGAAGCGGTTGCCCGCCACGCCATCGGTACTGGCCAGGCGGTCGCGCACGATGGCGTGGCCGGTGCGGGTGCGGTTGTTCTGCGGGGCGCCTTCCAGGTTCGGACCGGTTGCGATGATCTTCGGATAGCCGGTGAGGAAGGTGTTGGCGGACGGCCACCAGTGGCTGTCGTTGGCATTCAGGATGTAGTCGCTGCGCTTGACCCACGGCCGCTGGGCGGCGCCGATCGCGCCCGACCAGTCGCAGGCAGACGTAGTACCCGTCATCACCACCACGCCGGTGGTGGCTAGGATGTCCTGGAATGGGGCGCCTTGCGCTGCGCCCGGAACGCACGCTGCCAGCTGCGGATCCTGCACATTGGCCGCCACCGAGAAGTTGCCGTACAGGGTGTCGCCCGCACTGTCGGCAGCCATGGTATTCACCCACGGCATGGCGACATAGGTTGCCGCCGCCGTGCGCAAGCTGTCCACGCTGGTGGACTTGCCGTTCAGGAGCACCTGGTCGATCAGCTTGTAGTTGGCCAGGTTGGCATCCTGGATCGCGAACGCGGACGAAGTGCCCCAGGCGAAGGAGCTGTCCATCAGCATCGGGCCGAACTCGCTGGTGTACAGGGTGCGCGACAGCGAGGTGAGCGCGCCGTCGGCGCCCTTGACGCTGATTGTCAGCGGCACGGCCGTCATCGCCACCGGCTTGCCATCCTTGATGTAGCGCGTCGGGTTGGCCGGGTCGAGCGCCAGGTAGCGCAGCGTGAAGCGGTTGTCGGTGGAGAAGGTGTGGGTCCACGCCACCTTGTCGTTAAAGCCGATCAGCGGCAGCGGCACCCCCAGCAGCGTTGCCCCATACACGTCATAGCCCTTGCCGGTGACCGTCAGGTGCAACTGGTTCAGGCGCAGCGCGCCCCACCATGGAAAGTGCGGATTGCCGAACACCATGCCCTTGCCGGACTGGGTCACGTCCTTGCCCAGGCCAAAGCCGTTGGAGCCGATGGTATGTTCCTGGATCGTCTGCAAGCCCCTGGCGATCGAGGAGTTGGCATAATCGGAAGCCGCCAACAGGCGCGGCTTGCTGCGCTTGAGCAGAGCGGCCGTGGCGGTCTTTGGCGGCTGCGCCGAGCCGATCTGCCTGATGAAGGCCAGCGAGCTGCCCGCCATCGCGGCCTGGGCGAAGCGCAGGTAGGCGTCGTCCTCGGTCATCGGCTGCACCCAGGCGGCGTTGTTGCAGGCCGTCGGCAAGCTGGCGAGCGGGGTCTCTTTCAGGTAGCGGTTGTAGCCGGCCACAAAGCCGGAGGTGAGGTCTTGCGCATCCTGGCTGGACGCAGCCTTGATCTTGGCAGCCAGCGCCGGCGTAAACAGCAGCTTGTAGAAGAAATCGGAATCGATATTGCCGAACGTATCGCCCAACTGGCCCAGGTAGCCGCCGGCGCCGCCGAAATATTTCGCGCGCTCGCCGTGCAGGGTTACCAGTTCTTCCGCGTACAGGCAAATGTTCTCCTTGGCGAAAGCATAGCCGTAGCCATAGCCGGCGCCCTTGAAAGTCTCCGCTTTGACGTGCGGCACGCCGTAGGAGGTGTAGCGGATCGAGGCGACATACGTGGTGCCGGTGATGGGCGGGACGCTGGGCGCCGCCGGCGGATCGTCGCTGCTGCTGCCGCAGGCCGCCAGCAACGCGAATGGAATCAACGTCAGAATACGGGATAAAACGTGCTGTCTCATCTTGTCTCCTAGTTTTTCGGTATTGGCAAAGTTAATTGCTTGGCAATAATACCCCGGCTTGGGCATGAAAAACCGGAATGGCCCATAATCGCGGTTCATTGTCCAACCGCGAGAGATTGAGCATGACTGGCATTACCGACTTCCCTATCAACGCCAAATGGCCCGCCCAACATCCTGAACGCCTGCAGCTGTATTCCCTGCCTACGCCAAACGGCGTCAAGGTATCGATCATGCTGGAAGAAACCGGCCTCGCTTACGAGCCGCACCTGGTCAGCTTCGACACCAACGACCAGATGTCGCCGGAGTTCCTGTCGCTGAACCCGAACAACAAGATCCCGGCCATCATCGATCCGGACGGCCCGGGCGGCAAGCCGCTGCCGCTGTTCGAATCGGGCGCGATCCTGCTCTACCTGGCCGAGAAAACCGGCAAGCTGATCCCGCAGGATGCGGCAGCGCGCTACGAAACCATCCAGTGGGTGATGTTCCAGATGGGCGGCATCGGCCCGATGTTCGGCCAGGTGGGCTTCTTCCACAAGTTCGCCGGCAAGGAATATGAAGACAAGCGCCCGCGCGACCGCTACATCAACGAGTCGGCGCGCCTGCTGGGCGTGCTGGACCAGCGCCTGCAAGGCCGCAAGTGGATCATGGGCGAGCAGTTCACCATCGCCGATATCGCGATCTTCCCGTGGGTGCGCAACCTGGTGGAATACTACGGCGCCGGCGAACTGGTTGGCTTCGAGAAATTCGCCAACGTGCGGCGCGTGCTGGGCGCCTTCCTTGACCGCCCGGCTGTGGCGCGCGGCCTGAATATTCCGGCCCGCGGCTAAATACCTGCAAGTGACGGGCGTACAATGGCCGGGCAGGATTCAACCAGCCCGGGAGCATCGCCATGCTACGCCTCCACCGCTTGTTTGCCGTCTTCCTGCTGCTGGCCGCCGCGCTGGCAGCACCCGCCCACGCCGGCAAGCCTTACCAGTATTACGCGGTGGGCGATCCCACCAACGTCATTCTGCCGCAGCCGAAAAAAACCAGCCTGGTGCTGATGGGCGGCGGCCCCGACGTCGACGCCGCCTTTGCCTGGATGATCCAGAAAGGCGGCGGCGGCAACTTCGTGGTGATCCGCAGCCGCGGCACCGACGCCTACAACCCCTATATCTTCGCCATGGGCGGCGCCCAGTCGGTGGAAACGCTGGTGATCCCGAGCCGCGACGCCGCCAACGATCCTTTCGTGGCCGAACGCATCCGCAACGCGGAAGAGCTGTTCATCGCCGGCGGCGACCAGTCGGACTACATCAATTTCTGGCAGGGCACGCCGGTGCAGGCGGCAATCCAGGAACTGGCCAGCCGCAAGATCCCGATCGGCGGCACCAGCGCCGGCCTGGCCCTGATGGGGCGCTTCGGCTTTGCGGCGCTGAACGGCAGCATCACCTCGGCCGAAGCGCTGGCCGATCCTTTCGACAAGCGCATGACGCTGGAGCGCGACTTCCTGCTGCTGCCCGACCTGGGCAGCGTGATTACCGATGCCCATTTCGACACGCGCGACCGGCTGGGGCGCCTGGTGGCCTTCATCGCCCGCATCGTCAATGATGGCTGGGCCGGCATGGCGCGCGGCATCGGGGTGGATGTGGAGACGGCGCTGCTGGTGGAGGACGGCAAAGGCACGCGCGTGGGCGCGGGCTCGGTCACCTTCCTGCAATCGGTCGGCATCCCCCAGGTGTGCAAGCCGAAGCAGCCCTTGACCTACCTGAACCTGCAGGGACAGCGCATGTCGGGCGGCGGCAGCTTCGATTTGCGCAACTGGGCCGGCTATGGCGGGGCGACCGTGCCGTTTACTGTCTCGGCCGAAGCCGGGGTGCTGCTTACCAGGTAAAGTCGTCCGGGATCTTGTAGTCGGCGTAAGGATCGTCTTCCGCCGGCTGCTCGCTGGCGGCCTTCTTGACCGCGACCACGACTTCCGGCGCGCGTTCGGCGATCTTTTCGCCCACCACTTTCGGCACCAGTTCGGCCACGCCGTCCAGCACCACGATCACCAGGCGGCCGTTGACCAGGTGCTGCTGCACCTGGTCCGACACGTAGATGCGCTCGATCTTGCTGCCGATGGTGAAGTTGTAGGCCACGTCGCCATTGCCCTTCGGCTGGCGGTGCTGCTGCACCATCTGGACCACCTGGGCCATGACGGCTTTCTGGCCGGCGGCCGCATCGCGCGCCGCGTTGAGCTCGCGCGCGCGCTCGGCGGCCTTGCGCTGCTGTTCCAGCGCCGCCTCGCGCGTCTGGTCGACGGCCTTGGTGCCGCTGCGCAGTTCTTCCTTGTGCTGCTTGGATTTTTCCTGCTGCACCTTGTTGACCTTCTTCTTGTCGACCAGGCCAGCCTTCATCAATTGTTCTTGTAACGAAACCATGTCTAACTCCTTTGTTGCCCGCAGTTTACCAGAGCATGTATAGTGCCCCACATGAAGAGGCTTATCATTCTCGCAAGCGCATGCGCGGCGCAACTCCCCGCCGCCCATGCCGGCGAAGCGGATCAACTTGCGGCCATGGTCAACGCCTGGCGCGCCGCCCCCGCCGCTTGCCAGGGCAGACAGCGCCCCGCGGTAGCTGCGCTGACGCCAAGGCCGGTATTGTCGCGCATCGCGCTGCGGCCCGGCACGATCCTGCTGGCCGCGCTGGACAGCGCCGGCTACGACCCCGAAGTAGCGGACGCGGTCAGCGTGGAAGGCCCCGCCGATGCGCGCACCGCCTTCGAAGCGCTGCGCGATTCGTATTGCGCCACGCTGGGCAGCACGCGCTACCGCGATATCGGCGCCCATCGCGCAGGCAATGAATGGACGATCGTGCTGGCAGCGCCGGCGCCGAACCCGGTCACGCTGGTACCCGACACTGCGGAAGCGGCGCGCGAAGTCTTCAACGCCACCAACGCGGCCCGCGCCGAAGCCCGCCAATGCGGCGACACCTGGATGGAGGCGTCGCCGCCCCTGGCCTGGAACAAGGACCTGGCCGCGGCCGCCCTGGCCCACAGCCAGGACATGGCGCAGCAAAGCTACTTCGCCCATAAGAACAAGCAGGGCAATGAAGTGCCCCAGCGCGCCGAAGCGCAAGGCTACCGCTGGCGCCATATCGGCGAAAACATCTCGCGCGGCCAGACCAGCGCACAGGAGGCCGTGACGGGCTGGATCAACAGTCCGGGCCACTGCCACAATCTGATGAACCCGCGTTTCACCGAGTTCGGCGCCGGCGTCGCCATCCGCCAGGGCAAGCGCCCGGCTGCTTACTGGACCCAGGTGTTCGGCGCCCCGCGCTGAGCTTGACATCTGCCCCCTGCGTACTAGGCTTATCTGATCGGCAGCCTGCGGCATGCCGCTGCAGGTGCCGGTGTTTGGGGGATGCCATGGACACCAAGAAGTTCATCAGTGAAGGCTACAAGCTCTATGCGGCAGGCGACCTGAAAGGCCTGCTTGAACGCTATAACGACGATGCGGAGATGATCAATCCCGACTCCGACTACCTGCCCATAGGTGGCAGCTATCAAGGCAAACAACAGATAGCCGAATTCTTCATGAAGTTGAATGAAACCACACAGTGCACCTACCTCGAACCCAAGACCATGGTGCAGGAAGGCGACACCGTGGTGGTAACCGGCGATTCAAGCTGGATTGCCCGCAGTACCGGCATCGCCTACGACAATCCCTTTGTCCATGTTTTCAAGATGAGCGGCGATAAGGTCGCCTCGATGCGCGCGTACTACGACACCAGCAAGCTGGAACATGCCCTGCATCCAGCCACCACGGGCCAGGCTGCCGGTAAACCACTGCACCACTAACCAGGAGAACGAATATGCCGACCGCCCGTGCCCTGCCCTTCGTGCTGTGCCTGGCGGCCGGCGCCCTCCCCCCCGGTTCGCAGGCGGTGCGCGAGCCGGTCTTCGATCCACTGCTGGATGGCGCGCTGTGCGCCAATCCGGCCGGCGGCCGGCCGCTGCTGCTGGCCATGCTGGCGCCCACCGAAACAGCGCCCTTCAAGCCGGTGCAGCAGGCGCGCAAGGCAGGCGACGACGCCGCGCCGCCTTTGTACAAAGACCTGGGCAAGCTTCATCTTTCCATCACCACGCGCAGCCCGCGCGCCCAGGCCTATTTCGACCAGGGCCTGCGATTGCTGTTCTCCTTCAACCACGCCGAAGCTGCGCGCGCCTTCCGCGCCGCGCAAAAGGCCGACCCGCAATGCGCCATGTGCCACTGGGGCGAGGCACTGGTGCTGGGCCCGAACATCAACGCGCCAATGTTCCCCGAAATGATGGCGCCGGCCTTCGCGGCGGCAGAACGTGCAGCGGCGGCGGCCAACACCGCCAGCCCGGTGGAACAGGCGCTGGTGCGCGCCGTCAACAAGCGCTATGCCGCGCAGCCGCCAGCCGACCGCGCACCGCTGGACCAGGCTTATGCTGCCGCCATGGCCGACGCCGCGCGCAGCTTCCCCAACGACGACACGGTGCAGGTGCTGTTCGCCGAAGCGCTGATGGACCTGTCGCCGTGGGACTACTGGGAAGCCGGCGGCGCCAGCCCGAAAGGCCGCACCCAGGAACTGGTCGATGCGCTGGAGCGCGTGCTGGAACGCAACCCCAGCCACCCCGGCGCCATCCACTACTACATCCACGCGATGGAAGCATCGACCCATCCCGACAAAGCCCTGCCCTATGCGCGCCAGCTGGCCAGGCAGATCCCCGGCGCCGGCCATATCGTGCACATGCCCTCGCATATCTACTATCGCGTGGGACTGTACAAGGACGCGCTGCAGGCAAATATCGATGCCATTGCCGTCGACGAAAAATACTTCCGCGGCGCCGCCAGCGATGCGGTGTACAAGGGCGCCTACTATCCGCACAACATCCACTTCGCCATGGTATCCGCCCTCATGGGCGGCGACGGCAAGGCCACGCTGCAAGCGACGCAGCGGCTGGAGCAGTCGATCAGCCCCGAGCTGCTGCGCGCGATTCCGCCGATGCAGCCGGTGCGCGCCGCGCCCTACTTCGCCCATGTGCAGTTCAGCAGCCCGGAAACGCTGTTGGCCCTGCCGGCTCCGGCCGAAGAATTCGTGCTGCTGCGCGCGATGTGGCATTACGCGCGCGCCGTCGGCTTTGCGCGCAAGGGCATGTGGGACGATAGCCAGCGCGAGGTCGACAGCATTGCCGCCATCGAGCAGAAGGCGGACTTCAAGCCGCTGCTGGACTGGGGCGTGCCTGGCGCCGATATCGTGCGCACCGCACGCCTGGTCGCGGCGGGCAAGCTGGCCGAAGCGAAAGGCGAACTGCCCGGCGCGATCGCGCTGTTCACGCAGGCTGTGGCAGCGCAGGACGCGCTGCCCTATACCGAGCCGCCCTATTGGTACTACCCGGTGCGCCAGTCGCTGGGCGCGGCATTGCTGAAAGCCGGCAAGCTGGATGAGGCGGAAGCGGCCTTCCGCGCTTCGTTCGCGAAGACGCCAAGCAATGGCTGGGCACTGCGCGGGCTGGTCGAAGTGTACGAAAAACGTGGCGACAAGGCGGCTGCGGCGGCAACGCGCAAGCGCTTCGGCGCCACCTGGCTGGGCCCGAAAGAGGGTCCGGAACTGGCCCGCTTGTAAGCGGAAGACGCGCCGGCATCCCCCGAAAGAGGTAGGCGGCGCGCCCCCGGATGGGCGATTTCAAGCTGGCGGTGCATGGCTATTCTTTCAAGTGCGATTTAACCACTTGAAGAAAGAAAGAAAAAACCATGCCATCCCCTATCAGCAACCGCCGCCGCAACGTCCTGCTGGGCGCTGCCACTGCCGCCGTCGCCGCCGGCGCTTCGTTCTCCGCTTCCGCCGCGCCGGCTGCCGCCAAAGGCGCTGCGGGCCACGGCTCCACCACGTTCACCACCCGCGACGGCGTGGAAATCTATTACAAGGACTGGGGCCCGCGCAACGGCCCGGTCGTCGTGTTCAGCCACGGCTGGCCGCTCAATTCCGATAGCTGGGAATCGCAGATGCTGTTCCTGTCGAGCCAGGGCTACCGCACCATCGCCCACGACCGCCGCGGCCATGGCCGTTCCAGCCAGCCGTGGGATGGCAACGACATGGACCACTACGCCGACGACCTGGCGCAACTGCTGGACAAGCTGGACGTGAAAAACGCGGCGCTGTTCGGCTTCTCGACCGGCGGCGGCGAAGTGGCGCGCTACCTGGCCCGCCATGGCAGCAAGCGCGTGGCCAAGGCCGGCCTGATTTCCGCCGTGCCGCCGCAGATGCTGAAGACCGCAGCCAACCCGAACGGCCTGCCGATGGAAGTGTTCGACGGCATTCGCGCCGCGTCCCTGAAAGACCGTTCGCAGTTCTACCTGGACCTCGCTTCGGGCCCGTTCTACAACTTCAACCGCCCAGGCGCCAAGGTTTCGCAAGGCCTGGTCAACGCCTGGTGGATGGCAGGCATGATGGCCGGCCACAAGAACACCTACGACTGCATCAAGGCTTTCTCGGAAACCGACTTCACCGAAGACCTGAAGAAGATCGACATCCCGATGCTGGTGCTGCACGGCGACGACGACCAGATCGTGCCGATCGACGCTTCCGCCAAGGCCGCGGCGAAGATCCTGAAGAATGCTAAACTGGTGGTCTACCCTGGCGCGCCGCATGGCCTGACCGACACCCACAAGGACAAGCTGAACGCCGACTTGCTGGCCTTCATCAAGGGCTAAGTCATGGAACGCAAGCTGACTACCGCGGCCGGCGCGCCGGTTGCGGACAACCAGAACGTGGAAACGGCGGGCCCGCGCGGCCCCATGCTGCTGCAGGACGTGTGGCACCTGGAAAAGCTGGCCCACTTCCACCGCGAAGTGATCCCTGAGCGCCGCATGCACGCCAAGGGCTCGGGCGCCTTCGGCACCTTCACCGTGACCCACGATATCGGCCGCTACACCAAGGCGGCGCTGTTCGGCGCCGTCGGCAAGAAGACCGAAGTGTTCGCGCGCTTTTCCACCGTGGCCGGCGAGCGTGGCGCGGCCGACGCGGAACGCGATATCCGCGGCTTCGCCGTCAAGTTCTACACCGAGCAAGGCAACTGGGACGTGGTGGGCAACAACACCCCGGTGTTCTTCATGCGCGACCCGCTGAAGTTCCCGGACCTGAACCACGCCGTCAAGCGCGACCCGCGCACGAACCTGCGCAGCGCCGAAAACAATTGGGACTACTGGACCCTGCTGCCGGAAGCCTTGCACCAGGTGACCATCGTGATGAGCGAGCGCGGCATCCCTGCCTCGTACCGCCACATGCACGGCTTCGGCAGCCACACCTTCAGCTTCATCAACGCCGCGGGCGAGCGGCACTGGGTCAAGTTCCACTTCATTACCCAGCAAGGCATCGTCAACCTGAGCGACGAGGAAGCGGCGGCCCTGATCGCCAAGGACCGCGAATCCTCGCAGCGCGACCTGTTCGAAGCGATCGAACGCGGCGAATACCCGCGCTGGACGCTGAAGGTGCAGCTGATGACGGAGCAGCAGGCCGCGCAGGCATCCTTCAATCCCTTCGACCTGACCAAGGTCTGGCCGCACAAGGACTACCCGCTGCATGAAGTGGGCGTGCTGGAGTTGAACCGCAACCCGGACAACTACCACGCCGACGTCGAGCAGGCCGCGTTCACGCCGGCCAATGTGGTGCCGGGCATCGGCTTCTCGCCCGACCGCATGCTGCAATCGCGCCTGTTCGCCTATGGCGACGCCCAGCGCTACCGCCTGGGCGTCAACCACCATGCGATCCCGGTCAATACCCCGCGCTGTCCGTTCCACAGCTACCACCGCGACGGCGCCATGCGCGTCGACGGCAACCAGGGCGGCACGATCGGCTACGAGCCGAACTCGAAAGGCGAATGGCAGCAACAAGCCGCCTACGCCGAGCCGCCGCTGGCACTGGACGGCGCCGCCGCGCGCTGGGACCACCGCGCCGACGACGACTACTACAGCCAGCCGCGCGCCCTGTTCCGCCTGATGGACGAGCAGCAGCGCCAGGCCCTGTTCGACAACACTGCGCGTTCGCTGGCCGGCGTGCCGCTGCCTATCCAGCAGCGCCACATTGAAAACTGCAACAAGGCCGATGAAGCCTACGGCGCCGGTGTCTCTGCCGCGCTCGACAAGTTGCGCCCACTCTGGTAACTCACTTAAAAGGAAACAACATGACCATCACCGCCAAAGCCACCCCGGGTTCCCTGCTGCTCACGCCGCGCGACCACACCCTGATCATGATCGACCACCAGTCGCAGATGGCGTTTGCCACCCATTCGATCGACGCCGTACAGCTGCGCAACAACGCGGCCCTGGTGGCGCACGCCGCTGCCGGTTTCGACGTGTCGACCATCGTCACCACCGTGGCCGAGAAGAGCTTCTCCGGCCCGGTCTTCGACGAGATCAAGGACGCCTTCCCGGGCGCCGAAATCACCGACCGCACCTCGATGAACACCTGGGAAGACGAAAACGTGATCCGCCGCGTCAACGCCATCGGCAAGAAGCGCATCGTGCTGGCCGGCCTGTGGACCGGCGTCTGCATCGTCGGCCCGGCACTATCGGCGCTGGACCAGGGCTTCGAGGTGTACGTGATTGCCGACGCCTGCGGCGACGTGTCCACCGAAGCGCACGAGCGCGCCATGGACCGCATGGTTCAAGCCGGGGCCCGTCCAATGACTTCGCTGCAATACCTGCTGGAACTGCAGCGCGACTGGGCCCGCACCGATAGCTATGAACTGACCACCGGCATCGCCAAGAAATTCGGCGGCGCCTACGGCCTGGGCATCATCTACGCCCAGACCATGTTCCACGCCAAGGAAGGCCAGTGAAGATTTATCTTCTCTCGCTGGGTGCCGGCCTGCTGGCCGGCATCCTGTACGGCGTGCTGAACGTGCGCTCGCCGGCGCCGCCCGTGGTGGCGCTGGTGGGGCTGCTCGGCATCCTGCTGGGAGAACAGGTGCCGCCGCTGGTCCGCCAGTGGCTGGCGCCGAAGGAACAGCAGGTATCATGGCTGCAAGAACACGTTAAGCCGCACTGTTTCGGCGAACTGCCTTGCGCTGCAAAGAACGAGGAGAAGCAATGACTGCTCCGGAGCTGATACTCCACAACGGCCGCTTCACGACGCTGGACAAGAGCCAGCCCGAGGCCGATGCGGTCGCCGTCACCGGCGGCCGTTTTTCCCATGTGGGCGAGGCGCGCGAGATCCTGCCGCTGGCGGGAGCGCAAACGCGCGTGATCGACCTGCAGGGCCGGCGCGTGCTGCCCGGCCTGATCGACAACCACCTGCACCTGATCCGCGGCGGCCTGAACTTCAATATGGAATTGCGCTGGGACGGCGTGCGCTCGCTGGCGGACGCCATGGCCATGCTGCGCGCCCAGGTGGCCATTACCCCGGCGCCGCAATGGGTGCGCGTGGTGGGCGGCTTCACCGAACACCAGTTCGTGGAAAAGCGCCTGCCGACCATCGAGGAATTGAATGCCGTGGCGCCGGACACGCCGGTATTCATCCTGCACCTGTACGACCGCGCCCTGCTGAACGGCGCCGCGCTGCGCGCCGTGGGCTATGACCGCAACACGCCGGAGCCGCCGGGCGGCCAGATCCTGCGCGACAGCGCCGGCAACCCGAGCGGGCTGCTGCTGGCCAAACCGAACGCTTCGATCCTGTACGCCACGCTGGCCAAGGGTCCCAAGCTGCCGCCGGAATACCAGCTCAACTCGACCCGCCATTTCATGCGCGAACTGAATCGCCTGGGCGTGACCGGCGCGCTGGACGCGGGCGGCGGCAACCAGAATTATCCCGAGGACTACCAGGTCATCCAGCAGCTGGCCGACGCCGGCGAGCTGACCATCCGCCTGGCCTACAACCTGTTCACGCAAAAGCCGAAGCAGGAGAAGGACGATTTCCTGAACTGGGCGGCCAGCAGCAAGTACCAGCAGGGCGACGATTACTTCCGCCACAACGGCGCGGGCGAGATGCTGACTTTCTCGGCCGCCGACTTCGAAGACTTCCGCCAGCCGCGTCCCGACATGCCGGCCAATATGGAAGACGACCTGGAAGGCGTGATCCGCATCCTGGTGCAGAACCGCTGGCCGTGGCGCATGCACGCGACCTATGACGAAACCATTTCGCGCGCGCTGGACGTGTTCGAAAAAGTGAACCGCGACATGCCGCTCGACGGCCTGCACTGGTTCTTCGACCACGCGGAAACCATTTCGCCGCAATCGATCGACCGCATCGCGGCGCTGGGCGGCGGGGTGGCGGTGCAGCACCGCATGGCCTACCAGGGCGAGTATTTCGTCGAGCGCTACGGCGCGGCGGCGGCGGAAGCGACGCCGCCGGTGAAATACCTGTTGGAATCGGGCGTCAAGGTGTCGGCCGGCACCGACGCCACGCGCGTGGCCTCCTACAACCCGTGGGTCTCGCTGTCCTGGCTGACCACCGGCCGCACAGTGGGCGGCATGCGGCTCTACCCGCAGCGCAACCTGCTGGACCGCGAAGCGGCGCTGCGCATGTGGACCGAGAACGTAACCTGGTTCTCCAATGAGGAAGGCAAGAAGGGCCGCATCGCCGTCGGCCAGCTGGCCGACCTGATGGTGCCGGACCGCGACTTCCTGCGCTGCCCGGAAGACGAGATTGCCGACACTACTTCCCTGCTCACCGTGGTGGGCGGCAAGCTGGTGTATGGCGCCGGCCCGTTCGGCCAGTACGACCCGCCTGTCCCGCCGGCCATGCCGGACTGGTCGCCGGTGCGCCAGTATGGCGGCTATGGCGCCTGGGGCGCCATGCCGGGCGCCGTGGCACGCGGGGCCGGCGACGCCGGGCATGCCAGGACAGCTGCCATGGCAGCGGCGGCGGCCTGCGGCTGCTCCAGCCAGTGCGGCATGCACGGCCACCAGCACGCGACGGCCTGGACCCGCTCCCTGCCGATCGCGGACCTGAAGTCGTTCTGGGGCGCGCTGGGCTGCTCCTGCTGGGCGGTGTGACGTGGCGCCGCACACTCCCGGCGCGGCGCGCCTGCGCACCAGCCGCGCCAGCGCCGGCATCCGCGCCCTGCACTGGCTGGCCCTGCTCCTGCTGTGCGCAGCCTACCTGCAGGGCGGCTTGAACAAGCTGCTGGACTTCGGCAGCGCGGTCGGCGAAATGCAGCACTTCGGGCTGCAGCCGGCGGCGCCGCTGGCGCTGCTGGTGATCGGCGGCGAACTGGGGGCGGCGGCCATGGTGCTGAGCGGCCGCCTGCGCTGGCTGGGCGCAGCCTGGCTGGCCCTGTTCACGGTGGCGGCCAGCTTCATCGCCAACCGCTATTGGGAAATGACGGGCATGCAGCGCTTCATGGCCGCCAACAGCTTCTACGAACACCTGGGCCTGGCCGGCGGCTTCCTGCTGGTGGCCTGGCATGACCTGGCGCGAAAGGGGGGCGTATGGCACGCGGAACGAGCCTGAGTTTCCTGGCCGGGTATGTCGACACCCTTGGCTTCGTCGCCTTGCACGGGCTGTTCACGGCCCACGTGACGGGCAACTTCGTGCTGCTGGGGCGGGAGGTGGTGGCGCCGGGCAATGACGTGCTGCTCAAGCTGCTGGCCTTCCCGGCCTTCATCGGCGGCGTGGTGGCGGTGCGCGCCCTGGTGCGGCGCTGCCAGGCCGGCGGCCGCGAAGCGCTGCGGCCGGCCCACCTGCTGCAGGCGGCGCTGATGCTGGCCGCGGCAGCCAGCGCGCGCTGGGACATGGCCGTGGGCCTGCTGTGCGCGGCAGCCATGGGCGCGCAGAACGGCTACGGCAAGCTGCTGCTGGCGAAACTGCCGGCCAGCACCGTCATGACCGGAAACGTCACGCAGCTGGTGATCGATTGCCTGGACCGGGCCGGCGGCGCCGAGCGTCCCGCACTGGCGGCCCTCGGCGGCGGCGTGCTGGCCTTTGCGGCCGGCTGCGTCATGGGCGCGCTGGCTTCGCGCTGGGGCATGGGCGTCGGCTTGCTGCCGGCGGTGGCAATGCTGCTGGCGATGGCGGCGCTGTCAAAGCCCGATAATGCCGCGCTTTAAAGCAATGGTGACGGCGTGCGTGCGGTCATTGGCATCGAGCTTGGCCAGGATGCTGCGCATGTGCGCCTTCACCGTTTCCTCCGAAATCGCCAGCTGGCTGGCGATGCGCTTGTTGGCGTTGCCGGCCGCCGCGCATTGCAGCACTTCGACTTCGCGCTCGCTGAGCAGGGAAGCGCCCAGGTGGCTGGCCAGCTGCTGCGCGATCTCCGGCGAAATATAGCGCTGGCCGCCATGCACGGCGCGGATCATGCAAACCAGCTCCTTGCGCAGGCTGCTCTTGAGCAGGAAGCCGCTGGCGCCGGCTTCCAGCGCACGCCGCACCTGGGCATCGCCGCCAAAGGTGGTCAGCATGACGACGCGTGCGGCCGGGAACTGGCTGCGGATCGCCTGCAGCGCCTCGATGCCGCACATGCCGGGCATGGCCAGGTCCATGATGGCCAGGTCGGGGCGCAATGCGGCCCAGGCGGCCAGCGCCTGGTGGCCGTCGCCCGCTTCGCCCGCGACCTGCATGTCGGGCTGGCTGGCAATCGCATCGGCCAGGCCGGCGCGCAGCATGGGATGGTCGTCCACCAGCAGCACCCGGATTGGCGCGGCGGTGTCTGGATGAGTTTGGGTGTTCAAGGAAAGCTCCGCGCAATGCTGCAACGGGGAACTATAACAACGGAAGCCGGTGCTGGCAATTTGCCGGGCGTACGGGACGCCCGGCAAAAGGGGGAAATTACTTCTTCTTGGCCTTGGTCTTGGCCGATTGCGACTGCGTGGCGACCGGCTGCTGCGAAGCAGGGGTGCTGCCGCCCTGCACGCCCAGCGCGCCGCCAGTGCCCAGGCCGCCCGCTACTTCCTGCTGCTTGTAGTTGCGCACGGCGCGCACCACGTTGTTGTACGAATCCATGAAGGCTGCCACCAGGATCTTGCCTTCCGGGGTATTGGTGTAGCCGCTGGCGCCGGCCGCAGCGCCGCCGCCGAACAGGGCGCCGAAGGCGCCGAAATCGGTGTTCTTGGCGCTGCCTTCGGCTGCCGCCAGCTGCACGCCGGAACGGTTGTCGATCATCAGCAGCATGGTCGACGCTTCATTGGTTTTCATATTGCCGGCCACCATGCCGGCCACGCTGCCGATCAGGCCCAGGCCGCCCAGTGCGCCGCCCACCCCCGAAGTGCCCTTCTGGCTGAAGGTGATGGTCGGGCTCATGGTGTAGTCGGCAGCGGCGATCTGGCCCTTGCCGTAGTTGCTGTTGGCGCGCATCTCGCCGGATTTTTCCAGCGCGCGCTCACCCATCATATGGTCCATGGCCGCGCCGCGCTCCACCACCACGAAGCAGTTCGATTGCTGGATCATCATGCGCAGCACCGGCGTGGTGGAGCCCAGCTTGTACTGGCTCAGTTGCTGGAACCACGGCATGCTGCGGTCTTCCACCACCGACAGGGTGCCCAGCGGCCGGTCGCATTTTTCCAGCTGGCTGTTGGCATTGGCAGCGGTGGCGCCGCCGGCGCTGCCGGTGGCCACGGTACTGCCGCCGCCCAGGGTTGGTTGGGTGCCGGCACAACCGGCCAGCGCCAGGGCCGCCACGGCCGCGAACAGTTTGGTCTTCATACGGAGATCCCCTAGTTTTTGGATGAAACGGCCGATTTTATAAGAAAGACATATCAAAAATACTATCAAATAGTCACGCTGAGGCTGCCGTGACACAGGGCGCCATTGGGCGTACTATCAAGGTTCCTTAGAGCAAGGAAGCTGGCCCATGGCTGCCCCCGACCAGATCACCCACTGGCGTGAAAAAATCTTTGCCCGCCTGGTCCAGGTCGTGCTGGTACTGGGCCTGGCCACGGCCATCCCCAGCATCGCGCAGTCGCTGCGCGAGGGGCTGTGGGGCGTGGTGGCGGTGGATTTGGTGGCGCTGGCCTGGCTGGCCGCCTTGTGGCGGCTGCAGGAAGTGGTGTCCTACCCGGTGCGCGCCATGCAATTCCTGCTGATTACCTTTGCCGTCGGCGTGGCGCTGATGCTGCAGGTCGGACCGGTGGCCCACACCTACCTGCTGGCGGTGCCCTGCCTGGCCGCGCTGCTGGTGGGGTTGAAGCCGGCCATCTGGCTGCTGCTGGCCGGCGCGGTGGCCATCGTGCTGACCGGCTTTGCGCCGCCGCCCGATCCGGCGGCCATGGGCCTGTCCGGCGACGCCGCCTTGCGCGCCGCGATCGTGGCGCTCAATTACCTGTTCATTGCCGGCATCCTCACCATGAGCTGCGGCGTGCTGCTGCGCCACCTGGCGCGCTCGCTGGCCGAGGGCGAGCAGCTGGCCTTCTACGACCCGCTGACCGGGCTGCCGAACCGGCGCCTGCTGCTGGACCGGCTGGCCGGCCTGCTGGCCAGCTCCGAGCGCCAGCACATGTTCAGCGCCGTCATGTTCGTCGACCTCGACCGCTTCAAGACAATCAACGACGCGCGCGGCCACGCCACCGGCGACCACCTGCTGCGGCTGGCGGCGCAGCGGCTGGAAGACCTGGTGCGCAAGAGCGACACCGTGGCGCGCATCGGCGGCGATGAATTCGTGGTGCTGCTGGCGCACCTGGCGCCGGACCTGGCGGCGGCCGGCAATGCGGCGCAAGGGGTGGCGGAAAAGATCCGCACGGCGCTGGCGCAGGAATTCGAGATCGCCGGCCAGGGCTACGGCTGCTCGGCCAGCATCGGCGTCACCCTGCTGCCCAGGTACGGCCAGCAAGCCGACGACCTGCTGCGCGAAGCCGATACCGCGATGTACCGCGCCAAGGGCGCCGGCCGCAACGGCATCGCCTTCTTCGAAGCGGCCATGCAGGCCGAAGTCGAGCGGCGCCTGACGCTGGAGCGCGAACTGGGCCAGGCCATCGAGCAGGAGCGGCTGCACATGGCCTACCAGCCGCAGTTCGATTGCCAGGGCCGGCTGCACGGCGCCGAATTGCTGATGCGCTGGGAGCGCGACGAGGGCGGCATGGTATCGCCGGCCATCTTCATCCCGCTGGCCGAAGAAGCTGGCCTGATCGTGCCGCTTGGCTTATGGGCCTTGAAGCAGGCTTGCCTGGCGCAGCAGCGCATGTCGGTGCTGGGCCTGTCCCTGCCGCTGTCGGTCAACGTCAGCCCGCAGCAATTCCGCCAGGCCGACTTCGTGCAGCAGGTGCGCAGCATCTTGCTGGAGCACGGCGTGGAGCCGGCCCTGCTGATCCTGGAAGTGACGGAAGGCCTGCTGGTGGAGAAGATGGATGAAATCGTGGCGCGCATGAACGAGCTGGCTGCGCTGGGCGTGCGCTTTTCGATCGACGATTTCGGCACCGGCTATTCCAGCCTGGCCTATCTGAAGCGCATGCCGCTGTACGAACTGAAGATCGACCGCAGCTTCATCATGGACATGCCGGACGACGCCAACGACGTGGTGATCGTGCAGACCATCCTGGCCATGGCCGGCCAGATGGGCTTGCGCGTGGTGGCGGAAGGGGTGGAGACCCAGGCCCAGGCCGACTTCCTGGCGGCCCACGGTTGCCATGCCCTGCAAGGCTACCTGCTGGGCCGCCCGGCGCCGCTACCAGCGCTGCTCGACCTGCTGACCGCGCAGGCCGCGCTCTCCACCCGGGCGCCCGTTTAGTTCAGCTTCACCGTCAAGGCCTTGCGGATCGCCACGCAGCGCTGGTCTTCCTGGTGCGCCACCAGCAGCGAACGGCGGGTGCCGGCGCTCAGGCCCGGGTTGGCGGCAGCCGTATCGGCCAGGCGCTGCACGCTTTGCACGGTGCAGGTGGCCGGGATCATGGCGCCGGCATAATCGCGCATGAAGACCGGGCCGGCCGACTTGTCCAGCACCGGCAACTGGGCCAGGCGCGCCGCGGCACTCTGTTCGTTGAGCGCCACTTGCGAGGACGGGTACAGCGCATGCATCGCGGTGCGGATGCGCGAGAACGGCAGCTTGGTTTGCGTGTCGCCGATCCTGGCCAGCCATTCCTGCTTCACCTTCGCATCCGGGCGCGCGGCCTGGGCTGCCACGGCAGCCAGTTCGCCGCTGTCGGATTTATCCTTGGCCTGTTCGGCGGCGATGCGCGCCTCGGCGCCCGGGTAATCCTTGCGGTTCAGGACAGCGATCATGTCCCAGCGCAGGTCCTGGCTCAGGGTCAGGCCGGACAGCTTGTCGCGGCCGTCCAGCATGGCGGCGATGCGCTGCAGCGATTCCTTGCTGCCGGCCGTGCCCAGGTAGGCGCCGAACCAGCGGCGCTGGAAGTCGCCCTTGCTGGCCTTGGCCTGGCTCCAGGCCATCTTTTCCAGGCGGCCCACCACGGTGCGGGTGTAGGCGCCGTCGGCCGACATGGTGCGCAGGTAGCGGATCGACTGGGCCATCTTGCCCAGCACGTCGCCCAACAGCACGTAGTCCTTTTCCTGCGGGGCGTTGACCAGCACGGTGTCGAGGAACTCGTTGAGCGGCAGCGCGCCGTCGCGCACGTTGTCCCACATGCTGTGCCACAGCATGGTGCGCAGCAGCTTGTCTTCCACCTTGCTGACGTCCTGGCGCGCAGTGGCGAAGGAGCGCGTATCAAGCTTGGCTTTGACGAAGCCCCAGTCCTGGTAATTCGGGTAGACCAGGTCCGGGCAGTCCGCGCCTTTGAGTTCCGCCACCTCGGTAGTGGCGCCCTTGTAGGTCACCGGCAGCACCTTGGCGATATTCAGCTGCTTGCCCTGCTTCTGCATCAGCGCCAGTTGCACGCGCTGCTCGCGCAGGGTCGGGAATTGCGCCACGGCCGTCTGCTGCAGGCTGAAGGCGTCGATCTTGCCGGCCTTGCAGCTGTAGTTGGCGGTGATGGTATTCACGCCCGGCTGGTACAGCCAGTCCTGGGTCCACTGGCCCAGGTCGCGGCCGGCCGCTTCGGCCAGGCTGCCGATGAAGTCATCCAGTTTCGCGTTACTGAACTGGTACTTGACCAGGTAGTTGTGCACGCCCTTGCGGAAGGTCTCCTCGCCCAGCAGGTGGCGCAACTGCTTCAGCGTGGAGGCGCCCTTCGAGTAGGTGATGGCGTCGATATTGTCGAAAGCGTTAGCGGTGGACGGCACCGGGGTTTCGATCGGGTGGGTGGTGACGCGCTGGTCCTGCACGTAGGCGCCCGACTTGCCCTGCGAATAGAAGTACTGCCACGCGGAGTCCTTGAATTCAGTCGCTTCGGCGGTGGCCAGGGTACCCATGAAGGAGGCGAAGCTCTCATTCAGCCACAGGCCGTTCCACCATTGCATGGTGACCAGGTCGCCGAACCACTGGTGCGCCATTTCGTGCATGATGACGCTGGCCAGGTCGTGCTTTTCGGCGCTGGTCATCTTGTCCTTGTGCAGGAAGGAGTGTTCGGCGAAGGTAACCGCGCCGGCGTTTTCCATCGCGCCGTACAGGAAGTCCGGCACCAGCAGCTGGTCGTATTTGCCGTACTGGTAAGGAATGCCGAAGTAGTCGTCGAACCAGGCCAGGCCTTGCCTGGTGTATTCAAACCACGGCGCCGGGTCGACCTGGTCGGCCACCGACTGGCGCGCGAACAGGCGCATCGGGTACTTGGCGCTGGTGGCGTCCTCCCACACCTTGTACGGGCCGGCGTGCATGGAGAAGTTGTAAGGGCTGAGGATCTTGGACACGGGGAAGGTCCAGCGCTTGCCGTTGGCCACGTCTTCCACTTTGGATTCGCGCGTGGTGGATACCACGGTCCAGTCGGCAGGCGCGGTGACGTTGACCTGGTAGGTGGCCTTCAGGTCCGGCTGGTCGAACAGCGCGAACATCTGGTGCGCGGCGGCCGGTTCGAAGTGCGAGTAGGTGTAGACGCGGCCGTCGACCGGGTCGACCATGCGGTGCAGGCCTTCGCCATTGGTGCTGTGCTTGCGCTCGAATTCCACGGTGACGCTGTTGCGGCCTGCCTTCAGGTCGGCGGCGGCCAGCGTGATGAACCAGTTGTTGTACTGCGGCGCGGCGACCTGCTTGCCGTTGACCACCAGGCGCTTGATGGTGGCCTTGTCCAGGTCCAGCGTCAGCGGCTGCGCGTTGTCTTTGAGGTCGAAGGCGACAGTGGTAGTGTTGCTGAAGCTTTCCTGGCCGGTCAGCGTGAAGTCGAGGACATAAGCGACGTTGGACACGCGCGCCGAGCGGGCGGCGGCATCGGTCTGGCTCAGGTAAGGGTTTTCAGCGCGCGGGGTAAGGGCGCTATTGTCGGCCGCAATGCCGCTGGTGGCGACAAGTGCACTGACTGCCAGTGTAATGGCATGAGGAACTAGCGATTTCATGGTTATCCTTATACATGTCTCGCCCCGGACCGGCCCCGGTCAGGTGGCGCAGGGATGATACCATTGGGCGATGGACATCAAACTCGAGACTCCCAACCAGCCCGAAGTCGTGGCCCTGATCGACCTGCTGGATGCTTACCAGCTGTCGCTGTATCCACCCGAGAGCGTATATGCGCTCGACATGAATTCGCTGCTGCAGCCGAATGTGCTGTTTGCCGTGGCCCGCAATATCGACGGCGCGGCGGTGGGCTGCGGCGCCATCGTGGTGACGCCGGAATACGGGGAAGTGAAGCGCATGTTCGTGCACCCGTCCGCGCGCGGCCAGGGCGTGGCCCAGCGCCTGCTCGGCATGCTGGAAACGGAAGCGCTGGCGCGCGGCTGCCGCCAGTTCATGCTGGAGACCGGCCCGTCGCAGCCGGATGCGATCGGTTTGTATGAGCGCCTGGGCTACCGCGTGCGCGGGCCGTATGGCGATTACCGCGACGATCCCTTGAGCGTGTTCATGGAGAAGTCGGCATGACGGACGCCCTGCACGACCTGCGCGAGCGCACCCGCGCCTTTGCCGCTGCCCGCGACTGGGAGCAGTACCACACGCCGAAGAACCTGGCGATGGCGCTGTCGGTGGAAGTGGCCGAACTGGCCGAGCATTTCCAGTGGCTGCCCACCGGCCGCGCCGGCGAGCTGGCAGCCGGCCAGCATGAAGCGATCCGCCACGAACTGGCAGACGTGCTGCTTTACCTGGTGCAGATCGCCGACAAGCTCGATGTCGACCTGCACGCGGCGGCGCTGGAAAAAATCCAGCTCAATGCCGTCAAATACCCAACACCGAAGGCCTGACCGCGGCAACGGCTACTCGCGCAATGACTGCGCGAGCTGCCATCTTGCTTCCCCTGGAAATTCCACTGATACCCGCCCAGAAGAGCAGGCGAGTCTTCTTTCGGTGGAGCGCTTTGCTGCGCTATCCAGGCAGTGATTGCTTTGCTTGCGACCGCCGCGAGTTCTTCACTCACGGTTGAACCATCCAAGAATTTGCAAAGTTACTGGACCACAGTGAAGGTGACCGGGACACCGATGGTGGGTTCCATTTTTTTCTCTCCTTCCTCGCATGCTCGAAAAATGCCGCTTAATCGTGCTCAAGGCGGCTTATTCATGCTCATTTGCTGCTCGTTTTTGCTCGAAGGTACCGGGAGCAAAAACGAGCAGCAAACGAGCAATAAAGTGCAGCGAACGAGCTAAAACGTGCACTGAACGAGCAACTATGAGCAATGAATGAGCAGGGATAAGCAGCATTGAGCCGCTTTGCGAACAGATTTCACCGGCCTCGGAATTGAGAGGAGCCCCTCAGAGTCGTCCGATTGTTCGCAATGGCTTAGAACCGAGGGGTCGGCGGAAGTTCCGCCTGAGATCAAAAAATGCCAGGCTGGCGGATCAAGCGCCTTCAATCAAGTTTGCGACGAAGGCGCTGTACTCGTCGCGCATCGGGAGTTCAAGGTCCGTCACAATTGCGCGGCGGTGCGACACAACCGGCACATTGTCCATCGGGTTGAAACCCGCTTTCTCTTCAACGCCCCAATACAGGCCCACACCGCGCTTCTGCCAGTTAGGCAGTTCGTTGAAATTGATCCCGCGGCTAAACAGCAATTCGTTCTTGTCTGCGAGCGATTTGCCGGCAATCGTTGCGGCGGCGCTGTTCGGCTCCACGCCTTCCTTGCGCAGCATCCAGTAGCAGTGGGCGTTCAATGCGTTGCGGTGCGCATCTTCGTTACGCCAGCGGAAGTAGTCGACCACCAGGCGCTTGGTGGGCAGCTCCGAAATTCGGCAATCGAAAGCACCCAACTGTCCCAGCATCAGGCTGAATTTGGCGGACGCTTCACCGGCAAGGATGGAGTTGTATTTCCGGGTCTTACGACCGAAGACATTGATGTCCGGGTCGAACAGCAAGGAGATTTCGTCGCTCTCGGTGTAACCGTAGATGACCTTGAAACCGCAGTTCATCAAATGCTTGGTGGTTTCGATCATCAAGTCGCGGAAGCGAATGTCAAACGGTGCTTCGAAACCGGCCAGTTCCTTGGTCAATCGCGTGAAACTGCGGCCGTCGATCCTCGCGACCATATAGATGCCGGGCAGGACGCACTGGTCGTGCGCAGTTTCATACACCCGCATCGATTCGTCGAGTTCATCAAACTTCACTAATCCATTCCTTTACAACACGTTCTCCATCAATCCAGTCGACGTAGAATAGTTCATCAAAGCCTTCTTCGCGTGCCGGGATTTCCAGCCGCTTGTGAGTGCTGAAGATGCCGACCTGCGATATGCATTCGGCACCTTGTCGCTGGCCGTTCCATTCAAGCGACCGATCAAGGTCGCTCTTGAAGTAATAGCACCTGATGCGATAGCCGTGCTCCTTCAGCATCGCGATATAGCGCGCCCGCACTTCCCTGCTGGCATTCGTGTTGTCGATCACCAGCGGCATTCCAGTATCGAAGCAAAGCGCGAACATCAGCTTTTCCCTGTTCTTCGTTTTCAGCAAATCGTTACTGATGCGGACGTGGGAATTGAAGAAGTGCTCTTTATAGAAGGTCGATTTGCCGGAAGCCTGGATACCGACAAACATGATCGCTTCCATTAGAAACCCAGCGCCTTGCGGATCTGCGTATTGACGATTCCCCAGGCTTTCGACTCGGCCGAGACTTCGTCGTAGTGGCTGCCGCCCGGCAGAACCAGAACCTCCGCCTGGTCGCCCGCAGCCTTGGCGCGACGGGCGTAGTTTTCGCCGGTAACGGTCGGCGAAATATCGTCATGTTCGCCGTGAATCAGGATCGTGTGCACGCCGGCCGGCAGCATTTCAGCCGGCGAGGTATCGGCGAAAACGTCGGGGCGCGAAACGCTCGGCAGGCCGGCAATCTGAGCGGTCTCGCGATCGCAGGTGCGTCGGATCAGGGCGGCTTCGTTGCGCAGGTCGGCCAGGCCGCCGAGGCTGATGACGGTGTTGATTTTCAGCGGCTGCGGCGACCAGGCAGGGCTCCACTCGGGCAGCTTGTGGCGTGAGACCGCCCACTGCGCAAGGTGGCCCCCGGCAGAATGGCCGACTGCGACGATGCGGCTCAGGTCCAGGGCACTGGATTTGGATTCGTGCTTCAGCAAGTCCACAGCGGTGGCCACGTCCTGGTACATGCCGGGATAGCCGCCGCCATCTTCGTCGTAGCGGCGGTATTCCACGTTCCAGACCGCGATGCCTTGCCGGGTCAGCGCGCCGGCCATATTGCGCATCTGCTCGATGCCGCCGAAGTGCACAGTCCAGCAGCCACCGTGGATCAGTACGACGACCGGATGCGGGCCCGGGCCGGCGGGCTTGAACAGCTCGACGAATTGGCTTGGCGCCGCACCGTACATGATCCGCTTGTCGGGAGCGGGGCCTTTCAGCGCGAGATAGTCCTGCAAATCCATCGGCTTGGTGACTACCGCGTCGGCCGGCGCGGCGGACGCACCTACAGCAGCGGCGCCGGCTGCGGCGCACAGGGAATGGCGAATCAGTTTGAGCATGGTTTTTCGCGGCGAAGTCCGGGACAGCCAGCAGCATAGCGTGGGGATGGCTATTCCGGCAACAATTCCTCGCCGCGCTGGCGGCGCCGCGCCATCCCGTCAGGCGGGAGGCGCGGCACGCCAGGGAGAGGGCTTACTTGCCCTTCTTGCCGGGAACCGGCTTTTTCGGCGGGGTGTGCTTGCCGGACATCGGCGGCATGGCGTCGGCCAGCGACATTTTCAGCTGCTTGCCGCCGACCCAGACTTTGCGCAGGTGCTTGAAGATGTCGTCCGGCATACCGTCCGGCATCTCGACGAAGGCATGGTCTTCAAGGATCTCGATACGGCCGATGAAGCGCGATTCGAGGCCGCTCTCGTTGGCGATGGCGCCCACCAGGTTGCCCGCATTGACGCCGTCCCCCGAACCAACTTCCACGCGGTAGGCGCGCATCGGCATTGGCGCGCCCTCGCCGGCTGCGGCCTTATCCTTCTTCTTGCGCTTCGGAGCCTCCTCGAACATTGGCTCGTCGTCATCGGCGCGCGAGGACAGCGGTGGCGCGGCGCGTTCCGGGCGCTCGGCGCGTTCAGGCTTGGCTGCGCGTGGCGCTTTGGCGGCTGGCGCCGGTGGCGGCGTTTCGCCGTCGCGGTGAATGCGCAATGCCTGCCCCGCGACGCGCAGCGCGGCAATCGCGTCGATATCGCCCGGCAGCAGGTCGGACGGCATGTCCAGCAGCGAGTAGTCGTCGTAGATTTCAATGCGGCCGATGAACTTGGAATCGATGCCGCCCTCGTTGGCGATGGCGCCGACGATGTTGCCCGGCTTGACGCCGTGCTGGTAGCCCACCTCCACGCGGTAGGTCGCCATGCCCTGCTCCGGCTCGCGCTCGATGCGTTCTTTCTTCGGACGCGGCTCGCGCGGTTCGCGTGGCTCACGGCCTTCGCGGCCCTGGCCCTGGCCTTCCTGGCGTGGCGCACCGTCTTCATGCCAGCCTTTTTCGCGCGACTTATCCAGCAGCAGCGGCTTGCCGCCGCAGGCCATCATTGCCAGGGCGGCAGCCACTTCCACCGCCGGGATATTGTGTTCTGCCTCATATTCGCGCACCAGGTTTTCGAAGAAGGACAAGCCCTCCTGCGCCAGGGTGTCGGTGATCTGGTCCTTGAACTTGCTGATGCGAACGTCGTTGACCGCCTGCAGCGTCGGCAACGTCATCGGCGTGACCGGCTGGCGCGTGGTGCGCTCGATCAGTTTCAGCAGGTTGCGTTCGCGCGGCGTGATGAACAGGATAGCTTCGCCGCTGCGGCCCGCGCGGCCGGTTCGACCGATGCGGTGGGTGTAGCTTTCCGGGTCATACGGCACGTCGTAGTTCACAACATGCGAGATGCGCTCGACGTCGAGGCCGCGCGCTGCCACGTCGGTGGCGACCAGGATGTCGATCTTGCCGTCCTTGAGCTGGCCGATGATGCGTTCGCGCGCCGCCTGCTGCATGTCGCCGTTGATGGCGCCGGCCGAGAAGCCGCGCGCCTGCAGGCGCTCCGCCAGTTCCTCGGTGCCGATCTTGGTGCGCGAGAAGATGATCATGCCGTCGAACGGCTCCGCTTCCAGGATACGGGTCAGCGCGTCCAGCTTGTGCATGCCGGACACCAGCCAGTAGCGCTGGCGGATATTGGTATTGGTGGTGGTCTTGGCCGCCACCATCACTTCGGCCGGGTCGTTCAGGTAGGTGGTGGCGATGCGCTTGACCTGGGCCGGCATGGTGGCCGAGAACAGGGCGGTCTGGCGCGATTCAGGGGTTTCCTGCAGGATGCGCTCGACGTCCTCGATGAAGCCCATGCGCAGCATCTCGTCCGCTTCGTCCAGCACCAGGGTTTTCAGCTGCGACAGGTCGAGCGAGCCCTTTTCCAGGTGGTCGATGACGCGGCCCGGGGTGCCGACCACCACGTGCACGCCGCGGCGCAGCGCCTGCAGCTGCGGGCCGTAGGACTGGCCGCCGTAGATGGGCAACACGTGGAATTTCGGGATGTGGGTGGCGTAGCGCTGGAAGGCTTCGGCTACCTGGATCGCCAGTTCGCGGGTCGGCGCCAGCACCAGCGCCTGCGGCGCCGCCTGCTTGATGTCGATGCGCGACAGGATAGGCAGGGCAAAAGCGGCGGTCTTGCCGGTGCCGGTTTGCGCGGTGCCCAGCACGTCGCGGTTTTCCAGCAGGTGCGGGATGGTGGAAGCCTGGATCGGGGACGGGGTTTCGTAACCCACTTCTTTCAGCGCCTTCAAAATGGGGGCGCTGAGGTTCAAATCGGTAAACAGGGTGTCAGACATGGCGGCACTCGTGAGGTTATTGTTGTATCGCCTGATGCGACGGAAAGCGCTATTTTACCCTTTTAAACCGGCACCCCGTTGTCCGACCCACGGGGTCAGACACCAACACGCGGCCGCCGCAGGCCAGGTGTCTGACCCTGCGGGTCAGACACCGCTTTACCGGTTTTAAGTGTGCGGCTTCACATCATCCTTCAGCGCATTCAGCGCCATTTTCTCGATCAACCCCGGCGCCAGCAGCTTGAGCCAGCGTCCCAGCTTGCCCTTGGCCGTCATCACCACCTCGCGCTTGCGCCCCGCCATGCCATCGATAATCAGCTGCGCGCATTCCGCCACCGGCATCGCCGCATCCTCGCGCAGGCTGCTCTTGCCCAGTTCCCCGCCGGCAGCGTTATAACCCCGATAACGGATCTGGGTATCGACCACGCCCGGATAGGCGGTGGTCACGCTCACGCCATGCGGCTTCATTTCCGCCCGCAGCGCCTCGAAGAAGCCCGCCATGGCGAATTTGGTGGCGCCGTAGGCCGTGCGCCCCGGCACGCCAACCAGCCCGGCCAGCGACGACACGGCCACGATCCTGCCCTGCGACGCCTTCAGGTAAGGCAACGCGGCATGAGTGCACCAGATGGCGCCCCACAGGTTCACTTTCATCAGGTCTTCATACCAGCCCAGGTCCGTCACTTCCTCGAACAGGGCGTGGGCCGAGCGGCCGGCGTTGTTGACCAGGGCGTCGATGCGGCCAAAGCGTTCCACCGCGGCTGCCACCAGGTGGCGGCACTGGTCCTGCCGGGCCACGTCGGTGGCCACCACCAGCGTTGCCGCGCCGGCGCCGCCGCAGTCCGCCGCCACCGCCTGCAGGGCTGCCTCGTTGCGTGCGGCCAGCACCAGCGCCACGTCCTTGCCCCGGGCGCGCGCCAGCCGGCGGGCCATTTCTGCTCCGATGCCGTCGGATGCGCCGGTGATGATAATGACTTCCATGTATCTCCTTTGTTTCGACGCCCAGAATGCGCTCCATTATGGGGTAAGATCGCCGCCATGAATACCAAGTACCTGATCCCGGCCAGCCTGCTGCTGGCGGCCGCTTCTGCCGCAGCGCAGCAAGCGCCCACCGTCAAGGAAGCGCCCCTGCGCGCCCACCTTTCCTTCCTCGCCGACGACCTGCTCGAGGGCCGCGGCACCGGCCAGCGCGGCGGCGACCTGGCCGTGCGCTACCTGGAAACCCAGGCCGCAGCCATCGGCCTGAAGCCGCTGGCCGACGGCTCCTACCGCCAGGCTGTGAAATTCCAGGGCACCCGCCTGCAGCCCGGCAGCTCGATCACATTCGCCGCCGGCGCCAGCACCCTTACCCCGCGCCTCGGCGAGGACGTGCTGATCGGCACCGGCAGCGGCCGTGCCGAAGTGATATTCGATGCGCCGCTGGTGTTCGTCGGCTACGGCGCCATCGCGCCGGAAGAAAACTGGAACGACTACAAGGACGCCGACGTCAAGGGCAAGATCCTGGTCATGATGGTCAACGACCCGCAGCCCACCGCCGAAGAACCGAACCGCTTTGCCGGCAAAGGCTACACCTATTACGGCCGCTGGATGTACAAGTACGAGGAAGCCGTGCGCCGCGGCGCCGCCGGCGCGCTGCTGATCCACACCACGCCGTCCGCCGCCTACGGCTGGAACGTGCCTGCCACCAGCTTCTCGCTGGAGCGCTTCCACGCGCCCGGCGGCGGCAACCTGGTCGAAGGCTGGCTGTCCGAGGACTATACGCGCACCCTGTTCAAGGCCGCCGGCTTCGAGCTGGACGCGTTGCGCGCTGCCGCCGAACGGCGCGACTTCCGCCCGGTGGCCCTGAACATCAGCGCCCACAGCGAGATCCGCTCCAGCGTGCGCCAGGTCGAGCAGTTCAACGTGGTCGGCATCGTGCCCGGCAGCGACCCGAAGCTGAAGGAGGAGGCGGTGGTCTACTCGGCGCACTGGGATCACCTGGGCAAGGCCGATGGCCCGGCCGACGGCACCGACCGCATCTACAACGGCGCCATCGACAACGGTTCCGGCGCCGCCGCCCTGCTGGCGATGGCTGCCGCCGCCGTGCAGAAGCCGGCCAAGCGCTCGCAGGTCTTCCTGTGGCCGGCCGCCGAGGAAGTGGGCATGCATGGCGCGCAGGCCTACGTCGCCAACCCGGCCTTCCCGCTCAAGCTCACGCTGGCCGACCTGAACCTCGATTCGATGAATTTTGCCGGCCGCACCAGGGACATCGGCATCGCCGGCGCCGAGCGCAGCACCCTGGCCGACAGTGCGGCCAAGGTGGCCAGTCAGATGGGCCTGAAACTGGCGCCGCCGATTCCCGACCTGTCGGGCGCCTACTTCCGCGCCGACCACTTCCAGTTCGCCAAGGCGGGCGTACCGGCCTTTAACGTCGGTTCCGCCGTGTTCTCGGGCGACGGCCACTTCGAGTTCGAACATGCGCACGATGCCTCGGCCGCCAGCATCGTGGCGTTCAAGGGCGACTACCACAGCGTCAAGGACGAATACCACGCCAGCTGGGACTTGTCGGGCATGGTGCAGCAAGCCCAGTTCACCCTGAACCTGGGCTATGAAGTAGCCAACGGCAAGGCCATGCCGGCCTGGAAGAAAGGCGACCCGTTCAGCTTTGTGAAGCGCTAGCCGCCGCCTCGTCCTGCTCCAGCAGGGCGAGGAAGCCTGCCGCCGGCAGCGGCCGGCCGAACAGGTAGCCCTGCATCTGGCGGCAGCCATGGCGGCGCAGGAAGTCCAGCTGTTCCTGCGTTTCCACCCCTTCCGAAATCACTTCCAGCCCCAGGTTGCCGGCCAGCGCGATGATGGTGGTGACGATGGCGGCATCGTCCGGATCGACCGTCAGGTCGCGCACGAAAGTCTGGTCGATCTTCAGCACGTCGATCTCGAAGCGCTTCAGGTGCGCCAGCGAGGAATAGCCGGTGCCGAAATCGTCGATCGCCAGCTTCACCCCAAGCTTCTTCAAGGCATGCATGACGGCCATGGCGTGCGCCACGTCGTTCATCACCGCGCTCTCGGTCAGTTCCAGCTCCAGGCAGTGCGGCGCCAGGCCGGTGTCGGCCAGCACGTCCGCCACGCCCTGCACGAAGTCCGGCTCGGCCAGCTGGCGCGCCGAAACGTTGACCGCGATGCGCAACTGCTTGCGCCCCTCGCGCTGCCAGTCGCGCAGCTGGCGGCAGGCGGTGCGCAGCACCCAGTGGCCGACAGCCAGGATCTGGCCGGTTTCCTCGGCCAGCGGAATGAAGCGGTTGGGCGCCACCATGCCCATCTCCGGATGGCGCCAGCGGATCAGCGCTTCCATGCCCATGATACGGCCGCTGCTGCTGTCGACCTGGGGCTGGTAGTGCAGCTCGAATTCGCGCCGCTCCAGCGCCGTCCGCAGCGCGCTCTCGATGCGCAGCCGCTCGCCCAGGCGCTCGTTCAGCGCCGCGGTGTAGAACTGGTACTGGTTGCCGCCCATCTCCTTGGCGCGGAACATGGCGATGTCGGCCCGCTCGGCCAATACGCCCGGCTCCTTGCTGTCGGTCGGGAACACGGCAATGCCGGCGCTGGCAGTCAGGAACAGCTCCGTGCCATCGAGCACCAGCGGCGCCGCCAGGCTGTCCAGCACGCGCTGCAGCTGCTCGGCGCGCGGCGCCTGGCCGCCCCGTTCCGGCAACAGCAGCAGCGCAAATTCGTCGCCGCCCAGGCGCGCCACCGTGTCGACCGGCCGCACGGCCGCCTGCAGGCGCGCCGCCACGATCTGCAGCAGGCGGTCGCCGCCCTGGTGACCGAGGCGGCTGTTGGTGAACTTGAAGCGGTCGAGGTCGATCGATACCAGCCACAGTTCATGCCCCTTGCGCCCGGAGTGCTGGATGGTTTGCGCCAGCCGGTCCTGCAGCAGCACGCGGTTGGGCAGGCCGGTCAGCGCGTCGTGCGTCGACTTGTGCTCGAGCTCCGATTCATAGGCCTTGATGGCCGTGATGTCGTGCTGGATCGAGATGAAATTGACCACCACGCCCTGCTCGTCGCGCACCGGCGACATCACCACGTCGTTCCAGTATAGCGTGCCGTCCTTGCGGTAGCAGCGCAGCACGGCGTGGCCGTCGCGCTGCTCGCGGATGGCGGCGCGCAGCTCGTCGATGCCGGGCTGGTCGAGATCGTCGCCAAACAGCACGCTCGGGCTGCTGCCCAGCGCTTCGTCCGCGCGGTAGCCGGTGATGCGCTCGTAGGCCGGGTTCACGTACACGATCGGGTTGTGCGCTTCGGCCGCCGTGATCATCACCGCATTGGTGCTCGACTCGATGGCGCGCTGGCGCAGCAGCAAGGCCTGGTTGGCGGCCTTCAGTTCCGCCGTGCGCGTGGCCACGCGCTGCTGGATCACCAGCTTGCGGCGCTTGAGCGAATCGATGAAGGCCGAGCCGATCACGGTGGTCAACAGGCCCAGCACCAGCGCCGCCAGCGACGCCAGGTGCTCGCCGGCCAGGACGCGCGCAGCGGGCGTGGCCACCATCAGCCAGCGTGTGCCGGCCACGTCCAGCGTCTGCTGCAGCGGCGCCGTGCGCGCCGGGTACAGCCAGGCCGGCACGGCCAGCCCGCCCTGCGACGGCGCCGGCCGCGCGTCGTACACCAGGGCGGCCGGATCGGCGCTGGCACTGGCGTACACCTGCAAGTCCAGCGCAGCGGCGTCCGGTCCCGCGCTGGCAAAAATCTTTTCGATCATCTCGCCCGGCTGCAGGGTCAATGCCGTTTCGCCGAGCACCGCGGCGCCCGCCGCGGCGCCGTCGTACAAGGGCATCGCCACCACCACGCCCTGGCGCGTGCGCCCGCCGCCGCGCTGCGCCAGCCGCACCAGCGGCCCGGCCGCCGGCTGGCCGCTGGCATAGGCGCGCTGGCGCGCCGCTTCGTCATGCAGGGGGAACAGGGTATCGAGGCCCAGCGCCGCCTCGTTGCCGGCCAGCGGCTCGATGTAATCGATGACCCGGTAGCGCGGCCGCACGGCCGCCGGCACGGCCACGCCCTCGTGCAGCTCGCGCACCGTGGCGCCGGGCTGCACCGCCTGCAGCGCCGCTTCGAAAGCGGGCCGCTCGCCGTGCCCGATGTAGCGCAGGTAGCTGATGCCCAGCACATAGGGCCGGCGCGCCAGCAGCGGCGTGACGAAACGGTGGAATTCTTCGCGGCTGGCGCCGGGGCGCGCCACGAACAGCTGGTTGACCGCATGCAGGCTGGCCAGGGCGCCGCCGATGCCTTCGCGCAGCACGAAAGCGCGCGCCTGCACCCGCTGCTCGAACGCGAGCTGGGCGCGCTGCGCCTCCAGCCGGCTGACGCCGGCAAACAGGACGCCGGTCAGGCCAAAGCCGCACAGCAGCGCCAGCACCGCCGTGCGGGTGCGGAACGGTTGCTGCGTTGCGGTGATCGGATCGTCCATCGGGCCCCCTGCCGTGCGAGCTTACCATTTTCGCACGGTCGGCCGCTTAATGCTATAGGGCAACATTTTCCGCCCGGCTCACGCGCGCCGGGCGCCCGGGCAGCGGCCTATACTGGGCCGTCCACACCACGAGGAGGCGACCATGGAGCACACCTGGATCGTCGTGGCTGATAGCAGCCACGCCCGCATCTTCCTACTGCGCGACGGCCAGCTGCCGGCCGAAGAAATCGAAGACCTGGCCAACCCGCTGGGGCGCGCCGACAACCGCCAGCTGGCCTCCGACGGCCACGGCCAGTATTTCGGCCCCGAAGGCCGCGGCCACACCGCGCCGCGGGTGGAAGAGCCGGTGCAGCACGAGGTGCGCCAGTTCGCGCGCGAGATCGGGCACCGGCTCGACACTGCCGCCGCCCAGAACCGCTTCCAGCACCTGGCCCTGGTGGCGGCGCCGCGCTTCCTGGGCTTGCTGCGCGACAGCCTGGACAAGCAGACCCGCAAGCTGGTCAGCGCCGAAGTGGCCAAGAACGTGTCGGCCTTCGCCCGCCAGGACCTCGACGCCTGCCTGCAGGCGCTGGCCCGGCCGCGGCAAGGCGGCTGAGGCGATGGACCTCAGCACCCAGTGGAGCACGGTGCAGGGTCCGGACGGCGCCTTCGACGCCTTCCTGGCCCTGCCGCGCAGCGGCCACGGCCCCGCCCTGCTCTTGCTGCAGGAAATTTTCGGCGTCAACGCCCACATCCGCGCCGTGGCCGAGCAATATGCCGCCGACGGCTACGTGGTGCTGGCGCCCGACCTGTTCTGGCGCCAGGGCAAGCGCCTCGAGTTCGGCTATGACGAAGCGGACTGGGGCCGCGCCGCCCAGTGCATGCAGCGCGCCGACGTGGCGCAGGCCCAGGCCGATATCGGCGCCGCCGCCGCCGCGCTGCGCGCCATGCCCGGCGCCGAAGGCCGCCTGGCGGCGCTGGGCTATTGCTGGGGCGGCCGCATGGCTTACCTGGCCCTGGCCAACGGCCACGCCGAGCACGCGGTAGCGTATTACGGCGGCGGCATCCAGGATTGCCTCGCGCGCGCCGACGACATCCGGGCCCCGCTGCTGCTGCACTTTGGCGGGCGCGACACCCACATCCCGCGTGCGGCAGTGCGCCAGGTTGCCGAACGTTTCGGCGCACACGAACAGGTCGACATCCACCTGTATCCGGACGCCGAACACGGCTTCAACTGCAACCACCGCAGCAGCTACCACCAGCGCAGCGCGGCCGAGGCGCACGGCCACACCCTGCTGTTTTTAAGTGAAAACCAGTAAGTGCGTTCCCGCACAGATGGCGCGGTTGGGCAGTCCTACAGTTGGCTGCTAACCCAACCGGAGGAAATGATGGCTGATGACCTGAATTCCCGGCCCGCAACTGCGGCCCCCGCCCTGTCCCCAGCCAGCACGCTGGCTGCAACCCTGATGGCCGCAGTGCTGGCAGCCTGCGGCGGCGGCGGCGGCGGCAGTTCCCCGCCTGTCACGCAACCCGAGCCGCCAGCGCCGGAACCGCCCAAGCCCGCCTTCGCGCTGGCGGTGAAGGAAGTGGCCAGCGGCCTCAGCACTCCAGTCTTGCTGACCGCCCCGGCCGGCGACACGCGCCGCTTCATTGTCGAGCGCCCGGGCCGCATCCGCATCCTGTCCAGCGACGGCACCCTGCGCAGCACTGCCTTCCTCGACTTGTCCGGCCTGATCAGCACCGATGGCGAAGGCGGCCTGCTGTCGATGGCCTTCCATCCGGGCTATGCCCAGAACGGCCGCTTCTACATCTACTACACGGACAAGTTCAGCAATATCGCCATCGACGAAGTGAAGGTGTCGGCCGACGCCAACGTGGCCGACGCCAACTCGCTCAAGCGCATCATCACCATCCCGCACCCGACCTACACCAACCATTACGGCGGCATGCTGGCCTTCGGCGCCGACGGCTACCTGTATGCCGGCACCGGCGACGGCGGCGGGATCGGCGACCCCGGCGGCAATGCGCAAAACCTCGATTCCCTGCTGGGCAAGCTGCTGCGCCTGAAGGTCGATAACGTCGTTGCGCCGCTGTACAACGTGCCGGCCGACAACCCATTCGTCGGCCAGGCCGGCAAGCGCGGCGAAATCTGGGCCTACGGCTTGCGCAACCCGTGGCGCTTCGCCTTCGACAACACCACGTCCGCGCTCTACATTGCCGACGTCGGCCAGGCCTTGAAGGAAGAAGTCGACGTGGTGGCAACTGGCGCCAAGCCGATCAATTACGGTTGGAACACGATGGAAGGCAGCAGCTGCTACAACGCTGCCACCTGCTCCCAGCAAGGACTGACCCTGCCCGTGTTCGAGTACGACCACGGCAGCAACAATGCCAACGGCTGTTCCATCACCGGCGGCTTTGTCTACCGCGGCACGGCCTTGCCCGAGCTTGCCGGGCGCTACCTGTATTCGGATTATTGCAAGGGCTTCCTGAAGAGCTTCCTGTATGCCAACGGCGCGGTCAGCGAAAGCAAGGACTGGGCGGTGGGCGACATCGGCCAGGTTCCGGGCTTCGGCCAGGATGCGGCGGGCGAACTGTACATGCTGAGCGAGTCCGGCAAGGTGTACCAGATCATCCGCAAACCGTAGCGGCCCGCTGCGCGTGGCGAAGGCGCGCTACAATGTGCGCTTTCCCACTTGCCCGCGAAAGACATGGCCAGACTGACGCTTGCGTTTCCCGAAGATCAATTCTGCTTTTCGACCCAGCTGACGGTACGCGTCACCGACATCAACGCCGCCAACCACCTCGGCAACGATTCGATGATCTCCATGATCTCGGAAGCGCGGGCGCGCTTCCTGTTCGAGTTCGGCGTGCAGGAAACCGAAGCCGACGGCACCGGCATCATCGTCACCGACCTGGCCACCACCTACCGCGCCGAAGCGCATGCGCGCGACCAGCTGCTGTTCGAGGTGGGCGTGATGGATTTCAACAAATATGGCGGCGACGTCATCTTCCGCATCACCCGCCCGGCCGATGGCACGCTGGTGGCCATGGCCAAGCAAGGCTTCGTGTTTTACAACTACAGCCACAGCCAGGTGGTGCCGATGCCGGACGACTTCCGCGCCAAGTTCAGCCGCGTGAACTGGATCGACTGAGCTGGATTACTGAAGCAGCGCATCACTTGCTGCTGAGCTGGGTCGGCGCACCAAAGTTTTTCTTGAACCACTCGTCGACCATCGGCTTTTCATAACGCAGCGAATCCCCGCCGGCATAACGGTTCAGGCGCTCCAGGTACATCATATTGCTGAGGCGGTCGGTACCGCTGGCAATCACCTTGCCATCCTGTTCCAGCGTATAGTTCAGTTCCATCATCGGCCAGTCCGCCCCGCCGCGCAGGATGCGCAAGTCATGCAGGGAGCGGCGGCGCGGTTCAACGCGGCCGGCCAGGTCGATGTCGGTGACGGTAATCGACAGTTGCTGGTTGGCGGGCAATTGCCTGGCCAGGGCTTCGAAATGGGTGGTCAATTCCTTCAGCACCTGGTCACGGTCCTGTTCCCAGAACGGCACGTCGGTAAATTTGTCCGGGTCCTGGTACTTGACGGTCACCCCGCCCGCCGAAGCGGCGCCGGCCGCCGCCAGCAGCAGAGCGGCGGCAATCCAGAAGCGAGTTTGGCGTTTCATGATCGGTTTCCTTTCCTAGATAACCTTCAATATACTCCTCGCCCCCGCCCCTGCTGTCATTGAAACAATTCCTGACAAAAAAAACGGGCCGGATACCTCCGGCCCAGATTAAATGGGGACGTACCCCATTTTTCAGACAACTTTTTACAATCAGCTACCGATGCGGCCGCCGTCGTTCTTGGTGATGGCGATGGTGGCCGAGCGCGGGCGCTTGCCCACGCCGTAGCCGGCATTGCTTGGCCACTGGCTGGTGTATTTGGTCGGGTCGGCAATATTGGCGTTGGCCGTGCCCTCGCCCGGGTGCTGGATGTTGACGAACAGCGTCTTGCCATCCGGCGTTTCGGTGATGCCGGTCAGTTCGCAATCGACCGGGCCGACCAGGAAGCGCTTCAGTGTGTCGGCGGTCGGGGTCTTGCCGACGAAGGTGTCGACATTGGTGGCGCCGTACGCCAGCGTGACTTTCTTGCCGTCGCCTACCTGGCCCGGCAGGCCGGCCAGCATCATGCAGTTGGTGACATCGGTATAAGCGCCGTCGTCGGTCTGGATCCAGCAGATGCCGGTGGACCGCGAGAAGGCCAGGCCGTCCGGGCTGGAGAAGTCCTGGTCGGCAGTCAGGCTGGACAGGTTGACCAGGCTCGGGTTGGCATCGGACTGGGCGCCGAACAGGTAAACGTCCCAGGTAAAGGCGGCGGAAGCGTTGCCGTCTTTTTCCTTGACGCGCAGGATGTGGCCATTGACGTTGCCGGTCTGCTTGGACGTGCCCTTCATGTCCTCATAGGTGCGCGGATTGGGGCCGTCCGGTGCGGTGCGGGCGCTGTTGTTGGTGAGAGTGAAGTAGACCTCGCCATTGGCCGGGTTGACCGAGCACCATTCCGGGCGGTCCATCTTGGTCGCGCCCACGGCATCGGCCGCCAGGCGGGCATTGACCAGCACGTCGGCCTGGTCGGCGAACTTGTAGGTCGCGTAGGCGGCGATGGCAGCGTTGCTGATGTTCAGCTCGATCCACGAACCAGTGCCGTCAGCGGCAAACTTGGCCACGAACAGCTTGCCCGAGTCCAGGTATTTGTCGCCCGTGGCCAGCAGGTCGGCCGGGTTCGCATCGGCATCGCTCCAGGTGGCGGTGGAGACGAATTTGTAGATGTACTCGTTGCGCGAATCGTCGCCCATGTACACGGCCAGCGGCTGGCCGGCCACGGTCTTGCCGAAGGCGGCGCTTTCGTGCGCATAGCGGCCCAGCGCGGTACGCTTGCGCAGGTTCTTGCTCTTGTTGTACGGATCGGCTTCCACGATATAGCCCATGCCGTTCATTTCGTTGCGGTAGTCGTCGCTGCCATCCAGCGAAGCGCCCAGCTTGGAATTGTTCCAGCGCGCGTACTTGTCGTCGGCGCCGCCCGATTCCCAGCCATGGCGCGAAGCGGCGCCCTGGTTGCGGCCGTAGCGCTTGAGCGCAGCGACGCTCTTGTCATTGCCGCGCGCTGCATCGTCGGTGGCGCTGCGGGTGAAGTAACCGCTCCAGTTCTCTTCGCCGGAGACGAAGGAACCCCATGGGGTGCGGCCGGTGCCGCAGTTGTTCAGGGTGCCGCGGATTTTGCTGCCGTCCGGCGAGTACTTGGTCTTCACCAGCGCATTGCCCTTGACCGGGCCGCTGAGGTCGCAGTCGGTCAGGCAGGTGACGCGGCGGTTGAACGCCGAATCCTTGACGTATTCCCACTTGCCGGCGTTCTTGCGCACTTCGACCACGGAGATGCCGTGCAGCGCGGTTTCGCGGTCGATTTCCGCAGCCGGGCGCGGCAGGGTGTTGGTGCCGCCGTTGGCGTGGATGAAGAAGGAAGCCAGCTTTTCATTGGTGGTGGCTTCGTGGTTGATGGCCAGCAGGCCGCGGTCGTTGCCGCTGGCCGAAGGCTTGCCGGCGCTGTCCAGGCCGAAGAACTCCATGCCGTCGTGGTGGTCGCCGGCGCGGTTGTCGAAGTCGGCATCGCTGCCATCGTTCTTGAAGGCGGTGGCGGAAGCGGTCAGCGGATCGCCCAGCGCGTAAATCACGGTCGCGGTATAGCCGGCCGGCGCGGTAACCAGGTCAGCCAGGCTCTTGCCCACGGCGGTAAAGCCCAGCAGCTTTTCAGCCGGCACCGGGGTCTCAGGCTTGGTGACCACCGGCGCATCGTCGCCGCCGCCGCAGGCGGTCAGCGTTGCCGAGCCCATCATCACGGAGATGGCCGACGCGACCGAGCCGCGCAGCAGGTTACGGCGGCTGATGCGCTTGTCGAGGATTTCGCTGAAGTGCTCGTTCGGGGTATCGTTGTAGCCGATATCGTCGTGATCGATTTTGTTTTCCATGACGCTTTCCAAAAGTGGGGGAGTTGAAACTGCCCGCCATTCTAGGAAGCGAAAATGACAACATTGTGACTATCCGATTGCGCGCTGCAAACGAAAGGCGGGCCCGGGTCAGCTTTCGCCGGCGCGCCACTCCATCTTCTGCAGCTGGATATGGGGATGGCTCTCCAGCGCTTCCCAATGCGGCAGGAAGCGGAAGCCCCGCCTGGTGTAAAAGGCCGCGGCGCGCCGGTTTTCCGGCGCCACGTCCAGCACCACACGCTGGTGTCCCTGCGCTTGCGCATGCGCCTTCATCGCCTCTACCAGCGCGGCCGCTGCGCCGCTGCCGCGCTGCGCCGGCTTGACCCACATGGCAATCAGGTTGAATTCCTGCGCTGCGCTTGGCACGCCGCCCACCATGCCGACCGGCGCGTCGCCATCGAAGGCCAGCAGGTAGGTGGCCGGCCCGCGTCCGGCGGCACGGTCGCGCCATTGGGCATCGGAGTTCGCTGCGGCACTGGCGTGCGTGACAGCAAAGGCCGTTGGTGCATCGAGCAGCGCGGCAAGACGCAGCTCTTTGAGAATGGTCCAGTCTTGTTCTGTCGTGTGTCGTATCAGCATGCCAGCGAGTATAGCAATTGGTGCGTGCGCGCACGGCGGCTCGGCGCCGCTGCGGCGATGCTGGCGGAAAGGAGGTGTGCCATGCCCGAAGGCCCGTCGATCGTCATCCTCAGCGAACAGGTGCGCGCGTTCGAAGGCCGCACCATTGCCACTGCCAGCGGCAACAGCAAGCTCGTTCCCTTCGACGAGCTGCCAGGCCAGCCTGTCCTCTCGCTGCGCAGCTGGGGCAAGCATTTCCTGATCGAACTGCCGCTGTACACGCTGCGCGTACATTTCCTGATGTTCGGCAGCTACCGCATCGATGAGCGCAAGGAAGGCGCTGAACCGCGGTTGTCGCTGCAATTTGAAGAAGGCGGCGAACTGAACTTCTATACCTGCTCGATCAAGCTGGTGGAAGGTGAACTGGACCAGGTGTACGACTGGCGCAGCGACGTCATGTCGGAGCACTGGAGTCCCCGCCTTGCGCTGAAAAAACTGCGGGAACAGCCCGAGCGATTCGTGTGCGATGTTTTACTCGACCAGAGTATCTTTGCTGGGGTGGGCAACATTATTAAAAACGAAGTATTGTTTCGTTTGCACATGCATCCTCTCTCTACGGTAAATAAATTGCCACAGGGAAAGTTACGGGAATTAGTGAAGCAGGCGCGCCAGTACAGCTTTGAATTCAAAACCTGGAAGCTGGCATTCGAACTGAAGAAACATTGGCAGGTACACAACCGCCGCGAATGTCCGCGCTGTCATATCCAGCTGCAGCGGGCCCATCTCGGGCTCACCCAGCGCCGCACTTTCTGGTGCGAACGCTGCCAAAAGCGTTACGGCGACGCAGTCGATGTTGTAAAGATCTAGCTCATCCAGTATTGCCTGTTGTTAATAACAATGGGTAGGACTACAATCATTTTGATGCGCCTAAAAATTGCGCATCATCCAGGACTGTGTGTCACATTTTGGAATCTGCCAATATGTCTTTCTTGTCTGCTGCTACGCCAAAACTCGCGCCGTGGCGCATCCTGCTGGTCGATGATGAGCCCGATATCCACGACATCACCAAGCTCACGCTGAGCCGCTTCCGCCTGGAAGGCCGCGGCCTGGCCTTCCTCCACGCTTACAGCGGCGCCGAAGCCAAGGAAGTGCTGGCAAAAGAAAAGGACATCGCCCTGGTCTTCCTCGACGTGGTGATGGAGCGCGAAGACTCGGGCCTGGAAGTGGCGCGCTGGATGCGCGAAGACCTCGACAACCAGTTCACCCGCATCGTGCTGCGCACCGGCCAGCCGGGCCAGGCGCCGGAAGAACGCGTGATCGTCAATTACGACATCAACGACTACAAGGAAAAGACCGAGCTCGATCGCACCAAGCTGTTTACCACCACCTTTGCCGCCCTGCGCGCCTACCGCGACATCATGAAGGTGGAGGAAGCGCGCCAGCAGCAGATGCATTACCGCGAAGGCCTGGAACGCGTGATCGCCGCCTCGGCCCACATTTTCCAGGCCCGCAACCTGAAGGACTTTGCCAACGGCTTGCTGCAGCAGGTGGTGGCGCTGCTGCGCCTGGAGCAGAGCATGCTGGTGCGCCTGCGCGGCGCCAGCGCCGTCAGCGGCGAAACCGATTACGAAGTGCTGGCCCAGATCGGCCAGGACGAAGACAGCCTGCTGACGCCGGAGTTGCTGGCCCAGCTCAAGGACGCTGAGCGCAACCGCATCTCGCGCATGACGGGCGACACCTTCGTCGGCTATTTCCCGAACAGCAGCGGCAAGGCTTCGCTGCTGGTGCTGAAAGGCGTGGAGGAGATTTCCGAGATCGACCAGAAGCTGCTGGAGATTTTCTGCAGCGGCGTGGCGATCGCCTTCGACAATATCCTGCTGACGCAGGAAATCACCGACACCCAGGCGGAGCTGATCATGCGCCTGGGCGACGTGGTCGAATCGCGCTCCAACGAAGCGGGCAACCACGTGCGGCGCATGGCCGAATTCTGCCACCTGCTGGCCAGCGCGTCCGGCATGCCGGAAGATGAAACCGCCGTGCTGAAACACGCAGCGCCGATGCACGATATCGGCAAGATCGCCACCCCCGATTCGGTGCTGCTCAAACCGGGCAAGCTCGATGCGGCCGAGTGGGAAATCATGAAGCAGCATCCGACGGTCGGCCTGTCGATCCTGGACGGCTCGCAGCGCCCGATCCTGAAGGCGGCTGCCGTAATCGCCCACCAGCACCACGAGAAGTTCGACGGCAGCGGCTACCCGCAGGGCCTGAAGGGCCACGATATCCACGAATACGCCCGCATCGTGGCGGTGGCCGACGTGTTCGACGCCCTGATGCACAAGCGCTGCTACAAGGACGCCTGGCCGGTCGAGCAGGTGGTGGCGCATATGCGCGAAGTGGCGGGCAAGCACCTCGACCCGAAATTCGTCGAACTGCTGATCGCCAATATGGACAAGGCGCTTGCGATCAACGAGCGCTTCCCTGACTGAGCCTATTTGCCGAGCGCCGACCTGGCCTCGGGCGTCAGGAAATTCAGTATCTCGCCGTAGGGGACCGCGATCTCTTCATCGCAGGCCCTGGAGGCAAAGTTGAATCCGGTGAAAAACATCAGCCCTTTTTCGGACGGATAAACCTGGAAGTAGTTGTGGTTTTCCAGCTCCTCGGCGCAGCTTTGATCGGCGCTTCCCTGCGCCTTTGCCAGCACGATGCGTTTTACTTGCGCAGGCAAGCCTTCTTGCGCGGCATTCCTGAACCAGTATTTGGTATCGAGTTCCTTGCCTGTTGTCGTATCCCAGGTCCTGTGGACCGATCCTTCGTTGGGGTGCGCGCCGCCGCAGTTGTCGCTGCTATCGATCGCCACTGAAAACAGGTGCCTGTTCCAGAATACGATCTTCTGTTCCATGGAGGTATTGCCGATGCTGCCAAAGCTCTCCAGGGCATTGCGCCGGCATTGGTACAGGCTGGCCTTATCGAATGGGAAGCCGCCCTTCAGCGCGTAGTTGATGGCATCCATTGCCACGCCTTTTTCCAGCAGTTGAATTGCGTGGAACGGACCGATGTCCGGGCTGCCGCCATCTGTATAAAGGGCCGCGTAACGGCGCCCGGAAAACTCACCCTCGCCGCGGACAATGACGAGCTCTTTTTCCAGGGGCGAATTGAAGGCGTCGCCATCACAGGAAGTCTCGCCGCCCGCCGGCCGCGCGAGCCGAATCGGTGCAGCCTTGGCGCCCGGCTTGCTCCAGGTCCCTGCCAACGTACCATCCGCGGCCTGCTCCAGGCGCCAGTAACCTGAGCGCTTGCCGTCCAACTCCTCATTCCACTCGCCGGGTTTGCCGGCGTGGGCCAAGCGTATCAGGCCCAGATGGCGGCGATAATAGTAGGTGCCATCGAAATCTTCGCCGCCCAGGCAGGCCATGACTTTGTTGCGGCCAATCGTGCCTTCCCATGCGCCGCGCATTTCCGCATGGGCGCAAGCCGGTACGAGCGCGGCCAGCAGGTAGATCGCTGTCTTCATCTCAATAGGCAGTCAATTCCATCGGCATGCGTTTGGCGCCGGAGCGCCACTCGCCCGACAGGCGCGCGCCATTCAGTTTAAGTGTGATCTGCGCCGTCTCCTTGCCGTCCTTGTCGCGCTCTGTCAGCGTGAACGTGTCGCCTTGACGCTGCACGCCAAGGTCAATCAGCTGGCGGTATTTATCGTAGTAGTAATGCGCTCTCTCAAACGGCTTTTCCCCCAGGTAGCTGCTGGCGCCAAGGAATAGCGTGACGGGAAGCTTGCCGTTGATGGTTCCCTTGAACAACTGGCCCGATTTGTTGATTGGCGGCGCCTCGCCCAGTCCTTCACCGAGCAGAACCCGGCGCCCGTATGGGTTCAGGTAGGGGCGCATGGCCTCCCCTTTGACGACATAAGAGAAACTTCCAAGATCATCAAGCGCGCGGGCCGAATGGCTGGCGCATTCGCCGAACGATACCACCAGGCTGTTCTCGGCGACGAGGAGGGAGCTGTAATCCTTGTCTGCCTCCTCGCGCTGATCAAGGCACATTTCGTACAACTCAAGCTGCTCCTGCAGCCGCGCCTTGCCGGGGCCGCTCTTGCGCAAATCGCGCTTCAGCGCTGCGACGAATTTTTCGATTTCCGCGATGTGCGCCTTGTGCGCCTTCGGTTGCAGCCTGGATTTGGCCTCCGGCACGGACAGGTCCAGCGCGGAAATGGGGCGGCCGCTTGCGGCGTCAAAGTCGAAGGTACTGGTACCGGTGCTGCAATAGGCCCCGCACCCTTCCTCTTCCACGCTGACGCGCACCATGCGCCCGCCGTTCATCGGCTTGATGCCCTGCGATTCAACCGTAACCATGCCGTCGAAAACTTTAACCCTGGTTTCCTTTGGGTCAGGAGTCGGCAACGTCTGGAAGTATGCATCGTGCAGATAGCTGTTGATGCGCTCCGCCGTACCCGGCGGCCCGCCCACAATCCAGGGGAAGCGTGCGATTGCCGCATCGCCGCCGTTGCCAGTAAAGGGATAGCTGCGCGGCTGGTCGGAGAACGGCGCAGCATAGGCGGACGAACACAGGCTCGCTGCCAGCACCGCGCCGGCCAAGATGCGAAGCACGCCGTTCATGCGGACTGCTTGCGCTGGTCGCGCGGGAAGCGCAGGTGGTAATGCAGGCCCATGCCGGGCGAGCTGACCACCTTCACCGTGCCGCCCAGCGGGCCGGTCACCAGGTTGTACAGGATGTGCGCGCCCAGTCCGCTGCCGCCGGAGCCGCGCTTGGTGGTGAAGAAGGGATCGAACAGCTGCTGCAGCGTGGTGGAATCCATGCCGACGCCATCGTCGCTGTAGTCGAACAGCACATGGTCGCCTTCCAGCTTGCCGGTGATGCGGATGGTGCCTTTCTGCCCCTCTTCAAAGCCGTGCACCAGCGAGTTCACCACCATATTGGTGACGATCTGCGAGACGGCGCCGGGGAAGCTTTCGCAGTGGATGTCCGGCGGGCATTCGACGTTGACGGCGATCGGCTTGCCTTTCAGCTTGGGCTGCAGCGACAGCAGCACTTCGTCCAGGTATTTGCGCAGGTTGAAGTGGCGGATATTGTCGGAAGACTGGTCCACCGCCACCTGCTTGAAGCTGCGCACCAGCGCGGCAGCGCGTTGGGTGTTGGTGGTCATGATCTTGAGCGACTGGTCGACGGTGTCGAAGAACTGGTTCAAGCCGTCTTCATCGAGCGTGCCTTCGGCCAGGTCGAGGCGGCACAGGCGCAGTTCTTCCACCAGGTGGCTGGTGGCGGTAACGCAGATGCCAAGCGGGGTGTTGATCTCGTGCGCCACGCCGGCCACCAGGCGGCCCAGCGAGGCGAGTTTTTCCTGCCGCACCAGTTCCGATTGCGCGGTCTGCAATTGCGTCAGCGCGGTGGCCAGCGCGGTATTCTGCTCTTCCAGTTCTGCCTTGGCGCGGCGGATCGCCAGGTCGGCGCGCGTGCGCGCGATGGCGGCGGCCGTGTGATTGGCAACGTAGGCCAGGATATCCAGCTCGGCCTGGGTGTACACCACCGATGCGTCGTAGCTTTGCACGATGATCACGCCCAGCGCCTGCTCGCCCACCATCATCGGGCAGCCCATCCAGCTGGCAATGCCCTGGTTGCCCAGCGGTTCGTTGATTTCGCCGCTGGCCATCAGGGCCGCGAAGCCAGGGCCGTCCAGCAGCATGGGCTGGCGCTTCTTCAGCACGAAGGAGCTCGTGCCGATGCCGTATTCGAAGCGCTTGACCGGCGCTTCCAGGTCCTTCTCGTCGACGAAGTAAGGGATCGAGATTTCGTCGCGCTTGGGATGGTAGAGCGCGATCAGGAAATTGCGGGCGGTGATCAGGCTGCCGACGATCTCGTGCAGGCGGGCGTACAGCACCTTGGCGTCCGATTCGGCGGAAGCGGACGCCGACAGGCTGGCAATCTCGTACAGGGCGCGCTGCAGCCGTTCGGCCTTGCTGCGTTCGGCCACTTCGCGCTCCAGTTCCAAGGTGCGCTCGCGCACGGCGCGTTCCAGCCGGTCCATGCTCTGCAAGCCTTGCAGGGCGCTCGACACGTGGTTGGCGATCTGCGCGAACAGGGCCTGGTCTTCCTCACTGTAGGTATGTTCCTTGTCGTAACTCTGGATCACCATGGCGCCGAGCACCTCATGATCCTGGTCCAGCAGCGGACAGCCCACCCAGTGCTCGGCGATGGTGCCGACCCCGAATACCTCGTTTTCTTCGCGGGCGCGATGCTCGTCGCCCGTCATCACCAGGCGCTGCTTGTTCAGGATCACCCAGGCGGTGGGCGACTGGTCGGGCGTGGCCAGTTGCACCAGCTGGTCCTTGTAAGGATGGTCATCCACCTCGTCGACAAAGTAGACGAAACGCACGGCATTGCCGGGCGCATCGCGGTCGCTCAGGGCAACATAGAAGTTGGAGGCGTACATGATGCGGCCCAGGGCCGCGTGCACGGATTGCAGGAAAACCGTGATATCGGTGCAGCTATTGGACAGCTTGCCAATTTCCAGCAGGATTTCCTGGACGGCCTCCAGGCGGCGCAGACGGCTTTCCATCTCATTCCCAAGGTTAGATGCGTCTGGGAAATATAGCAGGAGGCGCCCGGGCTAGCCAGCGGAAAACAAAGCCCGCGTTGTGCGCGGGCCGTATCAGCAATGCGATGTTTGTGCCAGATCAATGCAGCGACATGGCAGGCCGTCGCGGCGGCAGGACCGGCGGGCCGATCGGCGTGATGCGCGGATCGATGGCCGGGTCCGGCGTCTGGTATTTGAAGGGATTGATGATGATTGGTGGAATCGTCGGTGGCGCGGAAGGCGGGCCTTTGGGGCCGCCGCCGAACCATGAAGTTGCGCTGCGCTGGCGCGGTTCGCTGTCGATTCCCAGGAGCAACGATTGGCTCCCGTCTCTTACTAGCCAAGCCATATTCCCCTCCATCTCAGAGATCGGATATTCAGTATAGGCAAACAGTTAATCAATTCAAGGCGCAATCCGGGACTTTTTCCATTCATCATCCAAATTCCACCGTTCGTCGCAATCCGATGGCCGGGGCACGGCGCCAGGCCTACAGTGACACCATGTTCAACGCCAAGAGGCCCATCATGAAAAAGGTATTTGCCCTGTCCCTGGTCCTGCTGTTCTTCTGCATGCTGGCAGCCTGGATCTCCATCGACGCCAGCGACATGGTCGTCACGATCGGCGACACGGACTATGACGGGCCGCTGGGCGCCTTGTTCGGTACCGTGCTGGCCGGCGGCGTGTTCGCCGTGGTGGCGGTGGTGATGGTCTTCGTGGCAGCCATTGTCGCCGTGGTCATGGCCGGTGTCGGCGTGATCGTGATCCTGTCCCTGGCACTGGCTGCCGTGGTGACCATGGCCGCCGTGTCGCCGCTGCTGCTGCCGCTGATGATCCCGTTCTTCATCTACTGGCTGGTGAAACGCCGCCAGCGCAAGCCTGCCGAACCTGCTGCGCCGGCCCTGGAACATTCCCCTGCCTGATTCGCCTGGGCCGGGTGCTAGAATGTAATTTTGGCAACTCAAGGAATTGCATTCATGCGCCCGACCCTCCTGCTGCTGTCCCTCGCCTTCGCCTTCCCTGCTTCCGCCTTCGCCGACAAACTTGACGACGCCATCCTGGCGGAGATGAAACGCAGCCATATCCCCGGCGTTTCCATCGCTGTCGTGAAGGACGGCAAGATCATCCGCGAACAGGGCTACGGCCTGGCCGACCTGGAAAACAACGTCAAGGTCACGCCTGCCACCGTGTTCCAGTCCGGCTCGATCGGCAAGACCTTCACCGCCGCGCTGGTGATGCTGCTGGCGCAAGACGGCAAGCTGTCGCTGGACGACCCGATCTCGAAACACCTGGCCAACACGCCCAAGTCCTGGGAAGGCATCACCATCCGCCACCTGCTGTCGCATACCTCGGGCCTGGGCGATCCCTACGCCAAGCTGGACCTCACGAAGGATTACACGGAAGAAGAACTGATCGCGCTGGAAGCGGAGATCCCCGTGCTGTTTGCACCGGGCGAAAAATGGTCTTACTCGAACATGGGCTATCACCTGCTCGGCTTCATTTGCAACAAGGCCGGCGGCAAGTTCTATGGCGACCAGCTGCGCGAGCGCATCTTCGCTCCGCTCGACATGGGCACCCGCATCATCAGCGAAGCCGACATTGTGCCGCACCGGGCGCGCGGCTATGAACGCAAGGGCGGCAAGCTGGTGAACCAGTCCTGGGTGGCGCCGCGCCTGAACACCACGGCCGACGGCAGCCTGTACCTGACCGCGCGCGACCTGGCGAAATGGGACCTGGCGCTGTACGGCGACAAAGTGCTGCCGGCCAGCGTGCGCAATGCCAGCTGGACACCGGCCAGGCTGAACGACGGCAGCGCCACTGAGTACGGCTACGGCTGGCAACTGTTCCAGCGCAACGGCCACCGCGCCATTGCCCATGGCGGCGCATGGCAAGGCTTCCGTTCGCAGTTGTACCGCTTCGTGGACGACAAGCTGTCGGTGGTGGTGCTGGCCAATTCGGCCAGTGCGCGCCCCGGCAAGCTGGGCGACATCGTTGCCGCGCATTACCTGCCTGCGCTGGCCGTCCAGCCCAAGCCGGCAATTGCGGAAACCGAACCAGCGGTGGCCGAGCGTGTGCGCGCCATGTTCGCCAGCATCGCCGAACGCAAGCTGCCGGAAGGCCTGAGCGACAAGGTGGCCGGCAACCTGCCGCCGGAATTCCTCGCCATGGTGGCCGAGGACCTGCAGGAATGGGGCCCGCTGCGCAAGGTGGAAGCGCTGGCGCGCAGCACCGATGGCGAGATGCGCAAATACAGCTACCGCCTGAACTACACCAGCGGCGCCTTGCTGGTCGACCTCAGCCTGGGCAAGGGCGACAAGGTCGAGCAGCTGCGCATGCGCCCCGACTGATCAGCCTTCTACGCGGTTGCGCCCGGCGCGCTTGGCGCGATACAGGGCGTGGTCGGCGCGCACCAGGGCCGCATCGCCGCTGCGGTCGGCCGGCGCCATGCTGGCGATGCCGATGCTGACCGTGATCGCGATGCTGCTGCCGTTGCGCCCCATCGGGGTGTCGGCAATGCGCTGGCGCAGGCGCTCGGCAAACGAGCGCGCCGCTTCCAGGTCGGCGCCCGGCAGCAGGAAGGCAAATTCCTCGCCGCCCACGCGGCCCAGCATGTCGATCTTGCGCTGGGAATCGCGCATCAGCTCCGCCAGGTGGCGCAGCACGGCATCGCCCCAGTCGTGGCCATGGGCGTCGTTGATGTCCTTGAAGTAGTCGATGTCCAGCATCAGCACGGCGGCGCGGCCGCCGACGTCGCGCTGCAGGCGGGCCTGCTCGTCTTCCAGGCGCGCCATGAATTCGCGCCGGTTCGGCAGCCCGGTCAGGAAGTCGGTGGTGGCCAGTTGCACCAGTTCTTCGTTCAGGCGCTTGCGCTCCGTGATGTCGATGGTGGACACGATCACGAAGTCCAGCGCGTGCTCGTGGCCCGGCATCAGCAGCAGCGTCAGCTCGTTCTGCCGCTCGACCCCGTCCAGGCGCAGGAAATTGCCCTCGCACTGGAACAGTTGCGCGCCCTGCTCCAGCGCCAGCAGCGCGCGCCCGAATTCCTGCATGGCCGACGGCGCAAAATTCTGCGCCAGGCTAAGCTGTCCTGGCTGTTTGCAGGCCGGATCGGCGCCCACCTGGGCCAGCGCGGCGGTGTTGACGTCGGTGATGCGCACCAGGCCGGCCAGGCGCTGCAGCTGGCTGGGATTGACCTGCAGCCATTGCGCCACGTCTTCCACGCCCGATTCCAGCAGCTCCTGCAAGGCCGCGCGCACGGCCGACCAGTCCTGCTGCCACAGGGCCACCGGCGCATGGTCGTACAGGCTGCGGAAGCGCGCTTCGCCCGCGCGCAACGCTTCGCCGGCGCGCGCCTGCTCCACCGCGATGCCGGCCAGGCTGGCCGCCTGGTCGATCAGGACCAGTTGCGCCACGCTGGGGCGCTGCGGCTGCCGGTGGTAGATGGCGAAAGCGCCCAGCACTTTGCCGTTGGCGCCATGCACCGGTTCCGACCAGCAGGCGCCCAGCCCGGCGCGCAAGGCCATTTCACGGTACGGCGCCCAGAGCGGGTCGCTGGCGATGTCTTCCACGATCACGCGGCTGTTGCTGGTGACCGCCTTGCCGCAGGAGCCGTTGCCAAAGCCGACCGGCAAGCCGTCGATGGCTTGCCTGAAAAAGGCCGGCAGGCTGGGGCCGGCGGACAGGATCAGGTGCTTCGCTTCTTCGTCGAGCAGCATCAGGCTGCAGATCATGCCGGGATTGACCGCTTCGATGCCGCGCATCAGGCTGTCCAGCACGTCCTGCTGCGGCGCGCCGGCGGCCAGCAGCTCCAGCACCTGGTGGCGCCCTTCTTCGCGCCGCTCGTTCATGGTGCGTTCGGTGATGTCGCGGAAAGACCAGAGCCGCGCCGGCTCGCTGCCCAGGCGCAGCGGGCGCGTGGTCACTTCCAGCACCCGGCCATCGCGCATCTGCAGCTGGCTGTGGCTGTCCTCGTCATCCGGCCCGGGGCGGGCGCTGGCCTGCAGGAAGGCGTCGGGCTGCTCCAGCTGGCTCGCCATATGGGCCAGCAGGATGGCGCCGTCGTTCTCCCAGTCGAGCTGCTCCGGCACATTCCACAGCTGGCGGAAGCGCCGGTTGGAGTTCAGCACGGTGCCGCTGTAGTTGTCGACCAGGATGCCGTCCACGGTGGAATCGAGGATGCAGCGCAGCACCGCCTGGCTGCCCTGCGCATGCTCCGCCATCGCCAGCAGGGTTTCCTGGCCTTCGCGCAGTTCGTCGCCCATGCGGCTGCTGTGCTCGAGCGCGATGCGCAGCCGTTGCCGGCTTTCCGCCAGCACGTAGGCCAGCAGCGCCAGCAAGGCGCTGATCAGCAGGCCGCCGATGGCGATGGTGCGCGGCTTGTCCGACAGCACGCCGTTCGCTTTGGGCAGCGCGCTGATATGCAGGGTCCAGCGCCGCCCGGCCAGGCTGATGCGCTGCAGCGCGTGATGCCGCCCCTCCGCAGCCATGGCCGTGGGCGCGCTGTCGAACATGCGCGTCATGGCGTTCGGTTCTTCGCTGTCGTAGACTTCCACGTCGAGGCCGCGCAAGGCATCGTGGCCCAGCGCAGCCATCACGTCGCCCATGCGGAACGGTGCATAGACCCAGCCTTTCAGGGCGCTGCGGCGCTGGATCAGCGTGTAGCGGCCGACGCCGTTCTGGTAGATCGGCAGCGCGATGATGAAGCCGGCCTGCACCGGATCGGCGGATTCCTGCTTGAGCAGCAGCTTGCCCGTCATGGTCGGCAGCCCGGAATCGCGCGCCTGTTCGAACGCGGCGCGGCGCACCGGCTCGGACAGGCCGTCATAACCGAAAGCCTGCAGGTTGCGGCCGGCGAAGGGTTCGAGGTAGACCACCGGCCCGTACTGGCTGCGCTGGCCGGGCGGCGTCACCGCATAGTCCGGGAAGCCCTCGGCCCGCACGGTGGCCACGTGCGCTTCCAGCTGCGGCCCCGGCACCAGGCGCATGAAGCCGATGCCCTGCATGCCGGGAAAATTCTGGTCCAGCTCCAGGCGCTCGATATAGGTGTGGAATTCCTGGCGGTCGACAAAGTCGGAACTGGCAAACAGGCCCTGCACGCCGTACAGCACCTGCACATAGGCTTGCATGCGCGCCGCGATATTGTTGACCAGTTCACGGGTACGGTAGTCAAAGCCGGTGCGGGCGTCGCGCTCGGCATCAAGGTGGGCGCCCCACCAGACGCTGCCGGTCGCCGTCAGGCAAAGCGCCGCCACCAGCCCCGCCAGCAAGCGGGGTTGTAGCAGGCGTTGGAGCGGCGGGCTGGCTGGAGGCCTCTGCATACCAGCATCTTAGTTTGTTCAGGGCAAAATAATTGCCCTATAGAAAAAGTCAATCAGGGCCAGCTTCGCGATTGCCACTCAGTGCCGCGTGGTACAGGCGGTAGCCGCGCGCGCGCAGCTCGCAGGCCGGGCAGGTGCCGCAGCCATAGCCCCAGTCGTGCAGCGCGCCGCGCTCGCCCTTGTAGCAAGTATGGGTTTCGGCGCGGATCAGGTCCACCAGTTGCTGGCCGCCGAGGCGTTCGGCCAGTTGCCAGGTTTGCGCCTTGTCCAGCCACATCAGCGGGGTTTCCAGCTTGTTGCGGGTATCCATGCCCAGGTTCAGGGCCACTTGCAGCGCCTTCATGGTGTCGTCGCGGCAGTCCGGATAGCCGGAGAAGTCGGTTTCGCACATGCCGCCCACCAGCACGCTCAGGCCGCGGCGGTAGGCCAGGGTGGCGGCCACGGTCATGAACAGCAGGTTGCGGCCGGGGACGAAGGTGTTCGGCAGGCCGTTTTCCTGCATCACGATTTCGATGTCCTCGGTCATGGCCGTCTTCGACAACTGCGAAATCAGGCCGAGGTCGACCATGTGGTCTTCGCCCAGGCGTTCCGCCCATTCCGGCTTGACGGCGCGCATCTGCTCCAGCACGCGCGGGCGCACCGTCAGCTCGATCGCATGGCGCTGGCCGTAGTCGAAGCCGATGGTTTCGACGCGCGGGTAGCGCTCCAGGGCCCAGGCCAGGCAAGTTGTCGAGTCCTGTCCGCCGCTGAACAGGACCAGTGCGGCGTCGTTTGTCAGCATCGCTTCACTTTCTTTTGGTTTTTTGAAAATCTTAGAGGTACGCCAATTTGGCTGCTGATCCGGTAACATTCGGTTTCGACTTCCAGATCACAGACCACGAATTTTGGCACAAACCGGCATAAAAGTATTGAAGGGCCTTGTACTGGGCTGCGCTGCCCTGCTGCTGCCCTTGCTGGCGGCTGCCCAGGGCTGGACCTACCAGGTCCGCATCAACGCCCCGCGCGAACTGGAGTCGCTCCTGGAAGACAACCTCGACCTGGTGCGCTACCGCACGAACGAGCGCATGGACCGCGACCAGCTGCAGCGCATGCTGCGCGGCGCGCCTGAGCAGATCAAGACCCTGGTTGCGACTGCCGGTTACTACACGCCGGCGGTGAACATCAGCCTGGACGAAAAGGGCACGCCCACCGTCACGGTCGACGTGCAGCCCGGCGATCCGGTGCTGGTCGGCGAAGTCGAGATCGTGCTGGAGGGCTTCGAATCGTCTGCCGGCGCGCCGTTCGACAAGAACGCGCTCAAGGCCGGCTGGACCTTGCCAACGGGCGCGGTGTTCCGCCAGGATGAATGGGAAAAGGCCAAGCGCGACATCCTGCGCGCGGTGGTGCAGACGCGCTATCCGCGCGCGCAACTGGTTTCCAGCGAGGCGGTGGTCGATCCCGAGACCCGGCGCGCGTTGCTGCATGTGGCGCTCGACAGCGGGCCGGAAATGCGCTTCGGCGAACTGAAAATCGAAGGCTTGCGGCGCTATCCGGAATCGGCGGTGCGCAACCTGAACCCGATCAAGCCGGGCGACGTGTACAGCGAAGCGGCGCTGCAGGCCTACCAGGGCAAGCTGCAGGAGACCGGCTACTTCTCCAACGTCGACGTCAGCGCCGACCTGTCGTCCGTGCTGGGCGAACAGATCGCCGCCGCCGAGGACAAGGCGGAAGGCGCGCCGCAGCCGCGTTCCATGGCCCCGCTGCCCCTGCTGGTGCGGGTGGTGGAGAACAAGCGCAAGAACGCCAGCGTGGGTATCGGTTTCAGCACCAACACCGGCTCGCGCATGTCGGGCACCTACGATGACCTGAACGTCTTCGGCCTGAAGATGAAAAGCGCGCTGACGCTGGAAACCAAGCGCCAGCAGGCGCGCAGCGATTTCTACTTCCCGACCACGGCGGACGGCTACAACGACAGCTTCGGCGCGGCAGTGGAACGCAAGGATATCGAAGGCGAGATCACGCGCACCGCGTCGGTGGCTGCCAAGCGGGCCTGGGGCACGCCGATGTTGGAACGCAGCATCTCGATCGAATACCTGAACGAGAGCAAGACCGTGAACCGGGTCCTGTCCTCGCACAGCCAGTCGCTGCCGATCACCTACGCCGCCACCTGGCGCAAGGTCGATAACCTGGTATTCCCGACCAAGGGCTATGTGCTGAACGCCACGCTGGGCGGAGCGCTGCTGCCGGTGCTGACAGACGAAAAATTCATCCGCGCCACGGCGCGCGGCATCACCTACCGGCCCCTGAGCCCGAAATCCACCGTCATCCTGCGGGCCGAATTCGGCGCGCTCGGTTCGGCGCACCAGGAAGGCGTGCCGACCACCTACCTGTTCCGCGCCGGCGGCGACAACTCGGTGCGCGGCTATGCCTACCAGGAACTGGGCGTGCAGCAGGGCGAAGCGACGGTCGGCGGCCGCTACCTGGTCACCGGCAGCGCCGAATACCAGTACTGGTTCAAGCCGACCTGGGGCGCGGCGGTGTTCTATGACGCCGGCAATGCATCCAATTCGCTGGGCGGCTTGCGTCCCAAGTCCGGCTACGGCGTCGGTGCGCGCTACAAGAGCCCGGTCGGGCCGATCAATGTCGACGTCGCGTATGGCCATGCCACCAAAAAGGCGCGCCTGCACTTCTCGCTGGGGTTCACGTTCTGATGGATACGCCACAACATCCTCCGGTGCCCGGCACCCCGCCTCCGGCAGCGCCTCGGCGCAAATGGCTGCGCCGCACCTTGATCGGCAGCGGCGTGACGCTGGCCGTGCTGGGCGGCGCGGTATGGCTGCTGGGACGCGAAACCACGCTGCAGCAGATCGTCGCGCAGGTAGCGCGCGCCAGCGGTGGCCAGATCGTGGTCACCGGCGTCAGCGGGTCGCTGTATGGCCGCATGCATATCGGCCGCATCATCTACCGCGACGAATCGAGCGTCCTGACGCTCGACAACATCGACATCAACTGGTCGCCGCTGCAATACTTCAGCGAGGGCGTGGCGATTAGCGAGTTGCATGTGGCGCGCGCCGAATCGCGCAGCACCGGGCCATCCAAGCCGGCCGTGATGCCGGCATCGATCACGCCGCCATTCCGCCTGAGCATTGCGGACGGCCGCATCAGCACGCTGGCCCTGGTCAGCGAAGACGGCAGCCGCACCGAGCTGCGCGCCATCAAGCTGCAGCTCCAGGGCGACGGCCAGCATTGGCAACTGAAGGACGCCAGCGCCGAGACGCCCATCGGCGCCCTTGCCGCCAGCGCGGAAATTTCGACCACGCGCCCGTATCAACTGAGCGCCACCGCCGCCCTGGCGCCGCTGCCGCCGGCAACTCCCGTAGCCCGGCCAGCCGGCAATCCCGTGACGCCACCCGGCGCTGCGGCGGCAACGCCGCCCGACCCCGGCATGGTCGAGCGCAGCGCCACGCGGCTGGAGCTGTACGCCAGCGGCGACCTCGCGCAACTGAAGCTGGACGTCAAAGGCAAATCGAACTACGCCAATGGCGACGGCACCCTGGTGCTGGCCCCGTTCGACGCCCTGCCCCTGCGCAGCATCCGCCTGCAGGCGCGCGACGTCGACCCGGCCCGCTTCGATCCGGCCTGGCCAAAAGCGGCCATCGACCTGGCGCTGGACGCCGCCATCAATGGCGACAAGCTGTCCGGCAAGCTGGCCGCTACCAACCGCAGCGCCCCCGGCCCGCTCGACCAGCAAAAGCTGCCCCTGCACAGCGCCGCCGCGCAACTGGGCGGTACGCTGGACAATGCGAGCCTGAGCAGCCTGCTGATCGACCTGGGCGCCGCCGGCAAGTTCACCGGCAGCGGCAACCTGCGCCGCCTGCCGAAAGACGGCAGCATCGACACCGCCAGCGTGCGCCTGCATACCGACCGCCTCGACCTGCGCGGCCTGCACGGCGCCGCCATCAGCACGGCGATTGCCGGCGACATCAGCGCCGAAACCAAGGGCAAGCAGCACACCTTGCGCGCCGCGCTGGGCGAAGGCAAGCTGCGCCTGGACGCCCACGCCACGCTGCAAGACCTGCTGCTGACCGTGCACCAGGCGCGCATCAGCGCCGGCCAGGGCAGCATCGCCGCCACCGCCCAAGCCAGCCTGAAAGACGACAAGGCCTTCAAGGCCAACGCGCAGGTCAAGCGCTTCGACCCGGCAGCGCTGGGCGCCTTCCCTGTGGCCGACCTGAATGCGGAACTGCAGGCCAGCGGCAAGCTGGCGCCGGACTGGCGCGCCAACGCCGACATCGCCCTGCAGCCCAGCAAGTTGATGGGGCAGCCGCTCTCGGGCAGCGTCAAGCTGGCCGCCGACGCGCAGCATATCGCCAGCATCGACGCACGCCTCGCTTACGCCCGCAATACCGCCACCGCGCGCGGCGCATTCGGCGCCGCCGGCGACAAGCTGGAATGGCAGCTCGACGCCGCCCAGCTTTCCGTACTCGACCCGCAACTGCAAGGCAGCGCGACTGCCAGCGGCACCCTGGGCGGCGGCTACAAGGCGCCGCGCACCAGCTTCAGCGCGGAGGCGCGCGGCCTGGGCTACCAGCCGCCGGCCGGCCAGCGCACGGCCGCAGCCACGCCGGCGCCGGCCCGCGCCGACAGCGTGATCCGTGCCAGCGGCGAAGCGGCGCTGTTCGGCGCCATGGACGTCAAGCTCGCCGGCAGCGCAATGCGCGTCAACCCGGCCAGCTTTGGCGCTGCGGTCGCAGGCAACGTCAACGCCGATTTCGACGCCACGCTGCGCGCCTCGGCGGACTGGCTGGCCAATGCCGATATCCGCGTGCAGCCGGCGTCCACCCTAGGCAACGCGGCACTGAGCGGCCATGCAAAGTTCGCCGCCGCCCCCGGCCGCGTGCAGGACAGCGACATCGACCTGCACCTCGGCCCCAACCTGCTGCAGGCCAAAGGCTCCTTCGGCAAGCCGCAAGACCGCATCGACTGGAAGCTCGATGCACCGCAACTGGCGGTACTGGGCAGCGGCTGGTCCGGCAACCTGCGCGGCAGCGGCTACGCCAGCGGCGGCAATGTCGCCGGGCGCGGCCCCAACACCATGCCAACGCTCAGCGCCACGCTGGACGGGGCCCACCTGCGCCTGCCCGGACAGCGTGAGATCTCGTCGATTAAAGGCAGCGCCACCATCGGCACCTCTTTCGCTCCTGACGATCCGCTGCAGGCCGACCTGATGGTCACCGGCCTGAACATGCCCGGCCTGCTGCTTGACCGCCTGCGCCTGCAGGCCAGCGGTACCGCCGGCAACCACACGGTGCAGGTAGCTGCCGCCAATCCCGACTTCGATGCCAGCACCAAAGTGCACGGCAGCTTCGCCCAGGATAGCTGGAGCGGCAGCATCGACGCCTTGCAGAACAAAGGCCGCTTCGCCCTCACCCTGCAGGCGCCGGCCACGCTGCGCGTGACCGGCCGCAAAGGCGAAGGCATTGCCGGCCTGGCGCAGCCGGAGCAGCTCGAGTTAAGCAGCGCCACCATCGCCATGCCCGAAGGCAGCCTGCGCATCGAAACGCTGGAGAAGAACGGCCTGCGCTGGCGCAGCAAAGGCAGCGCCACCGGCGTCAATGCCAGCTACCTCGCCCAACTGTCCGACACCTGGCGCAGCAACGTCGCCAGCACCATGACGCTGGGCGGCGACTGGTCGCTGGAACTGGCAGCGCCGGCCGCCAAAGGCGCCGCACCCGCGCTGGACGGCTACCTGCACGTATTCCGCGAAAAAGGCGACGTCACGATCACCGGCGGCGAGCGCCCGATCCCGCTCGACCTGAAAGTGCTGGATGCGCGCGTCACGGTCGCCGGCGACCAGCTGCGCGCCCAGGCAGAACTGGCCGGCGACCGCGCCGGCAACGCACGCATGGAAGCCAGCGCGCAGCTGCGCGACGGCCGCATTCCATCCGACAGCCCCCTGACCTTCGGCGCCAGCGCCAGCCTGCCTTCCATTGCCTGGCTGTCGCCGCTGCTCGGCGTGCAGGGCATGGAGCTGGGCGGCTCCCTGCGCGCCTATGCCAGCGGCCACGGCACCATCGCCAATCCGCTGCTGGATGGCGAGGTAGTGGGCGAACAGCTGGTGATCAACTGGGCCGAGCAAGGCATCCGCCTGCGCAACGGCGCCCTGCAAGCGAAGGTAAGCGGCGACCAACTGCAGCTGCAGCGCCTGCGCTTTGACGGCGCCGACGGCAATGTGCAGGCCGACGGCTGGCTGCGGCTGGCCAGCGGTGAAATGTCGATGGACCTCAAGCTGGCCGCCGACAAACTGGCCGTCTTCAACCGCCCGGACCGCACCCTGGTACTGAGCGGCAGCAGCACCCTGGTACGCGACGCCAAGCGCTTCGAATTCGACGGCAAGTTCAGGGCCAACCGCGCCGTCATCGAACTGCCTTCGCTCGACACGCCGACCATCAGCGAAGACGTGGTGATTCTCGGCCGCGACAAGCCGAAGCCCGCCGCCACAGCCGGGCTGCCGCTGAACATCGATCTGGAAGCCGACCTGGGCGACGACTTCACCTTGCGCGGCAAGGGCCTGGATGCACAACTGGCGGGAACGGTGCGCGTGCGCATGGCCGACCGCCGCGCGCCGCGCGTCAATGGCAGCATCCGCGTGGTCAGCGGCACGTATGCGGCCTACGGCCAGCGCCTGGCGATCGAACGCGGCGTGCTGAATTTCACCGGCGCCTATGACAATCCGGGCCTGAACATTCGCGCCGTGCGCAAGCGCCCCGAAGGCGAAGAACTGAGCGAAACCAACGTCGAAGCCGGCGTCGAAGTGCGCGGCACCGCGCTGGCGCCATCGGCCAAGCTGGTCTCCAACCCATCCGTGCCGGACAGTGAAAAGCTGGCCTGGATGGTGCTTGGCCACGGCACCGCCGACATGGCGGGCAATGAAATGAGCCTGCTCGGCACCGCAGCCGGCGCCCTGCTGGGCGGCAGCGGCGGGCCAAGCCTGGCCAACCGGGTCGGGCTGGATGAGCTGGGAGTCAGCCAGGCCAAAGGGCTGGAAAGCACGGTCGTCACCGTCGGCAAAAAGCTGTCCTCGCGCGCCTACATCAGTTTCGAGCAAGGCGCGGGCACCGCGACCAGCCTGGTCAAGCTGCGCTACAAGGTCAATAACCGCGTGACGCTGCAGGTGCAGACCGGCACCAACAACGCGTTGGACGTGCTTTACAACTGGGCTTTCGACTGATCGGGCGGATGCAGTTCAGGGTTATGGTTGGGCACCGGCTCGTCTTGCGGGACGGGATTGTGCGGACTGTGGGGATGCACCGGCTCGGGGCGCGGCTGCGACTCATCGACTGGCACCGGCAGGTCCGGTGCGCGGTGGGCGTGGATACGGTGTTTTTCCATGGCTGGAACTCCCGAAAGCGAGATCACGAAGGGGTATTTTACGCCTGCGGGTAAAATTCTTCTTTTTTCACGAATTCGGCGCCCCAATGCAACTGACTGTCACCACCGTAGTCCTGCTCATCCTCGTTCCGACGCTGATCTGGCGCATTTACTCGCGCCTGAAGCTGGTGTTCCGCCGCCAGGAATCGGTGGCGTGGCGGCACTGGGTAGGCGCGGCAGGCTTGCCGATCCTGCTGCTGGCAGCCGCCCAGTCCATGCTGCGCAACCCGCCCGCGCTGGCGATGATGGCTGCCGCCGTGATAGCCGGCGCCTGGCTGGCGTTCTTCGGGCTCAAGAAGACGCGCTTCGAAAATACCGGCACCAAGCTGTACTTCACCCCGCCGAGCCGCACCGCGATTTTGATCTGCATGCTGTTTGCCGCCCGCGTGCTGCAGATCGGCGTCGAGTTTTACGTCAACCGCCAATCCGAACACCCGCGCGTGATCAACCAGGCCGAAGTCCTGCAGCACCCGCTGACCGTGATCCCCTTCGGCCTGATGCTCGGCTACCTGGCCGCCTACTCGATCGGCCTGCTGCGCTGGAGCATGGCCCAGAAAAAAGCCGACGAGGCCTGATCAGCAACAGCCGGGCCCGTAGCTGTGTCAGGCCAGATCGGCCAGCGCTTGGCGCACTGTCGGGAAGCGGAAGTGGAAGCCGGTTGCCAGCAGGCGGGTCGGTGCGACGGAAGAACCCTCCAGCAATAGTGCCGACTGTTCGCCCAGCAGCAGGCGCATCGGCCATCCCGGCGTTGGAATCATGCAAGGGCGATGCAGCTCTGCAGCGGCCGCGTTGGCGAATTCCAGTTGCGTCGGGTGCTCCGGTGCGGTGACGTTCCAGGCGCCGTCGGCATTGGCGCCGAGGCGCCAGACGTGGGCCATGGCGCCCAGCACGTCGGCAATATGGATCCAGGAATTGCGCTGGCGCCCGCTCCCCATGCGGCCGCCGAAACCCAGCCTGAACGGCAGCAGCATCGGCTGCAGCGCACCGCCATGGCCGAAGACCACGCCCAAGCGCGCCAGCGCCACCGGTACACCATATTCCCGCGCACGGCCGGCAGCCGCCTCCCATTCCTGGCATAGCTGCGACAGGAAGATCGCCTGCGGCGGGCTGGCCTCGTTCAATACCTGGTCGCTGTCCTGCGGCTGGATGCCGTAATACCCGACCGCGGATGCGTTAATCATCAAGCGCGGCTTGCGCTCGGCGCGTGCAATCCAGTCCACGACGCGCGCAGTGAGGCCGGCGCGGCTGGCACGCAACACGGCCTTGCGGCGCGCACTCCAGCGCCAGCCGAGGACGCGGGCGCCGGCCAGGTTGATGATGACGTCGATGTTTTCCGCCGGGGACAAGTCGCTCATGCTGGCCACCGCACGCACGGCGCCGCCGAATTCCCATGCCGCCTTGCGTGGTGCGCGCGACAGGACAATCACCCGGTGGCCGCTGGCCAGCAAGGCCGGCACCAGCGAGTGGCCAATAAATCCGGTAGCGCCAGTGACCAGCACCGTCTGTGCCGGGCCGTCGAAGCGCACGTCCGCCGTGGCACTGGAGGAAAGGGCGCGCGCAGCAAATGCATCGCGCATGCCGGACGCAAATACGCCCACGCCGCACAAGGCGAGAAATACGCTCAGCCAGCCTTGCGGCGCATAGGCGAATCCGGTCGGTGCACTGGCGGCAGCCGGCATTCCCAGCACCAGCAGTGTAATGAAAGCGCCGCCATTGATGGCCAGCACGGTGTGCGTCACACGCTCAGTTGCAGGCAACAGGCGGGTCTGGTCTTCCACCACGAAGTCCCACAGCGTAAGGACAATCTCGACCCCGAACAACCCAAGCAGTACCCATGCCCAGGCGCCCTGCCACACCCAGGCCGAGAGCCCGACAAACAGCACGCCATAAATGGTGGCGCGCACTGCGTGGATGGCGAGTTCACGCCTGGCCGTGGCGCGCTGCGGCAAGGCTTCCGTCAATTCGTGGTGGTAGACCGTGTCGAACGCGCCCAGGCAGCCTTGCGCGGCCATGAGCTGCAATGCGAGTAAATGCGTGTTCATGCTGCCTCCTTTTCCTCCGCGCGCCTTTCGTGGAAGACGCCGGCCTGCACAAACGTCGTGCCAAACAGGGCGTGGCGGATTTCGATGCGGATGTTGAAACGGTTGGGCGCTTCGTTGCAGTGGCGCAGGAAGGTTTTGCCCGGCGTGAGCACGCCCGGCAGCGGAATGCGCCAACCCAGGAGGTCCCAGAAATAGCCGTCGCTGGTGAAGTGCAAATTGCCGTCGACGACATGCAGCTTGAGTTTCATGCCGAGGCCCAGGCCCACATACTCCAGCACTTCGCCGCGTTCGCTCTCCGCCATGTAGGAGGTGAACTTGATCGGCTTGCGCCCATTCAGCATGTAGATGCGCTGCTTGTAGATGTTCTGCGAACCGGGCTTGCCGTAGACCTGGATGTCGACCGGGAAGTCGCTGTCGCTGTAGGGAATCAGCGCGCCCTGGATGAAAGGCTTGCTGATGAAACCGAGCAGCTTGCCAAAGCGCGAAGCGTGCAGCTCGGACAAGGTGCCGTAGTACAGCAGCGGCTTGCCGGGCGCCGGATTCTTGGCGAAGCGCTGCTGGATGTCGGGATGCAGCTTGTTCCATTCGCTGCCCAGGATTTTGCGGAACAGCTCTCCCTCGCCGACCAGCGGCGCCGCGCCGGCGGCGTCACGCGCGGCCGCGTCGATCCGGTACAGGCGCCAGGCGGCAGGCAGCAGGAGCGCCAAAGTGGCAATGTCCAGCCAGACGTTCGGCCAGACATCGGTGCGCAGCGACACCATGATGTCCTGCGGTCCCCACAACAGCAGGCCGGCCGCCACCCAGAGCCAGGCCGAGGCCTCGCGGCGCCGGTCGCCTAACCACACCAATGCCAGCATCCACAGCCCGACGCACTGGATGGTCGGCCCGAATAGCGCCATCCACCACAGGTGCTGCACTCGCGTCGAATCCGGGCCAAGCCAGATCAGATACCAGTCCAGGGCAGCGGCATTGGCGATCCACGGCAGCGCCAGGCCGACCAGCAAGTGTGCAACGGCGCTGGCGTACATCCAGCGCACCAGCCATTTACGCTCCATCTTTGCCTCCGAAATAGATTGCGCAACGGTCGCCATCGCAGGTGCGAGGCATGCCATCGATCCTGAGCCAGCGCGAAAAGCGATAGCGGTTGCGGGCAAAGCCGCGATAGGCCGAGGCCAGCATCGGCCGCAGCGCCGGCACTCGCAGCGGCCATACCAGCCAGGCACGCCCCGCCAGCGTGTACGCCTCCAGGATGGCGGCGGTGCCAACCAGCATGGCGCCATCGGCGCGCAAGCCGTGCAGTTCGGCATTCATGGCCGCCAGGGTCGTACCCAGCGGGGCGGGATCGAAGCCCGGTGCCGCGATATCGACAAAGGCCAGCCTGCCGAGCCGGTCCCAACGCCGCAGGCGCGCCATTTCGCGCCGGCAAAACAGGCAGGCGCTATCGAAATACAAAGTCAGTGCGGCCATGGTCCAACTCCTTTTGTGACACAAAAACTACAAACGTAAAATTTAACAAAGCAACGTTTAACACACGGAAACTCACGCATTTCCACCGGTTCCAGAATGAATATTTGTTGAATTGTGTTATTTTTCTTTAATTTCTGTCGTTACAGAAATTAAAGACGATATTTCAAACGATGTCAATTCCTTAAAGGTCGTGTATTCTAAAATCACATCAAAATGATTGCTGTGAGGAAACATTTCTATGACGACTTACAATAAGACCGCAAAGGGGCGAGAGGAAATTTCGGCGCGCACCTATGGGCTGCAATCCCGTATGCGTACCCTGCTGGTGATGATTGACGGCCGCCATCCAATGGAAGAGTTGCTGCCGAAAGTGACTGGACTCGGGCTGGACGCCAGCGCCGTACAAGAACTGCTGGCACAGGGTTTCATTGAAGAAGGCGAAGCTCCGCCGATCACGATCATGCCTATCCCTCCTACCGAGGAGGAACTTGCAGCGCAATATGCACAAGCGCACGCATTCTATGCACGCACCATCGAACCGACCCTTGGCCAGCGCGGGCAAGTCCTGCAGGCGAAGCTGGAAGCCGCTGCGACGCTGGAGGATTTGAAAGCGATGCGCATCACCTTCTTCGAAATGGTGAACCGCATTCGCGGCCGGCCTGTGGCTTTGGCGCTGAAGAAAGAGCTCGACACCATCCTCGGAGCCTGCTCCAAGGAAGCCGCCTAAGCTTTTGCAGGGATTTGATCCAGGTCATTCCCGGCAGCGCCGGGCTTTCCCATACTGGTATTCAGTTAAAGGGAGAACGCCATGACCATGAGTGAAAATATCGGCACGGTGGACCGTGCCTTGCGCATTGCTGTCGGCCTGGGCCTGATTGTAGCCTCGCTGTTCGGCCTGATCGGCCTGTGGGGATGGATCGGCGTAGTGCCGCTCCTGACGGGCACGATCAAGTTCTGTCCCTTGTATCGTGCCCTCGGGGTTACGACCAACAGCGATTAAGCCGCTGCCGCCTGGCGGCGCTGCAGCACGAAGATCGGCTGCGCCCACTGGGTGTCCTTCTTTTTCTTGCTCGTGATGAGCGTGAGGTCGGAAGGATCGTAGACGTCGGTGTTGTGGGTCAGCGGCGTCGTCATCAGGTACTGCGCATCGGTGTTCTTCAGGAACTCGCCGACCAGCTGGATGTTGCGGATATCCAGGTGGGCGAACGGTTCGTCGATGAACACGAAGCCGCCGGAGCCGTCTTCCGACTTCAGCAAGCCAATCAGCAGCACCAGCGACTTCATCACCTGCTGGCCGCCCGACGCTTCGCCGTCGTTCAGGCCAATCGGGCCCTTGCCGTCGAACTTGAAGCGTACCTGCAGGCCCGCCTGCGACAGCAGCAGGTCGTCGTTCTCCAGCTTGACCGGCTCGACGTGCACGTCGATGTTGGCCAGCGCGCCCAGTTCCTTGATGTTCGACGAATACGTCTTGATCGTGTAGCGCAGGCGCTCGATGTAGGCGCCGCGCGCATTGGCGGTCGCTTCGATCGCGCGGTTGTTCTGGTAGCGGCGTTCTTCCGTTTCCGTCTTGCGGTTCGACAGCTGCTCGTTCAGGCGCGCGTACTGGTCGATCACGGTCGCATCCAGTTCCCAGTCGTCGCGCGCCAGCGAGGATTGCAAGCTGGCGATACGCAGGTCGACCTGGTGCGCGTTCTGGTGCTGCTGCACCAGCGCCTGGCGGCGCGCAGGACGGCGCCATGCACCCGGCAGGTGGCGCCACTGGCGGCGCAGCGCGAGCATCGCACGGGCGTGGTCGGAGCGCTGCTCCATCTGGCGCTTGAAGTTCAGGCGCATGCCGGCTTCCGCTTCGGACAGCGACATGCGGGCGCTTTGCCATGCAGTGTCGGCCTTGGTGCGGGCCACCGTGGCGTTCTTCATCAGGCCTTGCAGTTCGCCCAGGCGCGAGCCCACTTCCAGGCGCTCGGCGCGCAGCGGCACGGCGGAGCGTGCTGCTTCGTCGAATTCCTCGGTGCGGGCGGACAGCTCCTTCACCGCGTCCACGCCGGCCAGGCGGGCCTTCAGCGCGGAGGTTTCGGAGGCCAGCTTGGAAATCTGCAGCGTGTACTTGTCTTCCTCGGCTTCCAGGTTCGGCAGGTTCTTCTGGATCGCATCCATACGCGAAGTCTTGCCGGCGGAACCGAAGCGATAGCGCGAAGCTTCCACGAACAGCGAGCGGCCGCCGCGGCGTTCCTTGTGGTAGGCCTCAGGCGTGATCCATTCTTCGATATTGCCGAGCTTTGCGCCTTCTTCCACCGACTCCACGCGTGTGATGCGCGACAGCTGGTCGATCAGCCATTCCGGCGCCAGGCCGCTGAACTTCACCACCGACAGCAGGCTCTGGTTCTTCGGCTCGTGCGCCTTCACGCAATCCGGCACGATGAAGTGGCGATAGCGTTCCTTCTCCGCCAGGCGGTAGGCGGAAGACGCGTCGGACGAGCGCTCCAGCAGCACCACGGAGGCGTAGCCGCCCAGCACGCCCTCGACGGCGCCCTGCCATTTCGGATCGGTCACTTCGACGATGTCCGACAGCATGGCGTGCGGGATGCCCGCATCGTTCAGGGCGCGGCGCATGGCGCGCACATTGTCCGGTTCCGGCATGGCAGTCTTGCCCGACAGCGCGTTGATGGTAGCCTTGTCCTGAGCGATGCGGTTGGACACGGCATCGCGCTGCGAGCGCAGTTTCAGCAGCTCGGTTTCCTTGGCTTCCAGCTGGGCGGCGGCATCGGCCACGTCGGCGCCCGATTCCGCGGCCAGCTTCTGCAGGCGGGACTTCTGCTCCGCCAGCGATTCCAGCGGTTTCAACTTGCCGTTGATGTGGTTCAGGCGCGAAGTCAGCGCGGTCTGTTCCTGCTCCAGCAGGGTTTCCTGCTGTTGCGCATCCTGCAGCGCCTTGGCCTGCTTGGCCACCTCGCCGCGCTTGTCGGCCAGCAGCTGGTCGGCCTGCGCCAGCGGCTTGCGCGCTTCGCGCAGCTGGCGGCTGACGTTGGCCGCCTTCTCGCGCGCCTCGTGGTATTCCAGCGACGGCAGCACTTCTTCCTGCAGGTTGCGGCGCTCCTTGTGCAGCGTTTCCCACTGGTGGTAGTTGGCCACGCGCAGGCGCAAGCCTTCCAGGTTGGTCTTGGAGCCTTCCAGTTCGGCCTCGAAGCGCTTCAGTTCTTCTTCGGTGTCGCGCTGGTGGCGCTTCGCTTCGTCGTAAGCATCCAGCACTTCCTTGTCGCCGAACACCTGGAACACCAGGTCCAGCAACTGGCGCGGCGCGTACTCGCACAGCTTGTCGGTTTCGCCCTGCTCCAGCGCCAGCACTTTGGACATGGCTTGCGAAAGGCCGGCATTGGCCAGGCGCTTGCGGTAGTTCTCCACGCCCAGCCAGTCGTTGGCTTCGGTGACTTCTTCGATGTCCACGTTACCGGGACGCATCAGGTACTGGCGCTTCCAGTCGCCGCCGTTTTTCTGCACCTGGCAGAACAGGGTCACTTCGTCTTCGGCGAAGAAGCCGCTGCTGCGGAACGGACGGTTGGACAGCTGCTTGCCCTGTGGCTTGTTGTCGACCACGGCGCGCAGCCAGGCGGTCTGCTGGCCGCTGTGGCGGGCGTAATGCTTGTAGGTGCGGCCCATCGAGCAATCGAGGCCGAACAGCGTGCGCAGCGCGTCCAGCAAGGTGGTCTTGCCGGAGCCGTTCTGGCCCGCGATGGTGATGATCTTGGCATCCAGCGGAATGTTCTTGATGCGCTGCCAGTAGTCCCAGTGGACCAGCTCAAGGGATTTGATTTGGAACATCGCTTATTCTTCCGTCGGGGTTTCTTCGTTGGCCGCTTGCTGCGGCTCGGCGTCGTTGGCGGCGGCCAGCACTTCGCGCGGGATGTGCACGATCTGCGCCGGGGCGCGCTTGAACACGTCGGCCAGGGCGCCGTTGATGATGCGCTCTTTCAGCAGGTCGGTATCCATCAGCAGGTCCAGCAGCGGGCCTTCGACGATGATCTCGCCGCGGCGCTCGATGAAACCGAGCTTGCCCAGGATGCCGAGGTTCATGTCCATGCGGGTCTTCTTGCCTAGCTTGTCGCCGAAGTCGGCCAGCAGCGCCTTGTACGGGATGCCGATCGAGGTGTCTTCCGCGCGCGGCACCGGCTTCTCCGTGCCGAACATGTCGTTCTGGTCGTCGTCCGCCGCCTGGTGGGTTTCCTGGCGCTCGCGCTTGGGCAGGATGATCAGCGCCCACAGCACCACCAGCAAGGCCACGCCATCGCGCGCCAGGCCGAAATTATTGTTCTGCCAGGTGTCGCGCGCGCCGAAGACCTTCGGCTCGATATTGCGCTGCAGGGCCAGCGTGACGTGGTCGGCATAGACGTTGTCCAGCAGCTTCATGCCGCAGGCGGCCAGGCGCGCATCGACTTCGGCGCGGAAATGCTCGTCCGACAGCGCGCGCTTGACCATCTTGTCGTCGCGGCGCAGCGTCTGGTGCGCGACCAGGCGCGCGATCAGGATTTGGGAATCGTCACTCATCGGACTTCGGGCTTTCTTTGTCTAATTCGAGGGTCAGCGCGGCCAGGGACATGGCGGCGATCTCCAGGTCGGGCAATTGCACCATTTCGTCCTGCGGCGAGAAGCGCACCGGCAGGCGCGCCAGGTCGGCGGTGGTGCCCTGCATCGACGCCTCGGCCTCGTCGCCCAGCAGCGGCAGCATCGACGCGCGGTAGGACGCCAGGGCAAAGGATGCCGGCAGCAGCGCCTCGTGCACCTTCACTTCGCGCGGCGATTCTTCGGCCACGGACGGGAAATTGTTCAACTGCGCGAAGTCGGACAGGCGGGCCAGCCAGTCGTCCAGTTCCTTCTGCATCGCAGGGCTGTCGTTGATCGTGGTCGGCGCATCCTGGCCGGCAGGCAGGCCGTTCAGCCCATTGTTATTGGCACGTTCTGTCATTAATTCTGTCTCGGCGACGTCGATCATCTCGGCAGGCGTGATGAACAGCGGTTTCACCGGTTGGTCGATCGCATCTTCCGCCAGCGAAGACAGGTCCTCATGGGCCAGCAGCCAGCGTTTGATGTCGGTAGTGGAAAGGCCGGACTGGCCCAGGTGCACGCGCTGGCGCTCGATCTGGTTCAGCGCGCGCGAGAACATGCCCTGCATGTTCAGCAGCTGCGACTGGGCACGGCCGATGGCTTGCGCGGCGCGGTGCGTGGCACTGTCCGCATTTTCGTCTGTAGTGATGGCACGCAGGATCTCGGAGCCCTTCTCGACCCAGTCGCAGGCCTGGTGCCACTTTGCCTGCGACTCGCGCAGGCGGAATTCGGAACCGGACGCGATGGCGTCGCGGAATTCTTCGGTCAGGTCGACCAGGCGGCCCAGCAAATGCTGCAGCTGTTCGGTGGTGACCCCGCCCACGGCCTGGGCGCCGGCCACCTGCGACAGCAGGAAGCCCATTTCGGCATCATCGTCTTCCGGCGCGGCCAGCGCCAGCAGGCTGTCGATCGAGGCCAGCACATTGCGCGCCATCGGCGTCACGCGGTAGACGGATTGCTGCGCATCCCAAGCCAGCAGGCCATTGGAGCGCAGGCGGTTCAGCACCGTTTCCAGGCTTTCCGGCAGCAGGTAGGCCAGGCGCGTGTTGATATCGGCACGCGAAAACGCGGACGAAGTTGTGTCATTGGCAAGTTCGCGCAAGACGAGCAGGCGCACCAGCACCCCCTCGAAGCCGCCGTGGAACAGGGCAGTAAACACCTGCAGCAGCGGCTGGGCGCGCTTCAGGTGATAGACCTGCTCGATCTCGTCGGCGGAAATATGGGGCTGGAAGTGGGCCTGCAGGGCATCCTGCTGCTCTTGCTCAGTCGGGTTGGTGTCGGCCAGGGCCGCACTTGCCATTAAGTCAATCATTACACTCCATCACACAGCCAAAACAGAAAAAGGGGACGTACCCCTTTTTTCAAGTCCGCCAGTATAACAGGCCGGGTGTGGCTATTTTCGGTTGACTTTCTCTAGGACTTGCTCAAAAGAATCACCGTCTTCTTCCTTGAAAAGGATGCGTGCCGGGTACCAGTCCAGGTCCGGGGCCAGCCACAGGTCGACCTGCTGTTCATGGCTGCCAACCTGCTTGCGGCTGAAGTGCAGCACTTTCTGTTCGCCGAGGGTGGCGCTTTCCATGGTTTCCGTGCCGACCACGCGGAAAGTCCAGGGCTCGCCGTCGCGGCGGCCGGCCACGAAGAAAGTCCATTCGCTGCCGGGACTGAATTTTTCCGGCGTGGCGCGGGCCAGCATCGCCAGCTGGAAGGTCACGCTGCTGCGATCCTGCTCGCCGCCGCGGATGGCGTAACTGATCTTGCCGTCTTCGAACTCAATGCGGCGGGTGCCGCGGTCGAAGCGGGTGGTGGTCGGGTCCTTGCGGAAGCGTTTTTCGTAGAACGTGGCTGGCGCGAGGCCGTAGTCGTCCAGCGTGCCTTCGCTGCGCTGCTCGAGCACTTTGCCGAACAGGCTGGAACGCGCTTCGGTGTGCAGGGTATAGCTGCCGTCGCCCTGGCGCCAGGCGATGCTGCCGGCGCCGTTGAGCGGGATGCCGTGATTGCTGCCCCGGATCGCGTATGACAGGTCGGCCGACGGCAGCAGGCTGGTGGCGCGCTTGACGACCGGGTAATCGGATTTGGCGGCGCTGGCCGCGGTGGCTGCGAGAGCCAGCGTCAGGGTAATCAGGGTACTGCGCATGGCGTGGTCCTTACTTGATGATGCGTGTGACGGTTTGGGTGGTGACGGCGCCGTTGCCTTCGGTATTGCGGATCTGCACCGGGTACCAGTCCAGGCTTGGCGCCAGCCAGATATCGAGCCTGGCGCTATAGCTGCCGGGCTTGGGCGGGCGCGCCAGGTGCCAGGTGATCAGCTTGCCCATCCTGGTTTCCAGTTCATCTTCGCCGACCAGCACGAAGCTGTAGACCTGGGCATTGCGGTCTTCGCCGACCAGGATGTCCAGCGGCTTGCCGAACTGGTTGACGTCCGCGCGCCCGATGCCGGCCAGCTGGAACAGCACGGTGGCACGGTCCTGCGCCCCCGGCGTCAACGGCACGCTGCGGTCGCTGGCCGAGAAGGTGATCTTCTGTTCCTGCTGGTTGAAGTGGGTGGCGGTGGCCGATCGATTGCGGCGCTTCTCGCTGAATGTCGCCGGGGCGATCCCGTTCTCGTTGATCGTGCCTTCGCTGCTCACCTGCAGCAGGTTGACGCGCGCAATCAGCAGGCTGATGCCGACTTCCTGCGTTGCCTTGTAACTGGCGCCATCCGACTGCCAGCCAATGCTGGCCGAACCGCTCCAGTTGGTGCCGTCCGCGTCCTTGCGCGCGACGTCCAGCTCGAATTTGGCCGACGGCGGCAATGCCACCTTCCAGCGCTGGACATCGGCCGGCGGCTCCGCCTTCGCCCCAGCTTCGGGCTGGGACTGCGCGGATTCTACGGCAGGCGCGGCGGAAGCGGCGCCAGCTTGACCGTCTTGCGCCGCTGCTTCCGGCTCGGCCGGCGCAGGTTCCGCCGGTACCGCTTCGGCGGCCGGCACGGCTTCTTCGGGTGGCGGCGGGGCCGGTTTGCGTGGCTTCGGCTTGGGCTTGGGCTTCGGCGGTGGTGGTGCTTCGACAGGTTGCGGCGCTACGGGTTCAGGCGGCGCCAGGCGCAATTCCGCGCTGATGATGTTCTTTTCATCGTCACGCTCCCGTTCCGCCGCGCCAATGCGACCGCTGACCCAGTTGATCGTCACGAAATGCAGTGCCGCGGTGGCTGCGCAAATGGCAATGATGCGGCGGCGGTGGCGGGGAAAAGTAACGATCGTCATGGTCGCTAGTTTAACGTGCCGGCCCGCGATTCCGCTGACAGCACGCTCAATGGCATAATTTGCTGGAAATTTTGACAAGGAGTCCCGATGTCCCTTTTGCGCCAGCGCGGCCAGGCCGATTCCGGCAAGGTCGGCATGGTCGAGCTGTTCTTCGATCTTGTGTTTGTGTTTGCCGTTACCCAGCTATCCCATACCTTGCTGAAAAAGCTGGATGCGGAAGGTGCGCTGCAGGTCGGCCTGCTGTTCATGGCCACATGGTGGGTGTGGATTTATACGGTGTGGGCCACCAACTGGTTCGACCCGGAAAAGAAATCCGTGCGGGCGGCACTGTTCGCGCTGCTGGTGGCCGGGTTGCTGATGTCGGTCTCGATTCCGCGCGCTTTCACCGACATGGGCTGGCTGTTCGGCGCCTCGATCATGGTGCAGCAAGTGGGTCGCACGCTGGCGATGCTGGCCGCCAGCCGCGGCGAGGATGCAGGGCTGCGCTGCAATTTCATGCGCATCACGCTCTGGCTGGCGGCCAGCGGCGCGCTGTGGCTGGCCGGCGGCCTGGCCGCGCCTGAAACGCGCATGGCCTGGTGGCTCGCCGCCTTGGCGGTCGATATGATGGGGCCGATGATGTTTTACTTCGTGCCGGGCCTGGGCCGCTCCACGCTGGCCGACTGGAATGTCGACGGCAGCCACATGGCCGAACGCTGTGCGCTGTTCGTCATCATCGCCCTCGGCGAATCGCTGCTGGTCACCGGCGCCACGTTTGCCGACCTGGCGTTCGATCCGGTGACCGTTCTAGCCTTCCTGCTGGCTGTCGTGGGCTCGATCCTGATGTGGTGGCTCTACTTCGACCATGGCCTGGAACAGGGCCATCATCGCATCGTGCATTCGGACGCGCCAGGCCGCCATGCCCGCAACAACTACACCTATGTGCACATTCCCATCGTGGCCGGCATTATCGTTGGCGCGGTGGGAGATGAACTGGTGCTGAGCCACCCCCACCATGGCAGCCCGGCGGCGCTGGCTGCCATCGTTGGCGGACCGCTGGTCTTCCTGTGCGGTACCGCGCTGTTCAAATGGCTGGCGCATACGCGCGCCCGGCCGCCGCTGTCCCATTTGCTTGGCATCGCGTTGCTGGTGCTGCTGGGCGTCCTGTCGATCACGCTGCATCTTTCCCCGCTGCTGGCCACCGGCGCTTGCGTCGCCGTGCTGCTGTTCGTTGCTGTCTGGGAGAGCTGTGTGCTACGCTAAACCACCTACCCTCGGAGACCCGATATGAGCAATCCACAAATGCCCCACATCCCCGGCGCTGCAGTGATGACGGATACGCTGGACTTCGTAAAATCCCTGTGGGGGAGCATGGGCGTACCTGGCATCAGCATTCCCGGCATCGCTGCGCCGACGCTGTCGATGGATGACCTGGACAAGAAAATCAGCGAGCTGAAGGCGGTCGAGTCCTGGCTCAACCTGAATGCCACCATGCTGCGCTCGAGCATCCAGGCGCTGGAAGTCCAGCGCGGCACCATCGCGGCGCTGAAGTCGATGGGCCAGTCGCTGGCAGCCGCCGTGCAGCAGCCGCCGCACCACGATCCGTTTGCCAAGCCGGCAGCGGCCAAGCCGGCGACCGAGGCGGCCAAGCCGGCCGACAAGCCAGTCGATAAGCCAGCCGTCGACGCCAAGCCGGCCGCCCAAGATACCGCCAGCACCGCCGCCAACCAGATGGCCAATCCGGCCGCCTGGTGGAACCTGCTGCAGGAGCAGTTTGCCCAAGCGGTCAACACGGCGATGGCCACCGACCCGGCCGCCAAGCCGGCAGCAGCCAAGAACGGCGCCGCACACGACGCCAGCAAGCCAGCCGCCAAACCGGCAGCACGCAAGCCGGCCGCCAAGCGCGCCGCGAAAGCGCCGCCGAAGCCTTAATTCAGCTTCTGGATACGGATGGCCTCGATCAGGCCATCCTCGTCGCGCTGCACCTTCATGATGTTGATCAAGCCTTCCTCTTCCAGGGCCTTGGCCGCATCGTGCGCGGACTGGAAGGACTGCAGGGTGTCGCCTTTCGCGCTGACTGGACGAATCCAGGCAGCTGCCCCTACCTTCATCTTGTTATAGACCTCTTTGGCGATATCGCGCATGGATCACTCCTTGTCGTGGTCATCTTTCATGGCGGCCGTCAGCTCGGCTTCAATTTCTTCCGCCGACATCCGGCCGGGGATCAACTTCTGCAACTGCTCGATTAGCTGCGCAAAGCGCTGCTGGCCCGGCGCAATCCGGTCAACGTGCATCAATACATCGTTCGCTTCAGTCATCAGGGCGTCGTTATAGCCCCTGGCCTGCAGGTGGGAGATCAGGATCTGGGCAGAATTGAACAGGATCCGCATATTGTCCGGCAGGCTGCGGCGTGCTTCGCGCATCCATTCCACCGCATCGTCCAGCTTATTGGTTTTCCATAGCAGCACGCCCTTGTTCATCATCTCCGACGCTTCCTTGCGCGCAGTGTTGATCAGGGCTGCGCCTTCATCGCCCATGCGGGCCTTGTCGAAGATGCGCTGCACTTCATCGTGGATGACAGTGTTCTCGTCATTGTTGCGCACCACGTAGCACAGCAAGTCCACCGGGGCGTCCTTCACGCCGACGGCAAACAGCAATGTGGCCATTTCCAGGCAAGTCGCGGTGTCGGGGCGCTCGCTGTCTTCCTTCAGCATGGTTTCCAGTTCGTCGCCGGACTTGCGCGCGCGGCGGTAGTCGCCGCTTTCGTGGTACACCAGGCCTTCGGTGATCTTGGAGCGCAGCTCCACCATGCTGCCGGAGAAATCGCGCTGCGCTGCCGCCAGCAACAGCAAGGCTTCCTTGGCGTCGTTCTTCTGGCCCAGTACACGCGCCAGGCCGAAATAGGCGTCGACCGTTTTCATGATCGAGTATTCGCCGATCTGCATGCACTTGCGGAAGGCGCGCTCGGCCAACGGAATATTGCCCAGCTTGAGTGCCGTCGCGCCCAGTGCGCGCTGGCGCGGCACGGAATTGGGCGACATCCTGGCGGCGCGCTCCAGCACGTCGCAACTTTCCTCAATGCGGCCCATGTTCTGCAGCGACTTGGCCAGCTGGTCGTAAGCGTCGAGGTAAAAACGGTTTTCCGCAATCACGCCCTGGAACATCTGCCGCGCGGCCTCGTTCTCGCCATTGGCCATGCGGATCTTGCCGACGCCGGTGCGGGCCCAGTTGAAGTCGCGCTCCTGCAGCACTTTTTCATACACCAGGCGCGCCTGCTCCGTTTCGCCAGCCTTGAGCAGCAAGGTGGCGCGCATGCGCAGCAGGTCGATCTCGTGCAGCTTGTTGCGGCCAGCCGCTTCGGCGCACAGCTTGGCGGCGCGCAGGTAATCCTTTTCCAGATAGGCCTGGTCAATGTCCTGGAATATCTGCTTTTTCTGCCAGGCGCGGTTCAGGCGCGTAAGCAGCACGCCTTCCGTGATCGGCTTGATCAGGTAGGCGTCGGGCTGGTGTTCGGCTGCGCCCATCACGGCTTCCACGCTCTTTTCGGCGGAGACCATCAGCCACACGCAGCTTGGCATCAGCAGGCCGCGGATGCGGGCCTCCTCCAGCACGTGCTGGCCGCTCTTGCCTTCGCCGAGGTTGAAGTCGCACAGGATCACGTCGTACTGGATGCGTGCCAGCAGGCCGATTGCTTCGCCGCCGCTGGATGCCTGGTCGATATGGCGCGCGCCCAGGCTGCGCAAGGCTTCGCGCAGCAACTGGCGCACGCCGACAAAGTCATCCACGATCAGGTAGCGCTTGTCGGCCCAGTTGACGCCGGGCTCCTTATCCGGCGATGCAGCGACTGGCGTGGTGACGGCTGGCGCGTTCATGGCAAGCGCAGGATGAAGCAGCCGCCGCCCAGCGTGCCGCCGTTTTCCAGCGCGATGCTGCCCTGGCGCTGGCGATGCTTGTGCGACTTGGCCACCTCGCTGGCGAAGTACAGGCCAAGGCCGCTGCTATTGGTCAGGAAATTGATGCCCTGCCCTGTCACCTGGCCCGCCTCCAGCATATTGGGCGGGAAGCCGGACCCGTTGTCCTCCACCCGTACTTCCATCAAGCCATCGTGCTCGCGGATGGTGAGGGCGATGCGGTCGCGCGTGTAGCGCACGGCGTTATTGATTGCATGCGCCAGCAGGCCGAGCACCAGGTCTTCGTCAAGGGTCCAGATCAGGCCAGGCGGGAATTCGGTATCGAGGCAGATGCCTTTCGATTGCAGCAGGACGCGCTGCTGGGCCACCAGCTGGTCGACCAGTTCGCTGACCTGCACCGGGGTCGGATCGAAGGGGTAATTGGGGCGGCCGACTTCCTTGTAGAGCGCTAGTAGCTGGATCAGGTGGTCGTTCAGGCGCTTGGACTGGTACAGCATTTGCGCCATCTGCGGGTAGGCTGGATTGTCTTGCGCCGAATCCCCTGCCTGCACAAGCAGGTTCTCCAGCGTGCCGGTCAGCACGCTGATGGAATTCTTCATGTCGTGCACCGTGGAGGCGAGGAACATGAACAGCTCTGGCGAGCCGGCGCGGTCTTCCATGGATTCTCCAGCCGTTGGATAGGAGGCCATTATAGCTTGCGGCGCTGCTTGAGCAGGAAGCGCCCGGGGTCCAGTGCGGCAGCTAGTGTTGCTTCGATGGGAAGGGGTTCATCTTCCAGTTGACAGGCCAGGATTTCAGCCGCGAGCGGAGCCCAGATCAGGCCCCGGCTGGCATAGCCGAGCAAGGTATGCAGGCCCGGGTGGCGCGGCAGGTCGCGCAGGCGTTCGGTGCGGGCCTCGTTGCTACTATCGGGCAGCGCTCCGATGAGCGGCAGGCGGTCGGGGGCCATGGTGCGGAAGCCTACGCGGCCTTGCAGCGGCGCGCCTGCGCCATGCGGCCTGCCGAGGATTTCTTCCGCGCGCAGCAGGTTTTCGTCCTGGCTGGATTGCCAGAGCTGGCGGTCAGCGGACTTGTCGTAGGTGGCGCCGACACTGACGATGCCTGCCACGGCCGGCGTCATGTACGCTTCCCGGCAGACGACCAGCGGCAGGCTGGGGAACGTGCCTTGCGCCAGGTGCGTGACCTGGCCGCGCATGGTGTACAGCGGCAGTTCGCTGGCCTGGTCCAGCGCGGTGGCGCCGGCGCCGTTTGCCAGCACCACCGTCGGCGCGGCGGCGAGCACCTGGCCTTGCGCGTCCAGCACTTTCCACTCGCTGCCGGCGCGCTCGAGGCGCAGGGCTTCGGCATGGAAGACGCGGCGCAGCTTGTCGCCGCAGGCTTGCAGCATGGCGCGGCAGGCCGTGGCGGGCGTGGCCCAGCCTCCCCGGGGGAAATGCCAGGCGCCGTACGGCGTTGGCGCGCCAAGCATGGCGCTCGCCTCTTTCGCATCGAGCCAGCGCACGTATTGCTCAGGGTAGCGCCAGGTGTCGACAACTTCTTTTTGCAGCAGCGCGTGTTCGGCGTCGCGCGCGAGTTGCAATACCCCGCATTGGTCGCCGCGGATTGCGCCCCCGGCCGCTTCGGCTTCAGGGCCTGGGGCGTTCGGATCGAGTCCGCCCAGCTGCTGCCAGGCGCGCTGGGAGTACAGGTAGGCAGCGCGGGTCAGGCGCGTGGGGATATTGTCGTCTTTCGACAGCAGCGGCATGAAGATGCCGGCGCGATTGCCGGATGCCTCCTGCGCCGGTGTGTCGTGGCGCTCGATCAGCGTGACCTGCCAGCCGCGCGCTGCGAGGCGCTCGCAGGCGGCGCTGCCTGCCACGCCGGCGCCAATCACGATGGCGCGCCGTTCGGGTACCGGAGCGCGGGGCGGCTGGGGCTTGCGGCTGGTGTAGGCGGCGTGCTGCCACTCGCCATCCGGTTCGCCGGCGGTCGTGAAACCGGCGGCGCGCAGGGAGCGCAGCGCTTGCTCGCCGGGCTGGCGGATGCGCAGCGTGGATGCGGGCGTTGCCAGGCGTTGCAGGGCACGGAGCTGGTCCAGCGGTTCGGCGATGATGAACTCATCGACGCGTGCCACAATTTCCGGCAACCAGGCCTCCGCCGGGCCGACGAGGAGATCGAGCGTCAGGCCGGAAGGCAGGTGCAGGCGATGCATGCCTGGTACGTCAACCGGCCATTGCGCGGCCAGGCCGGGAACCGCAGCAGCCAGCGCGGACGGGGCAGGAACGGAAGGAACGACCGCAAGGTAATGCAAGTGGCCAGCGCGATGGCGGGCGAGCGTTGCGAGGAACTGCGCGCCGCTGCCGAATGCGGTGTCGAGGACGACGTGGCGCGAATCAGCCACCGTGCTGGCACTCCTTGTGGCGGAAGCATGCGAGGTCGTGGTCATTCACCATGCCGATCCCCTGCATATACGCGTAAATAATCGTCGAGCCGACAAACTTGAAGCCGCGCTTGGCCAGATCCTTGGAGATGCGGTCGGACAGCTCGGTGCGCGCCGGCCGCTCGCCTTGCGCAGCAATGCGGTTCACTATCGGCTTGCCGTCCACATACCCCCAAAGCAGCGCAGACAGGCTGCTGCCCTCTTCCAGCAAGCGCAGGTAAGCGCGCGCATTGGTGATGGCGGCATTCACTTTGAGCCGGTTGCGCACGATGCCGGGATCGGCGAGCAGTTGTTCGACTTTCGCCTCGTCATAGGCGGCAATCTTGCGGGCATCCCAGCCATCGAACGCCGCGCGATAGTTGTCGCGCTTGTTGAGGATAGTCTCCCAGCTCAGGCCAGCCTGCGCGCCTTCGAGGTTCAACATCTCGAACAGGCGCAGTTCGTCGCGGCATGGAACGCCCCACTCCTGGTCGTGGTAGGCGATATAGCGTGGATTGTTTGGATTGGCCCAGGAACAGCGATGTGTGCTCATGGGGTGATTATAGTGCGCTCCCCAAGGCTGGTCACGATACGTGCCTCGCCGCGCTCCACGCATTGGCCCAGCTGGTGCACCAGGCGCGCGAACAGGTCCGCCGGCTGCGCCGCCGCGGTCGCATGCACCGCCGTCCAGGCATCGCGCCCGGAATGCTTGGAAATATACAAGCCGACGTCCGCCAGCTCCACCACTTGCGACCAGGACATCAGGCGCGGGTGCGACGGCGTGAAGGGATAGCAGGCGAAGCCGATCGAGCAGGTGCGCGCCAGCGGCGTGCCGTCCGGCAGCTCGAAGTCGCGCGACGACACCGCGTGGCGAATGCGCTCCGCCACCACATGCGCGCCGCTGCGGTCCGTGGCGCGCGCCAGCACCAGGAACTCCTCTCCGCCCCAACGCACCAGGTAATCCGACTCGCGGAACACCTCGCGCAGGCGGTCCTTCATTTGCACCAGCACCGAGTCGCCCGCCGCGTGCCCGTGCCGATCGTTGACTTCCTTGAAGTGATCCAGGTCGACCATATAGAACACCAGGTCGCTGTCGGTCCCCGGCTCGCCACCGTCGTAACCGCGCAGGCTGAGCGCCACGTCCGACTCCACATGCTGCAGGAAGAAGCGGCGGTTGCGCAGGCCGGTCAGCTGGTCGGTCAGGCTGACCTCCTCCAGCGCCTTGTAGGCGCGTTCCAGCTCGAGATTCTTTTCCAGCAGTTGCGCCTGGGCGGCGGCGTTGTCCAGCGCGATAGCGCCGTAGGCGCACAAAGTGCGGAAGATCAGCCGTTCGCGTTCCCCGTAGGCGCGCGGCAGCATCGACTGTACCGTCATGACGCCCAGCACGCGCTCGCCGACCATCAGCGGCGCAAACAGCAGCGTGAGGGTGGGCAGAGTGCCGGGAATCAGGTTGGGCGTATCGGACTTGTCTTCGATCTCGATCAGGATTTCGTCGCGCTCGCGCACGCAGCGCGCCGTGTTGAAACTCGTGTCGGACAAGGCAATCCGCATGGAAGGCAATGGAAGTCCCATTTCAACGCCAAATGCGCAATGCAGGAAGTCGCCGCCCGCTTCCAGCAGGAAGATCGAGAAGTGCGTCGAATCCAGCAAACCGTGCACGTGGCGATCCAGCGCGCGGAATACCGCCGACGCGTCGAGTTGCGCGGTAATTTCCTGGCCAATCGCGGACAGGTGGCTCAGTGTGGCGCTGGTCTGGGCCAGCACTTCCGCGCGCTGTGCTTCGGCGGCGGCGAGCTGGCGATGGTGCTCGCCTTCCGTCTGCGCGCGCTGGGTCTGGTGCTGCACCTGCATCGCAATCGCGCGGTTGGTCGCCTCCTGGCTGTTGGTGCGGTCGCGCGCCGCATTGGCCTGCACCGAAAATTCATAGGCGCGCGCAAAGTCGCCGACAGCGGCATACTCGCGCGCCACGGCGTCGAGCAGTTCGCCGGGAACGATATAGCCGTCGATGGTGGCGGCAATCATCAAGGCCTCGCGCAGGTACTGCAGCACGGACAGTGCGTTGCCCGTATGGATGTCGGCCAGCACCCGCAAGGCCGCGATCTGGCTGAATGGATCGTTCAGCTCGCGCGCCAGCGCCAGCGCCGACATGGCAGCGGACTGCGCCTCCTCCATCCGCCCGAGGCCGGCCAGCGCATGCGCCTGGCCGCGCCGCGCGCAACTGTGGAAATCGCTCTGCGCCAGCGCGTGGCCGCGCTGTTCCAGTTCGCGGAAGCTGGCCAGCGCCGCTTCATGATCGCCAAGGTCCAGCGCCAGGTCGCCCTGGTATTCCAGCGCCATGACGAAAGCGCGCGAGCCGGACAAGGGCGCCAGCATCTGCAGCGCATCGCGCAGCAGGGCCTTTGCCGCCGGCCGCTGGCCGAGGTGGCGCAGCGTTTCGGCCGATTGCACCTGGGTCAGGCCAATGCACATTGGCCAGCCGGTCGGCCGCGCCAGCTCCAGCCCGCGCTGCATCCATTCCAGTGCGGCGTCGTGCGCATTCAGGCGTGTGAAGGCGTTGCCGATATTGGTGGCGAGGATCACGGCGCGGCGAACCTGGCCGGAAACCAGGGCCGCTTCGAATGCCGCGATCAGGTGGCTGATGGCGCGGCCGAACTCCGCCGCCTGGAAAGCCGCCGTGCCGAGGTAGTCGGAAATCCAGCCCGCCACCACCGGGTGGCGGCCGGCCAGGTCGATCGCAAAGCGTTTGCTCCAACGCGCGTTGGCCGCCGGCGCATTGCGGAAGACGCTGAACAGCGCCGCCAGGCTCTCGAAAATATCGATGCGCATGGCGTCGCCGGATGCGCGGGCATCGGCGATGGCCAGCGCCAGCTCATTGTCGCAGCCGGCCGAGTCGCCGCGGTCGACGGCGATCCAGGCCAGCAGGCTGTGGGTGTCGGCCGCGCCCAGCCGGTCGTTATGGCGGGCGAATTCCAGCATGGCGCGTTCGGCGATGGCGCTGGCGGCGTCGAGGTCGCCGCCCAGCCAACGGATTTCGGCTTGGGCCAGTTCCCAGCGCGCGGCCAGCACACGCCTTTCCGCCGCCGGCAAAAGAAAGGCTAGCGAAGTTGCTTCGGCGACAAGTTGCGCCGAACGCACACCATCGCGCTGGCGCAGGTGCCAGGCCAGCCGCGACAGCAGTTGCAGACGATGTTCGCCCTCAGAAAGCGGCAATTCCGCCTCCCACTGTGCCAGCTCCTCGTCGAGCGCGAACAAATCCACTACTTGATATCCTTGAAATAGGTGTTGCAGCAAAGAATCATACCGCACGACCGGACTTTTCGGTGTTCAAGTAGCTTAAGACCAGCTGAACAAACAACGCGGCGGCTGCCCGCCGCGGGCAATCAGCGCCGTTCCGGCTTGCTGTCGCGGGTGCCGGAATCCGGCTTGTTGCCGCCACTGGTGCCGTGGTCGTGGCTGTCGGCTTCCGTCCGCGGCGTGTTGCCGGAGCCCGTGCTGCCCTGGGTGCCGCTGCTGCCCACGGTCGAACTACCACCCTTCATGGCGGCATTCAACTGTTCGGCATTGTTCAGGTGCTGGTGGATGGTGGGCTGCAGGCGGGTGGCCAGCGATTTCAGTTCGCTGTCCTGGGCCGTCGACTCGGCCTTGCTCACCAGCTGGTGCGCTTCCTTGTGTGCCTGGACACCGGCCTGCTCCATATAGCTGCGGTCGAACTTGTCGCCGGAGAGTTTTTCCAGCTTGGCGGCCATGGCTTTGTGCTTGGCATCGAGCTCGGTCGGCAAGGTCAGGCTGCGCGCGGCGGCAACCTTGCGCACTTCTTCCAGCCCTTTGGTGTGATCATCGACCATTTGCTGGGCGAAGCTCTTGACCCGGTCGCTCTGGGTCTTTTGCAAAGCCAGCTTGGCAGTCTCGATCTCCGCCATATTGGCCATGGCAAGGTCGGTCAGCATTTTCTGGTCCGACTTGGCGAGGCCTTCCGCCCAGGCGCTTCCGACGCCAAGCAGGGCCGACAACACAGCTACACGCATGAAATTGTTCATCGCATCCTCCGTGACAGAATAGGCAGGAAAATATTTTAGGCAGGATGGAATAAGCTGGCCACACGCTACGTATACGCAATACTCATCACTCACGGAGGACAAAATGAAAGCTATCGTACTGACCCTGGCTGCCCTGCTGAGCACTGCCGCCGTCGCTGCCGAACCGCTGAAAAAAGCGGATGGCGTGTATGTCGATGCCGCCGGCATGACCGTCTATACCTTCGACAAGGACGTTGCCGGCAGCGGCAAGAGCGCTTGCGTTGACGGCTGCCTGAAGAACTGGCCCGCCGTTGCCGCCACTGGCGAGCTGGCCGCGCCGTGGTCGGCCATCACCCGCGATGACGGCAGCAAGCAACTGGCCTACAAGGGCAAGCCGCTTTACCTGTTCGTCGGCGACAAGAAAGCCGGCGACCGCGCCGGCGACAACGTGAAGGATATCTGGCACGTCGTCAAGGATTAAGCGGATGCAGGAAATGCATGAACGCCTCCTGGCCTGCCTGCCGCGCCTGCGCCGCTACGCGCGGGCGCTGACCGGCGATAGCGCCAGCGCGGACGACCTGGTGCAGGACACCGTGGAACGCGGCTGGGCGCGCATCGCCCAGTGGCGGCCGGACGGCGACCTGCGCGCCTGGCTGTTCGGCATCATGCACAACCTGCACGTCGACCAGTTGCGGCGCTCGCCACCGCCGGCGGTGGAGCTGGATGATGGCGATCTGCCGGCCGCGCCCCTGGCGGAATCGCTCGGCCTGCGCGACCTGGAACGCGCGTTGCAGCAACTGCCGCCGGCCCAGCGCGAAGTCCTGCTGCTGGTGGCCTTGGAAGAAATGCGCTACGAAGACGTGGCGGCCACGCTCGACATCCCGCTTGGCACCGTGATGTCGCGCCTGAGCCGCGCACGCGAGAATTTGCGGCGGCTGATGGCGGGACAGCCGCCAGCCGCCAGTTTGAAGGTAGTCAAATGAACGAAGCCGAATTGCAAGCCTGGGTCGATGGCCGCCTGCCGCCGGATCGACAGGCAGCGGTCGATCGCTACCTGGCCGACCATCCCGCCGAAGCCGCGCGCCTGCAAGCCTACCGCGAGCAGAATGCCGCCCTGCACGCTCTGTTCGATGACGTGCTCGATGCCCGCATTCCCGATGCGCTTCATCCGCCGCCCCCTGGCGCAACATCCGCCCCGGACTCCCCCGGCAAGGCCGCGATGGCCCGCTCGTGGGCCATCCCCGCCTGGCGCCGCATGGCTGCGATGCTGGCCGTCGCCGTTGGCGCCGGCGCGATCGGCGGCGCCGCTGGCTGGACGCTGCGTGGCGCGGGAACGGATAGCGGCACAGGGTCAATGGCCAGCGGCGCATCCCAGGCCCTGGCCGCCCTGCCCCGCCAGGCCGCCATCGCGCACGCTGTCTACACGCCCGAAGTCAGGCATCCGGTGGAAGTCGGCGCCGACCAGCAGCAGCACCTGGTCGCCTGGCTGTCGAAACGCCTGGGCAAGCAGCTACGCCCGCCGCAGTTGGCAAGCCATGGCTATGAGCTGGTGGGAGGCCGCCTGCTGCCCGGCGACAGCGGCCCGGTCGCCCAGTTCATGTACGCCGATGCCGGCGGCCAGCGCCTGACGCTCTACGTCAGCTCCGGCCAGAAGCAAAACCGCGACACCGGATTCCGGTTCGCGCAAGAAGGAAATGTGGGAGTGTTCTACTGGATCGACGGCAGCTTCGGCTATGCGCTGTCGGCTGCCGTCGGCAAGAAAGAGCTGTCGCAGATCGCCAACGCGGTCTACGAGCAGCTCCAGCCTAATTAGGCATGCGGCGGCCGGCTTCGGTGATGCGGTTGCGCATCACTTCCGGCGCGGCAGGCCCTGGCGCGAACATATAGTCCTCGTCATTGATGGCCAGGCCGCTATTGGCATCGACCAGAACCTGGTCGGCCGGCTTGCCGGTTTCGCGGCTCACCACCAGCAAGCTGGCGCCTTCCGGCGACAGGTGCTCGTTACCCCAGGCGATGAAGGCCAGCAGCACTGGCTTGAAGTCGCGGCCCGCCTTGGTCAGGATGTATTCGTAGCGCGGCGGACGGGTGCTGTACTGGCGGCGCTCCATCAGGCCGCCCTCGACCAGACCGGCCAGGCGACGGGTCAGCATGTTCGGCGCGATCTTCAGGCTCTTCTCGAATTCATCGAAGCGGGTCAGGCCATAGAACGCATCGCGCAGAATCAAGATGCTCCACCACTCGCCTACCTTGCCGAGGCTACGCGCGATCGGGCAGGGCATTTGGCCAAAGTCGGTATGTTTCATGTTGCCTCCTAGTCAGTTGGTTTAATTTAACCAGTTGAATGCTTCAGACTCAATTGAACCGCGAAAACACCCCTAAAAGACTCACCAAAAATCACTCTTGCAAGGAACGTCGCTATCTTCTTTCCATTCGGCGTTGTTGCGGCGCACACTACTTTTGCCAGAGGAGAGAATGCCTTTGCCAGATGTGAATTGCGCAACATTTTTTTAAACATGGGCATAATAAGCAACACGGCCCCACCCTGAGCAACCATGTACCTGACCAGCGATGCACAAGTGCGCAATATCCTGATCGTGGATGATTCCGCGTTCGAACAGCGCATGCTCGTCGACTTGCTAAGCGAAATGCCGTACCGGGTGTCGGTGGCCTTCAATGGCGAGCAGGGCTATCAACTGGCGCTGTCCGGCCAGCCCGACCTGATCCTGCTGGACGTGCGCATGCCGAATATGGACGGCTACACCTGTTGCCGTTTACTCAAGGCCAACCCGGCCACGCGCGACATCCCGATTATTTTCCTGAGCGGCACCGAGGCCGTGGAAGACCGCATCATGGGCCTGCAGCTTGGCGGCGTCGACTTTGTCAGCAAGCCGTTTACGCCGGGTGAACTGGCGGCACGCATCCACGTGCACCTGAATTTGATGAAGCGTCCCCCGGTGGAGGCCGCGGAGCCCGAGCCGATCGACACCGACTCGGTCATCGTCAACGCTGCCAAGCGCCTGATCTACGACAACCTGGCTGCCCTGCCCGGCCTGGCGGAAATCGCCGCCAGCGTGGGCACCTACCGCGAAAAGCTGAACCAGCTGTTTCGCACCCACACCGGCATGACCGTGTTTGCCTATATCCGCGAAGCGCGCATCCAGCGCGGCATGCACCTGCTGCGCGATACCGACATGGACGTGCAGGACATCGCGCTGCTGCTGGGCTTTGCCAATGCCGGCAATTTCGCTACCGCCTTCCGCGAGCGGATGGGTACCACTCCCAGCAGCTATCGCGCCTCGATCATTAAAACTTGTGATTGAGCTTGACTGAGGCGAAGCGTCCGCGCGGGTCGCCTTGCGTGAAGTCGAAGAAGGCGAACGAGCTATCCCACGAAGGCTTGCGGTCGAACGCATTGGCCAGGACCAGGTTCACGCTGGTGGCCGCGCTGATCTTGTAGCCCACGTTCAGGTCCACCGTGGCGTAAGGCTTCACGCGCTCGCCCGGACGGGTAGTCTGCTCGTAACCGTCAACATAATTCCACGCGGCGTTGGTGCTCCACTGGCCCAGTTCCCAGGTGGCGCTGGTGGTGCCGCGCCATTTCGGGATGGAGCCGAAGTAATTGGTGCCGGCGCCATTGGTCAGCGGCTCGCCGTTCGCCAGCGGCTGCTCGTACTTGAACACGCGGCTCAACTGCGCGTTCAGGGTCACGTTGCCGTAAGCGGTCTTCGGCAGCTTGTAGCGCAGGTCGACGTCGATGCCGCTCACCACCCGCTCGCCCTGGTTGGCGTACTGGCGGTACAGCGTCAGGATGCGGCCCTGGTCGTCGCGCACCACTTTCTCGGGGTGGATGCTTTCATTGGCCAGGATGGTGTCGGTGCTTTCCGTGTCGATCACCCCCTTGGTGCGGATATGGTAGAAGTCCACGCCCACGCTGCTATTGGCCGATGGCGACAGCACGAAGCCCAGGTTCAGGTTCTTCGAGCGCTCAGGCGACAGTTCAGTATTGGCGACGGTGATATTGGTGACGCCGCGCGGCTGGCTCGGGGTGATCGGGTCTTTCGCGTCGATCACGGAACCGTAGCTGACCGAGGTCGAATTGGTGATCTCCGGCAGCGACGGTGCACGGAAGCCGCGCGACACGGTGCCGCGCAGCAGCAGCCACGGGGCAGCCTGGTAGCGCACGCTGGCTTTCGGCGAGAAAGCGGAGCCGAAGTCGCTGTATTTGTCGGCACGGCCGGCAAGGTTGACGGTCAGGTCTTTCAGCACAGGCACGTTGAATTCGGCGAAGGCCGCGGTGACTTCGCGCTTGCCCTTGATGATATTGATCGCAGGGCGCAGTTCGGTGCCGGACAACACGGCAGTCGAGGTGTTGGAATTCATTTCTTCCTGGCGCCATTGGCCGCCGAAGGCGAAGCCCAGCGCGCCGGCCGGCAGGTCCAGCAGTTCCTTCGATGCGTTGAAGTCGGCCACGGTCAACGTGGATTCGGCAGGACGCAGGGTCGACAGGCGCAGGCGGTTGCGCACTTCTTCGCTGTTCTTCGACTGGTCGGCGAAGTTGTAGCTGCCGTCCGCCAGCACTTTTTCAAACTCGTAGCGGTTGACGAAGTTCTGTACGGTTTCCTTCAGCTTGCTGCCCGAACGCGCGATCGAGGCGTCGTATTCCCAGCCGCTCCAGACACCCTTGATGCCGGTCAGCGCGCGGTAGAAGTCCACCTTGTCCTGCTTCATGCGGGGTCCCAGGTCGAACAGCGTGGCAGTGAATGGCAGCGCGGTTGCACCGGGATTGTTCGGGTGGCCCACCGGCAGCACGACGCCGATGTTATCCAGTGCCTGCTTGCTGTTGTTCCAGGCGCGCAGGCCGCTGCCCACGGTCAGGGGCGCGCCAAAGGTCTGCTCCGCCCAGGAATAGCCGTACAGGCCTTCTGCGTAGGCTTCGGTGTCGCCATTCAGTTTCAGGGTGCCGCGCAGCGAGGTATGCACGCGCTCCACGCCCGGGATCAGGGTGCGGAATTCGGCCGGGTTGTAGGCCAGCACCTGGCCGCTCTTGCCCGGCGTGATGTCGCCGTAGTTCTGCACCTGCAGCGGGCCTTGCACGCCGCCCAGCTGCCTGGTCGCGTCGGAAGTGCCGTAGTAATTGGTCGGCGTCCACGCCAGCGTGCCGTTGGCATGGCCGCGGAAGTCGCTGCCGCGCAGGTAGGACACGTCGGTTTGCTGCAGTTTGTCGCGCTTCAGCGCGTCCAGCGAGAACACCACGCTCCAGCCTTGTTCATCGAGGCTGCCAAAGCCAGTCTGCAGCGACGCGCTGCGTTCAAGCTGGCCGGTACCTTCGGTGGACGAACCCACTTGGGCGCTGACTTCGGTGCCCTTGAATTCCTTGTACAGGATGATGTTGACCACACCCGCCACCGCATCCGAACCGTAGACGGAAGAAGCGCCATCTTTCAGCACCTCGATGCGCTGCACTGCGGCCATCGGCAGCGAGTTCAGGTCGACGAAGACTTCCTGCAGGTCTTGCGCCGTAGCGTACGACGACACGCGCTTGCCGTTCACCAGGATCAGGGTGTTCTTCTGGCCCAGGCCGCGCAGCGACAGGCCCGCCGTGCCGGCCGAGAAGCTGCCGGTGTATTGCTCGTTGTAGCTGTTGCCACTGTTGGCGGAAATGGTGCGCAGGATATCGGCCACGGTGGTCTTGCCGGTAGCGGCCAGCTCCTTGGCGGTCAGCACCTGCACGGCGCTGGCGCCTTCTTTTTGCGAGGTGCGGATATTCGAACCGGTAACGACGACGCGCGCCAGTTCTTCTGCGTAAGCGAGTTGCGGGAATGCGGCAGCAATGGCCAGCGTAATGCTCAGTGGCTTGATCATGGTCTTCCTTTTGGGTGTGCGACGCCCTCGCCGGCCGGTATGGCAGGTCGGGCAAAACTAGGGGGATGGGTTGCTTAGCAGCGGCACATGCACTGCGCCATGCAGAGCATGTAGATGGTGTGGCGGCGGAGGACGGCTTGCGTATTCATGCGGCGACTATAACGCCGACCTTTCATTTCTGAAACTAATTAAATTTCAGACCCATATGCAATTTGAATATATAGACAGCCTTGTCTACATTTCGCCACAGGAAAAACGGCAAAGTATACAACTATGTCTAGACAGGCTATTCTAGTCAAAACCTTACAAGGAAATAAACATGGCTACGATTCCGAAACCCACTCCGGCCGAACTGGAACTGCTGCAGGCGATCTGGCCGCTGGGCCCGGCCACCGCCAAGCAGGTACATGAAGCCATGCTGGCCGAAAAGCCCGACCTGGCCTACGGCGCTGTGCTGCGCCTGATGCAGATCATGCATGGCAAAGGCTTGCTGATCCGCGACGAGAGCCAGCGTTCCCATATCTATGCCGCCGCCGTGGCGCGCGAGGCGATGCAGGGCAATATGCTGCAGGACCTGTTGCAGCGCGCCTTCGCCGGTTCCGCCAAGGCGCTGGTGCTGGCGGCACTGAAAAGCGGCATCTCGAAAAAAGAGCGCGCTGAAATCGAAGAATTGCTGAAGCAGGAGGACAAGCCGAATGAATGACGTGATCCACGCCGCCGGCTGGGCCCTGATCCACTTCCTCTGGCAAGGCACGCTGGCCGGCCTCGCTGCCGCCGCCCTGCTCTGGCTGATGCGCAGCGCACGCCCCGGCAAGCGCTATGCCGTGGCTTGCGCAGCCATGCTGGCCTGCCTGCTGTGGCCCGCCTGCGAATTTGCGAGCGCGCTGCAAACCACGCCGCGTTCGCTGCAAGCCCTGGTGCTGGCGGGCGGCGACAGCAAGTTCGGGCAAAGCGAACTGCTGGCCAGCATCGACAGCCGCTTGCCGCTGCTGGTTGCGGCCTGGCTGGCCTGCGTCGGCGCGCTGGCACTGCGCAGCGCCTTCGGCCTGGCCTGGATCGCCCGCGCCCGCCGCACCGGCGGCCGCAACGAGCACTGGCAGCAACGCCTGTCGGGCCTCGCCAGGCGCCTTGGCATACGCCGCGATGTCGGCCTGCGCATCGTTGAAACGCTGGCCAGCCCTATTACGGCGGGCTGGTGGCGCCCCGTCGTGCTGGTGCCGGCTGCGCTGGTGGCGCGCATGCCGCCTGAATTGCTGGAAGCCCTGCTCGCCCATGAACTGGCCCATGTACGCCGCCACGACTTCCTGATCAACCTGCTGCAGAACGTGGTGGAAATCCTGCTGTTCTACCACCCTGCCGTATGGTGGCTGTCACGCAGGATCCGCCAGGAACGCGAGCTGGTGGCCGATAGCATCGCCGCCCAGTTGACCGGTGAACCGCGCCGCCTCGCACTCGCCCTCTCCGAACTGGAAAAGATGCAGTTCGCCTCCCGGCGCATGGCGCTGGCAGCCGACGGCGGCGACCTGATGCAACGCATCCGCCAGTTGATGGCGCCGCAAGAGCAGCGCAGCAACTGGAAAGCCGCCGTGGCCGCAGCAGGCGTCGCGGCAGCTTGCCTGACCGGCTATGCCAATGCACGCGTTGACGCCGCCAATGTGCCGGTCGCGCGCACGCCGGCCGTAGTCGACTTCAAATCCTGCGCCAAGCCGCTCTGGCCTGCCGAGGACCTGCAAGCCGAGCATACCGGCACCGTGACGCTGTCGTTCAACATCGACGCGGCCGGCAGGGTCGCCGGTTCGAAAGTGCTCGGCTCCAGCGGCCACCCTGGCCTGGACAAGGCGGCGCAGGCCGGTATCAGCAAATGCCATTTCAAACCTGCCAAGGTACGCGGCAAGCCGGTCGCAACCTGGCAGCAGATGAAGTACGTATGGACCCTCGAATAAGGAGATAGAGCAATGAGACACCTTTGCACCACCGCCCTGCTGGCAAGCCTCGCCGCTTGCGCCCACGCCGGCTCGAGCGATACAGCGCAGCGCCCTGTCGTGGAATTCAGTTCCTGCAACAAGCCGGCCTGGCCACAAGCGGACCTGGATGCAGGGCACACCGGCACCGTCACCCTCAATTTCACGGTGGACGAAAACGGCGCCGTCAAGGATTCGGCCATCGTCAAATCGTCCGGCCACCCTGCCCTGGACGAAGCCGCCCGCAGCGGCATCGCCAAGTGCCGCTTCAAGAACGGCCCCGGCAAAACCGACCTGAAATACACCTGGATCCAGGAGCACGGCAAATGATGTTGAGATCGACCATCGCAGCCCTGGCACTGTGCCTGATGTCGGCCGCCTGCAACGCCCAGGCATCCGGCACGGCGTTGCCGCAGCATCCGTTCGTCAGCACCAGCGGCAAGGCGCAGCTGTGGATGCGGCCCGACATCGGCGAAGTCAAGTTCGAAGCCGGCGCCCAGGACGCCAGTTCCGAAACCGCCGCAGCGCAGCTGCAGCAGCTGAGCGCCGGAGCGATGCAGCTGCTGGCCGAACACGGCGTGCAGGAAGCCGACATCGAATCCTACGAGGTCGAAAAGAAAACCGTCCCGCTCGGCGATGGACAAGCGCCGGCCTATTCAATAGGACGCCTGTTCCATGCCCGCGTGCGCGACCTGGCGCAATGGCCGGACCTGATCGCCAGGCTGGTGGAGATGGCCCACATCACCAGCATCAGCTCCACTTTCGACCGCACCGACAGCGACGATATCAACACCCAGCTGATGGCTGCCGCCGCCGAGGACGCGCGCAACAAGGGCAACTCACTGGCCAAGGCCTTCGGCCGCAAACTCGGCCCGGTGGTCGCCATTGCGCGCGGCCCGCTGGCCCAGGTCGGAGCGCCGTTCATGGAACAGCAGGCTGGCCGGGAAACGCGCGGCACAGCCCCGCAAACCGGCAAATACAGCGTGCCGGATTCCATCGCCTATTCACAGACCGTGAATGCCATCTTCGTCCTGAAGTAAGCCAACATCCATGAAACTTCGATTGATCGCCTGCGCGGCGATGGTCTTCGCACGCGCCTACGCCCAGGAAACGCCGCCCATCGTGCAAGTCAAAGCCAGCGCCGACATGCAGCGGCGCGAGGATACCGCCTCCCGTATCGTCATCAGCCGCGAGGAAATCCTTCGCCACGGCGATGCATCGGCTCTGGACGTGATGCGGCGCCTGCCCGGCGTCACGGTATCCGGCAATGCACCGCGCATGCGCGGCCTGGGCGCCGGCTACACGCAATTGCTGGTCAACGGCGAACGCCCCGTGCCCGGGTTTTCGCTGGACGCACTCTCGCCCGGCATGATCGAGCGCATCGAGATCATGCGCGCCACCACCGCCGAGTTCAGCGCGCAAGCCATCGCCGGCACCATCAACATTGTGCTGCGCAAGGCGCCCGGGAAACGCTCGCGCGAATGGAAGCTGGCGTCCCCCATCCCGCGCCATTTTGGCGGAGACCGCGCCGAGATTGGGCTGGGCGACAAGAGCGACGGCCTGTCTTACACCGTCAGCGCCAGCCTGCAACGGATCACCAATGAACGGACCGAAACCGGCAGCGTCCAGCACAGCGACGCAAGCGGCAAGCCGGATGCATTGCGCATGAACGAAGGCCATTCACTGGCCCACGGCTACATCCTTAACCTCAACGAACGCCTGGCATGGACACTGGCCGCCGGCGAAACAATCAGCTGGAACACCTTTGCCAGCGCTACGCTGTTCCGCTTCGACCGCGACACCATGCCGGCCGTGGAGTTCGGCCCCGGCTATCCGTATGGACGGGAAGGCATGCGGCGCAGGGACCTCACCCGGATCCTGCGCACCGAGCTGGCATGGTCGCGCAAACTGGAAAGCGGCGCGCGCCTCGACGCCTCCTTCAGCCTCAACGGCAATGACACGCAGCGCAAGCGCACATACACGGCCGACAGTTTGCAGGGTGCGCCGCTGCTGATGCGACGCTACGAAACCTCTCCCGATAGCAGCGGGGCAGCCAGCAGCGGCAAATACGCCTGGCCCGCGCTGGGCAGCCATACCTTGAGCGCTGGCTGGGACATCAGCCGGAACACGCAGCGCGAACACGAAGTCCAGCGCGACAACCACCCCAGCGGCCCCGCGCCAATCGACTTCGACCGCCATACCGACGCACGGCTAAGGCGTGCCGCCCTGTACCTGCAAGACGAATGGGAGCTCGGCAAGGGACTATCGCTGTATGCCGGCGTGCGGCGCGAAAGCAGCAGTACCCGCTCGTCGGGCAGCGATTTTGCCATTGCCGAAACCAGCATGGCGCAAACCAGCCCCACCCTGCAGGCGCTGTGGAAGCTGCCGGGCGAACCACGGCGCCAGTTGCGCGCGGCCCTCGCTTCCAGCTACAAGGCGCCCGAGTTGCAACAGCTTGCGCCGCGCCGCTTCCTGAGCCTGGTCAACACAGAAAGCGACCCCGACCAGGGCGGCAACCCTGGCCTGCGGCCTGAAACCGCGCGCGGCGCCGACCTAGCGTTCGAAACTTACGGTAAGGATGGCGAACTGGTTTCGCTGACGCTCGGTACACGCCGCATCGACAACGTCATCCTCGATGTGCTGCGGCTGGAAGATGGCCGCTGGGTGAATTCGCCACGCAACAGCGGCCGCGCGCAAACGCATAGCCTGGAACTGGAATGGAAGCAGCCGCTGGAAGGCACGCCCTGGCGCTTCTCCCTCAACGCCGGTCGCCACTGGTCGGAAGTGGAATCGGTAACTGGACCCGGCAACCGCCTGGCACGCCAGCCGCGCTGGAACGCCACGGCAGGCGCCGAATACCGCAGCGGCGCCTGGGGCGGCGGTGCAACACTGGTGGCCACCGCTGCCGGCTGGAGCCGCATCACGGAAGCGCAAGCGGCATATACCGGCGGGCAGCGCGAACTGGGCGCCTACCTTACGTATCGCCCTGGGCTCGGAGGCCTGCTGCGCATCAGCGCCTACAACCTGTTGAAGCAAGCGACGCGCGAAGCCCGTAGCTACCAGGATCCGAACGGCCGCACCACCAGCACATTCCGCGAATATAACGCGGCCAGGGTGTCCATCGGCTACGAGCGGTCCTTCTAGGCTCCAGCCGCGCGTTGCCGGCGCCAGTGGCGCCACGCGACAAGGGCATTGATCCAGTAAGCCGCATACAGCGCGGCCGTCAAGTACAGGCCGCGGCTGGCGTACAGCGGGACCGAAATGGTATTCACCAGCAGCCATACCGGCCAGTTCTCGATGCGGCGCCCCATCAGCAGAACTTGCGCAATGATGGAGAACATCAGCACCGTCGAATCGACGAAGGGCGCGTAGGCATTGGTGTAATGCTTCAGCATCAGGCCATAGGCCGCCGTAGCGGCGATGCCCGCCAGCGCCATCTTCAGCAAGGTCACAGTGCGCGTGGTGCGGATATGCAGCGCATGGCCATGGTCGCCGCGCAGCCACTGGCGCCAGCCGATCATGCAGGTGGCGATGAAGAACAGCTGCAGCGCCACGTCGGCATACAGCTGCGAACCGTAGAACAGTACAGAGAACAGCGCGCAGCCGACGATGCCGGTCCACCAGGAATGGATGTTGTTGCGTCCCGCCAGGAAGATCGAGACTGCCATGATCGCGTTGGCGGCAATTTCAAGCGGCTCTGCCATTCTTACCTTCAGGCTCTCGATAGAATGACCAGCAGGCCCCGCATGTCTTCGCCGCTCTCCTGGCGCAAGGTGCTCGGGGTAACTTCATTGATGGTGAAACCACGGCTGCGCGCCAGCGCTTCAATGCCGGCGCGCGAGTGCGCGTAGCGGCCGGAGGAACGCAGCACAAACTCTTCAGCGCCCGGGTGTTCCTCGACCGAGAAGGCAAAGCAGCCTCCACCGCGCAGCGCCAGGCGGGCCACGGAAAATACCGGCTTCAGGTCGCCCACATACACGAAAACGTCGGCGGCAACGATGACGTCAAGACTCCCTGGCCGCACGCGCAGATAGCCAACCATGTCGCCGCAATACAGGCCGTCATACAAGCCGGTATCGCGGGCGCGATCCAGCATGTGCGGCGACAGGTCGACGCCTTCCAGCAGGCAGGCCAGCGGCCGCAGCAACGGTCCGCACAGGCCGGTGCCGCAGCCGGCGTCCAGCACATCGAGTTCGCCCGGCGGCAGGTGGCGGCGCAGTGCCTCCACCAGTAGCGATGGCGTGCGGTAGCGCAGCACGTCGACCAGGTGGCGGTCGAAATTGCCGGCGTACTGGTCGAACAGCGCCTTCACATAAGCAGCCGGCGAGGCGCCCGGCGCCTGCTCGGCGCCCATGATGGCCAGCATGTAGCCGACGGTTGCGGCATCGGCGCCAAAAGCCAGCGCTGCCTGGTAGGCCTCCACGGCCGCTGCACGGCGGCCCATCGCGCGCAAGGTATTCGCCAGGCCGAGCTGGGCACGCGCGTAACGCGGACGCACGGCCAGCGCATCCTGGAAGCTCGATAGCGCTTCTTCGTAGTCCTGGGCGCGCAACAGCAAGGCGCCGCGCGAGCACCAAGCTTCCGCATATTCCGGCTGCAGGTGCAGCGCGCGCTCGAAGCCTTCCAGCGCATCGGCCGGCTTGCCCAGCGCCAGCAGCGAAACGGCGGCGCCATGCAGGGCTTCCGGGTATTCCTGCCTCACTCTCAGCGCTGCGCCAAAACTGTCCAGGGCCGCTTCGTGACGGGCCAGCGTTTGCAGCGCCAGTGCACGGTTGCACAGGGCGTCCGCATTGCCGGGAGTGAGGCGCAGCGCGGCATCATAGCTCTCCAGCGCGCGCTCGAGATGCCCCAGGTGGCGCAAGGCGTTGCCGCGATTACCCAGGGCAATGGCGTATTCCGGCTGCAAGGCCAGCGCGCGTTCGAAACTGACCAGGGCCTCGTCGTAGCGGCCCAGGTCCTGCAGCGCCACGCCGCGGTTGCAGTGGGCAATCGCGCGGCGGCTGTCGATGGCCAGCGCGCCATCGATCAAGTCCAGCGCACGCTGGGGCTCGCCCTGCTGGCGCGCCAGGGCGCCGCTCAGGTGCAGGGCATCGAAGTTCAGGGGCTGGGTGCGCAACACCTCATCATAGAGGGCTTGCGCGCGGCCCAGTTCGCCATTCTTGTGCAGTGCGACGGCCTGTTGCAGGAGTGCATGTATTTCGTTCATGGCCTGTATTACACCAAGCCGTAACACGGGCGTCAAACGGCCGTCATATTGGGCCAGCAAAATGCGTGCACCTGGCGCTGCGGCGCCACTACCGGGGCCGGCGGTCGGGAAATATACCGGCACCACACAGACAAGCTTTCCACTTTACAGCGACGCTGCCATCTGAAACACTGTCCTCGTGGATACTTTCGGATGCCTTCGGCCATGAGGCTGTTGCTCGCTGCACTGCTGATACAACTTGCCGGCCCTGCCGGGGCTTGCACCCTGCGCCTGGCGCCGGAAGAATGGCCGCCATACTTTTATCACAATGACAAGGAAGTGCTGGGCGGCGTCGATTTCGAATTGCTGCAGGCCATACTCAAGCATGCCGGCTGCGGCCTGCAGCTGGAGAAGGAAATGCCGCCTGCGCGCCGCAATGTCCTGTTTCAGCAAGGCAAGCTTGACTTGCTGATGGCCGCTTCCGCGACGGAAGAGCGGCGCGGCTATGCCCGTTTCAGCCTGCCCTACCGGCAAGAGACCGTGGGCCTGTTCACCGTGCCGGAAAAGCTGGACAAGTTGCGCCGCATCGACAGCTTCCAGGACATCGTCACGCAGCGTGCCAGCCTGCTGGCGCCGCGCCTCGGTTATTACGGCGACGACTATGACCGCGCCCTGCCGCTCCTGAATGCGGAAGGCAGGCGCAGTACCTTCGGCACCTTCGAGCAAGGCATCAAGATGCTGGAGGCCGGGCGCGGTGACCTGATCATGGGCGACGCCAATGCCTTGCGGCATATCGCGCGGCTGCAGCATGTCCGCATCGTGCAGATTCCCTACGTCCCCTACCGCGCGCCGGTACACCTGATGCTGAATGCCGCCAGCACCACCCAGGCCCAGCTCGCGCGCATCAACCAGGCGATTACCCAGCTCGAGCAAAACGGCGCTTTGGCCGCCATCCGCGCCCGCTACGGCGTCAACTGATCACTTCCTGAATTCCGCGTAGGCCGCAGGAACATTGATACCTTTGTGCACCCAGTCGTAAATAGCATAGCCTTTGAACGCGGGCAGGTCGGCGTGCGACTGGGCCTGTTCCAGCGTCATGCCCTTGGCATGGGCATCCTGCACGGCGCTCCTGAGCGCCGCCAGATAGTCCAGATGCCACTTCATTGCCTCCTTGCCCATTACGGGGCCGTGTCCCGGCACAATCCGAGCATCGGCCGGCAGGAAGTTATAAAGGCGGGTCAGCGTATCCAGCGTGTCCTGCACATGGCCATCCAGCAGCCATGGCAGCGAGGGCTGGCCGGCGATCACCGGATTGCCGGTAAAGGCCACTTTCGCCTGCGGGTCCCATACCACCAGGTCGCCGCCGGTCTGCCCGAAGCCGAAGTCGATGATGTCGACCACCTTGCCGCCCAGGTCCAGCTGCATACGGCTGTCCTTGGCCACCAGCACGTCGCCGGTGCGCGGCTTGATCTTGTCGATGCCGCGCCCCTTGCCGAAGGCTCCCTCCATGAACTGGACATCCTTGGCGAAATTGGCGTCCACATATGCCTTGGCCGCGGCATGCTGGATCACGGTGGCCGATTTCGGCAGGTAGTAATTACCGTAGGAGTGATCGCCGTGGTAACTGGTATTGACGGCATAGCGCAGTACGCCATGACGCTTTGCTTCGGCCATCACTTGCTTGTGGAGGCGCTCATTGATCATGGTGTCGACCACCAGGACGCCTTTGCTGCCGCTCAGGATTCCGGAGGTGGTGGCGATCGGCACACCTTCCGCAGCCTTGGCTGCGTCTGCAGGCAGCATGGCGTACACGCCCTCTGCCAACTTCTGCACCTTCAGTTGAACCTTGTTGGCGTCCCAGATCGGCTCACCTGCCTGCGCGGTTCCGGCGGCCAGCAACATGATCGCGCTAATCGTGATGACTCTCATGCTTTTCTCCTGTGAAGGTTTTCAGGCAGCCTCCATCACAGCCGCTTGCCCTGTGCCTTGGCGCCTCGCGTCGAGCATACAGAATCCACGGGAGAAGAACAATGCATCCGTTCGGCGGCCCTTCATTGGCCTGCCGGCGTTTCACTGCGCAGGAATTCCAGCACTTCTTCGTACAAGCCGAAACGGGCTTTTTCAAGGTGCATCACATGCGTGCCACGCGGGATAACGACGTAGCGCGCCGCCTTGACCGTGGCCTGCAGCGCGCGATAGTCGGCGTCGCTGGGCCACGCGTCCCATTCGCCGCGCACCAACAGCACCGGCATTTCCAGCCGCGCCGGATCGTAATAGCTGCGCCCCTGCTGCAGGTCCGCCAGGTCGGCACTGGGGCCGGCGGGGAAGCGCACTGCGCCTTCGCGGCGCGCATCCGATGCCAGCCATTGCGCGCCCCAGCGGGTAAAGATGTCGGGGTGCAGCAGCGCTGTTTCTTGCGGCGGACGCAGGCCGTCCATGGCGGCGATGCGCTTGGCTGGCGTCAACTCCTCGTAGGCATTGGCCGGTGCGGGCAGTTGGGCGCCGTGGACTGTGCGCGGGGTAACCGCTGCAAACAGCACCAGCTTTGCCACCTTGGCCGCGTGCTCCTGCGCATAACGCGCGGCCACCGAGCCGCCCCAGGAATGCCCGACCAGCAGGACCTGCGTCTTGCCGCTCCTGCGCAGGACGGCATCAACCGCATGGCCTACATCCTGCGCCACTTCGCGCGCGCGGCCGGGCGGCGACGGCGCATCGGCGGCGTAGCGGTCCGATAGCCCATAACCGGGAAAGTCGAGCGCGTAAACGTCGTAGCCGCGTGCCGCCATCCAGTCCATCCACGACTGGCCATCCATGCGGAAATCGAAAGACAGCCCCGAGGGGAAGGAGGAGCCGTGCACGAACAGCACGGGCAGCGCGCCATTGCCACGATCAGGCGCCGTGTGGCGTACACGCGCCACCAGTGCCGGCTGGTGGCTAGGGATATCGATTACTTCGTAAGCTGGCATGAAAGGCCCCCATAAAAGCCTTCATGCTAGCGGCAGCACTATCGCAACAATTCGCCCGGCGACGAAGGATCGATGCGTGCCAGCCTGCTATTTCAGCACGTAGCTCGCCAGGACTGCCTGCACCTCGTAAATGCTCAGGCGCTTGTTGAATTTTTGCGTGAACGGTTCCGCGGTGCTGGAAATCCAGATCTTCAGGTCAGCGTCGAGGTCCAGCGTGCCGCCGGTCTCGATGCTGAAATGCGTCACGCTCTTGTAAGGGATCGAGTGATACTCCTTCTTGCTGCCTGTGACGCCCTGGATATTCACCACGACCAGGCGCTTGTCGGTGAAAACGAAATAGTCGCGTATCAGCTGGTAGGCGTGTTCCACTCGCTCATTCGGCGCCAGGACTTTGGCAAAGTCTTCGCGCAAGTCCGCGATGTCGATCTTGGATGCGTTGCCCAGCATGCCGTCAAGGATTCCCACTTCAAACCTCCGTCTCAATGTTCAAAGTGGGAATCTACCACGTTACCGGCGGCAGCTCGCTACCGGAGTGGGCTCCACCACAAAGCTGTAATGGGCAGTGTAGTCGCCCTGGACCGGCTGCGTGCCGGAGGCGCCGGCATTCGGGCCGATGATATAGGTTTGTGCCTTTGGAATGCCGCCGTCGGCATAGGCCGCGATGTCGGTCGTGGCATTGCCATAGGCACGCACGATGTTCAGGCCGACCGTGTCGCGCAGGTAGCGCACGTAATCGGTCTTGAACTGTTGCGTATTGGGCGGGATGGGGCCATCGCCGTAGGGGTTGGAGTGGTAATGCCACTGCCCCATGTTCTGGATCTTCAGCCACTCAAGGCCATCCTTCGTCACCCAGTAAGGCCGGCCGGTGAGGAAGATCACCTGGTAGCCTTTCTGGCGGTAGGCATTCACCACCTGCGGCGCATAGGAATACGCCGTTGCAGTCTTCACGCCGACATAATCGGCATAGGCTTCGAAATCGTTGATCGTCAGGGTGCCGTCGATGTCGAACAGCACCGCGTCGCGGCTTGGATCGACCACGCTCAGGTAGCCGCTGGTGCTGCTCAGGTCGCCCTCCACCACGAAGCGCACTGCATAGTCGCCGACCGGGCGCACGCCCAGCGGCACGTTGACCTTGCCGTCGCTATCGGTGGTGAAGCTGCCGAGATACTGCCACTGCTGCATGCCGGTGCCGTACAGGTAAGCGTGCACCTTCTCGCCCTCCAGGTCCTTGTGCAGGACCGCGTCGTAATCGAATTTCCCGGTGATCGTTGCAGCCTGGCCGGCCTTGACGATGACGTCGTGCGCCATATGCCATGGCTTGTACAAGCCGGCGAGAATGGTGTTGCCGAAATTGGCAAAGCCCTTGCGCGCCGGCCCTGACAGCGCAGGCGGATTGGCCGCCGTCACGTAGTCCGGGCAGGCTGCCATGGCAGGAAGGGCGGAACAGGCGCACGCGATTGCGACCGCGCAGCTAAGGGATTTCAGCATCTATCGCTCCTCAAAATAGTCTATCGGTGAACGGATTGTTTCGGACTGCGAACCGGCCAAACTAGCAGGACTTTGCTACAAGTAAATGACCGCACGAGCCAAAATCTTAGAGGTGCGCCTCCATCGTGCGATGGCCCTTCGTGGAGTAAGTTTGCCGGTTCATGGCACTTATTTTCGGAGGCAGAATGAAGCTGGCAGGCGTCATCGTTTCTCTCCTGTTCGGGATGCAGGCAGTGCACGCTGCCGACCTTGGCCTGGGCATCCGTACCCAATACGACGTGGCGCTGGATACACCTCTTAATCGCGTCCAGGTATTGGGTGCGCACAACGCCTGGAACGACAGCGGCGCCACCTGGGCCAACCAGCGCTGGCCGATGAACCAGCTGCTCAACTCGGGCATTCGCAACATCGACCTTGACCTGCACATGAACAATGGCGAGGTACAGCTATGCCATCAGGATTGCTCGGCGATCTACGGCGCGCCCGACAACTACCCCAACGAGCTGTGGAAAATTCGCAACTGGCTTGACGCCAATCCGAAGGCGATTGTCTTCGTCGACCTGGAAGACCGCGCCAACAACCAGGCCGGCGTGGTGGGGCCTTTGCTGTCGGTGTTTGGCAGCCTGCTGTACAAGCCTTCCGACAAGCCTGCCGCCCGCTGGGAATCGCCGCGCGAGATGATCGCCCGCGGCAAGCGCGTGATCGTCAAATCGGCCAACAACACCTACGACGGCGCCGTGGTCTGGCAAGGCCCGTTGTTCGCCACCGGCGCCGCGGGCGGCTGGAACAGCAGGCAGGTCAAGTACGTCAACACCGCCAACTGCACGGTGGACGGCGCGCCGATCGACCCGGAAAAAATCTACGCGGTTTCCGATTCCAAGCTGGGCAAGGACGTGCTGCCCGATTCCTGGGTCGACGAGACCGGCACCATCGATGCCTCCAACATTCCGGCCCTGATGCGCTGCGGCGTGGACAACGTCGATGCGGACCGCTGGGACGAAGGCATGATTGGTTCCGCCATCTGGTCCTGGGCCGATGGCGAGCCGAATGATTACAGCAACGAAGACTGCGCGCAAATGCGCGGGGACGGACGCTGGAACGATGCCTCCTGCACCGCTGCCCTGCGCTTCGCCTGCCAGAACAAGGCGCAGCCCGACGACTGGCGCGTCACGGCCGCCGCTGGCGCCTGGCAAGGCGGCAAGCAAGCCTGCATCGCAGCCTTCGGCAGCACCTTCGCGTTTTCCGTACCCGCCAACGCCTTCATGAACGAGCGCCTGCGCCTGGCGGCCGGCGCCAATCCTGTCTGGCTCAATTACTCGGACCAGGCGGAAGAAGGCAAATGGGAAAAGTATGACGATGCGCCAACCCGCTGGGACACCGGCGCCTATGGCAACAACGAGGACCGCGCGCAAACCTTGCGCCTGCCGGGCGCCGGTGCGGTGCGCGTCAATATCAGCGGCTCGCTTGGCGCCGGCGACGTGCTGCGCCTCTACGACAGCAACCGCCGCCTGCTGCAAGCCTTCAGCGGCGCGCTGGCCCATTCCCTGGTCGTGGCCGACAACGCCGTCATCGCGCAACTGGTGAGCGACGGCGCCGGCACGTCCGGCGGCGCCAGCATCAGCATCGAAGCGCTTGCGACATCCTGGAGCAGCGGGGCCTACGGCAACAACGAAGACCGCTCGCAGTGGCTGACTATTCCAGGCGCGGCCGCGCTGAAGGTCTACCTCAATGGCGGCACCGATGCGAACCGGGACTTCATCCACGTGTATGACCGCAATGGGGCGCTGGTGAAATCGCTCTCCGGCGCCATCGCCACCAGCTTCATGGTCAGCGGCGACAGCGCGCGCATCCGGCTGGTATCGGACGGTTCAATCGCCGGCCCAGGCGTGACCGCCAGCGTCAAGCCGGGCAGCGCCTACGTGTTCCGCAAGCTGGTCGATGGCCGCGGCAAGTGCATGGACATAGAGGGCAACAATATGTCCAACGGCACGCCGGTCCATCACTGGAGCTGCCAGGGCCAGGTCACGCAACTGTGGTACCAGGACCCGGACGGCCTGCTGCGCAGCAAGAACAATCCCGACAAATGCGTCGACGTCTACGCCTTCGGCACCGGCAATGGCGCCAGGCTGGTGGTCTGGGACTGCAACGACAAGGCCAACCAGCGCTTCGCCTGGTCCGGCCAGACCCTGCGTCCAGCCCATGCTCCAGGCAAGGCGGTCGACGTCAAGGACGCCTGGTGGGGCTCATTCGACGGACAGGACTTGCACCTGTGGGATTACCAGGAAAGCTGGGGCCAGTCCTGGCACTGGGAGTGACTGGAAGATAAAGCCGGATCACGCCACCTTCCTTTCGTTGGCCAGGAAGGCGGTCGCCGCGTAGGCAGCCATCGGCCGCGAGAAATAATAGCCTTGCAGGTAATGGCAACCCAGCATGCGCAGTTGCGCGGCCTGGCTCGCATCTTCCACGCCTTCCGCCACCAGTTCGAGGCCGAGGTTGCGCGCCAGGCCAACTGCAGTGGCGCAGATTTCCTGGTCTTTGGCGGACTTGCCGATATCGCGCACAAAGCTGCGATCGAGCTTGAAGGCGTGCACCGGCAGCAGTTTCAGGTAGCCGAGTGAAGAATAGCCGGTGCCGAAATCGTCGATCGACAGGCGCACGCCCAGGCTGCGCAAGGCCTCCAGCCTTTCGATGGAGCGTTGCGGGTCCTGCATCAGCACCGATTCAGTGATTTCCAGTTCGAGGTCTGCGCCCTGCAGGCCGGCGCGCTGCAGGGCAGCCTGCACGGTATCGCCGAGGTCGGACAACAGCAACTGCTGCGCAGACAGGTTGACTGCCACGCGGACCTCGGTGAAACCGTTTTCACGCCAGCTTGCCAATTGCCGGCAGGCGGCATCGATCACCCACGAGCCGATGGCGGCAATCGCGCCGGTGGCTTCGGCCAGCGGGATGAATTTATCCGGCATCACCAGGCCCTGCGAAGGATGCTGCCAGCGGATCAGCGCTTCCATGCACACGATGCGCCCGGAGGCCGCGCACACCTGCGGCTGGTAGTGCAGCATGAACTGCTCTTTTTCCAGTGCCTCCTTCAACTCGTTTTCCAGCCCGATGCGCTCGCTCAGCGACTGCTGCAGCGAAGGATGGAACACGCGCAGGTTGCCCGGCCCGGCATCGCGGGCCTGGTGCAGCGCCAGCGCCGCCGACGCCAGCAAGTCTTCCGCCGACGAGGCATGGTCGGGATACACTGCCACCCCGGCGCTGAACGTCATGTTCAATACTGTTCCCGGAATGGCGAATGGCGGCTTGACCGCCGCCAGTATCGCTTCCATCTCGCCTTCGATGCCGTCCCAGGTCTTGTGGCCCGCCATGCCGATCACGAAACGCGCGCTGCCCAGGCGCGCCACCAGGCTGCCTTCGCCGCAATGCTGCCGCAGGCGCTGCGCCACCTCGACCAGCAGCTGGTTGCCGGCCTCGTAGCCGCGCGTGCCGTTAATGATTGCCAGCCGGTCCAGGTCAAGCAGCAGCACCCCCATCTTCGTCAGGTTCGATTCGCTCTGGATGAACATGGCATGCAGCTTTTCCAGCGCACCCACGCGGTTCGGCAAGCGCGTCAGCGCATCGTTGGTCAACGCGTGTTCGAAGCGCAGGCTGGCGCGCTTATGGCTCTCCACTTCGCGTTCCAGCGCAGCGCTGATGCGGACTTTTTCGTTCATGCGCTGGGTTGCTTCGCGCCGCACCAGTAGCAGGTAGGACGCAGCGAGGAACAGGAAGCCGAAGCCGCTCAGGTACGGCAGCTCCAGCCAGCCGGCATCGCTGGCGCCGCCAAGGGCGGTCGTGACGATAATCAGCGCCACCGAGATCCATACCAGGCGATTGGAAAAGCGCGCTCGCCGGCGCCGGACGCGGATGCAGAAGGTGGCGGCATAGGCCGCCGCGCCCAGCGACAGCAGGCGGTTGACGGCATAGGCCGGCGTCGTCTCGCCGGCCAGCAGGAAGGCGCGCTCACCCCACCACAGATCTACCGGCACTTCGGCCTTGAGTTCGGAAAAGCGGTAGCCCAAAGGCGCCGCGAAGTTGTCCGCCACCAGCAAGGCCGTCACGCAGGCCACGCCATACGCAATCCGGAACACCCACTTGCGCTCATCGAGCGAAGCAAGCAGGTACCAGATCTGCGGCACCAGCAGGAGCGAGAAGAAGTTAACCCATTTATGCGCCGCAATGGCTGCGGCGAGAGTGGGCGCCAGCTGCTGCCGGACGTTAAACAGCTGGAACAGTGCGAACGTCAGGCAAATGGCTGCGAAGGTCCAGCAAGCCCGCACATAAGAGCTGCTGCGCGCCAGCAAAGCCGCCTGGAATGCACACATTGCTAGCGCTCCCACGGAGACAAGGTAGAGCGAAGCAATGGGAGTATCCATACCGTCCTCAGTTTTCTTTCTGGCAATTCACGTTATTTTATTATAAACACTAAATTGCCTGGCGCACACTGAGTTGGTTTTATACAGGATCTGCTGCTGAGTTGTTTATGAAAAGTGTCGCGAACACGCACCAATCAGGCCGCGGCTGCCACCTGGTCCATCAGGAAGTTGGTGGCCGCGTGCGCCGGAAGCGGGCGCGCAAAATAATAGCCTTGCAGCAGGTTGCAGCCCAACTGCCGCAGTTGTTCCGCCTGCACCGCGTCCTCCACCCCTTCGGCCACGATTTCGAGGCCGAGGTTGCGTGCCAGGCCGACAGCGGTGGCGCAGATTTCCAGATCCTTCTCGCTGCTGCCGATATCGCGCACGAAACTGCGATCGAGCTTGAAGGAATGCACCGGCAGCATTTTCAGGTAACCGAGCGAGGAATAACCGGTTCCGAAGTCGTCGATCGAAAGGCGTACCCCCAGGTCGCGCAACGATTCCAGTTTCTCGATGGAGCGCTGCGGGTCCTGCATCAGGACCGATTCCGTGATTTCGAGTTCAAGGTCGGCCCCCATCAGGCCGGCGCGCCGCAAAGCCGCCTGCACATTGTCGCCAAGGTCGCTTAGCAACAGCTGCTGCGCCGACAGGTTGACCGCCATCCGCACCTCGTGGAAGCCCAGCGCCCGCCAATCCTGCAACTGCTGGCAGGCGCTTTCGATTACCCACGCTCCGATCGCCGCAATCGTGCCCGTCGCCTCGGCCAGCGGAATGAATTTGTCCGGCATCACCAGGCCCAGCTCAGGATGCTGCCAGCGGATCAGGGCCTCCATGCCCAGTACGCGTTCAGTCACCGCGCAGACCTGCGGCTGGTAATGCAGGAACAGTTCGCCGTTTTCCAGTGCTTCCTTCAGTTCGTTCTCAAGGCCGATGCGCTCGCTCAGCGACTGCTGCAGCGACGGATGGAACACGCGCAGGTTGCCCGGCCCCAGGTCACGCGCCTCGTGCAGCGCCAGGCCCGCCGACGCCAGCAGGTCTTCCGCCGAATTGGCGTGGTCCGGATAGATTGCCACGCCGGCGCTGAACGTCATGTTCAATACGGTGTCCGCCACAGAGAATGGCGCCTTGATCGCGGCCAGCACGCCTTCCACTTCGCGCTCGATCCCCGCCAGCGTCTTATGGCCCGCAATGCCAACCGCGAAGCGCGCGCTGCCAAGCCTTGCCACCAGCCTGCGCTTGCCGCAATGCTCGCGCAGGCGCTGCGCCACCTCGATCAGCACCTGGTTGCCCGTCTCGTAGCCGCGCGTGCCGTTGATGATCGCCAGCCGGTCCAGGTCAAGCAGGAGCACCGCCGTCCTGGTCAGGCTCGACTCGCTCCAGGCGAACATGGTGCGCAGCTTTTCCAGCGCGCCCTCGCGGTTCGGCAACCGGGTCAGTTCGTCATTGGTCAGGGCGCGCTCGATGCGCCTGCTGGACAGCTTGTGGTTTTCCAGCTCGCGCTCGAGTGCAGCGCTGATGCGAGCCTTCTCGGTAAGGCGCTGGGTCGCTTCGCGCCTGACCAGCAGCAGGTAGGATGCGGCGAGGAACAGGAAGCCAAAGCCGCTCAGGTAAGGCATGCGCAGCATGCCCGTGTCGGTAGCGCCGCCCAGCGCGGTCGTCACCACCACCAGCGCGGCGGAACTCCACACCAGCCGGTTGGAAAAACGTGCCTTCTGGCGTTGCACCCGGACGCAGTAGACGACGGCAAATGCCGCCGCACCCAGCGACAGCAAGCGGCTGACCGCATAGGCGGCCGTCGTCTCGCCGTACAGCAGGAACGCTTGCCCGCCCCATAGCAGTTCCGTGGGTCCATCGGTCGCCAATGCGGAAAAGCGGTAGCCGAAGGTCATCATGAAATTGTCCACCGCGAGCACCGCCGATATGAAGGCGATGCCGTAGGTAAGGCGGAATGCGGTCCGGCTCGGATCCAGCGAAGCAACCAGGTAGCAGAATTGCGGCGCCAGCAGCAACGAAAAGATGTTCACCCATTTGTGCGCGGCAATCGCTTCCGCCAGTCCGGGCGCCAGCTGTTGCTGCACGTTCGCATACTGGAAGCAGGCAAAGGTCAGGCAGATGACCGCGAACGCCCGGCATGCCCGCCCATATGAACTGTTGCGCGCTACCAGGGCGGACTGGAATGCGGACATTGCCAGCGCACCTGCGGAGATCAGGTAAAGCGAAGCAATGTGCGTATTCATATGACCTTGTCAGTTACTGTTTTCAAAGGCGATTTCCTCATCGCCAGGCTGCGCCTCGCAGCCTGCGCCCATCGGTTCCCAACCACGCCGGATCACGACGTGGTTCGAGTTATAGCAAAGCTCAATGCGGCGCGCCTGCGGCGCTTCGCGTTGAACAAAATGCTCAATCGACGAGGGCATGCTGACGCGCATCGTCTGCGCGCGCAGGTCTTCGTCAGGGTGGTCCTGCACATGTACCAGCGGTACGAAATGTGCGGCGATCACCAGCGTGCGGCCAACGTTCACCGGCTCCGCTTCGTATCCGCGTTCACGCAGCCAGTGCTGGGCATCTTCGCGCCGCGGGGCGGATGCGCCCCATGCGCTCGCAATCAGTTCCACCAGCCACTGGTTGCAGTTCTGGTAGCGTGTGCTGTAGGCATATGCGTTGGCGCTGTATTCCCCCGCCAGCAGCGCCAGCGGGGTTTGCGCATCCAGCGCAGCCGCTTGCAGCGTGTTGGCTTGCTCCTCCGGCAGCAACACCAGGGAAAGGTGCCCTTGCGAAGGATCTTCCGCGCCGAGCACGAAACCGGCCATGCCCTGGTCGAAGATGCGCGGGCGCTTATCATCGCAAGCGTAGTAAAGCTGGCGCACCGACCATGGGCTGTTCGGACTGGCTTTCAGTGCCAGGCCGGCATGCGAATAGCGCAGGCCGAGTCGCGCCAGGTCCAGGCCCGCGCGCGAGACCACGGCAGCCGTGGCGCCGGAACGTTCCAGCTCATCCTTCACCACGGCTGCAAAACGCAGCACGTGGTCCTGCGCCGCCGCGGTCACTTTCGCCGGACGGTCGCAAAACATCATGCCTCCCGCCTGCGCTGCGGCATTCCAGCCCAGCGCAAGGCAGGCGGCGATCAGATGGCGTGCGAGCGCAGTTCGCGTTGCCATGCGTCGTCGAGAGCCAGGAAGAAGGCCTGGCGCGTATCGGCGTAAGCGAACTCGTAGCCGTATGGACGCTCGCTGACCTGGACCAGCGCACCGGCCGGCAGTGCACGATCAGCCAGGGCGGCTTTCGGCAGGGTCAGGAAGAATTCGTTGCCCTGGCCTTGCAGCTTCAGGCGGGTGGAGCCTGGCTTGCCCGCTGCTTCGGCTACTTCGATGACACGGTACTGGCCGGCGGCCACTTTCTTGTCGTCGCCGCTGGAGCTCTTGCTGGAGCCGCCGATGGAGTCGGAAATGCTACCGGAGGAAGCGGACCCTGCGCTCGAGGCGGACGACGCGAAACTGTCGGCTTGGGCAGGGATGGCGATAGCGGCGGCCAGCACGGACAGGGCGGCGGCGCGGCGCAGGAAATGCATGGACATTGATCGATTCTCCGGTTGAAAAATTCGCTTGCATTATACGCGGCACCGCAGGCTGTACGACACGACTTTGGCCCTGCTGCCATAATACTTGTTTGCTTTTTTGGCAATCCGCGGTGGAGGAATACTAGCAAGCCTTGACAGGCTCGAACTGAATGGTGGAAAAGTCGAACAGCAGCTTTTCCCCATGCATGCCGTCCGCCTTCATCCGGCCGGCATGCAGGCATCCGTTTGCGGCCCATACCACGCGCCCGCCGTCGACTTCGGCCCACTCCCAGGAGTCGCGTTCCAACAATTCACCTCCCTTGCCGGCCAGCTGGTGAGTATCGTAGTAGCAACCTCGCCCCACCCCATGCTGGATCGTCGCATGCGCAATTTTGCGAAGCGTCCAGTGATCGTTGATGCGCTTCTCGAAAATGGCGCGAACCCCATCGGGCGCCGCGGCGTTGTACGCGGTCATGACCCAGCCATCGCGCTGCAAGCGCAGGTAGTAGACGCCGGGGCATTCGCCACCGTAATACGCAGCGCCGGGATAGTCCGGCGAGCACTGCATGCCAGCCTCGTCGCGAAGCACCTTGTGACCGTAACCGTCATTGAGCCAATAGGTGTCGTTGCCGACAAACAGGCCACCGCCATTCCAGCAATCGCCTTTGGCCAGCAAGGTAAGCGCCGTCAGGCATGGAGCGCGAGAGATCGCGGTCCAGGAGCCTTTGGCTTCCGACTGCCAGCGGCCATTCATCGCGAAGTAGATCAGGTGCTTGCCGTCTGGGGAAATATCGCTGCGGCGCTCGTAGATTCGCCCTTTCAGCCATTGCCCGACACGAAACTCGTCGGTGCTGCGGTTCCAGCCAACGAAGGCGGTGCAGCGCGAAGGACCTCGGCGGATCACTACTGCCGTATCGGCGTCCCTCGCCATTAAAACGTGCAGCCTTGGAGGAGTCATTCGTCTCATACGCATACTCTGCACTGCCCTTTACACTTTTTCAAGGCCCGCCCAGGTGGGGATTGTCGCTTGAAGAAAATCGATCAGGGCGCGTGTGCGTGCGGGCACAAAACGCCTGGAAGGATAAAGCAAATGAACTTCATGGGGCGCCGCCTCCCATTCGGGCAGGATGCGGACAAGCTGTCGGCTTTGCAGCATTTCATCAACCAGCCAGAGCGGCGCCATGCCGAGCGCAAATCCCGACGCCAGGCATGCGCGCACCGCCAGCGAACTGTTGACGCGAAAACGCCCGCGCACCTCGATTTCCGCTGCCTGTCCTCCACGATGGAAAACAATGCGGTCTCCACCCTGCAGCCATGCGTAGCGCACGAAATTATGCCCGGCCAGTTCCTGCAGCGTTGACGGCGCACCGAAGCGTTCCAGGTATTGCGGCGATGCGAGCAGCACGCGCCGCGAGCAAGCGACTTTTCGTGCGATCAGGTTGCCGGGCAGGTTGCCGCCAAGGCGCACCGCAAGGTCGACGCCCTCTTCAACCAGGTCGATCATGCGGTCGTTCAGGATCAACTCGAGCTGGATATCCGGATGCGACTCCAGGAATTGCTGGACCGCCGCGCTCAGATGCGCTTCCCCGATGCCGACTGGCGCGCTTACCCGCAGCAAGCCTGACGGCCGCTCCTGCGCGCCATGCACGTCCGCCAGTGCCTCCTCATACGCGTCCAGTACGCGTTTGCTCCGTTCATAGAATCGTTTTCCGGCATCCGTGACCGTCAGGCTGGTCGTGCTGCGCTCCAGCAGGCGGGCGCCGACAGCGCGCTCAAGGTTCGACATAGTCTTGCTGACGGTTGGCTGGGTGATTCCGGCCTCGCGGGCTGCCGCAGACAGGCTGCCCGTTTCCACGACACGCACAAAAAACTGCATCCCCTTCAGTTGGTCCATTGCTCACCTCATTCCACTTTGGAATGACCTTTATTCAAATTGCCCACATACCCAAGATATTTTGAAGAGCATACACTGCGCCGCAACTCAACTACAACCGGAGGAAAATATGCTCGCCAATCAACATGTCGTGATCTTCGGCGGCAGCAGCGGGATCGGTCTCGCCGCCGCCAGCCAGGCCAAGGGCCTGGGCGCCAGGCTTACCCTGGTCGGCCGAAGCCATGAAAAACTGAACCGGGCTGCAGGCTTGCTGGGAGGCGCACGGGTCGTTGCTGCAGACATTACGGACCGGGCAGCCGTCGAGCAGGTATTTGCCGGCATGGAGCGCGTGGATCACCTGGTGGTCACTTCCGGCACCTTCAATGCCGGCAGGATTGCCGACACCGATCCGGATGCCTTGCTGCGCGCGCTGGACGAACGGATCGCCGGTCCGTTGTATGCGATCAGGGCAGCCTTGCCTTTGTTTGCGGAACGAGGCTCCATCACCTTGATGGGCGGGCAATTGTCGGATCGCCCAGGCGGCGACGGCGTTGCCGTGATTTCGGCCGCCGTTCGCGGCGTCGAGGCGCTCGCCGGCGCACTCGCACAGGAGCTGAAACCGATTCGCGTCAACGTGGTCGCGCCGGGCTTCACCGATACGCCGCTATTCGACGTCCTGGGCGAAAACAGCAAAGCATTCCTTCAGCAGGTCGCAGAACGCCTTCCCGTCGGACGTGTGGGACGGGCGGAAGAAATCGGCGCCGCCATCCTTTTCTTGATGACCAACGCGTACGTCAACGGGGAGGTATTGCACGTTGACGGTGGTGGGCGCCTGGTATAGCGCCACCATGCCTGCATTCAGCCTGCGCGCGGATACGTGAAGGCGACGAAATGCGCCAGGTTGAACAGGAAGTGGGCAGCAATCGGAATTTCAATGCGCCGCGTCCTCCAGTACAGCAAGGCGTAACCCAGGCCGGCCAGGCTGGCGAGCATGCCAAACTGCCAGCCGCCGCCGAGGTGCGCAGCGCCAAACAACAGGGCGGATACCGCGACCGCCAAGGCATCGCCGAAACGTGCGAGCTGTTCCTGGATCACGCCACGGAAGAAGGCTTCCTCCGCTACGCAGACAAACAGCAGGTTGACGACGGCGAACAGCGGCAGGAACGGCGATAGCTTGAAATCCGGGTGCACGAAGCCAATTGCCCAGCCTGCGCCCAGCACTCCGCATAGCAGGCCCGCAAACACAAGCGCTTGCGGTTTCGATGCGACGACAAAATCCCGCCAGGACTTGGCGCGTCGGCAGAAGAAGGCCAGCAGCACCAGCCCAACCACGCCCTTGTCGAAATTCGCATACAAGGTGTAGGGCGCCGACTGGGGTGTTAGCCGGACATCTTTCAGCAACAAGGGATTGTCGTATCCAGGAACGGCGTGCATTGCCAGTGCAAGTGCCAGCACCAGCGCCAATATCGTAAACAACACCCGAACAGCGGTCTTGCCATGACGCGTGGCCAGCCAAGCGAAAGCCAGTAAGGCGGCAATGCTGACCAGCGCGGCGGGACGCAGCACCCCTGCCGCCAGGCCGGCGCCGGTCGCCAGCCCGAGCAAGACCAGCCAGAGGTGGCGCAGGACAGCCGGCCGCTCAGTATGCGTGGCCACCAGAGAGGTGCTGGCAATCGATAGGCCCAGCAAGCCGAAGGGCAGCCAGGCAGGCGCGAACATCAGCTGCATTTGCCGATCAGGCGAACTTGGAGAAGTCCGGTTTGCGTTTCTCGAAGAAGGCGGTGAAGGCTTCCTTGGCTTCTGCGCCGGTCAGCATAGACCCGAACTGCGCGCTTTCCACGTCGATGTGGGCTTTCAGCGCTTCGCGGCCGGCCTTCATCAGGCGCTTGGTCTGGCGGATCGATTCGGCAGGCAGCGCGACCAGCTTAGCGGCCTGCGCCTGCGCGTGGGCCAGCACCTGGTCGGCCGGCAGCAGCTTGGAGATCAGGCCCATGTCGTAGGCTTCCTGTGCGCTGAACGGTTCGCCCAGCATCAGCTTTTCAGCCGCGCGGGCGTGGCCGCCGTTGGCCGGCAGCAGCATGCTGGAACCGAATTCCGGACACAGGCCCAGTGCAGCGAAAGGCACGGAGAACTTGGCGTTGTCGGCGGCGTACACCAGGTCACAGTGCATCAGCATGGTAGTGCCGATGCCGATGGCGGCGCCGTTCACGGCAGCCACGACCGGCTTGGTGCTGTTGAACAGCGCTTTCATGAACTGGATCACGGGACGATCAGTGAATGCCACGCCGTCGTTGGCGGTGGTGGTCATTGCGAAGTCGACCAGGTCGTTGCCGGCAGTGAAAATCTCTGGCTTGCCGGTGATCAGGATGGCACGCACTTCGGCGTCGCCCTCGGCGGCGTTGATGGTGTCGGCCATGGTTTGGTACATGGCGGAGGTGATCGCGTTCTTGCGGTCCACGCGGTCGAATTCGATGGTGAGGATGCCGTTGGCTTTGCTGGTCAGGATGGCCATTGTTGTTTGTCTCCTTTTAAACCGGTAAACCTGTGTCTGACCCGCAGGGTCAGACACTGTCTGCTCACCGGACTGGGGATGTGAAAAAGGGCGCCTGGTTTCCCGAAGCGCCCTGTTGCTTATCGCTTGCTTGCGCGGATTATACGCGCTCGATGATGCCTGCTGCGCCCATGCCGGCACCGACGCACATGGTGACCATGCCGTACTTCAGCTGGTTGCGGCGCAGTGCGTGCACCACGGTCGCAGCGCGGATCGCGCCGGTCGCGCCCAGTGGGTGGCCCAGGGCGATTGCGCCGCCCATCGGGTTCACTTTGCTGGTGTCCAGGTTCAGGTCGCGGATCACGGCCAGGGCCTGCGCAGCGAACGCTTCGTTCAGTTCGATCCAGTCCAGTTGGTCCTGGGTGATGCCGGCAGCGGCGCAAGCGGCCGGGATGGCGACCTTAGGACCGATGCCCATGATTTCCGGCGGCACGCCGCGTACGGCGAACGAGGAGAACTTGGCCAGCGGGGTCAGGTTGTGTTCTTTCAGGATCTTCTCGGACACCACGATCAGCGCGCCGGCGCCGTCGGACATCTGCGAGGAGGTTGCGGCGGTCACGGTGCCCTTGGCGGCGAACACTGGCTTCAGCTTGGCCATGCCTTCCAGGGAAGCGTCGGCGCGGGCGCCTTCGTCGGTGTCCACGGTACGCTTGCCAACCTTGATCTCGCCGGTGCGCAGGTCAGGGGTGCGGGTAATGATTTCGACCGGGGTGGTCTCGTCCTTGAAGAAGCCGGCTTGCTGGGCGGCGATCGCCTTGCGGTGCGATTCCAGGCCGAAGGCGTCCTGGTCTTCGCGGGAGATCTTCCACTGCTGCGCCACTTTCTCGGCGGTCAGGCCCATGCCGTAGGCCAGGCCCACGTTCTCGTCCTTGAAGGTGTCCATGTTGATCGATGGGTGGTGGCCCATCATCGGCACCATGGACATCGATTCCACGCCGCCGGCGATCATCACGTCGGCTTCGCCAACGCGGATGCGGTCGGCAGCCATGGCCAGGGCGGTGATGCCCGATGCGCAGTAACGGTTGATGGTCACGCCGCCCACGGTGTTCGGCAGGCCTGCCAGCACCACGGAGTTACGGGCGATGTTGAAACCCTGTTCCGCTTCCGGGAAGGAGCAGCCGACGATCGCGTCAACGATCAGTGCAGGATCCAGGTTAGGCACGGCAGCCATGGCGCCCTTGATGGCGGCGACCAGCAGGTCGTCCGGGCGGGTCTTGCTGAACATGCCGCGCGGTGCTTTACCGATCGGGGTGCGGGTTGCGGCGACGATGTATGCGTCTTGCAGTTGTTTGCTCATTTTAAGCTTTCCAGTATCTGTGTTCGTTAGCGTTTGGCGGAGAGGTACCAGTCCACCTGTACTTGTGCTGCCAGCGTGCCGTGTTCGTCGAAGATGTCGACGTTGACCGGGAACGCTACTTTTCCTTCATCCTTGAGCTGGGCGCGGATCGCGGCCAGGTCGCCCGGTACTTTGCCGGAGGCGCGCGTCGCGCCCTTGGCAACTTTCTGGTACTGGATGCGCGACTCCTTGGCGACCGGGCGCATGTCCATGATCAGGTCGGCGAAGCCGCCTGCCATGGCCGCGCCGGACGCCGTTTCGGCCAGCGTAAACAACGCGCCCGCATGCGGCGTGCCGAGGTGGTTGTGCAGCTTGCCGTCGTCCGGCATCGACACTTCGGCCGTTCCCGGGCCGATGCTGTCGATGCGGATGCCGAGCAGGCGCACGAACGGCAGCGACTCCGTCATGTGCTTCTTGATTTGCTCATAGACCATGCTTGGTTTCACTCGCAACAGGATTTTGAAGGCCAGCGACAGGATGGACATTTGCTCTTAGTTGCGTACCGGCTTACCGGTCTGCAGCATGCCCATGATGCGCTCTTGCGACTTAGGATGGTTCAGCAATTCCAGGAAGGCCTTGCGTTCCATATCCAGCAGCCACTGCTCGCTCACTACGCTGCCCTGGTCGATATCGCCACCGGACACGATCTCGGCGATCATGTCGCCCAGCTTGTAGTCGTGTGCGGAGATGAAGCCGCCATCGCGCATGTTGACCAGCTGGCCGCGGATGGTGCCCCAGCCATAACGGCCGGTCACCGGCACAGGGCGCTGGATCGGAGCGCGGTAGCCTGCGTCAGCCATCGCACGTGCAGTGGTCTTCGCCACGTGCAGCAGTTCGTAGGCGTTGAACACGATGATGTCGTCTTCCTTCAGGTAGCCCATGGCCTTCGCTTCCAGCGCGGACTTCGAAACGTTCGCGGTTGCAGCGTTGGTGAAGCCGGTCTTCAGGAATTGCAGGATGTCGTTGCCTTTGGCTTCGCGGGCAGCACGAACAGCCGCTTCCTTCAGGCCGCCACCGCCAGGGATCAGGCCCACGCCCACTTCCACCAGGCCGATGTACGATTCCAGGGCCGCTACGCGCTTGGATGCGTGCAGCATCATTTCGCAGCCGCCGCCCAGGGCGATACCGGCAACAGCCGCCACCACTGGCACGTTGGAATACTTCATCGACATGAAGGTGTCTTGCAGTTCCTTGATGATCGGGTCGACAGCTTTGGCGCCGCCGGCCATGAAGGCTGGCAGGGCTTCCTGCAGGTCGGCGCCGGCCGAGAAGGCGCCGCCTTCGGCTGCGTCGGTGTTCCAGATCACCAGGCCCTTGAAGTTCTTCTCCGCTTCGGCCAGGCCGCGCTGGATGCCGCCGATCACGCCTTTGCCGATCACGTGCATCTTGGTCTTCAGCGACAGGATCAGGACGTCGTCGCCGGTGTGCCACAGGCGCACGGATTCGTCTTCGTGCACGGTCACGCCGGCAGTCTTGGGATCTGCACCGCCGCCGCCCACTACCGGAGCGCGGAATTCCTGGCGCTTGTACACGGCCAGGTCGGAACGCGGGGTGTAGGACTTGGACGCTGGCGAGAACGAGCCTTCAGCGGTGTGCACGCCCTGCTCGCCCACTTTGCCTTCGAAGACCCAGGCTGGCAGCGGTGCATTGCACAGCGCCTTGCCGGCTTCGATGTCTTCCTTGACCCACTGTGCAACCTGGCCCCAACCGGCTGCTTGCCAGGTTTCGAACGGGCCGACGTTCCAGCCGAAGCCCCAGCGCATGGCGAAGTCGATGTCGCGCGCGTTGTCGGCGATCGATTCCAGGTGGATCGCGATGTAGTGGAAAGCGTCGCGGAAGATCGCCCACAGGAACTGGCCTTGCGGGTTGGTCGATTCGCGCAGTGCCTTCATCTTCTTGACCGGATCCTTTTCTTTCAGGATGCGGGCGATGATGTCGTCTGCCTTCTTGCCGCCGGCGACGTATTCACCGGTGGCTGCGTCCAGGCGCATGATGTCCTTGCCGACCTTCTTGTAGAAGCCGGCGCCGGACTTCTGGCCCAGGGCGCCCTTGGCGACCAGGCCGGACAGCACGGCAGGAGTCTTGTACAGCGCTGCGAACGGATCGTTCGGCAGGTTGTCTTCCATGGTCTTGATCACGTGGCCCATGGTGTCCAGGCCAACCACGTCGGCGGTACGGAAGGTACCGGACTTGGCGCGGCCCAGCTTGGCGCCGGTCAGGTCGTCGACCACGTCGACGGACAGGCCGAACTTCTCGGCTTCGTGGATGATGGCCAGGATGCCGAACACGCCAACGCGGTTAGCGATGAAGTTCGGGGTGTCCTTGGCGCGGACCACGCCCTTGCCCAGCACGGAAGTCATGAAGGTTTCCAGCTGGTCCAGGATTTCCGGCTTGGTGTCGGTGGTCGGGATCAGTTCCACCAGGTGCATGTAGCGCGGTGGGTTGAAGAAGTGCACGCCGCAGAAGCGCGCCTTCAGGTCGGCGTCGAAGCCTTCGGCCAGCTTGTTGATCGACAGGCCGGAGGTGTTCGAGGCGAAGATCGCGTTTTGCGAGATGTGCGGAGCGACCTTCTTGTACAGGTCGTGCTTCCAGTCCATGCGTTCGGCGATCGCTTCGATGATCAGGTCGCAGCCGGCCAGCAGGTCCAGGTTGTCTTCGTAGTTGGCGATCTGCACCAGTTCTGCGTCGGCCTTGTCGCCGAAAGGAGCTGGGGACAGCTTTTTCAGGCCTTCGATGGCCTTGATGCCGATACCGTTCTTGTTGCCTTCTTTGGCTGGCAGGTCAAACAGGACGACTGGTACTTTAGCGTTGACGCAGTGGGCAGCGATCTGCGCACCCATCACGCCGGCGCCCAGCACCGCTACTTTTTTCACGTTGAAGTTGCTCATATTTATCCTTTAGTAGGTATATCTGTTACTTTGCTCGGGTGCTGGCTTTCTTCGCTAAAACCGGCAAACCAGTGTCAGACCCAATGGGTCTGACACTGCCCTACCGGTTTGACGCGCGAATGGCCAGCGCCATCAACTTCAGAACAGGTCAGCGTCCAGGGCCATCAGGTTGGCGGCGCCGGAACGAGCCTGGCGGATCAGGGTTGCGGTTTCTGGGTACAGGCGGCCGAAGTAGAAGCGGATGGTTGCCAGCTTCGAGGTGTAGAACTTGTCGCCCGACGCTTCTTTTTCCAGGGCGATCTTCGCCATCTGTGCGAAGAAGTACGAGTACACCAGGTGGCCGGCCACGCGCAGGTAAGGCACGGCAGCGGCGCCCACTTCGTCCTGGTTCTGGAAGGCCTTCATGCCGATTTCCATGGTCAGCTTGGTCAGCTTCTCGCCCAGGTCGCCCAGCGGGGTGATGAACTCGGACATCGCTTCGTCGGTGCCGTTTTCTTCCACGAAGGCGCGCACTTTCTCGCCGAATTTGCGCAGCTTGGCGCCGTTGTCCATCAGGATCTTACGACCCAGCAGGTCCAGCGACTGCACGGTGTTGGTGCCTTCGTAAATCAGGTTGATACGCGCGTCGCGCACGTACTGCTCCATGCCCCACTCGGAGATGTAGCCGTGGCCGCCGTACACCTGCATTGCGTCGGAGGTGGCGATCCATGCGTTGTCGGTGATGAAGGCCTTGATGATCGGGGTCAGCAGGGCAACTTCGTCGCCGGCTTCCTTGCGCACCTCTTCGTCAGGGTGGTGCAGTTCACGGTCGATCTGCAGCGCCACGTAGGAAGCGAAAGCGCGCGCGCCTTCAGCGTAGGCTTTGCCGGTCAGCAGCATGCGGCGCACGTCAGGGTGCACGATAATCGGGTCGGCAGGACCTTCAGGATTCTTCACGCCGGACAGCGAGCGCATTTGCAGGCGGTCTTTTGCGTACACCAGCGCGTTCTGGTAAGCCACTTCGGTCAGGCCCAGGGATTGCACGCCAACGCCCAGGCGGGCAGCGTTCATGAACACGAACATCGCGTTCAGGCCCTTGTTCGGCTGGCCGATGATCCAGCCCTTGGCGCCGTCCAGGTTCATCTGGCAGGTCGAGTTGCCGTGGATGCCCATCTTCTCTTCGATCGCGCCGCAGAAGATCGGGTTGCGCTCGCCGATCGAACCGTCGGCGTTAGGGATGAACTTAGGCACCAGGAACAGGGAGATGCCTTTCGAACCTTCAGGAGCGTCCGGAACGCGCGCCAGCACCAGGTGCAGGATATTTTCGGACATATCGTGTTCGCCGGCCGAGATGAAGATCTTGGCGCCGGTGATGTTCCAGGAACCGTCGGCGTTAGGGATGGCTTTCGAGCGCAGCATGCCCAGGTCGGTGCCGCAATGTGGTTCGGTCAGGCACATGGTGCCGGTCCACTCGCCGGAAACCAGTTTAGGCAGGTAGGTCGACTTCTGCTCCGGGGTGCCGTGCGCCAGCAGGCACTCGTAGGCGCCGTGCGACAGGCCCGGGTACATGGTCCATGCCTGGTTGGCGGAGTTCAGCATCTCGTAGAACGAGTTGTTCAGAACGATAGGCAGGCCCTGGCCGCCGTACTCTGGATCGCAAGCCAGCGCAGCCCAGCCGCCTTCAACGTACTGTGCGTAGGCTTCCTTGAAGCCTTTTGGAGTGGTCACGGTCTTGGCGGCCGCGTCGTGGTGGCAGCCTTCGCGATCGCCCGAGTGGTTCAGCGGGAACAGCACTTCGGAGGTGAACTTGGCGCCCTCTTCCAGCACCTGGTTGATGATGTCCGCGTCGGTTTCGGCGTGAGGAGGCAGCTCTTTCAGCTTCTCTTCCACCTTCAGCAGCTCGTGCAGGACGAACTGCATATCACGGATTGGCGCGACGTATTGACCCATTTTTTTCTCCAGATAGCTAAAAGTTTATGTTTGCTCGGCTGCGGCGTGCAGCCTTAGGATGGTTGATAGTTTTCGATCAGTCGGTTGAAGCCCGTGCCTGCCCGGTCCACGCTGCCAGGAGTGCGCATGAAACGCGCCTCGTGGTGCAGGGCCAATATCAGGCCGTACATCTCGTACACAAGCTGGGAAGCATCGGTATCGGCCCGCAGGTCGCCGTTGTCGATGGCCTGGCGCACGCAACGCAGCAAGGCTGCCTGCCACGCGCCGACCATGGCCAGCAGCTCTTCGCGGATCGGGCCAGGGCGGTCGTCATACTCGACGGCGCCGCTGATATAGATGCAGCCCGAGGCGATTTCCACGCTCACACGTTTGATCCAGTTGGCAAACATGGCGCGCAGGCGAGGCAGGCCGCGGGCCTCCTTCATCGCCGGGTAAAACACTTCCTGCTCGAAGCGATGGTGATACAGCTTCAGGACTTCAATCTGCAAATCTTCTCGCGAACCAAAGTGCGCGAACACACCGGACTTGCTCATGTTCATCTTGTCGGCGAGCAAACCAATCGTGAGGCCTTCGAGGCCGTCACGGCTTGCCAGGTCGAGGGCCACATCCAGGATGGCCGCACGGGTCATTTCGCCTTTGCGCATGAATTTCGTTGGTGTATTTACAAGAATGCCACTCACTTTTGGACCCATCCAGATAGAAGGAAAAACCTTATTCTCGCTCTAACAGATCGGCCACTGGTGAAAAGTTTTGCGAACGTTCGTACTATTATCCACCATGTGGCGAAAGTCAAACGACACGACTAGAAGCGCACCTCTATTGTTGCGTTGCAACAAAATTAAAAAGGGGACGTACCCCTTTTTAATTCGCCGGAGACGAAAAAAGCCGTGGAAAAAAGGGTTACGTCCCCTTTTTCAGCTTTCCGTGGCTTTTTCCCAGGTGCGGCGGTCGCGCTTGGTTGGGCGGCCTTTGCTGTCGGCGAAGGGCTCGGGGAACAGTTTCTTGCGCTCGATCAGGGCGGCGCGGCGGGCCAGCGATTCTTCGCTCTCTTCATATAGGAGACGGGCGATTGGCGCGCCTTCGCGCTTGCCGGAGATCCCGACCACCAGGACGTCCCATTCGTCCGCGCCGTTGTCGATGTGCAGGCGTTCTCCCAGCTTTGCGTTGCGCGAAGGCTTGATGCGCTCGCCGCTCGACAGCTTCACCTTGCCCTTGTCGATGGCGTCGATGGCCAGCTGGCGCGTCTTGAAAAAGCGTGCCGCCCATAGCCATTTGTCTATCCTTACGTCACTCATGTGTACTTTCCCACTGCAAAAATGCGCATCAGCGTGCGGTAGAAGAAGTACGCCACCTCATATCCCACCCGCCGGAAGCGCCCGACATGTTCGAAATCCTGCGGGTGGATCACCACGCCATCGGCGATGGCGTCCTCGATTTTTCCGCGCAGGGAACGCGTGAATTCCGCGTCCTTGATCACCACATTGGCTTCCTGGTTGAGGAACAGGCTCAGCCCGTCCACATTGGAGGAGCCAACAGTCGCCCAGTCATCGTCGATGACCGCCACCTTGGCATGCAGCTGCGTCTTGCGGTATTCCACCACCTTGACGCCCGCTTCCAGCAGCTTGGGGTAGAAGGAATGCGCTACCGCATCCTGCAGCCAGAATTCGCCGACGCCGATCAGCAGCACCACGTCCACCCCGCGCTGTGCGGTTGCCGCCAGGGCGCGGCGGAACTTGCGGCCCGGCGCGAAGTAGGGATTGGCCAGCAGCACGCTTTTCTTCGCCCGTCCCAGCGCCTGCAAGTACGCGCGCTGAATGGTGCGGCGGTTGCGCAGGTTGTCGCGCACCACGAAGCCGGCCTGCATGGTGCTCTGGCGCGCGATCTTGTTCAGCTTGCGCACTTCATTGAACAGGGTCAGGCGCTTGACGATGTTCATATGCCCCAGGCGCGTCCATTGCGTTTCCGCCTCGCTATGGATGGACTCGACCAGCGGCCCGCGCACCGCCACCGCAAAATCCCAGCGCGGCGCCGCCAGCGCTTTGTTGTGGTCGTAGTCGGTGAACATATCGTCGTTGATATTGATGCCGCCGACAAAAGCCACTTGCGCGTCCACTACGCAGATCTTGCGGTGGGTGCGCGTGACGCCGCGCCGGAACCAGGGATTGAAGATACGGTGCTCGACGCCGGCTGCCGTCACTTCGGCATGCAGCCGATACGCCGGTTTGTGGCCAGTGCCGAACCAGTCGGTAATCATGCGCACCGTTACCCCACGCTGGGCGGCGGCTTTCAGCGCGGCCATCACGCGCTTGCCGGTTTCGTCCTCGGCAAAGATATAAGTCTCGAAATAGATTTCAAACTGCGCGGCCTCGATCGCCTCGACCAGTGCCGGAAAATAATCGGTGCCGCAGTGCAGGAGTTTGACTTCGTTATCGGCTAGAAAATCTACGTGACGCATGTGTCAGGAAACCAGTTTCAGGTTCGCCACAATGGGCGCGTGATCCGACAGCTTGGCCCACAGCGGGCCATGCAGGACTTCCGCGGATTCTACCTTGAAGCCCCGCACATAGATGCGGTCCAACCTGAAAAATGGCAAGGCTGCCGGGAAGGTACGCGCCGGCCTTTGCGCGGCCTTGCGCCGCGCCAGGGTGCGCACCAGGTCGGCGACCGGATGGCCATGCTTGATCTCGTCAAATACTTCGCGCACGCCGAGCGCAGCTTGCAGCTTATCGGTCAGCGTGTTGCGCCAGTCGTTGAAATCGCCGGCAATAATGACCGGCTCGCCGTCCGGCGCCGAACTGCGTACCGCTTCGATCAGCATTTCGGCCTGGCGCACCCGGCTACGCTCGAACAGGCCGAGGTGGATGACGTAGCAATGCACCAGCTTGCCCTCGGTTTCCACCACCGAATGCAGGATGCCGCGCGATTCGTAGGCGTGGTCGGAAATGTCGGTATTGGTCCAGCGCGCGATCGGGTATTTGCTGAGCAGGGCGTTGCCGTGGTGGCCGTGGTCGTATTGCGCATTCAGGCCGTACACGGACTGGTGCGATTCCCCGGCAAAAAATTCATGCTGGGCTTTTTTCGGCCAGTGCCGGTGGCCCGCACTTTCCTCGCCATAACGAGCCTCTATCCGGTCATGCTGGCCCTGCACTTCCTGCAGGAATACCAGGTCGGCATGGAAAGCCTCAATCGCATGGCGCAAGGCATGCACCCGTGGATGGCTACGGTACGACACGCCTTTATGGATGTTGTATGTGGCAACGCGGATCTTCATGCAAGCATTCTAACTCCAACTGCCCGGCTTGCTCCCTGTCAAAAGTGCTGAGAATTGCCTTATAGTTACTTCCATGACCCAGATTCATTATGGCCTTGCTACCCTGCTTGTTTTCTTCGCCGCGTCGGCCGACGCTGCCTCCAGCCGTTGCCACGGCACCGTCAACCGCGGCAGCATCGAGGGCAGCGTCCAGCTTCCGGCCGAAGGAGCCAATTTCACCGCCTACAGCACGCTGGCGGTGGCGATGGGGCGCAACCATGTACACAGTGAAGTATCGGCCATCATGCTCGACGCCTACGCGAGGCTGGAAAGCACGGCGCCGGGGTCGCAATACGTGTACGGGGAATCGGGCAACGAATATGGCGGGCCCTTTCGCCCCCACCGCACGCACCAGAACGGCCTCTCGGTCGACTTCTTCGTACCGGTGCACGGCAAGGATGGCAAGCCGGCGCGCCTGCCGACGCCAGCTACGCAGCGCTTTGGCTATGACATCGAATTCGACCGCAATGCGCGCTATGGCGAATTCGGCATCGACTTTGCTGCGATGGCTGAACACTTGTACCAGTTGGACCAGGCAGCCCGTGCCCGCGGACATGGCATCGCGCTGGTGATTTTTGATACCGCCTACCTGCCTCGCCTGTTCGCTACACCGCGTGGCGCAGAGCTAAAGCGACTCAATTTCATGAAGGGCAAGCCCTGGGTGCGCCATGACGAACACTATCACGTCGACTTTGCAGTCCCCTGCGGCAGTTAAGTCATAACACCGTTTTCTTCCGTGCTCGGCGCCATCTGTCGCGGCAGGATCACACGGAAGGTAGTACCTTTGCCGATTTCGCTGTCGACTTCGATACGCCCGCCGTGCTTTTGCACGATGCTGTAGGACAGCGACAGCCCCAGCCCCGTGCCCTTCCCGACCGGCTTTGTTGTGAAGAAGGGCTCGAAGATGCGGCCCAGGTTTTCCGCCGCGATGCCGCTGCCGGTATCGCTCACCGACACCGTCACCATCTCGTTTTCGTAACTGGTGCGCACCGTAATGCGGCCGCGGTTCTCGATGGCGTGGGCGGCGTTGACCAGCAGGTTCATGAAAACCTGGTTCAGCTGCGACGGGATGCACTCGATTTCCGGCACGCCGCCATATTCCTTCACCACCTCGGCTTTGTATTTGAGCTCGTTCCAGACCACGTTCAAGGTACTGTCCAGGCCAGTCTCGATGTTTGCCACCAGCACGTCGCCGCCGCCCACATGCGAGAAATCCTTCATGTCCTGCACGATGCGCTTGATGCGGTCCAGGCCATCCATCGACTCGGATAGCAGGCTGCCCAAATCCTCGCGCAGGTAGTCGGCATCGATCTCCTTGCGCAGCGCATTCAACTCGCCGCGGTCGGTCTCGGGCAGGTGCAACTCGCGCGCTTCATACGCATCGAGCAGCCGCATCAGCGATTGCATGTAGCGCTGCAGGCTGCTCAGGTTGGAATTGACGAAGCCGACCGGGTTGTTGATCTCGTGCGCCACGCCGGCTGCCAGCACGCCGATCGAAGCCATCTTCTCCGATTGCAGCAGCTGGTTCTGCGCTTCGCCCAGCTTGCGGATCAGGTCGGCCTGGCGCGTCTTTTCGCTTTCCAGCGTGATGTTCGCCATTTGCAGGGCCAGCGTGCGTTCGTGCACACGGCTTTCCATCTGGTCGCGCGATTCGCGCAGCGCCTGCTCGGCGTGCACGCGCTCGGTGGTGTCGAGGAAGCCGAACACGCGGCCGATGATGCGCTCGCCGAGGAACTGCGGGCGCGAACGGCATTCAAACACGCGGCCGTCGTGCAGGTGCAGCTGGTCCAGCGCCTCGTGCGGATCGCTCACTTGCTGCAGCCGTTCGCGGCATAAGTCCTGCTCAAGCACGTTCGCCGTCAGGAATTCAAGGATGGCGACGTCGTTGCCGTTCTTGAGGAAGGCGTCCGGTATATGCCACATCTCGCTGAACTGGCGGTTCATGCTGGCGATCTTGTTGTGCCAGTCGATCACGAGGATGCCGTTGCCGGTTGCCTCCAGCGTGGTGCGCAGCTGCGACAAGGTCTGCTCGAGTACGTCCTCCACCTTGCGCTCCTGGCGCGCATCGCGGGCCAGGATCAGGATCATCCAGCGGTCTTCATGGCGCAACACGCGCAGCGATTTCATCACCATGATTTGCGTACCGTCTGCGCGCTGGTATTCGCCCTCCTGCGCGTCGATGTCCTGGAAATGACCGCCGCGCACGTCCTCCCAGTAGAAGACGTCCTGCAGCGAGCTTTCGATATCGGTGATCTGCATCTCCATCAGTTGCGCCGCCGTATAGCCCAGCACGTGCTCTGCCACTTGATTGGCGACGATGATGCGCAAATCGCTGGGATCGACCAGCAGCATCATGTGCGGGCTGTGGTCGAGCATAAGCTGGCGCAGTTCGGAGATCACCCGATCGCTCCCTGGCCCGGCTTGGTGGCATCGAAGTAATAGCTGACTCGCTTGCGCGGGCTGAGATAGGCGTAGATTTCTTTCGGCACCTGCGAGGGCTTGATGGCGCGCACGATGTTCAGGTCGCTCTCGCGGTCCATGTCGACCATGATGGCATCTTCACGCGCCACGCCCGGCTCATACACGACCAGTTCGGGCTTGTTCGGTTTCTCGGTATTGATGGTGGCGACCATGCCGGTGGCGCCGTTCGATAGCTGCACGATGGTGCCCGGCGGGTACACGCCGAGGCAGCGGATGAATACCTGCAGCAGCTTGGGATCGAACTTGCCGCGGTTCTTGGCGAACATCAGCGACAACGCTTCGTGCGGTGTCAGTCCGGGCGTACCGTTGATTGGATTGCACAGGCGATCGTAGTAATTGGCGATCGCCACGATGCGCGCCAGGACGCCAATCTCCTCGCCTTTCAAATGGCGCGGGTAGCCGCTGCCGTCGTACATTTCATGGTGGTCGCGCACAATCGCCACGGCGGCCGCCGGAAACTTGAGCTGCTGCCCCATCTCCGTTCCGACCGCGCAGTGGGTTTCGTACAGGTTCTGCTCGGAGTGGCTCCAGGGCTCGGTCTTGGTCAGCACCTTGTCGGGGATATTGCGCACGCCAAGGTCGTGGAACATGGCGCCCACGCCCATCGCACCGGCCACTTCGCGCGGCAGCTTGATGTCGCGCGCAATCATCATGGACAGCATGGTGACGTTGAGCGAATGCAGGTAGATTTCCTCGCCCCCGGTGCGGTCGCCCATGACGTGAATGGCGAGCTCCGGCGCGCTCAGGATGGAGTCGGCAATCTTGCCGATCATCTCGCTGGCCTTTTGCAGATTCTCGGCCGGGCGGGCGAAGATGTTTTTCTCCATGTCCTTCATGGCGCGCGCCGTGTCGACGAAAGCATGTTCGATGCGCGCGGCATTTTCACGCTGCTGGCGCATGCGTTCCATCATGGCGCGCTTGGCGGCCAGTTCGGGGGAGTCGGGCGCAGGGGCGTGCGGCTTGCCGGCAGGTTCGGCGGAAACGGTCGCTGGCGCATCGACCGGCAACGCAACAGGCTGGACATCGCTCAGGGCCGGATCGATGCGGATCTTTCGCAGGCCGAGGCTGCGCAACTGGTGGATCTGTTCCTGCGACTTGATCTTGAAATGGCTGAAAGCAAAAGGATGCTCGAACCACTTCAGGTCGAGGTGGACGTACAGGCCAACCTGCAACTGCTCCAGAAGAATATCCTGAGTCTCCGGCATGGCGTGTGCCCCCAGCGTGACAGTCGATGATCGATTATAGCCACAACCCGCGGGCTGCAATTAGCAATCAATATGCTAGTTACAGGTGCTGCGGCAGTTGCAGGACTGCTTCGGCATTGGAGGGGGAAAAGCAGCGGTCGGCAGCCTCCAGGTAAGGCAGCCAGACGTGCGCAGTATGTTCGCGCGGGCTCAGCATGATAGGCACGTTGCGCGGAACCTGCACGCTGAAGATATGTTCGAGGTTGTGCGTGACGCCGGGTTCATAGCGGTGGCGCCAGACCGGGTAGATTTCGTAGATGTTCTGCAGGCCCCAGTCGCGCAGCACGATGTTCTTGCCGTCGGCAACGATGCCGGTTTCTTCGAACAGTTCGCGGGTGGCGGTGGTGAGCAGGGGTTCGTCGACGGCGTCTTTCGAGCCGGTGACGGATTGCCAGTAGCCGGGATTGCCGGCGCGCTCGATCAGGAGCACTTCCAGGTCGGCGGTGTGGATCACCACCAGGACGGATTCGGGGATTTTGTAGGGCTTCATAAACCGGTACCCCAGTGTCTGACCCGCAGGGTCAGACACTGATCTGCTGCGGCCGCGTATTGGTGTCTGACCCTGCGGGTCAGACACCGGTTTGCCGGTTTTAGCCGGCCACTTTCGGCTCTGCCGAACGCAGGCGGATATGCAGCTCGCGCAGCTGCTTCTCGTCCACCGGCGAAGGAGCGTGCGTCAGCAGGCACTGCGCGCGCTGGGTTTTCGGGAAGGCGATCACGTCGCGGATCGAATCGGACTTGGTCATCAGGGTCACGATACGATCCAGGCCGAAGGCCAGGCCGCCGTGCGGAGGCGCGCCGTACTGCAGCGCGTCCAGCAGGAAGCCGAACTTCTCGCGTGCTTCTTCAGCACCGATCTTCAGCGCGCGGAACACCTTCGACTGTACTTCTTCGCGGTGGATACGGATCGAGCCGCCGCCCAGTTCCCAGCCGTTCAGCACCATGTCGTAGGCCTTGGCGATACATGCGCCTGGATTGGTTTCCAGCATGTCTTCGTGGCCGTCTTTTGGCGAAGTGAACGGGTGGTGGGTTGCGGTCCAGCGGTCTTCTTCTTCGTCGTATTCGAACATCGGGAAGTCGATCACCCACAGCGGCGCCCACACGTCGTTGAACAGGCCGTTGGCCTTGCCGAACTCGGAGTGGCCGATCTTCACGCGCAGTGCGCCGATCGCGTCGTTCACTACCTTGGCTTTGTCGGCGCCGAAGAAGATCAGGTCGCCGTCTTGTGCGCCGGTGCGCTCGAGAATCACGTTCAGCACGTCGTCGCTGATGTTCTTCACGATCGGCGACTGCAGGCCATCACGGCCTTTCGACTTGTCGTTGACCTTGATGTAAGCCAGGCCCTTGGCGCCGTAGATGGCGACGAACTGGGTGTACGCGTCGATTTCCGAACGCGGCATGTCGGCGCCCTTAGGCACGCGCATACCGACCACGCGGCCATTGCTCATGTTGGCGGCGCCGGAGAACACCTTGAACTCGACGTTCTTCATCACGTCGGTCAGTTCGGTGAATTCCAGCTTGACGCGCATATCCGGCTTGTCCGAACCGTACTTGCCCATGGCTTCGGCGAAGTCCATCACCGGGAATGGGTTTGGCAGGTCCACGTCCATGGTGTTCTTGAACACGTTGCGGATCATGGTTTCGAACAGGTCGCGGATCTCTTGTTCGGTCAGGAACGAGGTTTCGCAGTCGATCTGGGTGAATTCAGGCTGGCGGTCGGCGCGCAGGTCTTCGTCGCGGAAGCACTTGGTGATCTGGTAGTAGCGGTCGAAGTTCGCAACCATCAGCAGTTGCTTGAACAGCTGTGGCGATTGCGGCAGCGCGAAGAATTCGTGCGCGTTCACGCGCGATGGCACCAGGTAGTCGCGCGCGCCTTCCGGGGTCGACTTGGTCAGCACCGGGGTTTCGATATCGATGAAGCCCAGCGAGTCCAGGTATTTGCGCACTTCCATCGAGACCTTGTAGCGCAGGCGCAGGTTGTTCTGCATCTGCGGACGGCGCAGGTCCAGCACGCGGTGGGTCAGGCGGGTGGTTTCGGACAGGTTGTCGTCGTCCAGCTGGAACGGCACCGGCACGGAGGCGTTCAACACTTCCACCTTGGTGGCGATCACTTCGATCTTGCCGGATTTCAGCTTGGCGTTCACGGTTTCCGGCGTGCGCGGCTTGACCGTGCCGGTGATGTGAAGGCAGTACTCGTTACGCACGGATTCCGCTACTTTGAACATCTCGGCAAAATCCGGATCGCAGACCACCTGCACCAGGCCTTCGCGGTCGCGCAGGTCGATGAAGATCAGGCTGCCGTGGTCGCGGCGACGGTGCACCCAGCCGCACAGGCTGACGGTTTGGCCTACGAGGGCTTCGGTTACGAGGCCGCAGTATTCAGTACGCATGGACATATTGATTCTCAGTTTCAGGTTAAGTTTTATTCAGGGACGACAACGCCCATCGAAACGATGTACTTCAGTGCGGCATCGACGCTCATATCGAGCTCGATTACATCTTTTTTCGGGAACATCAGGAAGAAGCCGGAAGTCGGATTCGGCGTGGTTGGCACGTAGACGCTGATGTACTCTTCGTCCAGGTGCTTCTGCACTTCGGTAGCCGGGGCGCCGGTCAGGAAACCGATAGTGCGCGAGCCAGCGTGCGGGTAAGGCACCAGCACGGCCTTGCGGAAGGCATTGCCGGATTCGGAAAACAGCGTATCCGAAACCTGCTTCACGCTGCCGTACAGCGAGCTAACCACAGGAATGCGATGCAGCAGCTTTTCCCATTGGCGAACCAGGAAGTTGCCGACCAGGTTATTGGTCAGCAGGCCGGTCAGGAACACGATCAGCACGGTCAGGATGGTGCCCAGGCCCGAAATCCGACGGTCCTCCGGCAGCCATTTCTCCGGGATCAGCAGCAGGGACTGGTCCATGGTGGAGATCACCAGGTTCAGCACCCATGCCGTGATCGCCAGCGGTACCAGGACCAGCAAGCCGGTTATGAAATATTTGCGCATCGCGTTCCTTGTGCGGGGGTAATCAAGCCTCGCTGGTGGACTTCGCCGGCGCAGGCGCCGGGGCGGCTGCTGCCGGGGCTTCGGTCTTGGCCGTGCTGGCAACGCCGGTCGCCGGGGCGGTGCCGCCACGGAAATCGGTTACGTACCAGCCGGTGCCTTTCAGTTGGAAGCCGGCTGCGGTCAATTGCTTCTTAAAGGTGGACTTGCCGCAGGAAGGGCAATCCGTGAGCTGCGGATCGGAGATCTTTTGCAGCACATCCTTGGCAAAGCCACATTCCTCGCAGCGGTAAGCGTAGATAGGCATCTCTTACTCCGCAAAAAACATCAAAACCCTGAATTATAAAGCTTTTTTCCGGCGCCAGGCCATCCAGCGCTCCTTGCCCTGGAATACCGGGATGGAGTCCTCGACCGGATCGTCCTGCTCGAGATCGAAGTGAGCGCTCATTAACTGCGCCAGCTGCTCCCTGTCAGCACCAAAGGGCGGCCCTTTGGGATTATTGTCGAAGAAGAAGTAGCCGAGCAGGAGGGCTCCTGCCGGCAGCAGCTGCGCCCAGCGCTGCACCACGCGCGGCCACATGTCGCGGGGCATGGCGCACAGGAAGGCGCGCTCGTAGACCAGGTCCAGCGGCTGCGGCGGTTGGCATGCAAAGAAATCGGCCTCGACGACGTGCTCGCGCCAGGGGCCGACGACTTGTTGCGCCGCAACAACGGCGGACGGGGAGAAGTCGATGGCGGTAGCGTTCCAGCCGGCTTCGCAGAAGGCTTGCAGTTCGTAGCCGCTGCCGCAGCCGGGGATCAGCACCGAAAACCGGCCACCCGATGTCTGACCCGCAGGATCAGACACCTGTCCAGCGGCTGCCACGCACCAGGGGGTCTGACCCTGCGGGTCCGACCCCGGCTTACCGGTTTTAAGCCAGCGCGCCAGCTGCACCGGCACCCCACCCCGATCCCAGGGAGTGAATTCAGCCTCAAAGCGCTGGTCCCAGAACTCCGCAGTCCGCGGATCGCGGTTAGTAAAGTCGGGCATAAGCCACGTACGCCACGGCGCCCAGCACGAACGATCCGACAAAGAACGCAAAGAACGACAGCAGGCGATTGGTATGTCGCTGCTCTTCCACCAGGTGGGCCAGCAACTGCCTGGTTTCCACATCGCGCTCCGCAGCCACGGTCAGCGCCTGGTGCGCCAGGCGTGGCAGTTGGGGGAAGATATGCGAATAGCGCGGGGCCTCGGCCTTCAGGCGCTCGACCAGCCCGCGCCAGCCCACCTGCTCCGCCATCCAGCGCTCCAGGTAAGGCTTGGCCGTCTTCCACAGGTCCAGGTCAGGGTCCAGCTGGCGGCCCAGGCCTTCAATATTCAGCAGCGTCTTTTGCAGCAGGACCAGTTGCGGCTGCACTTCCACATTGAAGCGGCGCGAAGTCTGGAACAGGCGCAGCAGCACCTGGCCGAACGAGATGTCCTTCAGCGGACGATCGAAGATAGGCTCGCAGCAAGCCCGCACCGCAGCTTCCAGTTCATCGACGCGGGTTTCCTTCGGCGCCCAGCCCGATTCGATATGCGCCTCCGCCACGCGCTTGTAATCGCGGCGGAAGAAAGCCAGGAAATTCTGCGACAGGTAATCCTTGTCGTAATCGTTCAGCGTGCCGACGATGCCGAAGTCCAGCGCGATATAGCGCCCGAACGACTCCGGCTCGATCGATACCAGGATATTCCCCGGGTGCATATCGGCGTGGAAGAAACCATCGCGGAACACCTGCGTGAAGAAGATTTCGACGCCATCGGACGACAGCTTTTTCAAGTCCACGCCGGCTTCGATCAGGCGGTCGATCTGCGACACCGGAATGCCATGCATGCGCTCCATCACGATCACGTTGCTGGAGCAGTAGTCCCAGAACATCTCCGGCACCAGCAGCAGCTTCGACTCGGCAAAATTACGGCGCAACTGGCTGGCGTTGGCTGCCTCGCGCATCAGGTCCAACTCATCGTGCAGGTATTTATCGAACTCCTGCACCACTTCCTGGATCTTCAGACGCTTGGAATCGGCCCAGACGCGGTTGATGAAGTTGGCCGCGATGTGCATCAGCGCCACGTCTTCATCGATCAGTTTCTTCATGCCCGGGCGCAGCACCTTGACCGCCACCTGGGTGCCATCCTTCAGCGCGGCGAAGTGCACCTGCGCAATGGAGGCCGACGCCACCGGCACGCGCTCAAAGCGCGCGAACAACTCATCTGGGTGGGCGCCCAGCGACTCCTCGATCATCCTGATCGCGAGGTCGGAATCGAACGGCGGCACGCGGTCCTGCAGCTTGGACAGCTCGGCCACGATATCGAGCGGGAACAAGTCGCTGCGGGTAGACAGCACCTGGCCGAACTTCACGAAGATCGGGCCCAATTCCTCCAAGGCACGGCGCAGGCGCACCGCGCGCGGCGTCGACAGGTCGCGCCAGAAAAAGACAGTGTCGAGGAATTTGCTGATGCGCGGCTTATCAAAGCCGGAAATGGCGATTTCATCCAGTCCGTACCGGACGGAGACGCGGACAATCTTGAACAGCCTGAGGAATTTGCGAATCATTTAGCCAGTTTTTGTTCGAGTTTTTCCAGCCGCTTGCTGGCGCGTTCCACGTCGTCGCGGAAGCGGGTTACGTCGGCCGCAAAGCTCTCCGCCACAACCGGGCGGATCAACAGTGGGTTCTCGTCGAGGAAGTACTCCGCGACATTCTCGGCCACTTTGCGCTGGCCGTTGCGCGCGCCCTGCACTGCCGCTTTCGCACCCTGCACCAGGCGCACGGCAGCAATCGGGCCCACCAGTTTTTCCAGGTCGTACTCGGCCTCCCAGCGCAGCGACTGCGACAGGCGTGAAATGGCGTTGGCGAATTCAGCGTCGCCTTCGATCTGCACGTAGGAGAAAGCGCGCTCGCGGTTCTGCGCGATCAGGGGCAGGTCGCCCAGCTTCAGGCGGATCGTCACCGCTGCGGCTGCGTCGCTGCCTGCCGCTTCCACCATGCCGTCCGGCGCCACGCGCAGGCGCAGCACCGCAGGGCTGGCGTCGATCACGGCGATCTTGCCAGCGTGCAGCTTGAGCTCAGTGCGCGCCCAGGACTCCTGCGCCAGCAGGTGGTTGACGGTGGCGGCTGCCGGCATGCTCAGGCCGGGAAGCTTTGGCGGGAATGGGAACATATTCAAGTCGGTCCAAATAAAACAAAACCGCCCCGGAAAACCAGGGCGGTCTCGATCTTACCAGTTACTGCGCCTGGTCACGCAAGCTGCTGGATACCTGCCAGCATCCAGCCGGTTTTGCCGTTATGCGGTTTGCTCAGGTTCCAGACTTCCTGGAATGGTTCAGGCAGCGCATCGGCGGCGGGTTTCATCTTGCCCCAGAACTTCACGCTGGCCAGCGAATCGTTGCCGTCGTTTTCGATACCCAGCAGTTCGGCTTCGATGGCCACCACATCGGTGTACTCGGCTTGCGCGCCGCGTTCCTGGATCTGCATGCGCAGCTCGGCAAACACTTCAGGCGTGGTGAAGGTACGGATGTCTTCCACGTCTGCCTTGTCCCAAGCCGCTTGCAGGCGGATGTAGTTGGACTTGGCCGCACGCAGGAAGCCGGCGGTGTCGAAGTCGGCAGGCACGCCCCAAGGGGTATGCGCCACGGTTTCCGCAACCGCAGGCGCCGCAGCGGCGGCGCCGGCAGCAGGCATCACCGGCTCGAAAGCCGCTGGCTGCATCTGGTGCACGTTGCCGCCGTTATAGCCGCCGCTGAATGCCGGCTGGGCCGCTGGCTGCGACTTACGGCGCAGCATGCGGACGATGAAGAAGATCACGCCGCCGATCAGGGCGATCATCAGGATCGAGCTGATGGCCGACGCCATCGCGCCGCCCAGGCCGAAGTGCGACAGCAATGCGCCCAGGCCAAGGCCCAGCAGTGCACCGCCGAGGATGCCCTTCCACATGCTAGGTTTCGGCGCCGGCGCCGGAGCGGCAGGCGCAGGTGCGGCAGCCGGACGGGTAGCAGTCGGTGCTGCAGTCGGAGCGGCAGGCGCCGGCGCAGTGGTGGTCTGCTTCGGCATGCTGCTCACGCTCGACGACTGGCGGCCAAACGACTTGCTGCCGCCCATCGGGCGTGCGGACAATTCGCTCATCATGCTCACAGCGGACAGCGCAATCATTGCGCCGGCCAGGAATTTCTTCATTTTCATCGTTGGATGTCTCACATTTTGATGCCAGTGTGTAAAGCGGCCACACCCGCCGTCAGGTTGTAGTACTGCACGCGCTCGAGACCCGCAGCCTGCATCATGGTCTTCAGCGTTTCCTGGTCCGGATGCATGCGGATGGATTCGGCCAGGTAGCGATAGCTCTCCGAATCGTTGGCCACTTTCTGGCCCATCCACGGCAACACCGTGAAGGAATAAAAGTCATATGGTTTTTGCAAGAGCGGATCCACTTTCGAGAATTCCAGCACCAGCAATTTGCCGCCCGGCTTCAGCACGCGACGCATTTCAGAAAGAGCAACATCCTTGTGCGTCATATTGCGCAGGCCGAACGCCACGCTGACACGGTCGAAGTAGTTATCCGGGAACGGCAGCTTCTCCGCATCGCAAATCAAGGTGGGGGTAACCAGGCCCTTATTCAAGAGACGATCACGGCCAACACGCAGCATCGACTCGTTGATGTCGGTCAGCCAGACCTCGCCGGTCGAACCGGCCGCCTTGGCAAACGCCTTGGCCAGGTCGCCGGTGCCGCCCGCGATGTCGAGCACCTTCATGCCCGGGCGCACGGCCGCGTTAGCAATAGTGAAAGCCTTCCAGATGCGGTGCAGGCCGCCGGACAGAAGGTCATTCATGATGTCGTACTTGGCTGCGACGGAGTGGAAGACCTTGGCGACTTCTTTGACTTTGTCGTCTTCGTTGACGGTTTTATAACCGAAATGGGTGGTGTTGGTCATTTTGAGGGTGCCTTGTAATTGCCGCATTATACATTTGTGGGGTGACGCACAGATTTTGATGAAGCTTGTCAACCAGAATGCTCAACGAGTCGTTTTATGGCTCAGACGATTTGTCTTACTAGGAGATTTTCAGATGGAGCTTCAGCAAAAATTGCCCGCGGACATTTTTTTCCCGGATATCGACGAAGCCACCAAGCAGTTCATCGATGCCACCCGCGCCCAGTCGCGCGCCCTGGCGTCCGCTGAGCCGCATCCAATGACCTTCAACGTCGAGGCAATTCGCCGCCTGACTCCAGAAGCCCGCGCCGCATTCCGCTACATCTGGGAACGCGAGCAGCAGCGCTACGAAGAGTTCCAGCGCCGCAAAATGATGGTCAACTAAGCATTCTTTCAATGGCGGCAACATGCCGCCATTCCTTGATGTATCCGAAAGCAGGCATTCGGGCCAAGCGTAAGCTGGCCCAATGCCCAGCAAGATCTACCTCGACACTTCCATCCTCTGCGCCCTGGCCGACCCGCCAGCCCGCAGCGCCTACGCGCGCACCTGCCAATCGCTGACCCGGCGCTGGTTCCGCGCCCTGCCGCACACCCGCAACCTGTGCACATCCGAAATCGCCCTCCAGGCAATCATTGCTGGCCCCTCAGAATTAGCTTCTCAGCGCCTGCGAAAAGCCGAATCCCTGCTCGTCCTGCCCGACAACAAAATTTTTCTGGAAAAAGCGGAACTTTTCCTTGCTGGCGGCGGCCTAATGTCCCAGGCCATGAAGCTCGGCGCTGAAATCGCCTGCGCCTCGCATTTCGACAACCATTTGTTTGTGACCTGGAACTGGCAGCACCTTGCGGCTCAGCGGCTAGCTCATCTTCACGTCATGTTGGAACAGGCAGGTTTGGATCAACTCGACTTTGCAACTCCGTTGCAATTATTGGAGGAAGATTATGAAACACTACAAATTGCCCGATGACGTAGACTTTCCAGAATTGGATCCTGCGACCAAGGCAGAACTGGACGCGGCACACGCTGAAGGCCTTCGAATTTGCCCTGGATCGCCCAACGACATACCAAGTGTGACCTCATTCTCACCCGAATTCCTGCGGACACTGCCTGCAATAAACCGCGCCATGTACAAATACGTCTGGCTCAATCACGTGCGGGAATATGAGGAGTTCATGCGCCAGCACCCCGAGCTGGACTGCGATTAACTCAGTGATGGTGGCCGCAGCCGTGGGCTTTTGCGCCAGCGCCGGGGAGAACTGTGCCGGGCTCGCGGCCGGAGTCGCCGGGGAAGCCGGCCGCCTCCAGGCGCTTCAGGTAGTCGGCCCAGTGGTGCTCCATGCGGGCGCCGAGGTCGTACAGGTAATCCCAGGTGTACAGGCCGGAGTTGTGACCGTCGTCAAAGGTCGGCTTGACGGCGTAATTGCCGACCGGCTCGAGGTTCGTCATGGCGACTTCCCGCTTGCCGACTTGCAGCACTTCCTGGCCCGGTCCGTGGCCTTTCACTTCCGCCGAAGGCGAATACACCCGCAGCAGTTCGAAAGGAATATTGAAGCTCGTGCCATCGTCGAAGGAGACTTCGAGGTAGCGCGATTTGCTGTGGACAGTCAGGCCGGTAGGATTGCTCATTTCAGGTTCAGGATAATCGCCGCACGCAGGGCCGGCAACAAGGCCGCACGCGCTGCCACGGCGGCCGGATCGGCTTCGCGCTGCTTCGCGCCCCAGGTCGGGTTCGGGAAGTGCGCATCGTCAGTGTAGCGCGGGATGACGTGCCAGTGCACGTGCGGCGTCATATTGCCGAAGCTGGCCACGTTGACCTTGTGCGGCGCCATGGTCGTGCGTTGCGCCTGCTCGACCGCCCATACGGCCCACATGACGTGGTCACGGTCTTCCGGCGACAGGTCGGTCATCTCGCGCACATGGTCGTGCCACACCACGCGGGTGTAGCCGGGATAGCCCGGCTCGTCGACCAGCACCACAGCCAGGCGCTCGTCGCGCCAGACCAGCGGGCTCGCCGCGCCGGCGGGCGCCGCATCGAAGCCGGCCAGCAGCTTGCACAGGTCGCAGTTCGCAGTCGTCGTCATACCAGCACCCTTTCGATGCCGCCATCATTGGCGCGAGCCACGTAGTCCACCAGCCAGTTGTCGCCCAGCTTGTGCTTGGCGATTTCGATCACGATGTAATCGGCGGTGGTGCCCGAATCGTCGTTGTAGCGGGTCAGGCCCTGCATGCAGGATGGGCAGGAAGTCAGGATCTTGACGTCGCCCTGGAAGCCGTCGGCACGCAGCTTGTCGGCACCCGACACCATTTCCTGTTCCTTGCGGAAGCGGACCTGGGTCGAAATATCCGGACGCGCATTCGCCAGCGAACCGGACTCGCCGCAGCAGCGGTCGTTCTTCTCGATCTTCACGTTGTCGATGGTCGACACCAGCGCATTCACGGTCTTGATCGGGTCCTGCTGCTTCATCGGCGTGTGGCAAGGATCGTGGTACATGTAGCGGGTACCTTCCACGCCTTCCAGCTTGACGCCCTTCTCCAGCAGGAATTCGTGGATGTCCATGATGCGGCAGCCCGGGAAGATCTTCTCGAACTCATAGGTAGCCAATTGGTCATAGCAGGTGCCGCAAGACACCACCACGGTCTTAATATCCAGGTAGTTCAGGGTGTTCGCCATGCGGTGGAAGAGGACGCGGTTGTCCGTCATCATCTTCTCGGCCTTGTCGAAATCGCCGGCGCCGCGCTGTGGGTAGCCGCAGCACAGGTAGCCCGGTGGCAGCACGGTCTGCACGCCCACTTCCCACAGCATGGCCTGCGTTGCCAGGCCCACCTGCGAGAACAGTCGCTCCGAGCCGCAACCCGGGAAGTAGAACACCGCTTCCGTATTGGCATTGGTCTTCTTCGGATCGCGGATGATCGGGATCATCTTGTTGTCTTCGATGTCCAGCAGCGCACGCGCCGTTTTCTTCGGCAGGTTGCCAGGCATCTTCTTGTTCACGAAGTGGATCACCTGCTCGCGCACTGCCGGCTTGCCGACGGTTGGCGGCGGCGCCTTGGTCTGCTTGCGCGCCACGGCCTTGAACACTTCATGGCCCAGGCGCTGCGCCTTGTAGCCCCAGCCGATCATGGTCTGGCGGGTTGCGTTGATGGTCGCAGGATCGGTCGCGTTCAGGAAGAACATGGTCGCCTTCTTGCCCGGATTGAACGACCGTTTGTTCATCTTGCGCAACAGGTTACGCATGTTCATCGACACGTCGCCGAAGTCGATATTCACCGGACACGGCGTGGCGCACTTGTGGCACACGGTGCAGTGGTCGCTGACGTCTTCGAATTCTTCCCAGTGGCGGATCGAAATGCCGCGGCGGGTCTGTTCTTCGTACAGGAAAGCTTCGATCAGCGACGAGGTGGCGAGGATCTTGTCGCGCGGCGAATACAGCAGGTTGGCGCGCGGCACGTGGGTAGAGCACACCGGCTTGCACTTGCCGCAGCGCAGGCAGTCCTTCACGCTGTTGGCGATGTCGCCGATATCGCTTTGCTGCATGATCAGCGATTCGTGGCCCATCAGGCCGAAGGACGGCGTGTAGGCGTTTTCCAGCGTGGCTTCCATGCCCGGCAGGTTAAGCAGCTTGCCTTTGTTGAAACGGCCTTCCGGGTCGACGCGTTTCTTGTACTCGCGGAATTCACCGATCTCGTCGTCGGTCAGGAATTCCAGCTTGGTGATGCCGATGCCGTGCTCGCCCGAGATCACGCCGTTCAGCGAGCGGGCCAGCTTCATGATGCGCGCCACAGCTTTGTGCGCATCCTGCAGCATCTCGTAGTGATCCGAGTTCACCGGCAGGTTGGTGTGCACGTTGCCGTCGCCGGCGTGCATGTGCAGCGCCACGAAGACGCGGCCATGCAGCACGCGCTTGTGGATCGCCTGGGCTTCGTCGAGGATCTGCTTGTAGGCGCCGCCGTTGAAGATCTGGCGCAACTGGGCGCGGATCTCCTGCTTCCAGCTGATGCGCACGGTGCGGTCTTGCGCCACGTCGAACAGGGTCGCTTGCGGCTGGTGCTGCAGGCGGTCGTCCAGCGCGCCGGCCAGGTGCTCGAGGCCCAGCGCCAGCAGGTCGCCGCGCACTTCGGCCAGCGGTTTGTCCAGGTTGGCCAGGATGAAGGTCCAGCGTGCATGCACCTGGTCCACCAGCGCCAGCGCTTGCGCCTGACGGTCGCCCAGCATTTCCGCGTAGCCGACCTTGTCGTCGGTGGCGTCGTCGCTCTTGCCGATCGGGAGCTTGTCCGCGCCGAGGAATTCGCGCAGTTCCTGCGCCAGCTGCAGCTTGTTCTTGATCGACAGCTCGATGTTGATGCGCTCGATGCCGTCGGTGTACTCGCCCATGCGGTTCAGCGGGATCACCACGTCTTCGTTGATCTTGAAGGCGTTGGTGTGCTTCGCAATAGCCGCAGTGCGGGCGCGGTCCAGCCAGAATTTCTTGCGCGCTTCCGGGCTCACGGCCACGAAGCCTTCGCCGACACGGGTGTTCGCCAGGCGTACCACTTCGGATGCTGCCAGCGCCACGGCGTCTTCGTCGTCGCCGACGATGTCGCCGAACAGCGCCATCTTCGGCAGCACGCCGCGCTTGGACTTGGTGGCGTAGCCGACGGCGCGCAGGTAGCGCTCGTCCAGGTGCTCCAGGCCAGCCAGGCGGATGGTCTTGAACTGCTCGCCCTGCGCCGGCAGGCCGTCCAGGTAATCCTTGATTTCCACGATCGACGGGATCGCATCGCGCGCCTGGCCGAAGAACTCCAGGCAGACGGTGCGCGTGAACTTCGGCATCTTGTGCAGGATCCAGCGCGCCGAGGTGATCAGGCCATCGGTGCCCTCTTTCTGCACGCCCGGCAAGCCGGCCAGGAATTTGTCGGTGACGTCCTTGCCCAGGCCTTCCTTGCGGAACTTGCGGCCTTCAATTTCCAGAATCTCGGTCTTGAACGGCTCCCCCTTCGACTCACCTCGGCCGTTCGGGTGCGTCCATTCCAGCTTGAAGCGCGCCAGCGGCGTGTCGTGGATCTTGGAAAGGTTGTGGTCCAGGCGCGTGACTTCCAGCCAATCACCGTTCGGATCCACCATGCGCCACGAAGCCAGGTTATCCAGCGCGGTGCCCCACAGCACGGCTTTCTTGCCGCCCGCGTTCATCGCGATATTGCCGCCGATGCAGGAGGCGTGGGCCGAGGTCGGGTCGACCGCGAACACGAAGCCCGCCTTCTCGGCCGCTTCGCTGACCTTGTTGGTGATGACGCCGGCCTCCGAGTGGACGGTCGCGTATTCGCGGTCCAGGCCCGGCAGCACTTTCATTTCAACGGCGCCCAGCTTGAGCAGCTTTTCGGTATTGATGACAGCCGACAGCGGCGTCAGCGGAATCGCGCCGCCGGTATAGCCGGTGCCGCCGCCGCGCGGGATGATAGTCAGGCCAAGTTCGATACAGCCCTTCACCAGGCCGGCCATCTCATCTTCGCTGTCCGGCGTCAGCACCACGAACGGGTACTCGACGCGCCAGTCGGTGGCGTCGGTCACGTGGGTGATGCGCTTCATGCCGTCGAAGCAGATATTGTGCTTTTCAGTGTACTTGCCCAGCACCTTCTGCGTACGCTTGCGCAGGTCGTACATCTGGCGGAATTCTTCGCCGAAATCGGCCACTGCCTTGCTCGCGGCGCGCAGCAACTTTTCCACGTTGCCGCTGCGTTTCTCCGATTCGGCATCGGCCGCTGCGTCGACGGTGTTGCGGCGCTTGTCCACTTCCGACAGGCGGTGATGCAGCGCGTCGATCAGGGCCTGGCGGCGCTTCGGGTTATCCAGCAGGTCGTCCTGCAGGTAAGGGTTGCGGCGTACGACCCAGATATCGCCCAGCACTTCGTACAGCATGCGCGCGGAACGGCCTGTCTGGCGGGATGCCCTCAATTCATCCAGCAACGCCCAGGACTCTTCGCCCAGCAGGCGGATCACGATTTCGCGATCAGAGAAGGAGGTGTAGTTGTATGGAATTTCCCGCAGGCGGGTAGGGGCGTGGCCATCGGGCGATTCGGCGAGCAGTGCCTGGATTTGAGCTGGTGCGTTCATATTGCGTGGACGGGGGGCTGACGCTGGGACAGGCCATTCTATCTTATTGCGGCGCACAAGATGGGAACAGCCTTAGAAGGCCGAAGGGTTCCGTTAACGTCAATTAGCAGAATATAATTTCATATATCAGCTAAAATTCCTTTTTTAATTTGACCACATATCGACCCGTCAATCTGGAATTTCGCAACACTGCTGCTATGCGGAATCTTACGATCCCGCTCGCGCGGCAGGCCAGCGCTTACTTTGCCTGCACCAGTGTTTCGCTGACGTCCCATAAGCGCCTGGCCACGTCGTCGTCATGCGCCAGCGGATTGGGCGAGCGCAGCGGCCAGCCACCCTTACGCGACGGCTTGTCCTTATAGGCAGCTATCTGGCTGTAGTATGCGCCGGATTGGCCTTCCACTTCAGGCGCGAGCAAGGCATGCAGGGTAGTTTGCGCGCCTTCCCAAGGCTCGATCATTCCAGCCAGGCGCAGCACCGGGATCACCAGCAGGCGCTGCAGCCACATCGGCAGCGGAACCCTGAGCAGGTTGGTACGCACAAAACCGGGATTGACGCTGACGGCAACCACGCCACTGCCGGCCAGCCGGCGGCTGAGCTCGCGGGCATGCAGCAAGTTGGCAAGCTTCGATTGCGCGTACGCTTCCCAGGTATCGAATGGCCGCCGCTCGTAATTCAGGTCCTCGAAGTGGATCTCGCCCTTGCGCCCCATGGCAAATTCATGGAAATAGCTCGACAGGTTGACCACGCGCGATGGCGCGCCTGCCTTCAACGCATTCAGCAGCAGCTCGGTAAGCAGGAAATGGCCCAGGTGGTTGACGCCAAATTGCGTTTCAAAACCATCCTTGGTGCGGCCGAATGGCGTTTTCATGACCCCCGCATTGTTGACCAGTCCCTGCAGCTTTGGATGCTCGCGGGTGACCTCGACCGCAAAGGCGCGCACAGAAGCAAGATCGTCCAGCGCCAGCCGGTACACCGCTAATTTCGCCGACGGCAGCGCTTGATGGATTTCCGCAGCAACCCGCTCCCCCTCCTCGACCCGGCGCACGCCCATGACGACAGTCGCGCCTTGCTTGGCCAATTGCTGGGTGGTCACCAGGCCGATGCCGGAATTGGCGCCGGTGACAACATAAGTCTTGCCGCTCAGATCCTGCCCAAGAATTTCCGAACGAACCATTAAAGGGGTAGCCATCTTGCACTCCGTGTGAGATATTCGATATAAGAAACCACTGGTCTCCAATTTATAAGACCACTGGTCTCTTGTCAAGCAGCTTTGCGATGATAAAGTTGCGCCTCTCACCAGAACGTCCGATTAATTTATGACAGCACCAGAGACATTTCAGCGCGCCCGCCGCCCCGAACAGAAAGAGGAGCGCCGCCTCCATTTGCTGGAAACCGCCAAGGCTGCCCTGCGCAACGGCATGGAAGTCAGTGAGCTTGGCTTGAATGAGCTGGCGCGGCGCGCCGAAATGACCAAATCGAATGTCTACCGGTATTTCGAGAATCGCGAAGCCTTGCTGCTGGCTTTACTGGAAGAGGAGACCGGACGCTGGCAGCAGGAATTGGATGAGCGGCTCGCCGCCGTGCAGCCGGCAACCGGACAGCAGCTTGCACAGGCCTTCGCCGGCGCCAGCGCCGCTTATCCTCTGATGTGCCGCCTGCTCAGCATTCTGCCTTCGATCATCGAGCGCAATATATCGCAGGAAAGGCTGAAGGAATTCAAGCTGCGCACCATCGCCATGACGGCAGCGGTAGCGGACCTGCTGCACGCGAGGGCACCGGCGCTGCCAGCCGCTGCTTATATCACCTTCATGCGCCTGGCCATCCCGCTCATGATCGGGCTCTGGCCACTCAGCCACCCGGCGCCGGCTTTGTGCGAAGTGCTGGCCGTTCCAGAACTGGAACCGTTACGGTATGAGTACGAGAGCGAGCTGGCCGCCGCCCTGCTGCTGCTGCTGCGCGGCCTGGGATCGGACTAAGATCAACCGCCCAATGCATGCGCGATCGAGCGCCATGCACCGTCCGGCACATACAACAGCAGCGAAGTCATCGTGATGTAGCGCGCCAGCTTGCCGATCGCCATATACATGGTCGCGGGCCAGAACGGCAGCTTCAGCCAGCCGCCCAGCGTGCACAGCGGGTCACCGATGCCGGGCACCCAGGACAGCAGCATGGTCTTGGCTCCGTAGTGCGCCAGCCAGCCGAACCAGCGGCTGGAACGTTCCTTGGTAAAGGCTTTCTTGGCGTAATAACCGATCCAGTAGTCGACCACGCCCCCCAGGGTATTGCCCACGGTCGCGACCGCAATGGCTGGCCAGAACATGTCGGGATTGGCTTTACAGACGGCAAAGACAGCGGGTTCGGATCCCAGCGGCACCAGCGTGGCAGAGACAAAACTGATGATGAAGACCGAGGTCAGTCCCACTTCGGGCGCCGCCAACACACCCAGCAGCCATTGGATTGCAGATTCGATCATAGGCTTCCATTATAATGAACCGACCAGAACACCCGGCACACCAGACAGCCCGCGCCATTGCATACCCGCATGGCAGGCGTGCCACCCCTTCGGTTACCCGCCGTTGACAGTCCTTGCACCACTCACATCCTTTGCAAATTATGACTATCGACTACCTGAAGAAAATCCTGACCTCCCGCGTCTATGACGTGGCCCATGAAACCCCGCTCGAACTGGCTCCGATTCTCTCGCAACGAATTGACAACCAGATTTACTTCAAGCGCGAGGACATGCAGGACGTCTTTAGCTTCAAGGTACGCGGCGCTTACAACAAGATGGCGAATCTGAGCGACGCGCAATTGAAGCGCGGCGTCATTTGCGCCTCGGCCGGCAATCATGCGCAGGGCGTCGCCCTGTCGGCAGCCAAACTCGGTTGCCGCGCCCTCATCGTCATGCCTGCCACCACGCCCCTGCTGAAAGTCGAATCCGTGCGCCGCCGCGGCGGCGCCAGCGTGGAAGTGGTGCTGCATGGCGAGTCCTATACGGATGCCTACAACCACGCCCTGCAGCTTGAAAAAGAGCAGAAGCTGACCTTCGTGCACCCCTTCGACGATCCGGAAGTGATCGCCGGCCAGGGCACGATCGCCATGGAAATCCTGCGCCAGCATTCCGGCCCGATCCACGCGATCTTCGTGCCGATCGGCGGCGGCGGCCTGATTGCCGGTGTCGCAGCCTATGTGAAGCAGCTGCGCCCGGATATCAAGGTCATCGGCGTGCAGACCATGGATTCGGATGCGATGGGCCGCTCCATCAAGGCCGGCGAGCGCATCACCTTGTCCGACGTTGGCCTGTTCGCCGACGGCACCGCCGTGCGCTTGGTGGGGGAGGAAACCTTCCGCCTCGCGCAGCAGTTCGTCGATGAAGTGATCGTGGTCGATACCGATGCTATCTGCGCGGCGATCAAGGACGTGTTCACCGACACCCGTTCGATCCTGGAGCCTTCCGGCGCGCTGGCAGTTGCCGGCGCCAAGGCTTACGTCGAACGCGCGGAGATGGGCAAGTACCCGGTGCGCGGCGAAACCCTGGTCACCATCTGCAGCGGCGCCAATATGAACTTTGACCGCCTGCGCTTTGTGGCCGAACGCGCGGAGCTGGGCGAGTCGCGCGAAGCGGTATTCGCCGTCACCATGCCGGAGCAACGCGGTTCGTTCAAGCGTTTCTGCAGCCTGGTGGGTCCGCGCAATGTGACCGAGTTCAACTACCGCATCAGCGACGAAGACCAGGCGCACGTATTCGTGGGCGTGCAGATCGCCGATCGCGGCGAGTCGTCGGCGATCGCGCGGCGCTTTGAAGAGAACAACTTCAAGACGCTGGACCTGACGCATGATGAACTGGCCAAGTCGCACCTGCGCCACCTGGTTGGCGGCAAGAGCGTGCTGGCCAAGGATGAACTGCTGTACCGCTTTGAATTCCCGGAGCGTCCGGGGGCGCTGATGCGCTTCCTCGATTCGATGGCGCCGGAGTGGAACATCTCCCTGTGCCATTACCGCTCGCAGGGCGGCGATGTGGGGCGCATCCTGATAGGCTTGCAGGTACCGTCGCAGGACATGGATAAGTTTGCGCAGTTCCTGGCTACACTGGGGTATCGCTATTGGGATGAGACGCAGAATCCGGTGTACAAGCTGTTCCTCTGAAACCGGTAAACCAGGGTCTGACCCGCAGGGACTCGGCGTCCCCGTCAGACCCTGTCAGCGCTACCGCTGTTGGTTTTGGTTGGGCGCCGTTGATCATCGTCGAAAGTCAAAGTCCTCGACCCCACCCCGCGACTTCGAGACCGTACGGGGTCTGACCCTGCGGGTCAGACCCAGATTTACCGGTTTTTGGTAAACTGGCAGACCGTTTCAAGAAAAGTCCGCCATGTCCAACCTCCCAGAACATTCCCCCCTCGGCAAAACCTCCGCCTACCGCACCGACTACGCGCCGGAACTGCTGTTCCCGATCCCGCGCCAGGGCAAGCGCGATGAACTGGGCCTGAAAGGCACCCTGCCCTTCTTCGGCGTGGATATCTGGAACGGCTATGAGCTGTCCTGGCTGAACATGCGCGGCAAGCCGCAAGTGGCCGTGGCCCGCTTCACCATCCCTGCCGATTCGCCAAACTTGATCGAATCTAAATCTTTCAAGCTTTACCTCAATTCCTTCAACCAGACCAGGCTGGCCGGCCCGGACGCCTTGAAGATCCTGCTGCAGCAAGACCTGTCTGCTGCCGCCGGCGCCAGCGTGCACGTCACCCTGACCATGCAGGAAGACTTTGAAAAGCTCGGAATGGGCGAACTGGAAGGCCAGTTGCTGGACCGGCTCGACATCGACGTCGACAACTACTCCCCGCAGCCGGAAACCCTGAAGGCCAACTTCGACGAGTTGCCAGTAGAGGAGACCCTCGTCTCGCATTTGCTGAAGTCGAATTGCCTGGTCACCGGCCAGCCCGACTGGGGCAGTGTACAGATCAGCTATTACGGCCCGCAAATCGACCAGGAGAGCCTGCTCAAATACCTGATCGGCTTCCGCGAGCATAATGAATTCCACGAGCAGTGCGTCGAGCGCATCTTCACGGACATCCTGCGCCAGTGCAAGCCGCAGCACCTGACCGTGTATGCACGATATACCCGCCGAGGCGGCCTTGATATCAACCCATGGCGCACCAACTTTAGTAGTGCACAGCGGCCGTCCAATTTGCGCAACGCCCGCCAGTAAAAGCTTTTTCCACAAGGAAACATTGCGTGAAATTCGAGTTACACGGCTGAGAAAGAGGCCTATAATGCGCTCGCAAAGCACATCAATGTCGCGTCATGAATAACCTGAGCAAAATCCTTTCGCTAGAGAACGTCCAGCTCGATCTGGAAGTCTCCAGCAAAAAGCGCGCCTTCGAGCAAGCCGGTCTGATCTTTGAGAACAACTGCGGCATCGCTCGCTCCACCGTATCGGACAACCTGTTCGCGCGTGAACGCCTGGGCTCCACCGGCCTCGGTCACGGCGTGGCTGTACCGCACGGGCGCATCAAGGGTTCCAAGAGCCTGAAGGCGCCGTTGGCCGCCTTCGTCCGCCTGGCCGAGCCGATTCCTTTCGAATCGCCGGATGGCAAGCCAGTCAACCTGCTATTCTTCCTGCTCATCCCCGACCACGTGACGCAGCAGCACCTCGAGATCCTGTCCGAGATCGCAGAAATGTTTTCGGACGACGCCTTCCGCCAAGCCCTGACGGAAGACCCGGACCCGAAATCGGTCTACAGCCGCATCGTCAACTGGCAGCCTAGCCTGCAAGCGGCAGGTTGAACATGCTGCAAACGCCGCTGACGATCCAGAGACTGTACGACGACAATCGCGAAACCCTGCAGCTGGGCTGGTTCGCCGGCTTCCCTGGCGGCGAGCGCCTGATCTCCGGCGACGTCGCTTCGGCGGCCGACCAGGTTGGCCACTTGAATACGATTCACCCTGGACGCATCCAGGTGTTCGGCCACCAGGAAATCAACTACTACCAGCGCCTCAAATCGCTGACGCGCGCCCACGTGATCGGTGAACTGATCGCAGGCGGCCCGCCGGCACTGATCATCGCGCAGGGTCTCGAGACGCCGCCGGATATCCTGGCGATCTGCGACGAAAAAAATATCCCGCTGTTTTCCACGCCGTTGCCGGCGGCGCAGGTGATCGACTTCCTGCGCGTCTACCTGTCGAAGAAGCTGGCGCAACGCATCATCATGCACGGCGTGTTCATGGACGTGCTGGGCGTGGGCGTACTGATTACCGGCGACTCCGGCCTCGGCAAATCCGAGCTGGGACTTGAATTGATTTCACGCTCGCACGGCCTGGTGGCCGACGATGCTGTGGAATTCGCGCGCATCGCGCCCAACATGATCGAAGGCCGCTGCCCGCCGCTGCTGCAAAACCTGCTGGAAGTGCGCGGCCTGGGCCTGCTCGATATCAAGGCGATCTTCGGCGAGACTGCCGTGCGCCGCAAGATGCGCCTGAAGCTGATCGTGCACCTGGTGCGCCGCTCCGCGCTGGAAGAAGAAGTGGAACGCCTGCCGTTCCAGTTTCCGACCGAAGACGTGCTGGGACTTCCGATCCGCAAGGTCGTGATTCCGGTTGCTGCCGGCCGCAACATCGCGGTTCTGCTGGAAGCTGCGGTACGCAACACCATCCTGCAATTGCGCGGCATCGACACGCTGCAGGAATTCATGGAGCGCCAACGCCAGGCCATGTCAGGCGACTGATGCCCGGTTGATGGTACTATCAGTCACATGCGAATCATCCTACTCACCGGCATCTCCGGCTCCGGCAAATCCGTTGCGCTGAATGTTCTTGAAGACATCGGCTACTACTGCGTCGACAACCTGCCGCCTGCACTGCTGCCGGACCTGATCAATCGCCTCGCGATGGAAGGTACGGACGCATTGGCGGTCGCAGTCGATGCACGCAGCGCCTCCAGCCTTGCCAGCCTGCCTGGCGAATACCGCAAGCTGAAAGAGGACGGCCACGAGGTCAAGGTCATCTTCCTCACCGCGAATACGCACTCGCTGGTAGCCCGCTTCTCCGAAACCCGGCGCAGCCACCCGCTCTCGCACGAACTGGCTCCCGGTGAAAATCCTGCTGCGCGCCGTACCCTGATCGAATGCATCGCCGAAGAACGCGAGCGCCTGTCCGCAATCCAGCAGCTTGGCATCGTGATCGATACTTCGGAGATGAATGCCAACAAACTGCGCGCCTGGGTCAAGGACCTGGTGCACAGCGAAAACGCGCCGCTGACGCTGTTCTTCGAATCCTTCGCCTTCAAGGTCGGCGTGCCGCTCGATGCCGATTTCGTATTCGATGTGCGCGCGATTCCCAATCCGTATTACGACCTGACCTTGCGCCCATTGAACGGCCGCGACGCGCCGGTGATCGCTTTCCTAGATGCGCAGGAAAGCGCGGAAGAGATGTTCCAGGATATCAAGGGCTTCGTCACCAAATGGCTGCCGCACTTCAAGCGCGACAACCGTTCCTACCTGACGGTGGCCGTCGGCTGCACCGGCGGCCAGCACCGTTCAGTGTATATGGCCGAACGCCTGGCGCGCCATTTCGCTCCGACTGAAACCGTAGTGCTGCGCCACCGCGAGCAGGCCTGATCACTCCAGGCGCAACTGCCAGTAGCTGACGTCGATCCAGCGGCCGAACTTGCGGCCGACTTCCTTGAACGCGCCGACCGGCTGGAAGCCCATCTTCTCATGCAAGCCGACGCTGGCATCATTTGGCAGCGCGACGCCGCCAATCACCAGATGTACGCCGCTCTGGCGCAGCAGGTTGAACAAATGCTGGTACAGCTTGCGCGCAAAGCCTTTGCCGCGCACTTCCTGGTGCAGGTAGATCGAGCTTTCGACCGAAAAGCGATAGGCGGAGCGCTCCTTCCATTTGCTGGCGTAGGCGTAGCCCAGGATCTTGCCGTCCTGCTCCAGCACCAGCCAGGGCAGCTTGGACGAAATCACTTTCGTGATGCGGCTGGCCATCTCGTCGATACCGACTTCTGCCTCTTCGAAAGTAATGCTGGTGGTTGAAACGTAGTGGTTGTAGATTGCAGCGATGGCAGCAGCATCGGCCGGGTGGGCTGAGCGTATGGTGGTCATGAGCGCTTGGGTGAAGTTTAATGACCCAAGCGTTACTGCAAGATGCGGGCCAGCCGCCGGCCGGCCCCATGCACCAAATTAATCAAGCCAGTGCACCACTTCGATCGTGTGCTGATCCGGATCGGTGATCATCGTCCCAAAATAGCGCTCGTTGACATCCGGACGCAGGCCCGGCTTGCGCAGGGAAGCCGCGCCTTGTGCCATGGCGTTGGCATGGAAGGCGTGCGTGGCCAGCTGCGATGGCGACTTGATGGCGATGTGCCCGCGCTGGCCTACCAGCGGTGCGTCGCCTTGCGCCGGGTAGATGGCAAAGGCCCAGTGGCCGTCTGCGCCGAAAATGGCCTGCTTGTCGTCCTGGTGCTGCACGCTGTAGCCAAGCGGTTCCAGGCAGGCTGTGTAGAACTCCACCGCGCGCGGCAGGTCGCGGGTGGCAATGGATACGTGGTCAATCATGATGCTCTCCTCTCAAACAACGAGCGATCATCTTAGGCAGTCCGCGCGAAACGATTTCCCGATTACGCGTATGGCGACGGGAAAATTTCCCATACCGTGTTAGCATTTCGCCATGAAGCTCTTGCCCCTTATCGCCATCGCAGCAATGCTCACGCTCCCGCCAGCAATTGCAGCAGGCCAGCATTCCAAATTCGAACTGGACTGGCGCCGCAACGGCGAAGTGTTGACCTACCAGTCCTGCGGCTGCGCAGACTCCTGCTGGATCGCAGAACTCAGGAAGGGCAAGAAACTCAAGGCTCGCTTGCGCTGCGATTGCGAGCAGCTCTACTTCGTCAAACAGCGTGGGCAAGAGCAAAAGATCGCCGATAGCTGCGCTGAGTTCAACACCAAGGAAAAGATGGACCTGATCCCGCAACGCATGAAAGAGTTGGAGGAAAAATGAGCTTGCTCCTGTTGCTGGCAGCCGCCGCAATCGGTTCCGCGCCAGCCGATGTCGATCCGGCCTGGCGCTGCACCGCAAGGCACTATGGTTCCTTCGTCTCCCCATCCGGCACCACGGCCAAGTGGCCAGTGCTGAAGGCCTTGCCGGAACATTTGCGCAACAAGAGGTCAATGCTGCTCAATACATCGGGCGCCTATGCCGGCGGCAAAGCGCATGTCATGTACGTTGATACAAAATCCGGCAACGCCTACATCGAGCAATCCGCCGGCACCGTCGATTCCGTGGTGTTCTTCGGCCCGTTGCCCAAGATCGCCTGTGCGGATCCTGCGGCAACCGACATCCTCGATCTCGCGCACTTCTTCATGGACACCTACGCCGAAGACGTCACAGCTGGCGACCGCAAGGCGCTCGTCAACCGCTATTCCCGACGCGGCGCCATTTTCATCGGCGGAGAGTGGAAAGAAGAGCTTACGTTCGACAAGCTGTCCAGCGAATACGCAAAAAGCTGGAAGCCGCCGTTCACGTTCCGCTGGCAAGGCCTGGCATACGAAAAACTTGGCGAGCAGTCGGTCATGGTCACAGGTGGTGTTGCACGTAGCGACCAGGCAGGCGCCGAGACCACATCCCATTCGTATGCAGCCCTGCTGGTCAAGGAAGACGGGGAGCTGCGCATCCGCATGGAAAGCGGCGCCCCGCCAGCCAGGCCGCAGCTCAGCCGACGGTAACAATTAAAGTCAATTGAACAACTGATTTTTGATCTATCATCCCGATATGGCGATCTCATTACTGCTTGCAGCAGCGCTGGGCGCTGCACCTCCTGAGCCGGAGCCAATCTGGCGTTGCACGGCTGCGCACTACGCCAGCTTCGTGTCACCATCCGGCACCCGCGAAAAATGGCCGACAGTGCCGCAGCTTCCCGAGAAGTTGCGCGATACGCGACACATGACGCTGAATTCCCCCGGCATGATGCCTGGCGGCCGCGCACACATGATGTACGTCGACAGTGCAGCCAAAGTCGTCTACATCCTGCAGACTTCGGGTCCGGCTGATTCCGAGGTCGTATTCGGCCCGTTGCCTCCGGTCGACTGTCCCAAAGAGTAATGGAGACGAATGCCTCCTTCTATTTGGCAGTCAGAGAACGCTTCCCCACCCTGGCCCGGAAGACTGATCGCAAGTACCTCAAGGACTGGGGCGAGCAGCCTTCGGAGCAAGACGCCTATGGCTGGTTCCAATTCGTCGCCAATGCATTGAACGATGAGATGAGGCGGCAGGCCTATCTCCCCGAAAGTGCGGAGGCCTTCCTGTTCATCGCGCACGTATTCGCGTCAGCCAGCGAAGAAGTCAGGCGCTGCATCGACGTTTCGTTTGTGGAGAACCTGTTCTGGCAGGTGCCGCCGGCGAAAGCCGCCGCATATTGGAAAAAGCTGCCATTGCAACTGCAGGCCCTGTACGTCGATTTCCACAGCAAGCCTCCCATTTAAATTCCCCTGCACCATGCCCACTATCCTTACCCATCCAGCGATTCCGCTGGCAATCGGCGTCGTACTTGGCCCAAAACGCATTTCACGCCGGCTGCTGTTAGCCGGCATGGTTGCCGCGATCGTGCCGGACCTGGACGTCATCGCGTTCAAGCTCGGGATCGAATACGCAAACCAGCTCGGCCATCGCGGTGCTTCGCATTCGATTGCATTTGCGCTCGCAATGGGAATATTGGCGGCACTCGCCGCGCCTTGGCTCCGCGCGAAACGCTGGGCCGCCATGGCTTTCGTGTCGGTCGCCTGCGTCTCACATCCTTTGCTCGATATGCTGACGACTGGCGGCCTTGGTGCCGCAATCTGGTGGCCCTTCTCTGACCAGAGACATTTCTTCCCAATCCAGTTCATCCGGGTATCTCCATTGACCATGGGCCGCTTCCTTGGTCCCGCCGGCATAACGGTCATCAAGTCGGAACTGCTATGGGTCTGGCTGCCCTGTATTACCTTGATGCTGGCGGCCTACGACATGCGGACGCGCCCACCCGCCTTCCATGTTACTCCAAGCGGCGTCTTCAAGCCGGTCGCCAAGGCCCGCGAGATGGGCTTTTATGGCATTGCAATTGCCCTGGCAATGGCCTGGCATTTTGCCGGCAACGGAAGGCTGATGGGAGCGATCGGAGTCTTCTCTGCCATGGCGCTCATTCGATATTTCCAATTACGCTCGATTGGGCCGGATGGCGAACCAATCGTGGCGATCAAGGATGGGAAGCTACTGTTCCGGAATCCCGGATTCAGGCGTGTGGTGGAACCAATCCCGCTTCGCGATATTGAGCAAATCAAGATCTACGGCCAGCAAGGCAATCGTCATTACCGCTTCCTGCTTTCGCGGCAGGGGGCGAAAGACCTCACCCTTTTGCAGAACAACGACGCGGAACAAGCCGTCATCACATTCCTGCGGGATGCTCTACAGGAGAAGGTAATCGTTGCCAAAGCGCCGGAAACCTTTTTCGAGAAGGTACGCGGCGAGCGGGCGTAACCCGACGCGCTATTGCATGGGCAACCAATAAAGGAAATTCAAGGGATGGCAACTGAACCTGTGACGCTCTTCGCCCAAACAAGGAACCCCGGGCTCGTCATCGAAGTACTGCGAAAAATGAATGCAAAGTTCAAAGTCGTTGGCACCGACGACGCGTGGAGCGAAATCGAAATTACGACCGGTGGATGGTTAAAGAAGAAGCGCCTGAGAATCACGCACAATCCCGACTATTACAACGGGCAAGGGTGGAAGCAGCAAATGGACGGAATGCGCGGGTATTTCTCGCGCTTCCCGGAGGCACTTGCACAGAAAAAAGTGCTGG
>Ga0102593_1000150_pt1 | contig 180450 bp, 165 predicted proteins | sample AraplaCol_mMS_r2_2_FD_76862 | JGI IMG/M metagenome (GOLD analysis project Ga0102593, IMG submission 76862) | Arabidopsis root microbial communities from North Carolina, USA - plate scrape MF_Col_mMS_r2 (SPADES assembly) (version 2) | ecosystem: Host-associated > Plants > Roots > Endosphere...
GGCAAACTGGTATGGATTCCTATAACTGTCAAATAGAATAACTGGTAATGTGCATAACAATTTTGGTATATCGTTAAAAAGTATTACTTTTGATGGAACGCAGTGGGGAGGCTGCAACCATGACGATTGTTTCAGAGCCAATTTCGATGGATCACGTCGATATCCACAGCGATAATTTCGGTGACGACGGCCTTTTGCGTGCGGGGCTTAAGCTGAATCACCTGCGTATGATCGTCGCAATCGAAGATAGCGGGCAGATTTCCGCTGCCGCGGAAGTTCTGAACATTTCACAGCCCGCCGCGTCGCGGATGCTGTCCGAAATGGAATCAATTACCAAGACTCAGCTCTACGAACGCGTCGCCCGCGGCGTGGTGCTGACGACCTTCGGCGCAGCCCTTGCCAGAAGGGCTCGCAAGATCCTCCTGGAGCTGCGCGAGGCGAGCCGCGAGATCGGCGAATTGAAGAGCGGCAAGGGCGGCTCGGTCTTCATCGGCGCGGTCACCGCGCCGGCCATGAGCCTCGTGGTGCCGGCGATCAACAGGGTCCGCAAGGCCTATCCCGGCATCGAGATCAACATCCAGGTGGAGACCAGCAACGTGCTGGCCCGCGAACTGCTCGCCGCCCGCCACGATTTCATCATCGGCCGCATTCCCGACGATCTCAACCCGCGCCTCTTCGAGGTGACAGAGATCGGCATCGAGCGGGCCTGCCTGATCGTGCACAGCCGCCATCCACTTTTGAAGCAGAAGGTAAGCAGCCTTGTCGACCTCAAGGACTACGACTGGGTGTTCCAGCCGCCGGGCACACTGCTGCGCCGCACGATCGAGGACATCTTCCTGTCGCGCGGCGTGGCTCTGCCGGAAAACATCGTCAACACCTCCTCGCTGCTTCTCACCTGCGCCATCGTCTGCGAAACCGATGCCATTGCTCCCATTGCCATCGACGTCGCCCAGTTCCTAGCCAGCCAAAGTTCGAATGCCTCGGATGTACGCATGCTGCCGATCGATTTTGACATCAACGTCAAGCCTTACAGTCTGATCACCGCGAGAGAACGGGCGCTACCGCCGAGCGCAAGGCTGCTCTACGACATCATCCTCGAAGAGAGCCTGAAGCAGGCCGGCTGAAGCCCGGCAAGCCCTGCGCCATCTTGCCGGCTTCTAATGCCTGCGTCGAAAGGAAGGCACATGCTGTTCGGACAGTCGGTATTTCAATCGGTCCTCGAGCGGCTGAAGGCTGAGGACGAGATGGAGGAAGGCGCCGAGGCGCCGGCCGCCCACCGCGTCTCCGGCCTTGCCACCGGGCTCGCTTTCGACGTCATGGAAGGTGTTTCGGCCGCCTCGCAGCGCGTCGACCAGGCCTATTTCGACAATCTGGAATTCGATGCCGCCGCAATCGCGCCGGAGCCGGCGCCTCCGCCCGAACCCGAGCCGGTCATGCCGGACCATCTCGCGCGCACCGCCCCAGCAGAGGTCGCAGCCGAGCTCGCGATCTCCGCTGCCGACACACCGCTGACGCTCGGCGAGAAGCGCCGCGCCTTTGCCCGGACCAATCATCCCGACCGCGTCGCTCCGCCGTTCCGCGACAATGCGACGAAGCGGATGACGCTGGCCAACCTACTGATCGACGAAGCGCTGCGGCGAATCGGCCGCTGATTATTCCGCCTGTCCGTCCTTTGCGGGCTTCTCGGCGGTCGCCGCGGGCTCATCCTCATCATCCTCGGCCTCGGGCTGCGCGGCCGGCTCGGTGACCTGAGGCTGCGGATTGAAGGTCCAGAACAGCATATAGAAGGAATAGGCGCCCGCCCCGCCTGCAAGCACCGCCCAGAAGGGATCGCCGGTGATGAGCTCGACCACGGCCCAGCCGAAGCAGACGGCAACGATGGCAGCACGCACCCAGAGGCGGCGATATGCCGGATGGTTCGGATCGATCAGTTGCATCTTTATCCCGTGGTCGCATATGTCACACTGCTCTTGCATGTGTCGCGCTTGTCTTTAGTTCGAATCTTGCAATTGTGAAAGAGCCGCGGGCTTGACGCCGCGCAGAGAAGATGGAATGAAAATTCCAGATTTTTGGCAATTCGGTTTATTTGTTCCGATTTCAAGGGAGGTTGAAATGACTGTGAGATTTGGTCTTCTCGGCGCCGGCCGCATCGGCAAAGTTCATGCGAAGGCCGTCAGCGGTGACGCCAATGCGACGCTCGTCGCGGTCGCGGACGCCTTCCCGCAGGCGGCCGAAGCCATCGCTTCCGCCTATGGCTGTGAAGTCCGCACCATCGAGGCGATCGAAGCGGCCAAGGATATCGACGCCGTCGTCATCTGCACGCCGACGGATACGCATGCCGACCTGATCGAGCGCTTCGCCCGCGCCGGCAAGGCAATCTTCTGCGAAAAGCCGATCGATCTCGATGTTGCCCGCGTCAAGGCCTGCATCAAGGTCGTCGAAGAGACCGGCGCCAAGCTGATGGTCGGTTTCAACCGCCGCTTCGATCCGCATTTCATGGCGGTGCGCAAGGTGATCGACGACGGCAAGATCGGTGACGTCGAGATGGTGACGATCACCTCGCGCGATCCCGGCGCCCCGCCGGTCGATTACATCAAGCGCTCGGGCGGCATTTTCCGCGATATGACGATCCACGATTTCGACATGGCCCGCTTCCTGCTCGGCGAAGAGCCGGTCTCGGTTTTTGCGACCGCAGCCGTGCTCGTCGACAAGGCGATCGGCGAAGCGGGTGACTATGACAGCGTCTCCGTCATCCTGCAGACCGCATCCGGCAAGCAGGCCGTGATCTCGAACTCGCGTCGTGCCACCTATGGCTATGACCAGCGCATCGAGGCCCACGGCTCCAAGGGTCTCGTTTCGGCCGAAAACCAGCGCCCAGTATCGATCGAAGTCGCCAACGCCGACGGCTATACCCGCCCGCCACTGCATGATTTCTTCATGACCCGCTACACCGAAGCCTATGCCAACGAGATCGCAAGCTTCATCGCCGCGATCGAAAAGGGCACGAAGATCTCGCCGTCGGGCGCCGATGGCCTGGCAGCCCTCGCGCTTGCCGACGCCGCGGTCCAGTCCGTCAAGGAAGGCAAGCTCATCAAGATTGGCTGACGGCCCTCTCCCGACCGGAAGCCACGCATGAGATGGCCGGGCACCGCCCGGCCATTTCTCGTTTGGTGACTAGGCGCCGAGAACGCCCCTCATCCACCTGCCGGCACCTTCTCCCCGCCGGCGGGGAGAAGGGAATATGCCGCGACCTCTCCATTCCCCACCCGCCTCTCGCATGGCACGTCCCCTCGCCCCGTTTACGGGGAGAGGGTTAGGGTGAGGGGCAGCGTCGGAGCGCCCGGCGGCCTCTCCGTCACTCCGCGCTCTGGACACCCGACAGCACGATATCCTGGTCGATCACCGACAGCGCCCGGTTCAGATGCCCGTCGAAAACGAGGATCTGTTCGTCGGCGACCACCCGGATTTCGGGCATGCCTTCCATGCGCACGACATGCGATTGGCCGAGCCCTTCTTCGATCCCCTGCCGGAGAAGGTCGTAATATCGCGTGCCCGGGCCGGTGATGGCGATCGGCATGCGTTCCGTCAGGCTCAGCATGCGCGACAGCCCGTTGCCGAGCGCCAGCCCCGCCTGGCGGAAGGCGAAGGCTGAAACGCGGTGGCCCTGGCGCGCCTTCGCGGCGATCTTGTCGAGCTCGGCCACCGGCACGAACTTCGCCGGGATCGTATCAAGCGGCACTTCGAAGGCGCTGCGCAGGATCGCGTAGAAACCGGCATAGGCCTCGATGCAGCCGCGCGTGCCGCAGCGGCAGAGGCCGCCATTGGCCATGTGCAGCATATGCCCGAAATTCGGCGCCGAGATCTCCTGGCCCGTCTGCCCCCCGCGCCGGACGATGCCGAGCCCGATGCTGTGGCCGAGCGAAAGGGCGGCCAGCGATCGGAAATCAGCGCCTTTTGCGATCTCCTCACGCGCGCCGAGTGCGGCTGCGACCAGCAGCGTCTCATTGTCGAGAATCACCTTGGCCTGCCAATCCGGCCGGAGTACTGATTCGAAATCGATCCGGTCGCTGCCGAAGATCGGCGACCAGAGGAGCACCGGCTCGGTGGAATTGACCAGCCCCTTGCTGCTGATCGAGATCAGAAGCACTTTTTCCTGTGATATCTTGGAGCGATCGAGAATACGCAAAAGCCCGGCGCGCACAGCCGCGACGAAGCGGGCCGCACCCGAAGGATCGTGCGACCGTTCCTCGTTGAAGCGGTCGATCAGCTTTCCGGCATAATCGACCAGCGAATATTGCACGGCATCCGAGGAGATGATGACGACGATGAGATAGCCGCAGTCACGCCGCTGGCGCAAAAGCACGCGCGGCCGGCCGCGCCCGCTTGCCGCCTGGTGCTCGGATTTTTCGATGATCTGGGCTTTTTCGAGATCAGCCGTGATTGCCGAGATGGTGGCCGAGGAAAGGCCGGTGAAATCGGATATTTCGGTATGCGCGAGCGCGCCGTGGCGGCGCAGCACGGACAGCACGAGCACGCTGTTTCTCTGCCGGACCAGCTCCGTGCTCGACTTGGTCAGCATGGATGCCGCCCTCTCCTCCTGCTTGCTCTTCCCTTGATTTCCACTGCATCTCCGGCCGCCGTTGCGCAAGGGGATTAAGCCGGTAGTGCAGTGTTGACAGTTGAAAAAATCTCTGACACTAAATTTCTCGACTGTCGAGAAAAAAATCCGAACCTTTCTCGACAGCTTTTCGCGGTGGCCGGAGGAAGCATGGGCTGGGCCGGTCGCAACTCACTCGGGAGGACATTATGAAGTCTATTTATAAGCTGATGGCAGGTGCTGCCATTCTCGTTTCGCTGCAGTCGGCTGCCGTGGCTGCCGATCTCGTCGTCGGCGTTTCCTGGTCGAATTTCCAGGAAGAGCGTTGGAAGACCGACGAAGCCGCCATCAAGAAGGCTCTCGAAGCCAAGGGCGCCAAGTATATTTCCGCTGACGCGCAGTCTTCTGCCGCAAAGCAGCTCACCGACGTCGAATCGCTGATCTCGCAGGGCGCCAACGCCCTGATCATTCTCGCCCAGGACTCCGACGCCATCGGCCCGGCCATCGAAAAGGCCGCTGCTGAAGGCATCCCGGTCGTCGGCTACGACCGCCTGATCGAAAACCCGGCCGCTTTCTACATCACCTTCGACAACAAGGAAGTCGGTCGTCTCCAGGCTCAAGGCGTCTTCAAGGCCAAGCCGGAAGGCAACTACGTCTTCATCAAGGGCTCGTCTTCCGACCCGAATGCTGACTTCCTGTTCTCGGGCCAGCAGGAAGTGCTGAAGGCCGCCATCGACGCCGGCAAGATCAAGAATGTCGGCGAAGCCTATACCGACGGCTGGCTGCCGGAGAATGCTCAGCGCAACATGGAGCAGTTCCTGACCGCCAACAACAACAAGGTTGACGCCGTTGTTGCTTCGAACGACGGCACGGCCGGCGGCGCGATCGCAGCTCTCGACGCACAGGGCCTCGCCGGTTCCGTTCCGGTTTCCGGCCAGGACGGCGACAAGGCGGCACTCAACCGCATCGCTCTCGGCACGCAGACGGTTTCCGTCTGGAAGGACAGCCGCGAACTCGGCAAGCGCGCCGCAGAAATCGCTCTCGACCTCGCCGGCGGCAAGGACATGAGCAAGATCGACGGCGCCCAGACCTTCAAGGGCGGCCCGAAGCACGTCGAAATGAACTCGGTCTTCCTGAAGCCGCTTGCAATCACCAAGGACAATCTGAACGTCGTCATCGACGCCGGCTGGATTTCCAAGGCGGAAGCCTGCCAGGGCGTCAAGGCCGGCACGGTCGCTGCCTGCAAGTAAGCCAGGGCTGAACTGAAATGACCGGCGCCGCAGCGGAACACCGTTGCGGCGCCGGATGCGGATGAGAAGGTCAAAGACGAAATTTTCTCCGCTTCGCCACACCATCGCGGACTTTCATTCCCTGCCGGAAGAGCGTCGCGACGCCACGCGACCGGTTTCCGGAAGCATCGCGATGGTCAGTTGAAGAACAGACTGATGACGCCGATGGCAGCCCTTGGCAGGCCGGCGCGTCCGTCCAAACAAAGTGGGGGAACGGCAAACCCATGGCCGAAATGGTAAAATCCACAACATCAAGCGGGCCGCGAACGGCGGAAGCCAATCTGGTGACCCGCTTCTTCCGCGCAACCGAGATCGACACACGCCTGCTCGGCATGATCGGTGCGCTCATCATCATCTGGATCGGTTTCCACATCATCACCGGCGGCCTGTTCCTGACACCGCGCAATCTCTGGAACCTGTCGGTTCAGACGACCGACATCGCGGTCATGACCACCGGCATGGTGCTGATCATCGTCACCCGCAACATCGACCTTTCGGTCGGTTCCGTGCTCGGCCTCTGCGGCATGATCATGGGCGTGACGCAGGCCAAGATCCTGCCTGAGTATATCGGCTTCGACAGTCCCTTTACCTGGGTGATCACGCTGCTGATCGGCCTCATTGCCGGCGGCCTGATCGGCACCTTCCAGGGCATGATCATCGCCTTTCTGAACGTTCCCTCATTCATCGTCACCCTCGGCGGCCTGCTGGTCTGGCGCGGCGCGACCTGGCTCGTCACCAGCGGCCAGACGGTTGCCCCGATGGACCAGACCTTCCGCATCATGGGCGGGGGCGCGGAGGGCTCGATCGGCGCCACCTGGAGCTGGGTCGTCGGCATCGCCGCCTGCCTCTTCGTCATCGCAAGCATCGTCGGCTCCCGCCGGCAGCGCCGCCGCTTCGGCTTCCCGCGCCGGCCGATGTGGGCGGAATATTTCCTCGCCGTCCTGAGCTGCGTGCTCATCCTCGGCGCGGTCTGGATCGCCAACAGCTATTACTGGCCGATCAACATCGCCAAGAAATATGCCGAGACCAACAATATTCCCTGGCCCGAGACCGGCCTGGATATTCCCTACGGCATCGCCGTGCCGGTGCTGATCGCGATCGTCGTCGGCATCCTCATGACCTTCATCGCGACCCGGCTGCGCTTCGGCCGCTATGTCTTCGCGATCGGCGGCAACCCAGAGGCAGCCGAGCTCGCCGGCATCAAGACCCGCTGGGTCACCGTGCGCATCTTCGCGCTGATGGGCGTTCTCGCAGCCATCGCGGCGGCGATCTCCACCGCCCGCCTCAACGCCGCCACGAACTCGCAGGGCACGCTCGACGAGCTCTACACCATCGCCGCCGCCGTCATCGGCGGAACGTCGCTGGCAGGCGGCACCGGCACCATCGCCGGCGCCATGCTCGGCGCGCTCGTCATGCAGTCGCTGCAATCGGGCATGGTCCTCGCACATGTCGATACGCCGCTGCAGAGCGTCGTCGTCGGCACCGTCCTCGTCGTCGCGGTCTGGCTAGACACCGTATACCGCTCCCGTGCCAAGTGAGAGGAGCCCTAGACATGGCTGATCAACGCACTCCCCTCGTGGAACTGAAAAACATCTCGATCTCCTTCGGTGGCATCCACGCCGTGGACAACGCCTCCGTCGATCTCTATCCCGGCGAAGTCGTCGCCCTTCTCGGCCATAACGGCGCCGGCAAGTCGACGCTGATCAAGATCCTCTCCGGCGCCTACAAGCGCGACAGCGGCGATATCCTGATCAATGGCGAGCCGGCCGACATCCGCAATCCGCGCGATGCCAAGAAATACGGGATCGAGACGATCTACCAGACGCTCGCCGTCGCCGACAATGTCGACGCCGCCGCCAATCTCTATCTCGGCCGCGAGCTGAAGACCCGCTGGGGCACGCTCGACGACGTCGCGATGGAAGCCTCGGCCCGCGAAGTGATGGGGCGGCTTAACCCCAACTTCAAGCGCTTCAAGGAGCCGGTGAAGGCGCTCTCGGGCGGCCAGCGGCAATCGGTGGCGATCGCGCGTGCGATCCTCTTCAACGCCCGCATCCTGATCATGGACGAGCCGACGGCCGCCCTCGGCCCCCAGGAAACGGCGCAGGTCGGCGAGCTGATCAAGCAGCTGAAGAAGGAAGGCATCGGCATCTTCCTCATCAGCCACGACATCCATGACGTCTTCGACCTCGCCGACCGCGTCTCGGTGATGAAGAACGGCCAGGTCGTCGGCCACGCCCGCACCGAGGACGTGACCAAGGACGAAGTCCTCGGCATGATCATCCTCGGCAAGGTGCCGCCGAAAGCCATCCCCGGCCCCGGCGCCATGCAGATCTGACCGCCGCCAGGCGATCAATCCGAAAACCCCGCTCCGCCGCCCGCAAGGCCGGCGGAGTTTTTTGTGCTTTTTGGGCCGGTGCCCCAGGCCGGATCTCCCGCGCAAAGACTGCAGCAAACACCCTCTCCTGATGAATTTCGACTGCCAAGGAGGTTTGGAAGGACCTTTTTAAGGAGCCCCAACTTTTTCAAAAAAACGCAAAATGAAGAAGCTCCCCTCGCCTCCCATCCATTTTTTAAAATGTTGACCCTTCTTAAAAACCTCTTTGCCACTGATAACAGACTGATTTCTTTCATTTTCCGTGACAAGGAGGTTTTTAAGCGGAGGAAAACCGGCCCTTTTGCCGTCGCTTCAACTTCGCTTTCTCAGCCATTTCAGACCAAAGCCATACCCCCGAACTGACGGCAGTTAGCCTCCAACCGGCAAACCGGACGACGCACAAAGCCTTCGGCCGTCGGCCCGACGGATGAAAATACCCGACAAACCGCAAGCACCGGTATTTCTGAGAATTTCGCGATTGAAGCCAGCCGCAAGCTAGGCTAAGAACCACCCATCGGACAGGCGATTCAAACCGCCTCAGGCATGCACCCGTAGCTCAGCTGGATAGAGTGTTGGATTCCGATTCCAAAGGTCACAGGTTCGAATCCTGTCGGGTGCGCCACTTTCTTCCATTTTACCAAGCAAAATCAAATAGTTATAAAAATCAGCAGGATCATATTCCCACATCCGTTCCCACTTTCGATGCTGGAATAGGACGGAGTTCTTAGGAACTTCGTGGAATTTTTTCGTTTGTTGCGGCGCTACGGCAAGGGACTGGCGCTTTCGGAGCTTGACGCCCGGCTGAATGCCGATGAGACAGGAGGGGCGCCGGAATCGAAATCGGCTATATGTCTCGATAAGACTTCGAACGAAACCGCATTTCAGGGCAGACGGCCCAATAAGCGCGCAGTCCAATTCGCCCACCTGCTTTTGGGAGCAAAACGTCTCCGCGCCTCCATCTCATATTCTTTTTGTCGATCCATCCATTCAGAGCCATGGATCTTCCGCATGATCTCCTTGTGTCGATCTAGGCGAATACAGAAGAATTCAGGATCGTGGGGCTTCCGGCGTTCCAGCGTGTTGTTCGGAAAAAGCTCACCTAAAAGCAGGATTTGCATTTCCACTTTGAAGTCGCCAACCCAGGCAAGCAATCGCTGGATTTGTAGAACCTCTCGGTCCAGCCGGTTCATGATGTTCGCATGTTCTTCAGGTGACGGGATCGACCAGGTAGATTCGTGTCCTTGAACCGGCATCTTGAATACAAGCAGGTCGGGTGGTCGTTGAACTTTCGAAAGCTCCTCCAACCCCATCGAGATCGCATAACGAAACACGTCAAGCTTTGGCTCGACAATATGCCATGATTCAATCATCGTTATTACGCCAATGAAGGCCGTACTTGCTTCGTTGCGTAACTCTAAATACTGAGGGTAGCGCTCGGTGGGGATTTGCCATTTATCGCCAGCGTTGTTCCATATCTGGACTAAGTCCAGATTCATCCGAAACCTACTCAGGTAGCTTTGCAGCTTGAGCCCAGCACCCTCAGCATCCCGCGATGTGCCCAGAGTCTGCTCGTATATTTCAATTTTACGTTTGATCTGTTCATTTTTTTTGTTGGCTTTGATGGCATTGCCGAGCTGTAAGAAGACGGCTGTAAAGCCGAGGAGCGCCGCAAAACAGGTTGCAGCAGCTCCTATGACCGGACCTTTTAGTCCGGGATCAAGGTTCTGAAAAAAATCCAACATGCGATCCACCGAATTAGCGCTGCTGCATCGCTATTCGTTGAATATCTCGGATTCTGAGAGCGCCGCCAATTGAATAGGGCGGGTATCCCCAAAAAGAAATCTCCCGCTTTTGAATTCGGATCTCGCAATCCTCGCGCGAATATCCCAAATAGTTATTGGGGCGCCATGCCCCGATAAATGGGCAACGTCTCGGGGCGTCTCTTGCAAAGTCTGATTGTAGTCATCGGTCGAGAATTGCTCCGCATCATTACGCGGGAGGGCTGGGCGTATTGGCGCAAGCAGCAGCGCGAGCGCAAGTACGAGGCCGACATGGCCGCTTTCAGGGCCGGTAAAGGCAACCTTCGGCGGCCTGTCAGTGACGATGCCCGGTAACGTCAATCAGCGACGAACCGCCTCTTTCACCTCTGGCACCAACACCCCATCGATCAACCACCGCCAATAAGGCAGGCTCGCATAGGGTGTCAGCCGGCGGACCGTCGCAACATCGCCTTCGGTCATGCCGGGCGGGTTGCCTGTCACCGCGCCTTTCGCATTGGCGACAGCGATGCCGGCAAGGCTGGTCGCATCCGAAGCAAGCTCATAGGTCGGGCCGAGCATGGCGCCGACAGCCGAGCGCGTGGCGTAGCGGCTCGCCGGCGGCCGCTGGCTGGCATTCGGGAAAAATGCCGATGCGCCGGCATAGAGGCCGGGCACGCCCAATTTTTCCAGCGCATTATTTAGTTCGAAGCCCACGGCGAAGATGCCGGAGCGGTCTAGCCCCTCCATTGCCCAGGTGCCGGGATTGTCCGAAAGCTCGCGACCGGCTTCCAACTGCTTCAGCGCGTAGATGAAAGCGCCGATCGTCGTCATACCGACGATGCCGCCGACAAGGCGGGTCTTGTCTTCCTGCAGGCCGCGGATCAGCACCCGTTGATTGGAAGCGATGGCGAACGATTTGAACTGCAGCAGGGCGCGGCCGACGGGCGTTGACGCAAAGAGCGGCATGTCGCCGACGCCCTTGGTGACGATAATGGAATCGACGTCCTTGTTGATCGCGGCGCGGAAGGCGCGGCGGCCGGCAGCTGCGATTGCGTCGTCGCCCCATGCTTCCGTGTTCGCCACCTTCACGCCATCGAGCGTCTGGCCGTGGCTGGTAAAGAAGCGGCCCAAGTCTTCGGCGCGCTGCTCGTCGATGCCGAGATAGCCCATGTAGGCCCGCTCTTTGGCCGGCAACGAGGCAAAACCGCTTTGCGCCGCCTTCTCGGCATTCGCCAAGATACGATTCTGGATCATGCGCGAGGCAAGTGTTTTCTGGAAGTCATCCCAATGTAAGAGCCCGGTCATGCGGGAGAAGCCGACCGTCATGTTGCCAAGGAAGCGTTCGAACACGGAGCCGTGGGCATAGGGGTCGGTAATCTCGGCGAGTGAGGCCATGCGGGAAGCGAGGATTTTCTCGCTGATGGCGCCGGCGAGTTGCGCTTCCCTCTTGCTCAAGCCCGCCGCTTTCACGCCGCGCACCATCGGCGCAAGGCCGTCTTTGATATACGCGGAAAGGCCATGCACCATTGCCGGGCGCACGGCATCGGCCAGCGAGCCGATCAGCACGCCGCCCATTGCCCGCATATAGTTGAAGGCGCCGGCGCCGGCGAGAACCCGCGCCCATGCCGTATTCTGGATTTCGGGCCGGTAGTTGCCGCGCAGCATGTCGCGCACCGCCTGCAGATCAGCGATGTCGGAGCGCTCGCTTTCATTGAGGCGCTTCAGTGCCACCGGATCGTTTTTGACCTGGCTGCGAAGCTCGGCATATTCCAGCCGCACCCGCTCCAATGCTTCCTTCATGGTCGGAGATCCGAAGCGCTCGGCAAGCTCGGTATCGGCCGCCATGACGCGGGCATAGCGGCGCCCGACGAGATCGACATTATCTTCGAGAAACTTTTCGACCAGCGCGTCAGGAATGTTGAAGGATCGTTCTTTCAACGGGCCACGGGTGGCAATGGTGAAATTCGCAGGCAGGAAGCCATCGGTCGCCCGGCCGGTCAGCATGTCGTAGACGTCATCGACAATGCCCTTCACGTAATCGGCGCGGTCGGCATCATCGTGAAATTCGAACGTGCCGCGCGAGGCGTGGTCGTTAATCTGGCGATCGACCTTGGCGAGCTTCGCGAGATCGTCGGCATCGAGATCGCGGGCAATGCCGCCGGCAACCTGCTGAAAGCCCGTTTCGAATTGCTCGAGCGCTTCGTCAGGCAGATGACGGGCAATACCGCCGGCAAGATCGGATAGCCCGGCCTTGCGGCCGGCCATGCCGGATTGCAGATCGGTTTTCACGCTTTCAAGGCTCGAAAGGGTCTTTTCCTTCTCGGCCGCCTCGCGCGCCGTCGCGGCGGAAACTTGCCCGTCGAAATATTCGCGCAGGATGCCCTTGAATTCCTGCTCATTGGCTTCGATCGCCGGCCGGTTCCACATGCGGGAGAAATACGATTCTGCCGTCGTAACATCGACGTCCTTGGGCAGAAGGCCGGTATCGATCGCCCGTTGCTTCAACGGCTCGATGACATGAGAGCGCCAAGCCGCCGCGGCTTCGGAGACGCCGGGAATATCGCTTTTGTCGCCGCGGCGCATGGCCCGGCCGACTTCCTGATAGAATTCCCTTTCCGTCAGCGATACCCCGACCTTGCGGGCATTGAGATAAGCGCCGCGCTGCGCCTCGACGGCTTGGGCGACGGCGCCGCGGGTGAATTCGTGCATGGCACTTTCGGCCGCGATATCACCCTCGCCGGCCATGTTCTTCGTCAGATAGACAGGGTTTTCCATCATCTGCGATCCGATCTGACGCACGGCGACGGAAGGGCTATGCAGCGTGCGCAGCAGCGGATTGAGCTTGGCGGTCGCCTTCGCAACCGTCGATGCCGCTCGCCCGGCAATGGAGAGATCGCCAAGCGTTTCCGGCCGAACGCCGGCCGCACCGGCAGACGGCGGAACGGAAAAGCCGGTCATTTCGGCATGAAGCGCATTCGTGTCCGCATCGAAATCCGCAGCCTTGGCGGCATTGAGGGCGCGCGATGCGGCGACATGTTCAACGGCGCTCATCACCCCGGCGTAGCCGCCGCCAAACAGGCCGTGCAGGATCGTGGAACCGCCGATATTGACCAATGCATCATCGCCGGTTCGCAGTTGCTGGCTTTCCTGCAGGATTACTTCTTGTGCGGCCGCGGAAGCAGCGCCCGCGACACCCATGCTAAGCGCCGTTCTGGCAAGGGAAATACTCTTGCCGACCTTCACCAGCCCGCCGCTCGGAAGCACAATCGTCGGGTCGAAATAGCCGGCCACCACGCCCATACTGTACCCGGTCCAGCCCGCACGCCCCATGATGTCGCGATCTTTGGTTTCCTCGTCGATGTCCGCTTTGACAGCATCCATCGCCCGCTTGGTGAAAACGTTGGTGAAACGGTCGGCATATTGCTCGTAGCCCTTCAGGTTCTCCGGAGCGAAGGGGCGGAAATCGGGGTCTACATCAAGCCCGTGCCGCACCTGCTCATAGAGCGTGTCAGAGGCGATCAGCGAACCGACAAGATTGTTCTGGCGGATGGCCGGGCCGACCATCGACAACAGGCTCGGGTCTTCATCGGGCGCCTTTGCACCAACCTGCTGCTGCAGCAGATAATCGGTTTCCCCAAGCGTTTCGGGCAGTGCCCGGCTTTCATCAAAAGGCATGGCTCAATTCTTTCTTTTCAGGCTCGGCGACGGGGTGGCTCTGCTCGGGAGAGATTTCGCAGGCTCGGCGGGCGGCGCGGGCTTGGGGCGCGGTGGCGGCGCGGGCAGTTTCGGCGGCCCTGCGAGAAAGTCGTCGACGACCTGTTCGCGCTCTTTCACGTATTGCTGCACGTCCTGCTGGTTCCTCTGGCCCTCGTCTTCGATCTTGGCGAGCGCCTTGGCGGCCTCTGCCTTGTTGGCCACCTCGATCTCTTCCGCGGTCGGCGGCACCACATAGAACGGCTTGCGGTAGTGCTGCAGCACGCCCTTGTCGTCGCGGTAATAGACCTGATAGCGCGGTGGGATTCCGGCGGCGAGATCGTTTTCGGTATCGCGGTCTGTCATCAGGAAGACCCCGCCATGCTTGATGCCATCGGCAGCAAGGACGGCGTTCAACTGCTCCTTGATATAACCATGCGAACCGTTCGGATCGGCCGGATAAGTCTTATCCGGCGGCAGGTAGGTGACAACATCGGGTCCAGCCAGGGCAAATTCCGACGTGCCGTAGCGGCGCTGGATGCGGTCATTCGCAAGCTTGGTGCCGGCTTCGATATCACCGCCGGCATCGAAAATGCTTTCGGTCAAGACATCCTTGTAATCGCTGACGATCGCGGCCGATTGCGCGGCGCCGCTGCCAAGGCGCGGAGCGGAAGAGAAAACGCCCTTGTCATAGAGCCCCCTAATCTTGCCCACTGTCGCCAGACGGTCGATCGCGCCTTTCATCTGTTTGGTATCCATCAGCGCCGAGCGCTGCCGCACCTTGTCGGGGTCTTTGCGATCGATGATGCGCTGCGCGGCAATCTCAGGTGTCAGGCCGACGTCATCAACATAGTGCGAATAGAGGGCAACGTCGTCGGCGACGTCGGCCCCGCCCATCATTCGGCCGAGCGCGCCGGCATCAATGGTCGAAATCCGCTTTCCAAGATTGAGCGCGTCGAGCGTGTTGCTGACATTTCGGCTCGCCAGATTGGTGCGAAGGGCATTGCCCACCCGCGTCGGCACCGCGCCCGTCTGCTTGATCTGCCTAAAAAGCAGCGGCTCACGCTGCGTCGGCTCGGCAACGGAAGAGATCGCATCCCAGACGTTATCATTGGCCTTGCGGCCTTTGTCGCTATAGGGGTCGCTGACGAGCTTGCCATTCTGGAATGCCTCGACATCGGCCCGCGTTTCGAGCGCATCCCTGTTCTTCTCGTTGAAGGCACTGATCAGCGTGGCCTTGTCGCCGTCATCAATGACGGTATCCGCATTGATATCTTCAGCGGTCAAAGACGTGTCGCCATTGGCAATACGCAGCCGGTAGGCATCGGCTTGTGCAGCCTGTGCGGCCTTGTCCCGCGATGCCTGCTGCACTGCTGCAGTCCGCGCGCCATCGGCAGCACTTTCGCGAATTTCATCGGCATAGGCCGGCGGCAGGCCGCTCAAAACGCTTTCCGTTGCCTGCGAGAATTGCGGCCCGGCAGGCTGAGACACTGCCGGGCCCGGTCCGGCTGCAGTTGATGGTGCGCCGGCCGCAACGGCCAAAGGTGCCGACCTTGCGGCTCCCATGCGCTTTGCAAATTCTGCGTCGGAAAGCTTCGCCAAACCTTCCCAAGTCTGGCCGAGGCCCGTCCTCACCGCGGCATAGTTGCCGGCGGCAATATCCTGATTGATATCGCGGCCCGTTCTTGTGCGGTAATCGCGCTGCGCAAGCCAAGCGGCGGCGCGATCCTGCGAGGCCGGCGAAAAATCGGTCAAGCCGAGCGCTTGCGCCGCCATATCCCAGGTGCCCTTGACGAACTGGTAGCGGCCGCTTGCCGTCGTTGTTCCGCCGGCGCCTATAAAGCCGGGATGGGCGGCATAGTCCTTAATGCGCTGGCCGCCGTTCATCATGTCGTATGCTGGCGATTCCGTGCCCGAGATGACGGAAAGCAGCGCATATTGATCGTGGCTAAGCCCCGGCGCTGCGAACTGCCCCGGCGCAGGATTGGAGGCGTTGAAATGCGCAGCGTCCGCGCTCGCCGCCTTCTTCAGATCGGGTTTCAGCCTGTCGAGCAGAACCATGTGATCCTGCGGCGTGATCTCGGCGACATGATCGGTCGCATATTTGGCGGCCTTGATCGGGTCGTTCTCGGCAATGCGCAAGGCAGACTGCGTGCGAACGTTGCTGATATAGGTCGCGCGTTCCAGCTGCGTGCGCTGCTCGCCCCAGCCTTCCTTGGCGCCGCGGGCATCAAGCTCCTGCAGGCCGCGGCCGACAAAGCCATTCCAGCGCGCTTCATCGTCGGGTGTCTGGATCGCCTGCCGCGAGAAATTGTCCGCCGCTGCCGTGTGCTCCTGCACAAACCATTTCTTGGTTTCTTCGGCCTTCTTGACGTAGCCCGAGCGCAGCGCATCGGTTTCGTAGGCGGCAACCTGCCTGTTGAACTGCTCCGTTTGCGCCGGTGACATCTTCGCGGCGATATCGCGCTTCAGGCCCTGCACGCTCTCCCGATAGGCGTCGAACCCTTCGACGGCCTGTCGGCCCTGTGCATTGGCATAGCCGGTGTCGGGATCATAAAGCAGCTTGTCTTTCGCCTGCAGCCATTGATTGGCGCCGTCGCTGACAACGGCCTCGTCGCGCATCTGCTGGACGCGCTGCACCGCTTCGGCCGCAACATCCATGCCGCCGGCAACGGATTGCAGCCCGCGCCCGATCGCCGAGCCGAAGTCATCGGCCGTCGCACCGCCGACAAGCATTTTGGTATATGCGGGCCGCAACGCAACCCGATCTTGATTTTCTTGATAGAGAGGAACTTTCACCACTTCCTGCAGCCTTTCGCCGTTGTGTGTCGCTGATCACAGCGACTATCGGCGAGAAAGGTTGAGTCCCAGACAGACGACGGGAGAAAGTTAGGTCTTATCAAGGCCCATGAATTCTGAAAGACCGCATAGGAAGAAGGGAGTGCAGGGGCTATTTCCTACCCTTTATAGAAAATGCGAAGGACACTATCCGTCAGATAGAGACAGACACTTTCCGTGTTTAGTAGTGAAAACCCTATGCAAGATATGCACCCTATGCCTATTGGCCATGATGAGATTAAGCCTGACGTCAGGTCGAGACCGAGCCTTACTCCTCATCTGCGTAAGCGATGAACTGAATAGAGCGGCCAGCTTGCGTCATGGCTTCGAAGACGCTCAAGCCAGCTAGCTTCATCAGTTCGTCCCAGATTTTCTCCAAATCCTCATAGGCCTTCTGAACAAACTCAGGGGTCATGAAACGACCCCACTCCGGCTGTAAAATATTGAGTCGGTCAAGTTCAGTCTGCATTGTTATTTCCTCTCGGGTTGAATTCACAACAATAGGCTTTCCGTGCGCAAAGATATCCCGAAATTCTTTGACTTCCATTATTGTTGAATAAGGGCGAGTGCCGAAATCCACCTTCGTCCCAAGTGCCTTTGCGACCTCCTTCATTTTCTCTTTTATAGACCGCCACTCGTTCCAATCTTTGATAAGCTTAAAACCCAGAAAATTCATTCGCGCTTCGTTCGTGAAGGATAGCGTCATGATGCAGCCCATCATGTCGAGGCCGATTGTATGAAGGTCATTGGCACGATGTTTTTGCGCGACACGTTCTTTGAAGTGGAAGGCAGCGTTGGCGAGATCATTATGGATAAAAATCTGCCGCTTTTCTTCGATCTTCACCCTTATTTTTCTATCCATAGCCCTCTCCATGGTTGTAGGCATAATTTCATACTACCACGAGAGAATCTAGCTATGCTGACTATTCGCCACCCAACTCTACTCCCTTCCATTCGCGAATATGCGGGTGGCCTGATGACCGCGCGTCAAAAGGATACGGGCAAGCTGCTTTTGATACTGAAACTTCACAAGGAATACATTCTAGCAGCGCGGATGAGGGGTGGTTTCAGTATTTATCTGGCCCCATTGCCTTCCACATCCGGTCTCACGGTGGCTTTAGCGACTGCGTTTTTTGACGACGGCGATGAGCCACTTGTGGTGAGAACGGCTCTCTTCAACGAGCCTTTAGCCCATGATCTTCTGGAACTCCTGACCTACGAGGAAATTGAAGTATACTTCTTCGATGAGCATTGCCGTGAGTGGATGAGCCATCGCGCCTTCGTCGGCGACACCGGAAGTCTTTTGACCACAGGTCAGGAATTCGGTCTGCTCACCTTTCATCCAGAAACCATGAATGGCGTCTTGGAGGCACTAGATGCGTGGTTCGCTCACAGAACTGCGGAAGATGACGAAAACGCGATAGATATCGTTTTTTATGAAGAGTTATCGGTATCCGACATCTTCATCCTCGACGCTCGCCATGAAGGCCATGACTATCATGGAAGCGGTGGTTTTTCTCATTCAAGTTTAGAGCGGGAAAATCCGGGCTATTTCCAAGAACGCGACATTGTCTCAGGGCTGAAGCGAGCCTTTCGCGGCGAACAGGTTGCTCTTAATCCGATGCGACGTGACAACAAGAGAGAGCTGGTAGATGTCTTGGCCTGGAGTTCGAGCCACCTTTTGTTGGTACAAGCCAAAGACAGCCCGAACACCGAAGCAAGCCTTTTGCGAACAATAAACCGCAAGCGCAGCACATCACACGGCCAGAGTCAGGCAAAAGGCGCTGCGGCATATGTAAAGGAGCGCCCCAATCTAGAGCTAAGTATCGCCAATGAGGATTTCGACTTTGCGGTGGGCGACAGAAAAATCGTTAGCCTTGTAATTGTCCAAGAAATGTTCACGGACGAAGGAGATTCCTTCGTCGCCTGCTACCGCGAAATGGCAGAGTCGGGCGATGTATTCGTGTTACTCGACTACCCGGCCTTCAACTCGTTTTGCCACGAGTTTACCAATGAGCACCAATTGATGGATGCTTTTGCGGATTATAGTGCAAAGATACTCGCCGGAAACTCGTGGATAGATCCGCGAAACTATGTACTGGATTTCACCAAACAGCGCCTGATCAAGCCACAATAGACAAATGGTTTCCTACCTTAGAAGACAGATTTATCTTGCGGCTCTGCCATGCCCTGAATTCTCCAAAGGACCGCATTGCCGCGGTTCTTCCCTGCCTGCGCGATCGTCAGGCCGTTGACAATCCGCCCGGTGTGCTTGCGCAAGAACCCACTGAAGCGCGTCGTATTCAGCCGGCCACGTTCGATGAAATCCGAAAGCGCCTCGACCAGCCCTTCATGTCGGCGGTTGCCGATCGGATCAAACGCGCCTTCATCGACCATCCTTGCAATATCGGCCGCAGCCCAAGGCTTGCCGGCCGGCAGCGCTGAAATGATCGCCGAAGTTCGTTCCTTTTCCGGGTCGTTTTCCCTGATCTTGGCCGAGTTGCCGAGCGGATCGGGCAAGCCAAGCCAGACGAGCGCGGAGCGAACGAGGTTCGACCAGGGCTCGAAGGAGCCGAGCGCCGGCGACACCCTCTCACCATCATTGACGATGAAGGCCCGCAGCAGCGTCAGGCAGGCGGTGACGATCTCCACCCGCCGCCGGCGCGCATCCTCGATCACGTCGCTGGCAAAGACGCGCTCTTCCGGTCGCTCGACGCCGGCATCCAGATTGACGAGCACCACGCGCCGCGTCAGGTCGCCGGCAAAGCGCAATCCGTTGCCCGTCGCGCAGAACATGACCACCGTCGCCGAGTCCACCGCGACGGTTTTGCCAAGCGGGCGAATGTTCACTTCCTCCTGCGTCAACACTTGGCAGAGGTAATCGGAGCGAAGCGCGCTCGAAATGTTGTCCAGGTTGATGAAACTGTCGCCCTGCAGCAGCCGCGCCTCAATGACCTTGCGCAGCTCTTCCTCATCGGCCGCATAGGAATTGACTGCTGCCGGGCGCCCGGTGGCGAGGATCGCGGCAACGTCCACCAGCTTTGATTTGCCCGTTCCCGGCGCCGTCGCATTCACGCCGAAGAGCGGTGCATTGTGCATCGAGGGACGCACGATCGCCGTCAGGATCATGGCGATTGCGGCCGACAGATCGACATCGCCCACGAAAGGGAAGCTCGAAACAAGCTGCCTGATGCTGCCTAAAGCTTCCGCAGCGGCGGCCTTGTCCGGGCGTTCTGGAATATCCGGCCATGCGGCATCGGATTCGAAGAGTATGCCGCTTTGCTGGTCGAAGCCCTTAGCGTTGATGATTGTGCCATCGCTGCGCATGGTCGGCGTGGAGACAATCGCTTTGAGTTGAGGAAACGGCCATTCCCCGCGCCGCGCAATGACGGCCTTGGCGACGAGCGGCGGGCATTTCACGTTTCGATATCCAAGCGTCGTTCGCCCGTCCGGTTTGCGCCAACGGATGGCCTTGGTGAGAACTTCGGTAAGGTTTACTTCCTCTGCCGGCACAAGCACCGACATTTCCTTTCCGTCGATACGCACGAGACGAAAGAGAACCGTACCGCGGGCATAAAGCCTCGAGCCAGCATTGAACATGATATTGCAGGCACGCGTCACCGCGTCCGATAGATCGGCCTCCTGATATTCCACGATTGGACGCTCGTCGTCATCGTCGGAGACTAGCGGTTCGCTCTTGACGCGGGTCCGCTTTCGCGGCGCCGGCGAACGGTCGGCCTCGATCTGTGCCTGCTCTTCGGCCGGCAGTGCTGCGGCCGCAAAAGGGCGAACCGTCGCGTGCATGAGGGCGTCTAGCTCGGCTTGCGTCCATCCGTCATCGAGGGCATCGGCGCAATCCCAGCCGCGGGCCGGAAGGCGGCCGGCCCGCCAGTCTTCGAAACGATAGGTCTTGCTGTCGCTGGCGGCGTTGATATCGGAAAGGCCGACAAGACGGACGCGAGCACCAAGCCCGATCAGTTGCAGCGCGATCTCATTTGATGTCGCCATTCCCGGCCCGTCGAAGTCCGGCCAGATAATCACATCGCGGCCCGACAATGGCGACCAGTCGGAGTGTTTGACGCCCTGCGTGCCGCCTGCCCATGAAACAACGGCCCTGCCGCTCGATTGGCGCAGCCGGTCGCGGCACTTCTCGCCCTCGACAATCATCACCTGTCGATCGCCGATCGCATCGAGGCCATAGAGCGGCCGCGGCTTCGGAAACGGATAGCGACACCACGTTTCCGTTCCATCAGCCAAGCGCGCAAACATCACCATCGGCGTTTCCTTGCCGCCATTGGGCAGATCATGGCGCAACACATAGCCGAGCAGCGAGCCGTCAGCATGCCGATAGGGAAAGACCATCGAGGGCGCAAAGGCGCCCCATTCGGATCGCTCGCCTTTCCGCTTCGGATTATAGAGCCTGATGCGCCGGCCCGCCTGCAGTGCGCCCGCCGGCGGCGCGATCGGCACGATACCATCATAGACATCGGGTACCTGCGCCGGCCTAGGCTTTACATTCGGCCGGCTACCGCCGAGGATGCGGATCGCATCAGGCAGATCGACGCCCTTCACTTCCCGCACGAAATCCAGAACATCGCCCTGCTTGCCGCAGCCGAAGCAATGGAAACGTTCTGTGCCGTCATTGCCGGTGTAGACCTTGAACGACGGGGTCTTCTCGGTGTGGAACGGGCAGCAGGTTTCAAACTCCCGCCCGTTCCGGGTAAGCTTGTAGCCAAATTGCATGACGGTCGAAGCGAGCGACACGTCGAGCCGCAGACGTGCAATATCGTTCGCGTCCGTCTTCGACGGCGCGTATTCAGGTATGAGGGGCATGAGATATTTCCGCTTTAAATCGGTGCGATCAGAGAGGTTCGGGCTCGTAGGCTTCCGCGGCAAGCTGCTACACGTTCGGGAATGGCGGGGATTTCGAGCCTCGCCACTTCGTCGAGATCGGCGAATGTCAGACCGCGGGGATTGAAAGGGTCGATGGCCCGCTCGGGCGCCTCAAGAAGACGCCCGTCTTGCGTCACCGGCCGAATGCCTTTGGCTTTGATGCTCATTGCGCTGCCCATGTCTCAATTGGCAGGTGTGGTCGCATTGGCAGCGCATTCGGTAATCCAGCTTTCGACTTGGCCCTCAAGCCAGCCGACAGCCCGCTTGCCGATCTTTACCGGCCGCGGAAATCGCCCGTCAGCGATCATAGCATAGAGAGTCGAAGTCGGCAGACCCGTCTTGTTCTGAACTTCCGGGCGGCGAAGAATCCTGTCTGTCATTTCCCGTTTCCTTGTGCGGAATGTTTCGGACCTCCCAAGCAATATTTGGAAACGGTTGGATATGAGAACCGGCCGGCGGCAGAACGATTAACCTATTGTTTTTTATCGTTCTTTCTGCCTAGAAACTTCGCCCATGCTTCCATCATTTCGCGCCGCTTGTCGAAAAGGTCGGATCGCGCATAGGCCCGCTCGACCGCATCGCCGACGCCGTGCGCCAGTGCGGTTTCGGCAACTTCGCGCGGAAAATCGGTCTTTTCCTGCACCCATGTTCTGAAAGACGTTCGGAAGCCGTGTATGTCGGCATCATAGCCAAGCTCTTTGACGAGCTTGGATAGGGTCATGTCGGACAGGGTTTTGCCGCGCAAACTCGGGAAGATGAGATCGGAGCCGCCATTGATCTTTGCGGCCTCATCCAGAATTTCCAGGGCGCGGGCACAGAGCGGAACCCGGTGAGCGCGCTTCATCTTCATCCGCTTGGCGGGGATCGTCCACTCTTTCGCCTGCCGGTCAATTTCGCTCTTGCTTGCGCCGCGCGCCTCACCCGAACGTACCGTCGTCAATACGAGAAATTCGAAGGCAAGCTTGGTCGCAGCCCACGCATCGGATTCCTTCACGCGGTCGACGCAATGGGCGACGTCGGAATAAGGAAGGGCCTTGCGGTGTTCGGTCGTGCGCTCGATCTTGGGAAGCGCCAGCGCTTCGGCCCGCGCCGGGTTATCCGTTCGCAGTCCTTCGGCAATCGCCCATTTGAAAACCGCGCTGATGCGGAACGTCAGCTTTCGAGCGACCTCCGGAGCGATCTGCCGCGCCGCCAAGATCGCCTGTCGCACGTCGCTGCTCGTGACGTCAGCAACAGACCGCGCCCCAAACCGGGGAAACACATAGGTCTTCAACGTCGAGAGAAACGCCTTACGATCGCGCTCGTTCTTCCAGGTCGGTTCGAGTTCCTTATGCGCCGCAGCTGCCGCCTGCTCGAATGTCAGGATCGCACGCGCCTTTTGCTTTTCCGCGATCGGATCAAGCCCTGCCCTCGCCGCCCGCCTGTTGTCGAGCGCAATCTCTCTTGCGGCCGCCAGCGAAACAAGGTCCACGCCGCCGAGCCCGATATCCCGGCGCCTCCCCCGGATGACAATGCGCTGCACCCAAGACTTGGCACCGCTCTCTTTGACGAAGAGAAACAACCCATTGCTGTCACCATATTTGCCCGGCCCGGCCGACTTCACAAAGGCAGCCGTAAGTGCTTTCCGGCGCGTCCGAACAACGGCATTTTCGGCTGAAATTTGTCTATACAACTTCTGAAATCCGTTCCCACATTTATTCCCACATCGGGTGTCAGAACCATGTAGAACGGGCCGGAACGCATTGGAAGAGCTTCTTAAAAAAATAATTGATTCAATTGCTTAATTGGAACGTCTTGGAATTTTCGGGAAGTCAAAAAGGCGAATGTCGGGTGCGCCAAATTTCCGCGGTCCGTTCTGGGCACAGAGGTCCGCTATTGGCCCAAAGCAGACCCAGGCTCGCCTCAAAAGACGCCAGTTTTGCCGCCCATGTCGGACGCTGAAAGTTTTGGCCGCATCCGAAAAGCGGACATTTGCGCGAACTGGCGAGAGAGCGGGTTGGTGCCACCAGAGGACCTCTGGCAATCGGAGGGCAGTTCTCGCGGCGTTGGGTCCGCTTTTCTTCCAAGCAAGTTCTGGAAAAGTGTCCCACGGTTTTCGGACAAGAACCTGCGACAAATCAAAAGACTAAGCAGACCTTCGTCGGCTGGCCAACGAAGGTCTGCCTAGTGCCCGGATGTTAAGCCAAGCCCTTTTTGACCGCGGGCATTTCGAAGCCCGCGGTCAGTCGTCACGCCGCTGCACCAAGTCCGTAGCGGGCAACGGTCACCAGAAACAACAGCATCGAGGCCAAAGTCAGTATCGCGCCGGCGCTCGCCAGAGCGGGCGAACCTCCGACGATGGCCATGGCAATACCTGGGGTCATGAGAGCGACACCGAGGATGGCAAGTCCAGCGTGAACGCGGGGAAGAATCCCCTGCGCTGCTGCGGGGGTCAGTCGGTAGTACAGACCAAACAACGCCAGCGTCGTCCATCCCACCAGGTTGAGGTGCGCATGGGCCGGCGCCAGCAAATGGTCCTCGCTGATTGCCATCTGGATCCCCCAACCCATGCCAGACGTGACGCACACGACCGCCGCGAGAAAAAAGATAAAGGCGATGTCACGCATATCAGCCTCTCTGCGCCAGCCCGGGGCCGGTAAACTGCGAGCCATAGCGTGCCGCACATTCAGCAACAGCGGCGATGTCACGCGGTATTTGAAAACCGCCTGCGGCGACTTCTTTGAAAAAGCCTTCAAAGCCCCCCGGCGTCAGCACGGCGATGCAAACAGCGCCATCGGGACCGGTGCGGAAGCTATGACGCTTGCCACGTGGGATATGCGCAGTCTCCATCGGACCGCGCCGAAACACGGTGCCCTCAAGTTCGAAATCAATGACGCCTTCCAGCACAAGGAAAGTTTCGTCCTCGGCCTCGTGGACGTGCGAAGGCGGGCCTTCAAGCGGGCCGGCAACTCCGTGGACGATGGACATGGCGCCTTGAGTTTCGGCGGAGGACAACAGGATGCGATAGGCGGTGCCGTTCCAGCTATGAGACTGCTGTGGCTGGGTGTATGTGTTCATGATGCAGGGACCTTTGTGGTTGGTTGATGGAAGGGCCCCGAGGTAACGCACCGCCGGACTTGTGATAAATTGAATGAATGTATCGACTGAATTGGTCCCATGAATTTATCCGCGTTCGACCTCAACCTGTTGAAAGTGCTTGATGCCTTGTTGCGCGAACGGTCTACCGTGCGCGCCGGGGAGCGGGTTGGCCTATCGCAGCCGGCGGTGTCAGCGGCCCTTGGGCGGTTGCGCGCCGCCTTCGGCGATCCACTGCTTGTCCGTGATGGCCAGCAAATGCGCCCCACCGAATTCGCACTTGGTTTGGTGTTGCCGCTGACGCAACTGCTCGAGGATTCAAGCCGCCTTTTGAACCCGGCAAGCTTCGATCCAGTGGGTGCGGTGCAGACTTTCCGCATTGCAGCGTCGGATTTTTTCACCGAAATGATGCTTCCCGGCCTACTGGCTAACCTGGAACAGCAGGCGCCCGGCATTTCGCTGCGCTATACTGACTCGCCCAATCTTCAGACCATGGACGACCTACGAGAAGCCAGGCTGGATCTGATCTTGTTGCCTGCGGGCAATTTTTCGCCCTGGGTCGATTGGCGACCGATTTTTCATGCCGGTTACGTTGTTGTTGCGCGGCAGGATCATCCGGTTCTACGCCAGCACGATGTTACGCCAGCGGCGGCGATGCCCGTCGAACTGTATTGCAGTCTGCGCCACGCCGCCTTCCGTGTCATCGAGTCGGGGCCCGATCGAGAAACTGCCGCACTTGCTGCACTGGGTCTGCAACGCGAAGTAGTTCTGTCGGTGCCAACCTTTACGGCCGTCTTGCGGTCTGTAGCGGCGACAAACCTCGTCGGAATTGTACCGCGCCGGATGGCCCAGAAAGTGGCCATCGCAGCGGGGCTTGCCATTCATCCGCTGCCCTTTGCTTTGCCGCCAACGCTGTTGGCAATGATTTGGCACCGGCGCAATTCCGCTTCCCGTGCACACGCCTGGTTGCGCGATCAGGTCTTCGAAATACTCACGCCACTCGATGATCTTGAACAGGCCGGCGTCGGCAACGCGGTATTGGGAGGCCCTGGCAATATCGATTGATTGCAGGATATTTCTGCCAGGTGGCCTGGTCGCCTCTTTCTTCAGCGTCAGGTGCATGCGCTCATGCCGGCCATTCTCTTGCGGATGGCCCGGCAGCAATCCGTGCCGTATCGACTCTGTACTCGCCCCTCGCCCTTGAAAGGTCATCGAAGAAAAACTCTTTGTTTTCAATGTCACGAATTGCAGCCAGAGTTGGCGTTAGCACAGTGTTAGCGTGAGTCATCTACCATCGTGACACCATTGGAAACCGCCACGGAACATATCAAGGATCGGCTGCAACAGCGGCAGGCAGAATGGTGACGGGCTCTGAAACGCTGGCTTACGGAGATGACATGAAACTGGTTCTAGGCAGCCTGATATTGGCGTCTGGCATACTGCTATCCAGCCTGTCGGGATTCGCCGCTTCCGGCGGATGGCAGTCGGATGGGCAAGGCACGAGATACTGGCACGTCACTCCACCGCCCGGGCAATGCAACATAAGCCAGGCGAGAAACCGGGCGCTTCGGGCCGGCATCTATCGCAGCGAGATTATACAGCAGGATGAGAATATCATCGCGCTCAGAGGTCTGGATGAATCAGGCGACCAGCGAACGATCGGTTTCGGCAACATCAGGGGATGCCCTGAGTTGGAAGGCTATGAGGAAAGCCCGAACTTCTGAGGGCATGGTTAAAGCCGATCATCGCCGTAACTGGCTCCGGCAACTGATTGCATAGCGTATCGGACGACGCCACCGGTCCGTCAGGGCCTCCAGCCCGTCCTCCTTGTAGCGACTGAAGATCTTGTAGCCGATCTTGCGCGAGATCCCGAACTCCCGGCACACATCGCTCATGCCTTCGCCCTCAAGCAGCCGGGCGACAAATCGTAGACGTTCCTTCATCATCGAAGTCTCTTTTCACGGCATCGACACCTCCCGCAAAAAGCGAAAAGTGTTACCCATGTCTCCGGTACAAAACGTCACCTATCTCTCAGGTCGAACAACTGTATCCAGAACGAAATCTACGAACGCAACCGCTTAAAAAGATAAATTGCAACACGCATCCACCTAACGAGGAACGCCTTTCTCAACTACTATTGCAACTTAAGGGATATTGATCAATACTTCCGTTGCCGCATCAAGAGTATAAGGGTTCAATCCTATTAGCGAGAAAACGACGTTGGGTCAGCTTCCATTACGAGACATATGGCCGCACATAAACCGGATTGACTGGCGCGCGACGGGATTTGACATCAAGAAAGCGTATGTTTGCGCTCTTTTTTCGGAATTGACCTACTATCGAATCCCAGATTTTGAACTTTCGAACGCTGATCGTATCAATGTAGTTCCGTGTCTCGCATACCAAAGCACAGTACGAGAGAGGCAAACTATCGATTTCGAGCAAATTTTGGAATCAGCGGACTTTGGACAGTTCTTCGTCGTGGTTCGCCGGTATGCAATCGTGGTTGGAGTAAGAACACCAAATATGATCATGGTCGCGGTTCGTGGAACAAAATATCTCTACGATTGGCTGATCAATCTGCGATCTACTCGATATTTGCACGAGGGTGCCGGTGGAGCGAGTTGCTTCCACAAGGGCTTTTTCCGGGCTATTAGCGCTTGCCTAGAGCCTGTAAGTCTTGAGCTTCGGAAATATATCCAATCGAATCCTGAACCCCTACCACTCTATGTAACCGGTCATTCGCTAGGTGGCGCAATGGCAGCCATCATGCATGCAATTTGGGGCATGACGGTCTCGGCTGAGTTTGTTCAAGAGGGTATAGTTCACAATCGTTTGCGAACTTATGCGAGCTATACTTTTGGTATGCCGCGATATGGGGACATGCGGGCGGTGACAAATTATCGACAACCATACCATCTGTACAACGAATTCGACGTCGTGCCGACAGTTCCACCAAAGTGGCTCGGTTTCGAAAACTGTTCTAACGAGTTTATGTTGGATGGCTCGTCGCTTGAAAACATACCAAGACGAGAAAGCGTGAACTTCGCTTTTTGGGTTTCACGCCTTCTTTCCGGAAAAGGCGTCCAGCAGCATTCCATGGAACTCTATCGCGAAAGAATTGCAATGAACATTAGCTAGTCATTGGCTTTCGCGAGAACTCACCGAGTTTCTGGTGGGCGCCGGGTGAACCCTCAGTGTCAGGTCAGGCGTGCCTCAGATAGCTCGCATCCCAACTCACTAAGCTTCCCCCTCCCTCGTTAGCAATTTGTTGACCATAAACTGGCTTTACTAAACCTGATGGATGCGGAGTTCCCCCCGCCCGTCGCCGAGTGTTTGTGTAAGACGGGATTGTTCGTGTTGAAGTATCCAGTGCAAGGATTGTCGGGCGCAGCCTTGGGCGGCATTGCCACACTCCTCTCGCGTGCAAAACGATTCGCAGCGCACACCATTCTGCCAGCTCTGTTTGCGCTCCCCGCCCTTGTCGGTTCTGCATCCTTTGCCTCAGCGGAAGATCGCGCCCTGAAGCTGTTCTTTACCCATACGGGCGAGAGGGCGACGATCACCTACAAGCGGGATGGAAAGTTCGATCCGAAGGGCCTCGCCCAGATCAATCGGTTTCTGCGCGACTGGCGAAGGAACGAGCCGACCCGGATGGATCCCCGGCTGCTCGACCTGGTCTGGGAGGTGTACAAGAAGAGCGGCGGCAAGGATTACATCCATATCGTCTCTGCCTATCGTTCCCCTGCTACCAACAACATGCTCCGCAACCGCTCGCGCATCACGGGAGTCGCCAAGAAGAGCCAGCACATGCTGGGCAAGGCGATGGATTTCTACGTTCCCGGCGTGAAGCTTGCGACGCTGCGCGCACTTGCAATGCAGATGCAGGTCGGCGGTGTCGGCTATTATCCGACCTCGGGATCGCCCTTCGTGCATCTCGACGTCGGCAATGTCAGGGCCTGGCCCCGCATGTCCCGGCAGGAACTCGCGCGATTATTCCCCAACGGGCAGACGATGCATCTTCCGGCCGATGGCCGGCCTCTGCCGGGATACGATCAGGCGATTGCGAACTACAGGAAGCGCGTCACACCCACCTCGATTGGGATCGCCAGCACCGCTGGAGACGACGATGACGTGGGAGCGTCGGCCACGCCGAGCGGCGACGCCACAAGCCGCAACCTCGTGACGGCGCTTCTGCCCACGCCCCGAAGCCAGGTATTGAATGCGCTCGCGCTGCAGACCGGCGCAGCCGGGCCGGATGACAAACGGTCTGCTCCGGACCTTTCATCTTTGCCGATCCCGATACCGGCGATGCGCCCGCCCGCCCTTGCGCGGGACGCTGGCGCGGACGACAAACTGGAGACCGCGTCGATCGGCCCGATTGCAGCACTTCCGGAGAGACGGACTCCTGTATTGCCGGCCCACGCCCGCTTCCATCCCCTCGTCGTTGCACAGGAGACCTCCAGGCAGGGCGCTGATATGATCGCCTCCCTGCCCATGACCGCTTCCTGGGAAGACGCAAATTTCCTTGGATCAACGTCGAACGCGGCGCTGATGAAATGGGCGCTGCATTCTCCCGGCGAGGCGATTGAATTGAGCGCGCCTCGCGTTTCCCCCCGCACGGTTCATCGTGAGGCGGGTGTCGCGGTATCAGGTGTGGGGATCACGCCGGTCGCCGCCACAGACCTGTTCGATGCCAACCGGTTTGCGTCGCCCCCGGAGGGCTGAGCTCAATCATCAGGGCTTGATGCGCGGCACGAAGCCGGTCAGTAGCGCCAGCGGCCTGTCGAGGTCGCAGCCGGGCCGAAAGACGGCGGCGCTTGTCCGATGCGACCATCGCTAAGCTATATGCCGTCGACATGCCGCGCTCGACGAGCGTCCGGATGCTTCTGGAAACCCATCCCCCACGTCAGAATGGAGCGCCCCAGGGCGGCCAATCAGCTTTTTTAGAATATGCTAATTAATCGACATGCCTTACAGCCGATGCTCGCACATCGACCCGATATGTCGGAATCGACGATCGGAAAGAACGACGTCGATTCAATGTTTTAAAGCGTTCTCTCCAGACGCGCATTCGCCGCAGTTTCCATAGCCGAACGACCATGGCCATCGCTTCCGCGCATGCCGGACTCGGACCAAAGTCTGATCAACCCCGGACTTCGTACCCATACAAAACCTTCCCTCGCTGTAATAGCAATAGCACATCCGCAAGTAAAGAGGCGTAATGCTATGAGAAATGTACTAATTTCAGGCGGGGCTGGATTCATTGGATCGCATCTATGCGATCGACTTCTACTTAGAAATGATATCCAGAAACTTGTTGTTGTTGACAATCTCTGGACAGGACTCTTCGATAATATTGCACACATCAAGGACCCCCGTTTTTACTTTGTGAAATCGGACGTCGAAACGCTGCAGACGTCCGAGAAATTCGATGAAATCTATCATCTCGCCTCTCCCGCATCGCCGCCATGGTACATGCAGGAGCCGAAGAGAACGATTTCCGCGAATCTGCTCGGCGCGTTCCGGCTTCTGGACCTTTTGAAGAAGGGCGGCCGTTTCGGTTTCACCTCTTCCTCCGAAGTCTATGGCGATCCTTTGATCTCGCCGCAGCCGGAATCCTATAAGGGCCAGGTGGATTGCACCGGGCCGCGCTCGTCCTATGACGAGAGCAAGCGCTGCACGGAATCGCTGCTCTTCGAGATGCAGCGCACCCAGGGGCTCAACCTCAAGGTTATCAGACCCTTCAATATCTATGGTCCCCGCACACGCGCCGACGACGGGCGCGCGGTCTCCAACTTCGTCACCCAGGCGCTTTCAGGCCGCCCGATTACCGTATTCGGCGATGGCCTTCAGTCTCGCAGCTGGGGTTATGTCGACGATATCGTCGATGGCTTCGCCCGGTATTTCTGGATCAATGAAACCGACTACAAGGGGCCTCTGAACATCGGCAATGATCGCGAGATTTCGGTTCTCGAGGTCGCACAATATGTTTCCAGCCTGGTCGGCGGCGTGCCGATCGTCTTCAAACCGTCGCCACCGCAGGATCCCACGAACAGACGCCCGGACCTGACCAACGCGAATTATGTCATGCCGGAATGGTCGTGCAAGGTCTCTTATGAGCAGGGCGTGGCCATGACGCTCGACTGGTTCAGGGAGAAGATGAAGGCGCGCGCAGCAGGGTAGCCATCACGGCTTTCAAGCCCGCGCTTCGTGCGCGGGCGGCCATGCCATGGTGCGATTGAGAAAGCGATGATGCGAGAAACAATTCCGTCTGATCTGAAGGATATAAGCTTTCCCGTCCCGATCCATTACCTCGATCTCTCATCCAGCCAGTCCCAGGCTATTTCGCCCTCGATTTCGGATGGGCTCGTGGTCTTCATGTCGGACGGCCTTCCCGTCGGGCAGACCTATATCGAGCGCCCCGAGACGGTGACGGCACTTGCCGAGCGTATCGTGCAGGCAGACACCCTCGCGCATGCGCGTGATATCGCGCAAACCCCTCTTCGCAATCGCGACGTCAGCATTCTGATCTGCACCAAGGACCGGCCGGATCAGTTGCGCCGGTGCCTGGCCTCGATCCCCGAACAATCGCTCCGCCCCACCGAGATCATCGTGGTGGACAATGCCTCCACGGGCGATGCGACGCGTCGCGTGGTGGAGGAAGCAGGCGCCACCTACGTCCGTGAAGACAGGGTCGGGCTGGACTACGCCCGCAATGCGGCGCTTCGTGCGGCGAAAACCGAATTCGTCGCCTTTACCGACGATGACGTGGTTCTCCACGAGCGGTGGCTGGAGAACCTGATGAAGGCGTTCGATCGGCCTGACATCGCCTGCGTGACCGGCTTGGTCCTTCCCGGCGAACTCGCAACGCCGGCGCAGTTCATCTTCGAAAAGCATTGGGGTTTCGGCCGGGGTTATCTCCGCCAGGATTTCAATCGGGACTTCTATATCAGCCATGCGCGTTATGGCGCTCCTGTCTGGACGATCGGAGCCGGCGCAAGCCAGGCCTTCCGCCGCAAGGTCTTCGACGAGATCGGCCTGTTCGATGTCCGCCTGGACATGGGAGCGGCCGGATGCTCGGGCGATTCCGAATACTGGAACCGGCTGCTCCATCACGGCCATGTCTGCCGCTACGAGCCGACGGCGGTATCCTGGCATTTTCATCGCAAGGATATGAAGGGGCTCGCCAAGCAGATCTACCAATATATGAGCGGCCATATCGCAGCGCTGCTGGTCCAGTATCAGAACACGGGAAATAACGGCAATCTCAGGCGCATCCTCGTTTCCTTTCCGAAATACTATGCGCGAAGGGTCCGCAGGCGATTTCGCAAAGGGGCGATGTCGAACGACTTTTTCCTGAAGCAGGAAATGCTCGGAAGCGTCAACGGCGCTCTCTATGTCCTGCGCCGATGGAAGATGCGCGCATGGTGATCGCTGCGACGCCTGACATCTCGTTTCTTATCCCTGCCTATAATGCAGGCGATACGCTTGCCGAATGCCTTGCCAGCCTGCAGAAGCAGACGCGATCGAACTGGCAGGCCGTCGTGGTCGATGACGGCTCGACCGACCGCACTTGGGAAATTCTCGACGATATCGCAAAAGCCGATAGCCGCATTCTCCCCGCCCGTCAGGCAAATGCCGGCGCGGCTGCGGCGCGAAACCACGCCGCACGCCTCGCGGCCGCCCCCCTGCTCTGCATGCTGGATGCCGACGACTGGCTGGATCCGACCTTCATCGAAAACATGCAGCCTGTGGCAGAGGATTCGTCTCCTGATGTCATCGCCTATTGCGCGTACCGCCGCGTTGCTCCGGATGGCAGGCTGATGCGGGTGGAGCAGCCTCCCATCCTGACGGGCGATGCCGCCAAACGCGAGTTCTCCTCCTTTTGCGCCCTCGCCATCCATACGGTCGTCTTTCCCAAAAACCTTTTCGACCGGCTGAAAGGCATGGATGAGACCTTGCAGACCTGCGAGGATTGGGATGTCTGGCTGCGCATGGCCTTTTCAGGCGCTGAATTTCGCCGTGTCGACAAGTGCCTCGCTTTTTATCGTATGAAGTCGGGCTCTCTCTCCGGCAGCCCGACCAAAATGATACGTGATGCCATTCGGGTGACATCGAAGGCGCAAGCGCTGCAAATGCAGGAAGGCTTGTCTGCCGAGGGGCCGGAGACAGGTTGGATCACGCCTCCCGTCAGCCAGCTGCGCATGCTGGCCTGGGTCGTCGCGGCCAAGCTCGATCCGGCGTTGGATATTGCAGCCCTCGCAGCGCTTCTGCCTGACATGCCTGATGCCGCGGGCTACGAAAACCTTCTTGCCGGTGTCATCCTGCATGGCTTGCAGACTGGGCTCTCTATCGATCGGGCCGATGATCTCATCGATGTGCTCGATGAATGGCTGCCGACATTCCTTTCGCTCATCCAGCTGATTGAGAGTCATTCCTCGCTTGGCACCGGGCGCAAGATCATTGATGCCGTTTCCTGGCACATATCCGCCGCAGACCCTTTGCGGTCATTCACGCTCGGCAATGTCCAGGTGGTCAGCGTCGAACTCGGCAAGCTTTCCAGGATCCCCAAGGCCGTTGAGGCCGATACGCTCATCGTGCACGCCTTCTCCGGCGGGCAGCATGTCGGCTCCTTTGTCGGTCCATTCTGGGGCGATCTTTCGATCCGGGCGCAGCTCCGGCTGATCATGCATGAGATGCGTGTGGAAGAGCACCTGCAAACGCCGCCCGCACTGGCCTATGCCAGTTCCTGGACGACGGAGGCGCTGAAGGGATATCGAGCCTTCGGCGGCCTCATCTTGAAGAGCGGCCGGCGGCGAGGCCGTCTGGAAAGGCTGCTGGCGCGCATCGGCCGCAACGCCGTCCTTGCCACGGCGCCAAGCGACAAGCACGACAACGACATCAGGCTCTCCGGCATTCTGCGAAAGATCGAACATGAGCTGAGCCCGCAGATTCCCGAACCCTCCGATCCGCGGCCGAAGGAAAGAAAGGAAATTCCGGCCATTCAGTCCGAGGAAGCGTACTGGGACCATATCTTCGAACACCCGGATCCATGGAATTACGTCTCGGTCTACGAGCAGGTCAAATATGAGCAGACGTTGAGCCTGATCCCGGAAGGGATCGAGAAGGCTTTGGAGCTTGCCTGCGCCGAGGGGATTTTCACCAGGAAGCTGGCGCCAAAAGTCGCTCGGCTGACCGCCACCGACATTTCCCAGCGGGCGATCGACAGGGCGATCGAGCGGTGCCGCGACGATCGCAACATCGAGCTTCGCGTTCTCGACTTCGTCAGGCAGGATCTTCCGCCCGAACAGGATCTGATCGTCTGCTCCGAAGTCCTTTATTACATGAAGGATGAGGAAATGCTGGCCGCCGCCTGCCGCAAGATGGCGGCAGCATTGAAGCCGAACGGCTGTCTGGTGACCGCCCATGCGCATATCCGCCGGGACGAACCCGACCGGACGGGTTTCGATTGGGGCAATCCTTTCGGTGTCGGGACGATCAAGCGGATTTTTGCCGAACAAGCCGGGCTCGCCCTGGAAGAGACGATCGAAACCGAGCTCTACGCCATCCACCGGTTCAGGAAAGGCCCCACGGCCGATCCCGTGCTGCGGATCGAGAGCCATGGGACGCCATTGGAGACGGATGTCGCAAAGCACGTCATCTGGGGCCCGGCTGGCGTCGAGCGCGAACTGGCATGGACGACGGAGGTCACGAGCTCAGTTCCTATTCTGATGTATCACGGCATTACGGAGGACGGACCGGCAGCACTGCGGCGCTTCCGCACCTCGCCGGAGATCTTCCGCAAGCAGATGCAGTTCCTGAGGCGCCAGGGTTATTACACCCTGACGGCGCAGACCCTGGCGAATCTTCTGCGCAGCGGCAAGCCGATCCAGGGCCGCCCCGTCATGCTGACCTTCGACGACGCTTATCTGGATTTCCGGACGAACGCCTTCCCGATCCTTGCCGAGAACGATTTCAGCGCCGAAGTGTTCGTGGTGACCGATAAAGTCGGCGGCCGGTCGGATTGGGATTGCGCCTATGGAGAACCGGCACCGCTGATGTCGTGGGCGGATATTCAGGACCTGCACAAAAAGGGCATCAGCTTCGGCTCCCATCTCGCATCCCACGCGGCAGCCAGCGCGATGGACAATCAAGCCCTGCTGGCCGAGGCCATGTCGTCGCGCAATACGCTGCGGAACCGGCTGGGCGCCCCTGTGGAATCCATCGCCCTCCCCTATGGCGCGACGGACTTCAGGGTGCCAGGCATTCTGGCGCTTGCCGGCTACGGCGTCGGCTTTACGACGCGGCCTGAGAAAGCCACGCTTTCCGACAATCTCTTCGCCCTGCCGCGCCTCGAAGTGCGCGGCGATCGTCCGCTTGAAGCCTTCCCTGAACTCATGGGCCTGCCGGGAGCCTTTATCGGATGACAGCTGCAGCACGCCCCTTGGTCACCGTCGTCATACCGGCTTACAATGCCGAGAAGACGCTTGTCGAAACATTGAGAAGCGTTTCCGACCAGTCCTACGATAAGCTTGAAATCCTGGTGGTCGACGACGGATCGCGGGATCGAACCTTCGATCTTGCGCGCGATTATGGCCTGAGCGACGCCCGTGTCCGTGTTCTCAGCCAGCACAATGGCGGCGTTGCGCGGGCGCGCAACCACGGCGTCAGGGAGGCGCGCGGCCTCTACATAGCCCCCGTCGATGCCGATGATGTGTGGCACCCCAGCAAGATCGAGCGCCAGCTTGAGGCCGTGCTGAAATTCCCCGGCGGAAACGGAGTTGCCTATAACTGGTACGCGTCGATCGACGAAAACGGCATCATTTTCGGCCATTCCCGCCCGGTCATGCATCAAGGCAACATCTTCGAACCGCTGCTGAGGGAAAACTTCATCGGCAACGGCAGCACGCCCTTGATGCCGCGGGCGGAGATTCTTCGCTGCGGCGGTTACGACGCCGGCCTGCGTGACAGCGGCGCCGAGGGCTGTGAGGATCTGAAGCTTTATCTGGCGCTCGCCGAGACCCTGCCCTTCGCTTTGATCCCTGATTTCCTCACCGGCTATCGGTTTACCAGGGGAAACATGTCCAGCAATGCCCATCGGATGCTGAAATCCTACGCCCTGGTGATGGCGCCGATCGCCGACCGCTACCCGCATCTGGCGCGCGATATCGAGGCATCGCAGTTCAACACGGCGTGTTGGTATTTCAAGAAGGCATTTCACGACGACGATTATGCCCAGCTCAAAAAGCTGGCGCCGATGATGGCGAGAAAATACCCCTCGCGGCTGATCGTCCACGGCCTGCGCCAGAGCTGGCGCCAGGTGAAACGCCAGGGCATCCGGATCGCAAAGCGCGTCCTGGGCAAGCCTCCGGCCCAGCCCAGGATCCGCTTCACCGCGGCTGTTCCGCAAGCCGGAACGGCTTTCAGCGATCGTTTCGGAAGCCTGCCGGCCAGGGAAACGACCGGCCCCGATCTCTTCACGGGTGGCCTGAAATGAACAGGTTTCGAAAACCCGCTTCCGCCAAGCCGGCCGTCGCCTACAATCTGATCGTGGCGGCGCGGTTCCGCGAGCTTCGGCGACTCGTGCCGGCGCTGCGGCTCAAAATGTCGGTGATGATCGTCCTCGGCATCCTCACCGGCCTCTCCGAAATGGTCGGCATCACTTTCCTGGTCAGCCTGGTCTTTCTTCTCGGGCAGCAAGGCCCGGTTTCCGGCTCCGCCGTTCCATGGCTTCCAGCGTTTTTCGGCAGCATCGACCTCAGCCTTTCGAAGCCTGTCCTGATCGGCATTCTCATCGGCTCCATCCTCTTCCGGATTTTTCTCGGATGCGCCAATTCCCTCATTGCCAGCACCGTCAACCATCGAATTAGCGACCGCATGCGGGATCGCCTCTACGCCAAGATCCTGACCATCCCCTTCCAGCGCTTTCAGGACTACGAGCGCAGCGACCTGATCAACGTCATCGCCACCGAATCCTACGCGGTGTCCTCGGCGCATGCCAGCCTGGTGCGTCTGGGCATCAACCTCGGCACGATCGTCATCTTCGGCGTCGGCATGCTGGTGATGGCCTGGCCGATCGCCCTGCTCGGGCTCGCCTTCGGCTTCATCCATAATTTCGCTTTGGGGTTCTTTGCCGGCGCCTACCGGCGCCTCGGCGTCTCGGCGCTGGCAGCCGTGGAAGCGTTGACGCAGCTGAGCTGGACAACCCTGCAGACTTTGAAGGCCGTCAAAAGCTTCGGCCTCGAAACGCGCCACCAGCAACTCTTCGAGACGCTTTCCAGGGAAGTCGGCCAGACCTGGCGCCGGTCGGACCGGATGGGGGCGACAACCTCGCTTCTGAGCGAAACGCTGACCTTCGCCGTCATCCTGACGATCATTCTGTCTTCGGAATTCCTGCCGGTCGATTTCAAGGCAGCGCTCTCGGCGACGATCCTTCTCTACAGGCTTCAGCCGCATATCAAGGAATTCGACTCCCAGATCCTGCGCCTTTACGAAATGGAAGCGTCGCTTCAGAACGTCCTGGCGCTGCTTTCCGAAAGCGACGACATCAAACAGGCATCCCAAGGACAGCCGATCTCCCGCCTGGCGGAGGCGATCGTCTTCCACAATGTCTCGTTCGCCTACGAGCGCACGAACGCACCGGCGGTTCGTGGCCTCAGCTTCTCGATCCGGGCGGGCGAGACGACGGCTCTGACGGGACCGAGCGGCTCCGGCAAGACGACAATTCTCAACATGATCCTCGATCTCAACCGGCCGACCCAAGGCACGATTACGGTCGACGGTCGGGATCTCGCAACCATCGACCACTCCAGCTGGCTGCAACTGCTCTCCGTGTCAGGCCAGGACGTGGAGCTGATGGAAGGAACAGTTCTCGACAATATTCGATTTCGTCGCGACATCCCGGATGAGGATATCCGCTGGGCCGCCGATGTCGCCTGCGCCACGGAGTTCATCGAAGATCTGCCCTATGGCTTCGATGAATGGCTGGGCGACGAGGCAATCCGGCTTTCAGGCGGGCAAAGGCAGCGGATAGGCCTGGCGCGCGCGCTGGCGAGCCGGCCGCAAATCCTGGTTCTGGACGAAGCGACCAGCGCGCTCGACGAAGAGACCGAGATGCGGGTGTTTTCAGCCATCAAGCAGGATGCCGCCAGAACGCTGATTGTCGTCAGCCATCGGCCCGGTGTTGCCAGATTGATGAAAAACCAGATCGATCTTCGCCCGCCCGCGGCCATATCCAAGCTCAGGTGACGACAATGAAGATGTCAGCCGTATCCGATATATCCGTGGCCGTCATAATCCCGGCCTACAATGCCGGCCGCTACCTCGCGCAGACGCTTCAGTGCGTCATCGATCAGACCCATAAGGCGCTGGAGATCGTCGTCGTCGAGGACGGCTCGACGGATGACACCGCCTCGATCTGTCGCCGTTTCGCCGCGGGCGATGCAAGGATCCGGGTTCTCTCGACGGAAAACCGCGGCGTCGCCGCGGCCCGCAATACGGGAATCGGGGCAACCACGTCAGGCTATATCGCCTTCCTGGACGCCGACGATCTATGGCATCCGACCTATGTCGAAAGAATGCTTTCGGCTCTCCATCCCCTGCCCCGCACCTGGGGTGCCGTCTATGCGCTTCACCGCTTCATCGACCCCGAAGGCAATTGCCTGAGATCCGGCTCGTCCCTCAGCGCGCGGGACTCCATTCTCACCCGTCATCTCGTCTTCCGCTTCGTCGGCAATGGCAGCGGCTTCATGATCCGTCGTGCCGTCGTCGACAGGATCGGCGGCTATGATCCGAGCTATGCCCGCCATGGGATCGGAGGATGCGAGGATTTCGATTTCGAACTCCGTACCGCCGAGCATTTCAACATCGAGGCGGTGCCGCTTGGTCTGGTGGGATATCGTGTTCATTCGGCAGCCATGTCCTCGGACAAATCGCGCATGGCCCGATCGCTTGTCGCAGTGAGTGAGCAATGTATTGGCCGCAATCCGGAACTTCCGGCTTTCGTCGTCAGCTGCGCCCGCGCGTCAGCGCATCTTTATGCATTTTCGAGATTTGCCGCGTTGAAGGATTGGCAGAGCGCCGCGAGTTCGCTGACGTATATTTATCAGCACAGCCCAATGCTTGCTCTCGGCGTCGTCGCCAATCTGATCTACTCGAAGGCCCGCAGAGCCGCACGCCGAGCCTTGTCGAAAGTCTTGCCGGCCGAGGCGCCAAAGGAAAACAATCTCCAGAAATTCGCGGAAATCGACCCGTTGCTCCCACTGGTCGGCGGCTGGTCGCACTTCAGAAGCAGGTCGTTGCTCCGGCGCCTGTCGGAGATCGATCGGTCCGGCGAATGCGCTGCTGCCACCTCACGACGGGGGCTTGACGCCCGTCGGCCGGAACGCCCATCTTCGGCGCAGATGTAGACGGCGGTTTTCGCTCGGTCGCTCAGGGAGTTCCAGAGCGACCGGCCATGTCAAACATCTGATCAAGGCTACTCGCTCTGCCTCAGATTGCGGATCCGATCGAACAACACAGCAAGCACGATCGCCCCGCCAATGAACGTTCCCTGCCAGAAGGCGTTGATGCCGAGCAGGCCGAGGCTGTTGCGGATCACTTCGATCAGCGCCGCTCCGACCAGGGCGCCGAAGGCGGTGCCGACGCCGCCGGCGAGGTTGGCGCCGCCGATGACGGCTGCCGCGATGACCTGGAGTTCCATGCCGGCGCCGATATTGGTGGTGACGGCGCCGAGCCAGCCGGTTTGGACGATGCCGGCAATGCCCGCGGACAAGGCCGAGACCATATAGACGGCGACCTTGATGCGGCGCACGGGAACGCCGGTCAGCGTTGCCGCGTGCTCGTTGCCACCGATCGCGAAGACATAGCGGCCGAACCGCGTCCAGCGCAGCACGAAGCCCGTCAGAAGCGCCAGCACGACCATGTAGAGAACCGGGTTGGCGATGCCGAAAAACCAGGCGCCGCCGCCGAGCGCCAGAAGCTTGTCATGATCGGGGCCGAACTGGAAGACGACGGTATTGTTCGAGGCGACCATCGCCAGGCTGCGCGCTATCGACAGCATGCCGAGCGTCACCACGAAAGGCGGAAAGTCGAGATAGGCGATCAACACACCGTTGAAGGCCCCGACCAGAAGCGCCGTGCCGACCGCGGCGGCTATGCCGATTTCGATGCTGTAGCCGGCGTTCATGGTAATTGCGAGCACCATGCTGCAGAGGCAGAGCACCGAGCCTACCGACAAATCGATGCCGCCCGTGATGATGACAAGCGTCATGCCGAGCGCGATGATCGCGACGAAAGTGACATTGCGGGTGATGTTGTAAAGGTTCTTCGCCGTTGCAAAGGAGTCGGTGGCAAAGGACAGGAAGATGCAGGCAAGGACGACGGCGATCAGAACCCAGAAGGTCTGGCCGCTGATCACTTCCGAAAGCCAGTTCCGCTGCCTCTGCTCAATTGTCTGGTCCAGGGTAATTGCCATCTTCGACCTTCGCTTTTCCCGAGTGGGGCATTTCTCCCGAGCGGGGCTTTGCCCCGCAGGGTTAGGCAGCGCCGATCAAACCTGTTCGATGGCGCCGGTGATAAGACCCGTTACTTCCTCCGGCGAACTCGCCGCGATCGATTTGTCGGCAACCTTTCGGCCCCGCCGCATGACGATCACGCGGTCGGCGACGGTGAAAACGTCGGGCATGCGGTGGCTGATCAGGACGACCGCAATACCCCGGTCGCGCAGCTCACGGATCAGGTTGAGCACCTCCGCCACCTGGCGGACCGAAATGGCCGCGGTCGGCTCGTCCATCAGCACGATCTTCGCCTCCGACAGCATGGTGCGCCCGATCGCCACCGCCTGCCGCTGGCCACCCGACATCTGCTTGACGAGGTCGCGCGGGCGCGTTTCCGATTTCAGTTCCTTGAAGATTTCGCCGGCGCGCCTGTACATCGTCTTGTAGTCGAGAACCTTCAGAGGGCCGATGCCGCGGCGCAGCTCGCGCCCGAGGAAGACGTTGGCCGCCGCCGTCAGATTGTTGCAGAGCGCCAGATCCTGGTGAACGATCTCGATGCCGTGCTGACGCGCCTCGACCGGGCGGTGCATCACGATCTCCTTGCCGTCGAGGCGCATCGTGCCTTCGCTCGGCCGGAAGTTTCCGGCGATCATCTTGACCAGCGTACTCTTTCCCGCGCCGTTATCGCCCATCAGGCCGACGACCTGGCCGGCTTCGAGCGAAAACGACACGTCGTTCACCGCCTGGATGGCGCCGAAATGCTTCGAAATATTGGTGAGTTCGAGAACCGCTGCCAGCCGACCATCCTCCCCGGAACCTGCAGGCTTGCCGTCGCCGTGCGCCAGCCGCCCGCGATCTCGCTCCGCCGATCTCCTCCCGGAAAAGCGATTACACTCATTTATGCAAAAGCTTGAAGAACCGTCAATCAATTGTCCGCGCGATCGGGCCGTCAACGCAAAAATCCTACTTATTCGTGCAAATACAGATTGACGCCGCAAACGCCGGGATATTAGCTGTTACTGGGAGAACGAGCATGCTGATCCTTGTCACCGGGGCTATGGGCAAGGTCGGGCGGCGCTTTATCGCTGAGCTGCTTGACACGCCGGCATTTTCCAAAGCACGCATTCGCGCGCTTTGTCATAATCGTATGCTCGATGAGACCGACCGCATCGATGTGGTCAGGGGTTCGATCGCCGACTCGCATGTCGTGGCGGCGGCGATGGAAGGCGTGACCCACGTCCTGCATCTCGCCACCTGCAAGGAAACGCCCACCGATATCATGGATGTCACGGTCAAGGGCCTTTTCTGGCTACTCGAAGCGTTCCGCGAGAGCCCCACGGCCCGGCAGTTCATCCTCATCGGAGGCGACGCCGGCATCGGGCATTTCTTTTATCGCCATGATGGGCCGGTGACCGAGCAGACGCCGCACCGCGCCTATCCGGGATGCTATGCCCTCTCCAAGGTCCTCGAAGAGGTGATGCTCGAGCAGTTCGCCATTCAATACGGCATCAACACCTGCTGCCTGCGCGCGCCCTGGATCATGGAGAAGGACGATTTCAAGTTCACGCTGTCCTTCGGCGACGATGTCTTCGGCGGGCCCGACTGGAAAACGCTCGTTCCGCCCGCCGATGCCGAACGTTATGTCAGAGATGGCACGGTGCCGCTGCTGCGCGATGCCGACGGGCGCCCATTGAAGCGCAATTTCGTCCATGCCGATGATCTCGTCTCGGCAATACTGGCCGCGATCGACAACCCCCGCGCGGAAGGGCAGCTCTTCAACATCTCAATGGATCGCCCCGTGGATTATGGGGAAGTCGCCGCCTATCTCGCCCGCACGCGCGGGCTCGGAGCCGTCGACATAGAAAGCCAGTTCCACTCGAACTGGATGGACAACAGCAAAGCCAGATACCTGCTGGACTGGCGTCCCGCCTACGATCTGGAAAAGCTCATTGATTCAGCCTGGGAATACCGGCGTTCAGGGGAGGAGCCTCGTATCGTCTGGTATCCCGGTTGATTACTGGGCGGGCGATGGCGCCCGTCTTCTCAAAGGGAGGAAGCTATGAGGAAGGCATTATTGCTTACAGCAGCTGTACTGGCGCTGACGGCCGGACAAGCCTTGGCCGCCAAAAAGCAGCTCGTCATCGTCGTCAAAGGCCTCGACAACCCGTTCTTCGAGGCGATCAACCAGGGTTGCCAGAAGTGGAACAAGGAAAACGCATCCGCCGAATATGAATGCTTCTACACCGGCCCGGCATCGACCTCCGATGAAGCCGGGGAAGCGCAGATCGTCCAGGATATGCTGGGCAAGGCGGATACGGCGGCCATCGCCATCTCGCCGTCGAACGCCAAGCTGATCGCCCAGACGCTGAAGACGGCCAATCCGAGCGTTCCCGTCATGACGCTCGATGCCGACCTGGCAGCCGACGACGCCGCCCTGCGCAAGACCTATCTCGGCACGGACAATTACCTGATGGGCGCACGGATCGGCGAATACATCAAGAAGGCCAAGCCGAAGGGCGGCACGATCTGCACCATCGAAGGCAATCCGGGCGCCGACAACATCCTGCGGCGTGCGCAGGGCATGCGCGACACGCTGAGCGGCAAGAAGGGGCTTGCCGCATTGAAGGGCGAAGGCGGCTGGACTGAGGTCGCCGGTTGCCCCGTCTTCACCAATGACGACGGCGCCAAGGGCGTTCAGGCGATGACCGATATCCTCGCCGCCAATCCCAAGCTCGATGCCTTCGGCATCATGGGCGGCTGGCCGCTATTCGGTGCTCCCCAACCCTATCGCGATCTGTTCAAACCGATGGCAGATAAGATCGGCAAGAACGAATTCGTCGTCGGCGCCGCCGACACGATCGGCGACGAAGTGGCGATCGCCAAGGAGGGTCTCGTCACCGCCCTCGTCGGCCAGCGGCCGTTCGAAATGGGCTACAAGGCTCCAACTGTGATGATGGACCTGATCGCCGGAAAGAAGGTCGATGATCCGGTCTTCACCGGGCTTGACGAATGCACCAAGGATACCGTCGACACCTGCATTCAGAAATAGCGCACGCATCGGAGCGCTCACGCAAGCGGGCGCTCCGAACCACCACGCAAATCACGCCTTCGAAGAGAGCGCATGGCCGCCGTGACCGGCTTCGATTGCGGTCGCTGGAGCTAGGAATTTCCGAGCTATGTGGCGATGGCAAAGGGCTGCACGATCGCGCCCGAGAAGAGCAATTCCCTAGACCCTGATTTTAAAGAGCGCGCTGGACGAAAATTCGAGCGCGGAGCTACAGCCCATGATTATCATCATGAACATCCAAAGATTCTTATTAAAATTGACTATGACGACGACATAAAAATAGGAAATACACAGGTTACTCACAATAAAAATCAATTAACCCAATAATGACATGTGACAATATGAAATTTAACTGTAATCATACATGGGCACTGTGCAGACATTCCTACTGGAGGACCCGTCAACCACCCCGGCGGGTCCTCCAAACTGCGCTAGAAGACAGGTCCCTGCAATTGCGATCCCCTATCGCCACTTCAACGTAGGAATTTCGTTCGGATCGAAGCGATCAAAAAAGCCATCGTCAGTAGAAGGTAAAGATGGAAACACCGCCTTCTGTCTTCAATATTTCGAAAACGCAATCAACTTATCAGAGAGCCAAACATCAAAACTGGCGTTGTGACTGAAGTCACTGTCCCCATGTCGATATTATTTGTGGGTACACATTCGTGAATATACATAGAATTGAGGACTGAAATACATCCATAGATCAACAATCTTCTAAATTATCACCATCTTATAATTGAGATTTAAATACAACCTCTATACGAAATCTTTAATTTCGCCTTTTGATAAAATTTGCTGAGGTTGCCCGATTTTTTAAGCCTAATTAATCCTCGATTTCACAGGCTGAAGGAGCCGCTCTATTTTTCTCGGAAGGCCGAAAAAGCTCCTCTTCATGTCGGACTTTCCTAATGATCGGCGGCCGATCGGCATCACTGACGATAGCATCGCACGGCACTCTCAACCAACCTGGAGAGGCACCACGTGGAAGGATTGCTAATGCAGGTTGGCAGGGCGCCGGAAATATGACTGTCTGTAATAAATATTGAAATCAAACGCTTACATCAGCTGACGCCACCAATCCATGCGGTAATGCCCGGTGCATCGACGAAATCTCGGCATGCGGCGCCAACAGGTTTCAACGAAAAGGCCGATGCAGCCTGCCCTGTTTGACAGGTCTCTCACCTCAACCCGATGATATTTTTGCGGAATCCTCACCGTCTCGATTCAAGGCGCCGAAAGGCGTCACCGCATGCTCCGACCTGTGTCGAAATGGTCGCACTCGCCTTGCGAATTAACCCTTCATAAAGCATTTGCTTGCTCAACTTATAATTTGTGTCATGGTCACTATAAGTAGCGAGGAGCCGACCGATGAGTGATTTAGCATCGCATGTCCCGGAATTTGGTTACGATGAGCGCGTCATGATCTGCCGCAAGCAGATCGAGAAGGCGGTCTATCAGTTCATTGCGAACACGAAAGTCGACGGATGCGACCCGGCGGAAGTCGCAATGGCGATCGCGGATATTGCCGACGATTACATTTTGCTGCTGGCCCAGAAGCGCAATTTGACCCACTGAGGCCACTGATCGGCGGCAACGCAGCCGACGCCCACAGGGCGGGCGGATGGTGATTTCGCAACTACCTCCCAGACAAAGGCAAAGCTGACGAGATCGATATAACTGCCTTGCAGGATGGATGCCGCTTAGCAACCGAATGGAGCACCGCTCATCCGGCGACCTGTCAATCGGGTCTGCTCCAACCTACCCCCACCAGCAGCAAGAAAAAAGCCGTCAAGGAAGAAGCCCGCGCCAGGCTTCGCTGCTCGGTCGCTCCCTTCCCATATTCGATGTGATCCGCTTTCAGCACCCTCTGCATGAACCATTTCCCGGCAATGGTTCCGGCGGCTCGATCGCAGACCGGTTCGGCCGGTAATGTCTTACTTAGGCCCCAACGCACGCATGGCTCCGAAAATCTCAGATCTTCGGAGCCATGCGTCGATTTGAAGTGGTGATGCGTCCTGTCGGACGTTCTATTCTAGAGCATGTCGCGCAAAAGTGTGCAGCGGTTTTGCGATAACGACATGCGTAAAAACAAAGACCTAAAGCGCGAGGAGCGAATCTGAAAGATCGCGACGCGCTTTAGTGGCTTCTCACACTCATTTGCGGAACTGGGGAGCTCAGTTCGGCCATCTCGCTGGTCAAGCCCTCCCCCACTTCCTGCTTCACCGCCTCGAGCGCAAGATCGAGGCAATGCGTCGCGAACTGCAGGTTGACATCCTGAGCGACATGCCGCGCATAGGCGATCATCCGCGCAAGTGCAACGAGTTCGTCCAGACCGTCTTCCGCCCCGTGGTCTGTGTTTATCCTGGCAGCCGATGTCACGCCCATGCCCATTTCTCCAACAAATTGAAGGAATGATACGCGGGTAAATGTGAGCGAGCCCGTGAAAAAAGCGTGACACAACCCTCGGTGACGGTTGTCACATTCCGTTCACAGTGCAGGTCACGTCCGGAACGAGGTTTCGTGAAGCTTCCAGGGCAGATCGACATCGGCGCGCATGTCGCCTGCTTCCTGTACGGCCTTCAGCAATTCCAGGGCATCGATGCGCTTTTGATCAATGGAATTCGCAAGAAGTGCTGCAAGCAGCGATCGGCGGTCCGGCTCGGCCATGCCGGCGCATTGTTCGACGATCACCCGCCACGTCCGCTTCTTGAAGAATATCGCGCCTGCGGCCTGTTCGATCTGCTCGCGTTGGCCGTGTGCGAGCAACCCCTTGCCCTCCATCGCATCGAGCGTTGCGCTGACGTTGACGAGCGGCACCGTCAGTGGCTTGCTGCCAAGCGCGCTCGGCGCATGCGTAAGGGCGACGGCGGCGTCGTCGACCAACCGGCCGGTGCGATAGTCTTCAAAAATCCGGCCGATCCCGATCATGCCGAACGGATGGCATTCGGCAGCGCGCAACGCGCCCATGCTGGCCGCCCCCAGAACCGCGACGCCCAACGAAAGGGCATGGAGAATTTCCTTGTGCCACACCGGCGCGGCATATTCGAAGCCGCCATCGATCAGGCCGATGACGTTGGCGCCCTCTGCGACCGCAGCCAGCACATCGCCTTGCGTTGCAGGCGGCAGCACGCGTATCCCCTCGCCGGCCAGCGACGCCGCATCGGGAAGACTGGGACCTGCGAAAATGATCTTCAAAACCCGATCGCCCTCGCAAGCGCCCTCGTTCCAAATCTCCGGGCTCGTTCGCCTTCGGGATTTTCGAGTTCGGGAATGACGACCTTGACGACGCTGAAGGGAAGCGTGTCTTCACTCAGGCGCACGACGATGACCGAAGCGACCCGCCTATTTCCAAGGGCATCGAGCACATGCTGCAATAGGAACGAGAGATCCCCTGCCACCCCCTCACCGCAAAGGGCGGCCGCGGGAGGCGCGGCAACCGCATCGAAGGCCCGCCGCATTAGCGGCGGCAAGGATTTCGAAAAGGTTGCGGGAGATATATCGTCCCTGGCGCCGCTGATATAGGTCAGCCGGGATTGCACGGCCTCCGTCACCGCCCGGATGGCGGCGCGGACGGCAGATGGATGGGCTCCGGTGCCGCCCGTTACCTCGACCAGGCGGATATCTCTGCCGCCGTCAGAATCCCGCGGGCTCGAAATGAGGTCCCCAGGCCCCAACATGGCGGTGAAACACGGGATCCCGATATCGCTGGTGATATCGAAAAGCCGCAGCGCCAGACCCGATGCCTCGATCTTGTCGATCAGCCCGGTGAGCGCGGCGTCCTCAAAACCGCGGGGATCGACACAGCCGGCATAGCGCCCCCTCTCCCCGCCCACCTGCCACAGGACATGGGCGTCGCGCTCGATGCGCTCCAGCACGCCGTGAAGGATCGCCTCCTCGACATTGTTTCCCGATGCCAGGCCATCCGACGACATCCAGTATCGGGCGTCGCGCGTGCGGTCGAGCACCACCGCCTCGAAGGGAATATGGATCGTATCGCCGGTAAGGATATTGACGCCGGCAACCCATTCCGTCTCTTCGTCCGGCCCGAGATCCGCTTTGTGAACAGCCGTCAGGCAGTACAATGTGTCGGTCTCATAACCCATCGCCTGCAGGCTGGATGCGGAACCATGGATGAGCGTGACGGAAGGTTCGCCGGCAACCGCCCGTTCGAGGGCTTCCATGACAGTCGATACCCTGGCGTCGAGATCGGTCAGGCCCTTTCCCTGGGCAATCACGATCGATCGGGAGTTCGGGGCATATGCGCACCAGACGGGGATTCCGATATCGTCAAGTCCGGTATGGCGCGCAACCCGGGTTATGCCGAACCCGGCCAAAAAAGGTTCGACGCGGGAAAGGGTTTCCCGCGGCGACATGATCCTGTCGGAATATATGTTGGGCGACCGGTCCGTCAGAACGGCGGCTCAGCCGTCGACGTGACCGGAAAGGGCAACCTGCGCCGACGAAACGGCGACGGCGAGATCGACGTCCTTCACGAACGTGCCGCCGACTTTGCGCAGGTCGTTCGCGGTCGCCAGATCGCCCGTTGGATTGAGCGGCTTGACCGTGCCCGTACCGAGATCGGCAAGCCAAAGACCTGTTTCGCCGGGTATTCCTATAATGACTGCCTTTGCCATGTAATGCCCCTAAATGATTGTTAAAAACCAGCCCTTAACAGGCCCTCCCGATAAAGCTCTTTTTGCCAGTGCTCCTTGAAGGGAACGATGGCGAGCCACTTCTCGACGTCGAACACCGGGTTGATGCTCTCGGCGCGTTGCCGATGGAATAGCGCCCGCTTTCGATCGCCGATCATTGCGCAACTGGCCGCCGCAATGCGATGGGCCGGCGCTTTGTCTTTCATCGCCTCGACATAGGCGATGGCCTGCTCGTACTGTTCCAGGAAGAAGCTCGCTCCCGCGGCACACCAGAGATAGGCGTCAGGCGCGATTGGATTGAGCGCGATCGCCTTTGTGATCTTGGCGAGCGCATCGCCGGGGCGCGACGCATGCACCAGCGTATCGGCATGGCTGTAGATGACATCGGCAAAATGCGGGCTGAGCTCCTCGGCCAGATGCAGCGCCGCGACGCTGGCATCGACATCGCCGAGATAGAGTTTGGTGACGCCGAGTTCGCGATGTCCCGCCGCCGATGACGGGTCCCGCTCGATGGCGCGAAGCGCATTCTGCTCGGCCAGATGCAGCAGCTCATTATCGCCTTGCGCCGTTACCAGCCATTCGCTGGTGAAGGTCCTTGCGAGCCCCGTAAAAGAAGGAGAGAAATCCGCCTTGTGCGACAGCGACTGCTTGAACGCCTTCCTCGCCCGGCGGATATGCGGCAAGGTCAATTTGCTCATCAGGCTCGAGCCGACGAGATAGGCGTGATAGGCCTGCGGATTGGCTTCAAAGCGTAGCCGCTCTTCCTCGTTTTCAGCGAGTTCACTTGCCACCGCCAGGGTCAGTTGCTGCGCGATCAGCCGCCGCTGGCGCGGCAATATATCGGGCGTCATCACGAAGCGATTGGCCCAGATGATCTCGTCGCTGGGGAAATAGACCAGCTGGGCAAATAGTCCCTCTTCGGAGAGCCTCGTATCCAGAAGATAGGAAATCGAGTGCCGGGCGACGACGGCCGCCTTTTCGGAATCGCGACGGATCTGTCCTGCCGTATGCGGCGCGACGATGGAAATGTTTCGAAGCGCGCAGAGTTCGATCGTCACGTCTTCGATCAGGGCGTTCGCCAGCGCAAGCCCCGCATCGGCATGTTTCGATGTCGGGGGAAGCAGCACCAAACGAGGCAGGATCACCGGCATCGCCGATACGCGGCCGATATCGGAAGGCGCCTGACCGTCGACCTCGGAAGGCTTCACCTCCACCCTTGTGCGGCCATCGCCGTTCGGCAGCTTCTCGCTGAACGACGATCCACCCGATAGTTGGTGCAACAAAGCCCTGACCTGCTCGTCGTTCGGATCCCGTTCGAGGATCTGCAGGGCTGTGGTGGAAATAATGCGTGCATCCCCGGGACTTTGCACAGCGGGCAACGCGTCCAGCAGTGCCTGGCGCAATTGCAGCGCCTGGGCGTCCCGCTGCGCCCTCATCCACGCGTCTATCGGCTTGGTTGCCGGTTTGATATTTCCGATGAACCCGCGCTGGGTCAGTTCGGCAATCGCGTTCAGCCGCTCCAGCGGCGGACCGTCGGCGCTAAAGATATCGAGATCGCTGGAAACCGCCTGCTTGTTGAGCCGAACGGAGGTGGCCGTGAAATCGAAGGGAATGTCGGCGCGGGCGCCATCCATCTCGCGGATGCGGGACAACAGTTTGCGCAGATTGAGCCGCGCCTGCTCGGGCTCGACGTCACTCCACAGGAACTGCGCCAGTTCATAACGGCTGAGTTCGTGGCTCGCACCAATATAGAGATGGGCCATCATCAACAGGCCCTTGATCGGATAGCGAACCGGGTCGCCATTCGTTTCGATCAACCGCAGATCGCCGAATGTCTGCAGATGAAGCACAATCCGTCCTCAACCGTTCGCGACCGTATCCTGCAATTCAGCGTCGAGGTCGGGCAATCCCGTCACAGCCAGGCTTTTGGCCAAGGCCACCAGTTTTTGCCTGATATTCGGATCCTCGATGGCAATGAAAGCCTTGTTGAGCGCAAGCCCCTCTTTCGAGGACAAAAACTTGTTCAACTCGCTTGTCTCGCCTTCGATCGGTCCGCCCCCCCCATTTTCGAAGAAGAAGCCGACGGGCACGCGGAGAATCTCGGATATGCGCTGAAGCCGGCTGGCGCCGATGCGGTTCGTTCCCTTCTCATATTTCTGGATCTGCTGGAAGGTGATCCCGAGAAGCTCGGCCAAACCGTGCTGGGTCATCCCGAGCGTCTTGCGTCGAACTCTCACACGGTTGCCAACATAGACGTCAATCGAATTAGGCGATTTAGCCTTCATATGAGTCAGTCTCCCACTTTATCAGCACGCCCAGCTGTATAATGGAGAGTTTAAGCAAGAATGCAACTAAAAGTAAATATTTCTTAACGATTTTTTTCGCCATTGCGCCCGGCAAAAACAACCTGTGGATTATTATAGGCGGGCAGATCAACAGGGATGCCGGCTGCAGCATAGCCACGGGCGGGAGATGCCGCCCGAAACCAGCGGACGCTCAGAAGCCCTTTATGCGGGCTTCTGAGCGACGGCGATCATCGATTTGGCGAAAGCCGGAATCCTTCCGACATACTCAAAGTGGATATTGTCGAAACCGCTATCCAGCAGCAGCGTGCTCAACGTGCTTTTCGACCAGAACTTGATATGTCCATGATCCCTCAACGGCATGAAGTGATCGTCCATCTTTCCCACCGCCGCCAAAGCGAGGTTCTTCAGATAGCCATGATAGGGCGTCGACATCACCGCGATGCCGCCGGGCTTGACGAGATCGTACATCGTCGAAGTGAACGTCTTCGGATCATAGACATGCTCGACGACCTCAAGGCTGATGACGGCATCGAACGTGCCATATTCCTTCGAAAGATCGTCATAGGCCGAACCGACGTTCAGCGGCAGTTCGGGATAATTGATTTTTGCCTTGTTGATGCCATCACTCGAAGGATCGACCCCGACGACGGAATATCCCTTTTCCGCAAGGGCGGCCGCCGCTCCGCCGGTACCACATCCCAAATCAAAGACGTCATTTTGCGCAGAACCATCCAGATGGTTCCCCAGCACGTCGAATACGGTAGGCAGGATGTAGGAGTGTGCGGTTGTCGGTTTGGCGTGAACGTAGGTGGTTGCGTCTAGCTCGACAGACATGTTCTCTCCTTTCCGGTTGCAGGCCAAACCCTATCGAAGAATACGTCGAAAATTTGATGAAAATCGCCAAAATCCATTCAGCGCAAAGGATATCCGAAGCGTGACCTATGGTTTTACGGCTGGCGCATAATCGTTTTACGCGAAAAATAAGTTCTTCCGGAAATTGAAATCAACAAACCCGGATAACAAGTCTACGGGACTTCAGAAACAACATAAAAGCATCGAACGAAATCATAACAATCACAAAAAAACATCTACATCTCGACCTGAACAGATCGAACTCGCATCGGCCGACTGATGAACCGAATGGCAAGATCGCCCGCCATTCCTCGCAGCAATTGTCGGCCGCTGTATTGGAGATTCTCGATTGAAATGGTGCTAAAGCGCCTCCGCCGAAATCTATAGACAGCCCTACCTGATAACGAGGCGGAAGGTGCCCGATGCCGACATAAAGCCAAGGATATTTAACGGATGAATGTATACTGCTGAATTTAGACAGCCCGATCGAAATCCTTCTCGCGTACCGGAGAAGACAAGCTTGCCCGATTCATCACCCGCATCTGCGAAACAGCCGGTGAAAAGGCCGCGGATCCCCGTGGCCTTCTGGCTGTTGCTGACGATGTCCCTCTCGCTGGTCATGGGCACGGTACTTCTTTCCAACGACATGAAACACTTGAAGGCGGTCGGCCATTACTTCGGCTTCGATCTCTTTCCGGAAGAGGTGAAACCGCCTCCACCCAAGGCCCTTCCCCGCCCGATGCCTCCGGCCACCTTCAAGCTGCCCCTGCACGCCGTCGAAGCGCCCGTGGTGCAGGCAGCGTCGTCTTTTCTGCGCACATGGCGGATATCTGGGCCTGCAATGTGCGCGGCGCTGCGCGATGCCGGCATTCAAACCGGCGACTGGGCAGCGACAAGCTTCAACGCCGACACATACGAATGTTTTTTCGAGCATAGCGGCAAGCGGGAGAAGGATCAGCTTCCGAACTCCGTCTTCGTCATCGTTCGCGGCGACGCCACCGGCACGATCAACAATATGCGCGTGAAAATCATCAATCCGCAGACCGACCAAAATGGCCAGCTCAATCCCGGCATCCTGCGAATTTTCGAAATCATGCTGCAGCAACCGCAATGGCTCGATTTCCACGAGGCGCTGAGTGCGATCAAGAACCTGAGGGACGTTAAAGAAGACGGCTTTGGAGCAAGCATCAGCTTCACCCACGAAGGGCTCAATGCGGGGCACTACAATTTTACCCTATCGCTGGATGCGACTTCGGGACCCCAGAAAAGAACGAAAAGTTATTTTTCCGACAGACGATGGCTCCGCGCGCCGGATCCCATGCTCGAGATCGAACGTGAGCCGCCGGAATCAAAACCCGAGTCTCCCGGCGCCGAAGCGCCGGCAGCAAGTCAGGAACCGCATCCTTAGAGAGCCTTGCGTGCTCCCGGACATTCCCCCACATCGGGCCGAATACCCCGACCGATCAGGCCATGTGACTTTCACCGTTCTGGTGCTCGGACAGAACCTTGTAGAGTTCCGTCAAACTGTCGGGGGTCAGCCGTTCGGCGCTGTCACCGCCCGCCAGCCGCCAGACACGCTCGACGTTGAGGTCCTGCGTGACCTGGGCGAGCTCGTTGTTCAGCGAGCGAATGACACTCTCCGACTGCCGCAACTGCCGCCACGCCCTGACGAGCGCGATGAACAGGAGGAGAATGACGCTCACGACGGCGAAAACGATGGCTGCGAACAGCCGGTCATCGAGAAGGGATAGGTCGTTTCGAACGGTCGCCATAAAAAAAACGGCATTATGAAATGCCATATAAAAATAGCTCATCAGATAGCCAAACCAATCTTGCATCACGAGCTTCCTCCGCAGCGATCTATATCTTGGAATATGCTGAAAAGTCTAGACGATACTCACAGCACCGCGCTCACGGAAGTATGTTTGAAGCTGCGTTACTCTATTGATTTGAAATCGAATCTGCCGTGGATCGCCGCCGGCGAGCCCGGTCGTTCACTTCGGTCGTAGGCCTGAAACCAACAGTGAGAGAAAGAATGAATAGAAGACGTTTCCTCGCCTCCGTTCCGCTTGCGCTGTTATATGCCCGCGCGGGCGCAGCCCTGGCGCAAACGCCGCCTGCCGCAGACCTGCGCGCCCTTGCCGACAGGAAATCGTTCCGATTCGGCTCGGCGATCGACCCACGGGACATCGCCGATCCGGCCGCGGCCCAGATCTACATCGACAACGTCAATTCGATAACGCCGCGAAACGAGTTGAAGTGGAATGCGACAGAAAAGCGCCCCGGCGTTTTCTCCTTCGCCGATGCGGATCGCATGGTTGCATTCGCACAAAAAAACAACATGCGGGTTTATGGACATACGCTGATCTGGTATCGAGTCCCGGATTGGGTGTCCGGCATCACCGATGCGCAGACCATTCAGGCAGCAATGAACCGTCATATAAAACAGGTTGTCACTCGCTATAAGAGGTCGATCGATGCCTGGGACGTGGTGAACGAACCGTTGGAATATGATGCGCCGGATCTGCGGGATTGTGTTTTCCGACGCCTTCTTGGCGACGACTATATTCGTATGAGTTTCGATATGGCGCACGAGGCCAATCCCGAGGCGATGCTGGTCCTCAACGAAACGCATCTGGAGAAAAAATCCGACGTGTTCGAAAAGAAGCGCGCGCGAATCCTGAAGATTGTCGAGGATCTCGTCGCCAAGAAAACGCCGATCGGCGCCGTCGGACTGCAGTCGCACTTCCGCCCGGGTTTCGACCAGATCGATCCGGAAGGAATGGGACGTTTCTGCGCTGCGTTGAAAGACATGGGTGTCGGCGTTTTCATCACGGAACTCGATGCGTCCTGCCACTTCCTCAAACGCGAGAAGGGCTTTACGCCGGCGTCCTATGCCGAGATCTTCGGCGACGTGATCACGGTCGCTGCCGAACGCGGTGACTTGAAAGGCGCGACCGTATGGGGCATGTCGGAAAAATACAGCGCGCGTGACGAGAAGGACACCGATCCCAATGCCGCATGCACGAAACGCGTTAATCTTTACGATGAAAACAACGATCCGAGAAGTTCGGTCGACGGAATCAAGCGGGCGATAGAGGCGATGTGATCGCGCAACACAGTGGGGACGCGAATAGATTCATGAGAAAAGCCGTTATTTATGTCGAAAAATTTTTGCCTGCCAGCCAGGCATTTGTTCTGAACCAGGCAGTGGCATTTCGTTCCTTCGAAGCTGAAATTCTTGCCGGATCGCGAATCTCTTCCGCCCATACGAAAAAATCCACCGTCCCGGTTCACGACATCCGTCGGTCTCCCGTGGCGCGCGCAGGCGAACTGCTTCTGAAAATTCCACAGATCGGTCTGCCCTCGCTCTTTCCGGCGATCGGCAAGGCCGATCTCGTTCACGCGCATTTCGGCAAGAACGGTTATGTCATCGGTCCCCTGGCACGCGCCGCCGGCAAGCCGTTGGTCACGACGTTCCACGGCTTCGACGCGACCTATGGCGGCGATCCGAAAAAGCCGGGCGGCTTCAATCAGGTGCGTTTCTTCGCAAAGGGCCGCCGGGAAATGGCCGGCTGGAACAGCTGGAATATCGCGGTTTCCGATTTCATCCGCGACCGGCTGCTGGCGCTCGGGTTCCACGCCGACCGTGTCTATCGCCATCATATCGGCATCGATCTCGATCTCTTCAAAATGGAGCCGCGTCCACGAAAAAAGGGATTGGTGGTTTCCATCGCTCGTTTCGTCGACTATAAGGGCCACCGCTTCATGATCGACGCGCTTTCACGCGTGGCGGCCGCAGGCACCCCGGTCGAATTCGTCATGGTCGGCCAGGGTCCGTTGAAGCAGGAAATCGAGGCGCTGGCTCGTCGTTCCTTGCCAAGCGTCACGATCCATGAAAATCTGTCGCAGACTGAGATCAGGGATCTGCTCGCCAGTGCGGAACTCTATCTTCATGGCAGCGTGACCCTCGATAATGGGCACGCAGAAGCGTTCGGCCTGGCCAATCTCGAGGCTGAAGCCGTCGGTACTCCGGTCGTCGCATTCCGCTCGGGAGGCGTGGGCGAAGCGATCGAAGAGGGGAAAACTGGTTATCTCGTGGAGGAGCGGGATGTCGCAGGAATGGCGGAAGCGGTTGGAAGACTGCTCAACGACCAGGCCCTGTGGACAGCCTTCAGCGCGCGGGCACCGCTTCTGGTGGCCGAGCGTTTCGACATACGTCGCCAAACGGGGATGCTCGAGGACTATTACAGTTCCGTGCTTGACCAATTTTCCAGCCGGGGTCGGACTTGATGGTGCAAACAGGAAAGAAGCCGAAGTGGGGACTGAACGTGTTTCGGCCGCTGCGGGACGGAATCGTACGGGCCAAGTGGCTCTACTATACGAAATTCTGGGGAATGGACATCGATCCCACGGCGAGCTTTTCCCTGAGCGTACGGTTCGACAAGACCAACCCGAAGGGATTGCACATCGGTGCTGAAACCTATGTCGCCTTTGAAGCTGCGATCCTGACCCACGACCTCACGCGCGGGCTCTATCTTCACACGCGGATCGGCAAGCGCTGCTTCATCGGCGCGCGCAGCATCATTCTGCCGGGCGTCGAAATCGGCGACGAATGCGTCATCGGCTCCGGCTCGGTGGTGACCAAAAGCGTGCCGCCGCGCTCGCTCGTGGCCGGCAATCCGGCAAAGATCATCCGCAGCGACATCAAGATCATTTCACGTTACGGACGCATGGAACGCGAGGACGAAGCGGTCTCGCAGATCGTGACGCACTTGCCGACAGGAGAAGCACGATGAAGATGTTTGCCTACCGGGGGAAACACGAGAATTTCGGCGACGAGCTGAACCATTGGCTTTGGGAGCGCCTGCTGCCCGGCTTCTTCGACGACGACGAAAGCCAGCTCTTTCTTGGCATCGGCTCGATCCTCTATGACAATTTCGATCCGAACATGCAGAAGATCGTTTTCGGCTCGGGTTATGGCGGCTACACCAACCCGCCGAAGGTAGACGGCAACTGGACGTTCTATTTCGTGCGCGGGAAGAAGACCGCCGAAATTCTCGGCATCGACCCGAGCTACGCCATCGGCGATTCGGGCATCCTCACGCGCAGCTGCTGGGATGCGAAAAGCGTCGAGAAACGTTACCCTGTCTCCTTTATCCCGCACTACGAAAGCGCCATGCATGGCAGCTGGGACAAGGCCTGCGATCTTGCGGGCATCCATTATATCGATCCGCGCTGGTCGGTGGAAAAGGTCCTGACAGAAATCAGCGCATCGCATAAAATCGTCTCGGAGGCGATGCATGGCTGCATTATCTCAGACGCATTGCGGGTTCCGTGGCGGGCGATCCGCCCGATTGCTTTGGAAAATCGAGCCAAGTGGTATGATTGGGCAAGTGCGCTTGATCTGGAGATCGATTTCGATCCGATCGGTCCGTCGAACCTCGTCGAAGCAGGAGCGTCGTGGGTACCGAAGAACAGCTATCTCTGGAAGAACATAACGTTCCGCCGCCGCCGCATTCTGCAGCTCACCGGCAACTATGTCTTCGGATCGACGGTCAAGACGTTGCAGCGCGTGGCGGAAAAGCCCGGCCAGCTCAGCAGCGAAGAGGCGACCGTCAATGCGCATAACAGGATGCTGCGGGAACTGGACCGGCTGAAGCAGGATTTTTCCAGGAAAACGGCCAGCGCCCTGTGAGGGCAGCATCCACACATCGCTGCAGGCGATGCGGCGTAACTCTCATTCCATCATCCCGAACGACGACGGGGGCCAATCGTTCGGGATGGATATACCCACTGAAACGGTCAGTGTTCTTGACCTCAGGAGTCGTTAGACCATGAATAACGTTACCGATCGACTGATCCGGGGCAGCATCTGGCTGAGTTTGTCCCGCGCCATCGTTAACGGGCTTTCGGCGCTCAGCACCTTTGTTCTGGCCTGGTATCTCGGCCCCGCTGATTTCGGCCTCGTTGCTATTGCAACCACCCTTCAGCTCATTCTGAGTTCCGTCACCGAACTCTCTCTCAATCAGGCGCTCATCCGCCACGAGGCTCCAACCGAGGAACATTTCAGCGCGGTATGGACGTTGAGCGCGGCGAGAAGCTTGGTATTGGCACTGTTGTTTGCCGCCGCGGCTTATCCCGTTGCAGATTTTTACGGTGATCCTCGGCTGACGAACGTCATGTTCGCCTTGAGTTTGAGCCTGTTCCTGAGCGGTCTCGCCAATCCACGCCGCATCATGCTTCAGCGCGATCTGATATTCTGGCAGGATTTCGTGCTGAACGTATCGCAGAAGCTCGCCGGCTTTATCGTCACCGTTGCGGTCGCCGCGCTCTACCAGAGTTATTGGGCGCTGGTTCTCGGCCTCCTCGCCTACCAGCTGACAAATCTCGTCGTTTCCTACACCGTCCTGCCGTTCTGGCCACGCATAACCTTCCGGCACGCACGGGAATTGTTTTCGTTTTCTGTGTGGCTTACGGCCGGACAGATCGTCGGCACGCTGAACTGGCGGATCGAATATCTTCTGATCGGCAAGTGGATGGGTTCAACCCAGCTTGGCCATTACACGGTCGGCAACACGCTTGCGATGCTGCCCACCCGTGAAGCGACGGCTCCGTTGAACCAGACGATCTATCCCGGTTTCTCGAAGGTGCGCAACGACCCTGTCCGGCTCGTCGCGGCCTACCAGCGCGCTCAGGCGCTTCTGGCAGCCGTGGCCCTCCCGGCAGGCATCGGCATGGCGGTCGTAGCGGATCCGATGATGCGGCTTGCCATGGGCGAGAAATGGGTTCCCGCCATCTTTATCGTGCAAGCGCTTTCGGCGGTGTTTGGAATACAGACGCTCGGTTCGTTGGTCCAGCCGTTGGGAATGGCAAAGGGGCAAACCAAGTTGCTGTTCATCCGCGATGCCCAGATGCTGGTGCTTCGCGTTCCCATCATCGTCGCCGGTCTCGTGTATTTCGGACTTCCAGGCGTTATCTATGCGCGCATATTGTCGGGATTGATTTCAACAGTCGTCAATATGCTTCTCGTTAAACGGTTGATCGGCTTGCCTTTCTTCCAGCAGCTGGCGGCCAACTTCCGCGCGCTTGCCAGTGTCGCCGTGATGGCTGCCGGAGTATGGGGCCTGTCGCATCTTCTGAGCGCGCCGACCGACAAGCTGGCTCTGGCCACTCATCTGGCCATATTGGTCGTTGCCGGAACTGTTCTCTATATCGGCTCCAGCTTTGTCCTTTGGCTCGCGATGAAGAAGCCGAACGGCCCGGAAACCGAAGTTCAGCGTATCGTTGTCAAGACACTGTCAAAGGCCAAACTTATCGCCGTGCCAAAGTCGGCCTAAGCCAATAGCTGAGAGAACTCGGCCCAGGAAACGATCCGGCCGAAAACGTGGTTGCTGATCGAACACAGCGTCGTTCGGAGGGCTCAGATGAGCAAAGTCAAAGTAACAATACTCTTCTCGACTTATAATGGCGCCAAAACCCTGCCCACCATGCTGGATGCGTTGTGCGCCTCCACATTGCCACATGACGAGTGGAAAATCGTTGCCGTCGACAACAACAGCAATGATGAGACTTCAAAAGTCTTGAAGTCCTATCAAGATCGGCTGCCGCTGGAAGTTTATTTCGAGCCCAAACAAGGCAAGCAACATGCGCTGACACAGGGCTTCCGCCATCTGGAAGGCGAGCTGGTCATCTTGACCGATGACGACGTGATTCCCGAGCCGGATTGGATCGAACAGTTTCTCGCTTTGGCAAACGAACAGCAGGAGTTTGCCATATTCGGCGGCCTGATCATGCCCGAATGGGAGGAAAAGCCTGGTCCGTTGTTGATGAAGTACGGGCATATGGGCATCCTCTACGCTCTCAACGACGACCTTCGGGAAGGGCCGATATCCGCGGCTTTGATTTCAGGGCCGAATTCGGCCTTCCGCCGTTCCATATTAGGCCCCGGCTACATCGTTCATGACGATCTCGGTCCGGACGCCACCGTTGCACAGTTTCCGATGGGCGAAGACACCGCATTCGCCATGAGGCTGGAAAGGAACGGCGCCAGAGCCTTTCATTCGCAGAGGCCGAAGGTCCGCCACATGGTCAGGAAGGGCTATGTAGAGGAAGGTTGGGTTTTGCGGCGTGGAGAACGCTACGGCATGGGGCTGGTCATCATCCGGCCGAACCTGTTCGACAGAAAAGCAAAGATTGGTGGCCTTCCCATTGGCAGCGCCTTGAGCTGGCTAGTCATGGCGCCGGCGAGCTTCGTCCTGAAGAGCTTTCCCCAAAGCGGCCTACGCTTCAAATTGCTCTGGGCACAATCGGTCAGGCAAGGAATCCTGCGTCAATTCCTCAAGCAGCGAACGACGACGAACAGCTTGATCTACTCTCGCATCGGTGCCGACAAATGAGTGTATTCCATCGCGTTGACGTCGCCGGAAAATGCTCCGGCCAGATCGGCAGGACCCCTATTTTTCGCGCTTCGATAGGCAGGAGAATTTGATGACGGATCCCAAAATCAGTGTCGTCTTCTCGTCCTTTAACGGTGCCGGACGTCGCCTCCAGCAAATGCTGGATTCCATGTTGACGCAGAACTTCCCCTTCGAACAATGGGAACTGATTGCCGTCAACAACAACAGCAGCGACGGAACGCAGGAGCTTCTCGAGCGGTATGCGAAGAAGCTGCCGATGACGGTCATTCGTCATCCGCGCCCTGGAAAATCCGGAGCCATGAACGCGGCTTTGGCGAAAGCGCGGGGCGCACTGGTCGTTTTTACCGATGACGACGTCGAAGCAGACGTGAACTGGTTGAGCACGCTTGCCGCCTGCGCGGAGGCCAACCCGGATTTTGGCGTCTTCGGCGGCGGAATTCTTCCAAATTGGGAGCACTATCCTCGGGGCAATCCGCTGTTGGATTGGATCCCCATGGGATCAACCTTCGCCATCGCAGACGAGGAGCCGAGCGGCCCTTGCGACCCGACAAAAATTTGGGGTCCGAACACCGCCGTCCGCCGGGAATTGCTCGGCAGCAATGTCCGGTTCCGCGAAGATATCGGCCCTCTCCCAGGCGGCCTTTTTGCGATGGGAGAAGATACGGAAATCGTCAGCCGCCTTTCCCGCACCGGCGTGAAAACATATCGGTGCGCCGAGGCCATTGTTCATCATTGGATTCCGGCCTCGAGCGTTACGGAAACCTGGGTGCAGAAACGCGGGGAACGTCTGGGTTATGGAATGCCGGCGCTTTTTGCGGAGGACGTTCCCAGAGGTGTGAGAATCGGCGGAATTCCCTTAAGAACCTGGATTGAGAGCGCCAACTGGACAGTGCGGGCAGCTTTTCTCTATCCTCTGCCAAGGTCGAAGAAGCGGTTCTGGGCGATCTGGAAATATTACTACATGCGTGGCTACCGCGCGGGGATTCGCCGATATATGCCGACGGGACATGGTTCTCAGCAAATGACGCAGGAGATTGCGCATTGAAACTTTCTGTGCTGATCAACAACTTCAACTATGCCCGCTATCTCGGCCAATGCATCGACAGCGTTCTTTCCCAGGATTATCCCGACTTTGAAATTGTCGTGGTCGATGACGGATCGACGGATGATTCCCGCCAGATCATCGCCGCCTATGGCGATCGGATCGTCTCGGTATTGAAGGAAAACGGCGGTCAGGCTTCGAGCTTCAATGCGGGTTTTGCGGCCGCAAGCGGCGATATCCTCTTTCTTCTCGATGCCGACGATGCGTTTCTGCCCGGCAAGCTCACGCGAATTGCCGAAATCTACGACCGCAACGAGATCGATTGGTGTTTCGACCGGGTAACGATCAACGAAAGCGATCCGCCTCCTGCAGAGCTGCAGGTGACGCTTTTCGACAAGCGGGAAACATTGCGCAAAGGCGGCTTCCCCTCGCTTCCGGTACCGACCTCAGGCTTGAGCTTCCGCCGCAGCCTGCTCTCCCAGATCCTGCCGATGTCCGTCGCGACCGACGTCGTTCTCAGCGACAACTATATCAAGTTTGCCGCTGCCTATCTTGGCCGCGGCGCCATCATCGAGACCCCGCTGACGTTTCAGCGCATTCATGCCTCGAACCGCTATACCGGCACGAACAGGGCAAAGACCCTGCGCCCGCGGATCATGATCGCGACCGGGCTGGAACTGGCGCGCCGCTATGATGAATTGCAGACGCTCGGCAAGAGCCTGGTGGCCGGCGGCATCGCCGAAACCACATCGCTACTCAAGCTCCGGAGCGAAGCACGAAATACAGTGGCCGGCGGTCCGTTCGGGGACGACGCCGCAACCGAAGTGGCCTTGATGGCCGCGCGCAAGCGTTTGGGCAAAATGTTGCGGAGAGGACAGTCATGAACCAGCAAGACACCTTCCCGCAGTCATCCGCCCGCGCCGGCGAGACAGGCACCGCGCCGTTGAACATTGCCGTCGGCGTTCTGACCTATCGGCGTCTGGACGGGATCGCCAAGCTGCTCGACGTGATGACGCGCCAGGTCCGGCACCCGGCCCGGCCCTATCATCTCACCATGGTGATCGTGGACAATGATGCCAGCGGCAGCGCAAAGGCTACGGTGGAGGGCTTCGGCCAAACCGGCGCCTATGACCTGATCTACGTCATCGAAACCAACCAGGGCATACCCTTTGCGCGCAACCGCGCGCTGGATTCGGCCCCTCCCGGCACCGACCTCTTCTGCTTTCTCGACGATGACGAATGGCCGGTCGACGGCTGGCTCGATGCGATGCTGGAGACCCGCGAGAAGAACCGCGCCGATTGCGTCTACGGTCCGGTCCAGCCGGTCTATCCGGAGAACCCGCCGGAATATTTCATCAAGGCGCGGGTCTTCGAACGCAAGAAGAACCAGGACGGTCAACGCATCAATTACGCAGCTTCGAACAACGTTATGTTCGATTATCCCCTGATCCGCTCGTGGAGCCTGCGTTTTGAAGAAAAGATGCGCTACACCGGGGGCACCGACTATCTTTTCTTCAATCAGGCCATCCGCCGCGGCATGAAGGTTTTCTGGGCTGACAAGGCGCTCGTCTATGATATCGTTCCGGCAAACCGGATGACTTGGAAATGGGTGCTGCAGAGACAATACCGGCTCGGCAATACCTTTGCGGTCAGCGAGGTCCTGCATGGCAACCTCAAGCGCCGGATCTACCGCGCAGCCTATGGCGCCACGAGAGTCGTGCTCGGTCTGGCCATGCTGCCCGCGATCCTGATTTCACCCTACTGGGGCATGCGGGCCCTCACCCATCTTCTGCGCGGCGCCGGCATGGTCAACGGCATTCTCGGGCACGCATACCAGGAATATAAGCCTAATGCCGCCCTTTAGTAATATTCGCGGGAGCGACCTCGGATGAGTTACAGCCCTTCTTATGTTTCGGATGAAGGAATAAGGCTACGGCCGCTCGCCCGGTCGCGGCCACGTCGCGGCATTAAGAAAGAGACATTCGTCCGCGGGCTCCTCACCGGAATGCTTTATCTGACGCTCCTGCGGACAACGGGAATGTGGTATGGCTATCCGTCAAATTTCATCGAGGACGCGCCTGTCGATCCGTTCGCCCAGAAATTGATGCTGTACAGCCTCATTCCGTTGATCGGACTTTACATTTGGCTCGAGCCAAACCGTTTTGTCTCCTATTTTCGTAGAATACCGGTTCTGCTCATCGTCGTTAGCGCATTTTCAATCATATCTCTTGGGGTCTCGATCAGCTTTGGCGCATCCGTCCGCGGTATTGCCGCGGTGGCCATACTGACGGTGGCACCGCTGCTCTACAGGTTTCGCTACGGCAGTGTCGCCACCTTCCAGATCCTGATCAATTTCGGCATATTCGCGGCGTTTGCGAATATTCTATATACCGTCGCCTTCCCGCGATACGCTATCATGAGCGGCTCCTATGCCGGCATGATAAAAGGCTTGTTCTACCACAAGAACGGCCTGGGTCAGTTTTGCGCTGTCAGTTTCATCGCCATGCTATCGGTGGGAATACCGAAGGGCCGGCTGCGCTACAGCCAGCTTCTGCGCTGGGCGGCATTGCTCTGCACCCTCCTGCTCATCGTTGTCTCCAAGTCCTCGACCGCCGTTGTCATGGTGGCTATCGGTATATCTGCCTTGATCGGCTCGCACATGATGCAGTCCGTGAGAAACTCGCTGGCGCGCTCCTTCTTTGTCTTCTTCTTCTGCCTTCTTCTCGGGGTCGCCGCGTCCTTCGCCTATCTCGGTGTAGCCCAGATGATTGCGGACGCATTTGGAAAAGACCTTACATTTTCCGGACGTACCAATATCTGGGACCAGTTGCTGCCGCTGGTCTACGACCGCCCGATCTTTGGTTACGGCTTTGCGGCTTTCCGCCAACCCGAAGTTATGGAGCAATATGTCGAGCTGACCTTTGATGCGCGCTCGACACATAATACTTACCTGGAACTTGCCCTCAACATCGGCGTTCCCGGCATGATTGCCTGGACAGTTTTTGTTCTTCAGCGCCTCGGTGGCCGCCTGACCGCGACCCAACGTTCCGGGGATCTTCGCGACACGCATTCCAAAGAAGTTGCCATCATTCTCCTCATCGTCGTTGGTTCAATGATGGAAGCGGGAATGATGCTGGCCCCGGTCATCCTTTGGCCCTATCTGGTCGTGTCGCTTCCCGTGAGCAAGCCAAAAAACACTGGTAGATCGATGCGCGATCTTATTGCCGATAGCCGGCATGCGACGCCACAGTAGCAAATCCGACTGCAATTAATTCTCGTCGGAAATCACGAGCTGCGGCAGTCTTGCCGTCCGCAAATCGCGCTGGGCTGCGCGCGAAGAGGGAAAAATAATGACAACGATACAAAAGCCGCAAGAGATTTTATCACTTCAATATCTTCGAGCTTTGGCGGCCATCGGAGTCTTGCTTTACCACCGGATAGAAATATTTTCGATTGGGACGCATGGGGTTGACTTGTTCTTCGTGATCAGCGGCTTCGTCATGATCGCCACGACCGACGCGAAAGAAAAAACACCATCTGCTTTTCTGGTTGATCGGATTATTCGCGTCGTCCCCATGTATTGGCTGGCGATCCTTGCGGGCGGACTTTTGGTTCTCGTCGGGATTCCGGTCCACCGATACGAGACCGATGTGGTCTCGCTGATTTCGTCCATGTTGTTTATTCCATACCTGAACGCGCATGGGGAGGCTTGGCCCGTGATCCTCCAGGGCTGGACCCTGAATTACGAAATGTACTTCTATGCCATATTCTCTCTTATTCTGTTCGCTCCCCAAAGCCTCCGCGTTTGGGCACTGGCAGCATGCTTTTGTGTATTGGTCGCTCTGGGAGAAGCCATTCCGTCACAAGGCGCTATTTCCACGACCTACACCAGCCCGCTCCTCCTTGAGTTCTTGGCCGGCACGATTTTAGGACGGATATACGGTCTGACGCTCCGAAATGTTTCGGTATTGCGCGCCCTTCTAATATCCGGCCTTCTCGCCGCAGGTTTGTTTGCATGCTCGTATTTTTTCGGCAGGCTTGCATGGGGTGGCCTGGCCGTTTTGATCGTCGCCTCGGCATTGACGAGTGAGCGGCTTGGCTGGGTGCCGAATATACCGTGGTTGAAGTTTCTGGGCGCCGCTTCTTTTTCGATCTACATATTCCAGCAACTGTTCTTCACATTGAGCGGAAACTTGTTCGGAGCCTTGACCCAGCTTTCGGGAATAAATTTCCTGTATCTCTTGTTTTGGCGCCCGACGGATGTGGTGATTGCTGCCGGTGGCGGCGCATTGATTTACATGTTCATCGAGAAGCCGGTAGGACGCTATCTCAAGTCAATGCGCTTCCGCGACAAGGTCGTCGCCGCATAAGACAGGCTCTACGAAGCCTTTTGTACGAAATCAGTCGACCGCCTGGCGCACACACATCGGCCCGAAAATCGAACTGATTCTCTGGCCGATGTGTTGTTTCAGGTGTCAGAGCGTCCTTTGTGCGTCCGAGAGGACGCGTGGCGCTTCCAGCGCATGTCGCGCAAGCGCTCAGCGGCCTGCGATCACGAGACCGCAGAAAGCTGAAGATCTAAAGCGTGGCCAGCGAATCTGACAGATCGCCATGCGCTTTAACGCACCGGCGCGTGGTTGGATTCAGCTGCACCCGTCACCACAGGCTGGGTCTCGGAAGATGTCGTCCGCATCTTGTTCTCGTTGTCCGCGGAAAGCACTGCCCTTGCAGTGAGCGCCGAGCCGACAGTCGACAGATGTTGGTTGTCTGTGAACAATGGCGCGCCATCGGCCGTGGAAAAGCGGCAGCGGGCTTGCGGGCAAAGCGCCCCAAAAGGATCGACCAGCGTGACGCCGGGGGGTGATTTCTCAGCGACGCGCGTCACGATATCCCTTACCGGATCATTGAAATTGACGACGGCCTTCATCGGGGCGTCGTGAGGTGTCAAATCGCGATCGCCATCAAGCCATGTCCCGAACGTCGATCTCAAGGGTATCGCGCGCTGGAGCCCGAAGCGGACCGGGTTGAAATTGAACAAGGGAACGTCCTGCAGCAGAACGACGTCCTTGTTCATTTCCCGCAGTTGCGAGATCTGCGAGGCAAGCGCCGACTCGAGCGTCGGCCCATTTGCCTCCTCGGGCTGCTCCGCACCGTTGGCGCCCGGATGAATGTAACGCGAGCCGCTTTCTGCCTCACGCATCGGAGCAGACCAGTATCCGGCCAGGATCACTTTCTTGATGGCGCCGTTCCCGCGCAGCAAATCCATCACCCTGGCATTATAAGTCGTGCATTCCGCGGCATGAGCCGGATGATTTGGCATATAGCGCGTGGCGCCCGTCAGCGGCGGGCAGGATGATTTGGTGAAGACATAAAGCTGGTAGCCGCGCTCTTGCGCAACCGCCCTCAATCCCGGCGCAAGCGCAGCTGCATGGCTGTCGCCGATCAGCGCTATTGCAGGCCCGGCATCGCCTCCGGGCTGGCACCCTGCGCCATTGGCGGGAGAGGCCGCACCATAGGAGACGAGGCATGACTCACGGGTGGATATGACCTTTTCGATCATCGCAACCTGTGGACCAAATCTCTGCGGAACTCCGGCCATCACCACGGCCAGCGCAAAAGGAAGAGTGAAAATGACCAAGGCAGTTGCGTAACGCCAAAGTGTGCGGCCATTGGAAATGCCCGGGCGCCGAAACGGCTTCTCCACGAGGTAATATGTCAGAACCGCCAGGACAAATGAGATCGAGACGATGATCAGAGCGGCCGACTGCTGCAATGGCCAGACGGACGAGACGCTGGCGAAACTCAAGAGCGGCCAATGCCAAAGATACCAGGAATAGGAGACAAGCCCGATGAAAACGAGTGGCCGCGAACCAAGCGCCAGGGCAACAAACGAGCCGGGGCTGGCAATGATCAGAGCCGAACCGAGAACTGGCAACAGCGCTGAAGCCCCGGGGAACGGCGTGGAATCGTTGTAGATAAAGATAGGCGCGGCAATCAATATCGCCCCGATGAAAGCGATCCCATTGACGACGGCTTTCCTCCCCTGATCGAAGCGCACGCCTTTTATCTCCATGACAGCGAGACCGCCGCCAATTCCCAGTTCCCATGCACGGCTGGGGAGCAGGTAGAAGGTGAAAGCCGGGTCGATCTTCAGCGCCACGACGGAAAATATGAATGAGAGAACGACGAGCGTTGCGATTGCTGGAAGAATTCCCCGCTTGAAGAAGCGGTTCAGGAACAGAATGACCCAGGGGAAGACCATATAAAACTGTTCTTCGACACCGAGGCTCCAGGTCATCAGCATCGGCATCTGATCGGCTGCGGGCGAGAAATAATCGCTGGAAAACCAATAATAGATGTTGGAAATACCGAACATCGCCGCGACGGCGCTGAGCGAAAATTTCTTGAACTCCCCGGGGGAGAGCAGGAGGAAACCGATTAGAAAGGAAGCGCTCAGGACGAAAAACAATGCCGGCAATATCCGTCTTGCGCGCCGGACGTAAAATTTTGCGAAGCTGAATTCGGATTTGAGGACGTCGCTATAGATATGCCCGGTTATGAGATATCCGGAGATGACAAAGAAAATGTCGACGCCGACGAAACCGCCCGAAAATGGCCTCAGACCTGCGTGAAATAACACAACGGAAATGATGGCGATCGAACGAAGACCATCTACATCAGGACGATAGGCCCGTGCGGAGTTGTTATGCATCCGGATATCCCTTCGAAGCGATGCCCAGCTTGGCTGGCGGCGTCGATGCTAACGGAGTTGTATTGCAATGCATCCTAAAATGATGCATTGCAATAGGGAAGTTTAACACTTCTCAAATTTGAGCGAATCGAACAGGTTGGCGCATCGCAATGCGAATCGATACGAATATTGCGATGCTGTGAATAGTGGGTATCCTGCTGATGTTCGGGCATCCTCGCCGAGGCTAAGGCCCAGTTTATCGTATTGCGTAGCAAACATAAATTGAAGTTCAACCCTGGGAAGTCGATTGAAAGTTTCGATAGACCGACAGCAGCCCAAGACAGTGTGAGGCATGGACTATGACTGACGGAAAACGCCGGAAAATTCTCGCCGCGTCGTCGGGCGGTGGCCACTGGGAACAGCTGATGGCAATGCGTGCTGCCTTCGACGGCAGCGAGGTTATTTTCGCGACCACGATCCCCGGCCTCTTGAAAAAATACGACATTCGGGACGGCCTGGTCCTTCCCGATTGCAGCCGTGACTCGATCACCATGTCGATCCGGTGTTTTTTCAGTGCCTTCTATATCGTCCTCAAGCACAGACCCGACGTCGTTATCTCGACCGGTGCCGCGCCTGGACTGTTTTGCCTGCTTGCCGGCAAATTGACGGGCAAGCGAACGATCTGGATCGATAGCGTTGCCAACGTCGAGAAGTTGTCTCTATCGGGAAAACTGGCCGGCCATATTGCAACGCTCTGGCTCACACAATGGCAACATCTCTCGCGGCCTGATGGCCCGCATTATGCAGGAGCTGTCCTTTGATCCTCGTTACCGTCGGAACGCAGCTGCCATTCGATCGCCTCGTCAAGGCCGTCGACACCTTCGCAAAGGATTTGACCAGACCGGTTCTGGCCCAGATCGGCAAGGGCACCTACACGCCCGCGAACATGAAATGGATCAAGAATATCGAACCTGCGGATTTCGATAGCGTCTTTCGCGATGCGACCGTCATCGTCTCCCATGCGGGGATCGGCACTGTCCTGACGGCAAAACGCTTTGGAAAACCGATCATTCTCGTCCCGAGAAAGGCAGCCCTCGGCGAGCACCGAAACGATCATCAGCTTGCCACGGTGAGCCAGCTCGCGGGTCGGCCCGGCATCTATGTCGCGCATAACGATGATGAACTCAAAAACTATCTTCTCGACGAGCTGGACAGTCCTTCTCACGAAGATCCGTCTGAGGTCGGCCGGACCTCGCTGGTCAACTACCTGAAAGGCTATCTCGCGACAGCCTGAGCGCGAGAATAGCTGCGGTCCGCCCCGGCAAAGGAGAGATTTTCATCCTCCGCAATTGCGGCCGGCAATATGTTTGACAAGTTCCGGCACGATGATTTTGGACGCGATGTCAGGCAGGGGATGCGCACCATCGGGAATTGCTGCCCAGAGGTCTCCCGGCGCCAGACGCTCCCAGTTGGGCCGGTGGTCGACGAACTCCAGGCCACGTTTCCGTGCTTCCGCCTCATGAGCCGAGATGTAGCTTTCGACAAAAGGCCGGATCAGGCCGCGCAGCCCTGAAAACGGGTTCATCGCCATGACGATAATCCGCGCCCGCGGCACGCGCTGCCGGAGCTGATCGAGGATCTCGCCGATATCCTGCCGGCTTCGCGAAAGCGATACGAAACGCTGCAATGTTGCATCATTGGCGTAGAGCTCGATCAGAATGATATCCGGCTGCTCGGCGACGACGCGATCGATTTGGGTCAGGGCCCATATGGTCGTCTCACCGCTTTTTGCAACGTTGACGACGTTCACCGGCCGTTGCAGGCAGGCTGCCAGATCTTTCTCGAGGGCCGGCTGCCAGCCGCCACGGGCGGTCAAGGACGTCCCGAAAGCCACGATTTTCAACGGCGGAAGGTTTTCGGCATAACCGCTTTTCGGTGCCGAGACCGTCACGAGGGACACCAAAAACAGAACCAGTCCATACGCCAGTCGTCTCTCAATTGGCATCGCTCGCCAAAGCCGCAAACCTGTCATGGAGAGACCATATCCCGGCGGAAACGATACGTCACGCGGGCAGCCGGTCATTTGGGAGAATTGCTACATCCTTCCCAACGCCGACCTGGAGCACCGCGAGACAATGTCATCGAAACGATCACTCATGCCCGCCCAAGACGACAGGAATGAGCCCCAACTCCAGTCCAGCGGATAGTGGCAACCATCTTTCGCCGCGCCTCAAAACGGCGCGGCGGCCGCCAATCACTCCTCGCGAAATACGTGCTGCATCTGATCGCTCAGCGGCTTCGTGAGATAGGAGATAACGGTCCTGTCGCCGATCTTGATGAAGACTTCGGCGGGCATGCCCGGATAGAGCTTTATCGACTTCAGCTTCGCCAGGCTTTCAGCCTTCGGCTTGACACGGATGGGATAGTAGCTGATCCCTGTCCGCTCGTCCCTGACGATATCGGGCGCGATGGAGGTGATCTCGCCGCTCACATCAGGCGTCGTGCGCTGATCGAAGGCGCTGAACCTGACATCGACGGATTGGCTGACGTGAATCTGGTCGATGTCGCGGGTCGCGACCTTCGCCTCGACCGTGAGATCGTCATTTTCGGGAACGACGAGCATCAGCGTCTGACCGGGATCGATGACGCCATTGACGGTGTGAACAGCAAGCTCGTGAACCCGCCCGCTCAGCGGCGCGGTAATCTCGAGACGGTGGAGTTGATCGAGCGCAGTTCCGCGGCGCTCTTCATATTCGGCGATCTGTGCTTCGACATCGGTCAGATCCTTGGCGATCTCCGAACGACGATCTTCATCCAGCTGGATCGACTGGCGATCGATCTCGATCGCCTTGCCCTCGGCCTCCGCCTTCGCCGCGATTTCCTGGCCGCTATTGCCCTGGAGATCGGCGCGCGCGCGCTTCAGCTGATTCAAACGCTGAAGCGTGACGAGACCCTTTTTGTAGAGGGTGTCGACGCCTTCCAGCTCCTCTTCGATCAGGCCGAGGGAATCATTGGTCGCGTTGATCTGGACGACCAACCCTTTGATCTGCTCGCCCAACTGATCCTTGCGCGACTCCAGCTGGCTCTTCATTCCCACAAGCGCTGACCTGCGGCTATCGAACAGCTTCTGCTCGCCGTCGAGCAGCTTCTGCGCCGAGGTGCTGGACGTCAGATCGCTGATATTTTCCTCGACCTCGAACGACTCGGCGCCGATCCGTTCCGCTTTCAGACGGGCACGGCGCGCATAAAGCTGGGCGAGCGTGCTCTCGACGATCGAGAGCTGGGCTTTTGTCGTCGTTCCATCGAGCCGTATGAGGACCTGTCCAGCCGTCACATGGTCATTTTCCGCGACTAGGAGCTGCGACACGATACCGCCCGTCAGGTGCTGGATCTTCTTCACATCGCCGTTGACGACGACCACGCCCTCGCCGATGACGGCGCTCGAAAGTTCCGTCGTTGCTGCCCAGCCGCCAATGCCGCAAACGAGGGCGATCGACAAAGCGCCGACAACCATGACATGGCGATTGAGCGAGCGCTTCGATTCACTGATGATCTTGCTCACAATACGTCCTCCGGCCTATTCGGCCGCATTCATGCCGTCGACGACGACCTTGAGCTGAGCCACGCGCTCAGCAATTGGCGCGCGCGCCGCTTCCGGGCGGCTGACGCGGGCCATGACTTCTTCCTTGGGACCGAATGCGATCATCCGGCCGTCCTGCATCATCAGGACGAAATCGCACACCGCCAGAACGCCGGACCGATGCGCGATGACGACGACGATGCCGCCGCGCGCACGCACGCTCATGATCGCCGCGCTCAGCGCCCGTTCGCCCTCTTCATCGAGATTGGAGTTCGGTTCGTCGAGCACGACGAGGAAGGGCTCGCCGTAAAGCGCCCTTGCAAGCGCGATACGCTGTCTCTGGCCGGCCGAGAGCGATGCACCGCCCTCACCGATTTCCGTTTCATAGCCGTTCGGCAGACGAAGAATGAGATCGTGAACACGCGCCGCCCTTGCCGCGGCGACCACGGCCTCGGGCGACATGTCCTTGGCGAAGCGGCAGATATTCTGCGCGACGGTGCCGGAGAAGAGCTCGACGTCCTGCGGGAGATAGCCGATGTGCCGGCCGAGCGCGTCCGTATCCCACTGGTCGAGTGCTGCGCCATCGAGACGAATAGATCCTCGGACGGTCGGCCAGATGCCCATCATCGCACGCGCCAACGACGACTTGCCCGAGGCGCTGTAACCGATGACCCCGAGCGCGCTCCCTGCCCTCAAGCCGAAGCTGACGTCGGAAATGACCAGGCGCTGGCCTGCCGGCGGGCCGCTTGCCAGCCCCTCGACCGTGACCTGCTTGGACGGAGCCGCAAGCGCGAGCGGGGCCGGAATTTCCGGAATGGTTTTCAGGAGATTGGAAAGCCGCGCCCAGCTCTGCTGTGCGGAAACGAAACCGCGCCAGTTTCCGATCGCAGCTTCCACAGGCGCCAGAGCGCGGGACGTCAGGATGGAACCGGCAATGATGATGCCCGAGGAAGCCTGCCCTTGAATGACCAGGATGGCGCCGGTTGCCAGCGTTCCCGATTGCAGGGCGATACGGAAAATCTTCGACAGGGTCGCATATCCGTTGCCGACATCCGAGGCCTGCCGGGTGATGGTGCGGTACTCCTCATTCTTCCGATCCCAGATTTCCGCCATCGTGCCGGCCATGCCCATCGCATGGATGACTTCGGAGTTGCGGATCGAGGTCTGGGCAAAGCCATTCCGCATATTGGCGGCGTCGGATTGCTTTTTCGAGAGCGTCCGCGTTCCCTGATTGGTCAGGAACGTCAGGATGGCGAGAACCAGCGAGCCACCGATGGCGATATATCCGATCGCCGGATGAAACAGGAAACAGATCACGATATAGAAGGGCAGCCAGGGCAGATCGAACATCGCCGTCGGGCCCATGCCGGAGAGGAAAGTCCTGATCTGGTCGAAGTCGCGCAGTGGCTGAAGCCCGTCGCCGCCGATCTTGACCTTCAACGGCGCCTTGATGATCGCCCGGAATACACGTCCGTTCATCATCTCATCAAGCGAGCCGGCAACACGCACGAGCATCCTGCTGCGCAGGACTTCGAACGCGCCCTGGAAGGCGTAGAGAGTGAGCGCAAGCATCGCCAAGGCAGCCAGCGTCGGAATGCTTTTGCTCGGAATGACGCGGTCATACACTTCAAGCATGAAAAACGAGCTTGTGAGATAAAGGATATTGATAAGCGCGCTTGCTATACCGATAAAGACAAGACCGCCCTTGCACTTCCGCAAGGCTTTCGATGGCTCGCTGACATCAGCTGCTGAACTCTGAAACACCAATATTAATCCCTCTTCTGCCGCACCGCACACAAACAAATACGCCCGCACACGTTGCAGCTACGGGCCGTGAGGCCCGATCAATGATGACTACTTGGATCCCGGCGCCGGCGCCGAACTTCCGCTTGCAAGCCACGACTTATTATAAGAATCGTACCGAAAGATGACCGAAAATTCCAATTTATAGCGAACGATTTCAGCGGCTCCAGGTTAACGCTACGCTAAATATACCGATCGAAGCAAGTGAAAATTGCAAAACGCCCAATAACGGCTCAGAGCAGCGACCGCTTCGCGCGCATAGACACGACATTTACTGGGGGATTAACTATATATGCAATCTATAGTTTCTTTGACTGTGAACGGCAAACATAGTTTGTGACTGCTCGCCGGCCCCTCTCGCCGGCTCGATCACTGCCGATATTTCATTAACCGAGCTTCGCAGTCGCAGGAAGCCGGCCGAGGGACGGCCGACCGATGCTGCCGTCACGCGCATCAGACCAACGCATGCGAGGTGTGGCTGCTGTGGAGTGCATCCACATTGATGGCGATGCTCAAGCTATCCGAGTCGGTATGTGAAGCGCCATCGGAGATCTTGTACTGGAAGGACTCGCTGACCTTGCCGCTCAGACCGTGGAGTTTCGCCGCGTCGACCGTGTAGGTGTAGTCGCCATCACTTTCCACATGGATGACGCCGTATTTCCCGGTCAGCGTCAGGCCGTGCTTGTCCACCCCGCTGTCACCGAAGCGGCGCAGCAGCAAAATGCCATTGGCCGCACTGTCATTTTCGAGAAGATTGCCATGATAGGCGCTGCCGGTATTGGTCGAGATATTCAGACTGTCATGGACTGCGGCGATCGTCGGAACGGGAACCGGAGGAAGAGGCGTGGTGTGCGTCTCGCCAGTCGGCACCGGAGTGCCTGCCTGCGGCTGCGCGGGAGCCTCGACATGCGGCTCGACGACTGGTGCGGCAGGCGTTTGCTCGATTGGCGAACCCGAATTGCTGGTCGTGCCGCCGCTCGCGTGACTGTCGAGTTCGGCCTGCGCCTGCTCCAGCGTCTTGTTTTCGCCAACGGAGAACGTGTTCTGGGCGGCAATTGCGGCTGGCATCGTCAGCGTGGTCACTAGGCTGTCTATGATATTGTCGTGGAAAGAACCTGATGCCGTCCTGTCGACCTTCAACGCCGACGAGGACAGCCCTTCAAAGACATTGTCGTGGATATTGATGTTCTCGCGGACATAATTTGGATAGCCGACAGCGCTGACCAAAACACCATACACGCCGCCATGCACGTAATTTCCGCTGATGTCGTAGTTTTTCGCATCACCGGAATCGCCAAGACCGATGCCATACGACCAGCTGTAACCGCCAAATCCCGAGATATCATTGTCGTGGATGGCAATATTTTTGCCTGCTTGCGCGCTCACCCCAAAGCCGCCGCCGACCAGCGTATTGTCCTCAACCACGGCATTTTCGGCCCGGATCAGCACCAGCACACCCTTGTTGCTGTTGGCGGCCGTCTGATCCAGATAATTGCCTTTGATCAGGATATTGCTGCTATCATTGAGCTGGATCGCGTCTGCCACACTGCCCTGGTTGTGGGAGACGACGTTGTTAACCAGAGTGACGCCGTTTACCTTATCCATCCAAATACCGTCGGCACGGACACCGGTAATCGTGCTGTTCTCGATCGTGATGTTTTGGCTGAATTGGAAGCTGACGGAGCCTGCTTTTCCGGCGAGCCCCGCATTCGTCACCTCGACATTTCGGACCGTCCAGTTCGAAACACTTCCTGCATATATCGCGTTCGCCCCGGTATCCGTGATCTTGATATTCTCCACCACGATATTCGAAGCACTCGAACCATGGATACCGTTAGTGCCGCCGCGAATGACCGGCGCATCGCCGGCGCCATAGCTGCCGATCGTGATCGGAGCGCTGACGCTGCCTGAATATTTCAGGTCGAACTGTTCATTGAACACGCTTCCGGCGGCAAGGAGCACGCTGTCGCCCGGCTTCAGCTTCAAGGATTCAACGGCAGACAATGTAGCAAAAGCCGAACCATCGCTGGTTCCGCTGTTCTTGTCGGATCCTATGACTGAATTCACATAGTAGACGGTCATGCGGCAAATCTCCCTAGATATTGGAAATCTTGTAACCGCTGACCTCTCTCCGGCTGCTAAAATGAAACACTAAAATGCTGCGTATCTCGTGATAATTCTTGCTTTCTGAGGATAAACAACTTCCGGGAGCATGTATTGTTGCGCCGCAACAAGGTTGCACCGCACAACGGAAAGTTTCGTTTACCTTGGATCCTCGTCGAACATTCAGAATTCCCGCAGGTAATTCGGAATCCATTTCTTGATATTGCGGACGAATTTACTTAGAAAAATGCGTAAATAAGACATTTACATCGGAGACACCCGATTATCAAAGTTGTTAGCCAGATCACGGAAACAAACGCCAATGTTACACCGCTAACCCAAAGGGATTATAGGAAAACGTCATCTTCGCATTCATAGATCCTCGTATTCTTACTAATTGCCCAGGAATAAACATTCTTACCTTCTGAAGAAAAAATCGTAGCTAATTTGGCATCAGCGCCTTCACTTATCACTAACGCAATAATACCCAAGTGTTTCATCAACTTATGCACATTTTGCGTGTGTCATTATTGCACATCCTGCCCAAAAACGTTAATTAGTCGTTAATTATGCTCTTGACTCGCTATATTAAGACATACTTAATCGGGCAGCTCGCGAAGGTCAGACCTGATCCGCGAATATTAATTCAAGGAGAGACAATAATGGCTATTCACGCAACCGATGATACTGCAACATTCCTGGAAACCGATGCCATCTCAGGCAATATACTGTCTAACGATACATCAGACGGCAACCTTTTCCTGCGCGCCTTCGATCAACAGAGCGTCGGCGCCAAACAGGGCAACAACCAGGTCACCGAGATCCAGGGCGACTTCGGCACCTTCTTCGTCAAGCCGGACGGCAGCTATACCTACGTCCTGAGCGCCGCTGCCAAGATCGGCTTCACCAACGGCGAAACGCTGACCGAACGCGTCTCCTACAAGATTTCCGACGGCAATGGTCATACCGACGTTGGCGTGTTCACCCTGAACATCCAGGGCGTAACCCAGGTCAAGCCGGTCGCTGTCGACGATCACTTGAGCTTCAACGAAGGTGACGCCATCGGCGGCAATGTTCTCACCAACGACATTCCGGGCGACAATGGCAAGCTCTTCCTTCGTGTGTTCGACGGCACGAATGTAAACGGCAACCCAAGCGCAACCACTGACATCGCCGGCACCTACGGCACCTTCCATGTCAAGGCGGATGGCTCATTCAGCTATGAACTGACGTCGGATATCGCTAACGGCGATCACGTCACGGAAACCGTCCAGTACTACAAGATCTCTGACGGCGACGGCCATACGGATGTCGGCGTTCTGACACTCAACATTACGGGCACCGACGTCGTCTCCGGCGCCGTCGTCTGATCATCGATCAGCCAATCAAAAAGCAACGCCTGCCGCGCAAGCGGCGGGCGTTGTTGCATATCAAGTTTGAATTGCCGGAATTTTGACGGCCCATATTGGCAGCCTGTTTGAATTTTGGAGCAGCCTTTAACAACCTGCGAAAACAGTTATTTGCTACAGCGCTGTTGGAAACGTGCTGTCGCCGCCGTTCCGACGTTCGTCCAGGTTCTATCAAAGATTGGACGGAGCTGCGGACTGATCTGCCTCTTTATGGTGGCGTTGACCATGCACCGGTCGCCAAGTTTCAGCATCGTTGTGAGATCGCTGTCGAGCGCATTATTGGCTGCCGCAAGCGTCGCATCGGTGAAACCGTTCCAAAAATAAAACCGGCTCAGAATCATCGACTGGTCATAGGGCGCGAGCGCAACAGAACGCTTCATCATCCCTGCAATCGACAGCGGCTCTTCCGCAATGGCCGACTGAACGGCCGCCAGGCGCAGCCAGAAATTGCTGTTCGTCGGCATGCAGGAAAGAGCATATTGCAGATAACGGCGGGCGTTCGAGGCGGCAACAACCCAGGCGTCGTAATTGCTATTGATATTCTGGCGATCGAACTGCGCCAGAACAAGCGTGACCCCGGCGGCTGTGATATCGGACCGGCAATAATCTCCGGCAATCATATCGACGGTCCGAGAGGCATACTTGGCCGTGACGTCATCCGCGACGGTCTCGCCGCGCTCGATCCTTTCGGCGACGATCGAGATGCTGGCCGCCCTTATTGAAGCGTACAGCTCTCGACCGGCTAACGCCGCGAAAATGGCGGTGACGATTACGAAAACGATCCTGGTGACCGAGACGAACCGACCGCTGGCCATCAGCTTTCGGTATAGTACCGCGAATAGCGCTTATAATAATATTCGCTTGAGCCGAACGTCCGGTAGAGCTTCATCTGCGACGGATCGACCTTGGTCAGGATCACACCCACGCATTTGTTATAGAGATCCGGCTCGGACAACAGGGTCGACTGAACCACCTTCCGCGAAGTCTTACCCCACTCGATCACGAAGACGACGGCGTCGAGCTTCGGATTGATGGCGCGCGCATCCACCACCGGCGCCAGAGGAGGCAAGTCGATGATGATGTAATCAAAGCTCTGGCGCGCCGTTTCAAGGAGCTGATCCATGCCGCGCGAGGCAAGCAGTTCCGAAGAGTGTGGAACGCGATAGCGCGCCACCGTCGGCAGGAATGCGAGCTTTGTTTTGGGATCGAGGAGGATGAGATCCTTGAGCGGGCGGTTGTCGACGATCGCTTCGAGCAGACCGGCCTCAGCATGGCGGCCGATTGCGCGGGTCGCTCCCGGATTTCTCATATCGCCATCGATCAGCAGGCAACGTGCCCCCTGCATTGCCAAAAGCTTGGCAAAATTGATGGATGTCGTCGACTTGCCCTCGCCAGGTAGGCTCGAAACGACGCCGATAACCTTGCAGCGCTGATCGGCCGCACTGATGTCGATGGCGATTTTCGCGCTTCGAAGCGTCTCGGCGAATGCCGAAAGCGGATGTTCCTCGGCATAGGTCGTGGTCTTGCTGCCCCTGGCTATGCTTCGCGGATTGCCTGGATCGACAAGCGTCGGATCGTCGACGTTATCTTCAACCAACGGCATGACGCCAAGAGATTCCACGTCGAGCATGTCCTTGACATCATCGCCGGTGCGGAAGAACCGGTCGCGGAATTCACGGAATGCTGCGATACCGCTTCCGAAGGCACATCCCAGGAACATCGCAAAAGCGACGACAAGGCTTCTCTTCGGGGCGCTCGGCTTCGTCGGGGTCTCAGCGGTCGTGATGATACGTGCGGCGGTAATCGGGAAGCTCTGCTGCTGAATGGCTTCCTGGTAGCGCGTCAGGAAGTTCTGGTAGAGATTCCTGTAGGTATCGCGCGTCCGCTCGAGCTCGCGAAGCTGCACCTGGGTTTCGCCAGCCGTCGCGGCCACGCCCGTCGCCTGTGTCACGCTATCGCGCAGGGAGGTCTCCCGCGATTTCGCCACTTGCAGTTCGCTCTGATAGCTCTCGGCGATACGATTCAACTCGTCGAACATGAGCCGTTGATATTCCGCCATCTCCGCACGAAGGCGAACCGCCTGCACGTGATCGGGACCAAGCCGCGCCTCGATCTCGGTGTCGAGCTTCGAAGCCTCCAGATATTTCTTGCGGAGGTCGTTCGCAATCGAGCTGTCGAGCACGTCGGTGACGATCGCGTCGGTCTGCTTGGCATCAATGATCGACTTGATGCGGGTATATTTTGCTTCAGCCTGCGCCGTCGCGGCCTGCGCGCTGATCAACTGGCTGTTCAGCTCGGATAGCTGCTGATCGCTGAGAAGCGTTCCGGCGGCTGCCTCGACCAGCCCATGCTCGCTGCGGAACTTCTGGACCGCAAGGTCGGTATCGAGCGCCTGCTGCCGGAGTTCTTCGATGCGCTCCTGCAGCCATTCGCCGGCCCGGCGTGTCGCCTCGTATTTCGAATTGAGCTTGTCGACCATATAGACGTCGGCAATCGCCGACGCGATTTGGCGCGCCAGATCGGGGGATTGCGAGGTATAGCTGACATCGAGAACGTAGGACTTGCCAACACGTTCGACATCGATATTGGCCACCACGGTCTCAGCCGCGCCACGCCGCTTCATGTCTACATCGGGCGCATCGGCGCCATCATCGGCGAACCATGATTTGAAATCCACCAGGGATTTCAACGATGCGACGGAAAAAAGCGAGTTCTTCGGCGCCATGAACAGCGGGTTGTCGACAAGTTTCAGCTTATCAACCACGGCGTAGGCGATCGTGTCGGACTTCAGCAGCTCAACCTGGCTGAGGACCGTGCCTTCGTCATCATCCAACTGGCCAAAAGCCGCCAGCTGGTTGATTACCTGGTTGTCGCTGCGATCGATCAGGACGCTCGTATCGGCCGTGTAAACCGGAACCGCCGTGATGACGTACACGACGCCCAGAATGCCGAAGGCAACGGCGCACGCCGCAACGATCCGCCACTGGCGGCGGGCAATTGCGATAAGCTTATCAAAATCGATGAAATCAGCTTCGTTTCCCGTATCGCGGGAAGGGTCGATACGTGGCGTAAGTTTATCTGGTGACAGCAATTTCGATCTCCAACAAAGGCGTCAAGCGCTAAGATCTACGGGCAATTCCAGCTATTGTATGACCGGGATACTCTGACTCGTCGATTGCGTCGAGTCAGAGGACGATTGCCCTGCCCCATTTACGCTGACGATTGTCGTGGTGGTCGTCGAGCTCGAAGACGAGCGGTCGCCAACGTTCGAAACCCTCAGCGTACCGGCAGTCGTGGCGGCGCCGTCGAACGGCGTACCGTCATCCGCTCCGGGTCCTGTCGGGCCGATTTGCCCGTCATTGCCGATGCCGGATGCAGAAGCTGCAGCACTTCCACCCGGGCCGAGCGCCGCGGTTCCGCCTTCGGCGAGGACCTTCGCAAAGGCGGCAAGGAGCGGCGCAAGGTTCGGATCGGCGCTCGCTGCCTCGGCGACGGCCTTTTCGATGGCCAGTTTGAAGAGCGGATCTGCTACCTGGCAGCTGTTTGCGGCCCGCCCGAGACCGGAACCGATAGCAGCCATCTGTGCGGCATCAGCCTTCTTGGCCTGCTCGATCACCGGCGCCAGCGCTTCATCGCTGCTGCCAACCAGCGCGCGGACGCGCGATGACAAAACCAGCGGATCCGACATCTCGAGCAGAGCGGCGGGGTTGGCCGTAAAGCCACTGATATCAACGGTGTTCAGGCTTGAAAGCTTCACGCAAGCGGCCGCAAAGGCGCTCGTAGTCATGCCGGCAAACATTGCCACGACGATCCCGCTATATGCAAGCTTACGATAAACACCTGACCTTGCCATAACGATGCTTTCCTTCATGAAATCCGTGGCATAGACGGCCGGCTCCGATTGTTCTCAACCAGTGCCGGCCAGCCTATTTCAATCAATTTCCAAGATCTTCGACCGCGTTGCGAGTATCTTTCGCATCGTCGGCAACTCCGGAAATAGTGGACGATACGGAGTTCACGATGTCAAGGAACTTGACCAATTCGACAGAGTCCGAATTGGAAATATAGATAATATCCTTGTCTTCCATCTTGAATTGCTGGACGGCGAACAGGGTCGCCGGATCGCGAAGATTCGCGCGAATGATCATCGGAACCGTCTCACCGGCAAATCTCGACGTATCCACGTGCATTGCGGCAAGCGTCTTCTTCGGCGCGAGGCGATAGAGCAGGACCTGAGCCGGATCCGCGCGGTCGTCACGCAGTCCGCCAGCCTTGGCGATTGCCTCCCCGAGGCTGATGTCGGACTCTTCGAAATCGAAGCGACCGCTGATGCCGGCGGCACCGAGCGCGAGATAGGTGCGGCGCTCATGATCGACCGAGATCGTATCATCCGGCGCGACATAGATATTTTCCGCCGGGGTTTTCAACAGCGTGTTGTAGGCGACGGTCGCGGTCTTGCCGCGGCGCTGCAGCGTCACATTCGTTTCGATATTGTTGGTCGTCAAACCGCCGGCGGCAGAGATGACGTCGAGAACGCGCTCGCCGGCCGGACTGATCTCGACGCGCTGCGGATTGTTCACGTCACCAAGCACCGCCACCTGACTGGAGCGGCTTGTCGTCGTCGTAATGACCACCTGCGGCTCGATCGCGCGGCTCGCCAGGCGATCCTCGATATCCTGCTCGACGACTTCCTTCAGGCGACCTGCGGCGGGAACCCGTCCCGCATAGGGAATCGTGATCGTCCCGTTTCTGTCGATGGTCTGGCTTGGCAGCGAGATGTAATTGCCCGGTCGGCTGCCGGCATCGGACGGAATGAAGAGACCGCCGGACTGTGCTTCGAAGATGGCAACCTGAACGACGTCGCCGTAACCGAGCGGAATTTCGGGCGCTCCGCCTCGACCGCCGCCAAAACCCTTGAAGGAAGTCGGCTGGGGAGAGGTAAAATACGGCAGGACGTTTTTGCTGAGATCGACGAGGGCGTAATCGATGCCGACGCGACGCTCCTTCGTTGTCACTTTCACCGTTGCATCTCGATCGACATCTTTGTGATCGGGACCTGATCTTGGCAAGGACGTGCAGCTTGCCAATATACTCATTAGCGCTACAACAATGGCGACGCGTGTACTACTGACAGGAAAACAACCCATAGAATAACCCGTGTTGACGCACTTTGAGCTACTGCCCCGCAATCTGACAAAATACAAGACAATCCCCGATCAATAATCACTGAAAGCCGTTTAACATTCTCTAACTGTGGCCGCTCGGCAACGCCGAGCTCTTCAGGAAGCAAATACGGTCTCAACCGACCCTTCTGGCGCCGGCAACAATCTAAAGGCTATACCCGCTATAAAATCTCTTGCGTTTGAGAGTCAACAGCGCGGCATCAATACAATTCCCATTTTCGAAAAACCTTCATAAAAACCATCCATTTAGACCATTAATTAGTTAGTAGTCATACATATTGCCGGTCCGTTTCGGGGTGGCTACGCCCCAGACTAATCGCGACGACCGCACTGAGAAAAGCCGAGAAAAACACAGCGAAACCCGGTATTTGCAGGGAGAAGTCGACCGCCGCATGAAGAGCGACCAAAACCGTCGCCGCAATGCCGAGAAGGACATAATGTCTCAGGCGCCGCCTTTCGGTGAGGCCGCGCCAGAACACCTTGACAAGGACCGAGAAGACGAGGACCGCCGCAAGCGGAAAAATGATCCCCAAGCCCAGAAATCCTTCGAGATAGAAATTGTGTGCGCGATCGAAGATGCCGAAAATTCCGCATGCGGGATCGCGATAGGCGGAAAATACCGTCCGGAATGTCCCGAGACCGGTTCCCGTCAGCCAATGATCCAAAATGGCACGCCATATGCCCGGCAGGATGCAGAACCGATCATCGTCTTCGAGCCGCCGCTCTTGCGCACGCAAGATCGCCTGACCCGCAAATAGCGCCAGCAACACGACGACGAAGACACCGCCCGCGAGGAACTTCAGCATCGAGCGCCATCTCGGCCCCGGCGTGAGAAACCGTCTCGAGCTGTTCCAATTGACGACAAGCCAGGGGAAATAGATGAGAGCGCCGACAAAGGTTGCGAATATCCCGGCGCGCGAACGGCTGAGCATCAGCGCGGTGAAACATGCGCACAGGAGCAGGATATAGATCCACGATTTCAGCAGAAGAACGTTCCGGCCCGGCTCGCCCGGCGGATATTTCGAATAAGAACGCGTGATCTCCCTGACCTGAGTTAGCATCAGCAGCGTCCCAAGCCCGAGGAAGGTCGCAGCCGTGTTGCGGTTGACGAAGACCGCCGTCAGGCTGTCGAGATAGGCATGTTTCTCCACGACGATCAGGATGTTGGGAAACATCGAAAACTGCAGCAGGCCGAACACGGCGATGACGCCCGCCGAAAGCCCGAGCCGGGAAAGCACTTTTCTCGCGCGCTGATCGGTGTCGCATAAGAGAAGCCCGGTCAGGAAGGTGACGAAAGGCAGGGCGATCAAGAGGATCGACGCCAGTGTGTCGGCCGGCTCGACCGAGATCGCAGCGTATCGGACGTCTGCGAGGTCGTGAGCGGCATTCCAGGCGGGATGCGCCAGCCAATTGAATGGCAATTCGATCGCCTGGATGAACGCCCAGCCCGTCAGTATGACAAGCAGAAACAGGGCGATGCTGAAAACCCATCTGCTTTGCCTCGGCTCTCCGAACAGCAATGCCGAAATGATGGCGAGGGCGAACATTCCGATCGCGGCGAAGGTGAAGGGAAAGGGCGTGACGCTGCCGAACGGAATGAGTGTCAGTATAACCATACCGATATAGGCAACGAGAAGAACCTCTCGCAAGACCCGCCTGTTGATGAGATTGGACAACATCAGATTCCGTTTACCAAAGCAGGCGGCGATCAAACCCCTGAGGCAACCGCGGCAATCCATCGACTCATACTAATCTAAGTTGCATATCAAGCGGTTGCATGCTAGCGTGTGACAGAATTCCGTATCGCTTAAAATTGTCGCGAAAGGTTTAAACCAATCGAGACAAGCCCCGGCTATGCTCCTTCAAGCAGCAAGAACGGGACAGACGTTCTGCAGCTAATACTTGGCAGATCACTAAATCGCCATGCCATTGACTGGGACAAAAGGCAAGCCTGATCTCAATCGGTTGCCCTGAACGGGGATTTAAGAGATGAAGAAGACATTCGTTACACTTCTGGCACTGGCCTTTACGGCAGGTAATGCTTGTTCGGCATTTGCGGCCGGTCCAGCAGGTCTTGCGCGCGGCCTGCCCGGCAGTCCGGCGGTCAGCTATATCTCTGAAAAAGACAAGATCATTCCGCCCTTTGCCCAGGTGCTGTTCTGCGCGCAGAACCCGGCCGAATGCCGAGACAATAATGGCCAGCCGGTCGTTGCGCTTGACGACAAGCAGATGCTTCAGCTGAAGGATGTGAACAGCACGGTCAATCGCACGATGATCGGCCGGAACGACCCCCGTAACGAACTGAACGGCGATGTCTGGAAGGTGAATGTCCGCAGCGGCGACTGCGAAGATTTCGCGCTGACCAAGCGCAGCCGGCTGATAGCGATGGGCTGGTCGTCGCGCGCCTTGCGGATCGCCACGGCGTATACCCCCTCCGGCGAAGGGCACGCGGTCCTGGTGGTCAGGACCGACAAGGGCGACCTCGTGCTCGACAACAGGCTGAGCAGCATCAAGAACTGGCGGGATACCGATCTGCGCTGGGACAAGATTCAGTCGGGGACGGACCCCTATGTCTGGTACCGGCTGTAACGGCTGGCGCAGCCTGCTAAACCCATCCACCAGCTTTTTACATTGAAGTCGAGCAGGTTCTGACGAACGGCTCGACTTGTCATATCGCCCACACAAACCTATGTTTTTGCTGCAACCTGGGATGACCCGCAGCGAGCTGCGGCGCCCCGAGTTCGACTTCCGATATGGGTATCAAGCGATCTTCGATATTGTCTTTTCGCCCAGATTCAGTATGACGGACCCCATGCTGCGACGCAGCATGACGTTCTACTCTAATGATTTGAGGGAATTATGCGCATCACGATGATTGGATCAGGCTATGTCGGCCTCGTTTCAGGCGTTTGCTTTGCGGATTTCGGCCACGACGTCATCTGCGTCGACAAGGATCTGAGCAAGATCGAAGCCCTTCGCGAAGGCCGCATTCCGATCTACGAACCGGGTCTGGAGCAATTGGTCGCCGAAAACACCAGCACCGGCCGGCTGTCCTTTTCGACGGATGTCGGCGAAAGCGTCCGCAGCGCCGATGTTGTATTCATCGCAGTCGGCACGCCGTCCCGCCGCGGCGACGGCCACGCCGATCTCTCCTACGTTTATGCGGCTGCCCGCGAGATTGCCACCTATGTGGAAGGCTTCACCGTTGTTGTCACCAAGTCGACGGTGCCGGTCGGCACGGGAGACGAGGTCGAGCGCATCATCCGCGAAACCAACCCTTCGTCGGATGTCGCCGTGGTTTCCAACCCGGAATTCCTGCGTGAAGGCGCTGCGATTGAGGACTTCAAGCGCCCTGACCGCATCGTCGTCGGCCTGAACGACGACCGCGCGCGCGAAACCATGACCGAGGTCTATCGCCCGCTTTACCTCAACCAGGCGCCTCTGGTCTTTACGACCCGCCGCACTTCCGAACTGATCAAATATGCGGCCAACGCTTTCCTCGCGATGAAGATCACCTTCATCAACGAGATCGCCGACCTCTGCGAACGCGTCGACGCAAATGTCCAGGACGTTTCGCGCGGTATCGGTCTCGACGGCCGCATCGGCTCGAAGTTCCTGCATGCCGGTCCGGGTTACGGCGGCTCGTGCTTCCCCAAGGATACGCTTGCGCTGGCCAAGACCGCGCAGGATTTCGACGCGCCGGTCCGTCTGATCGAGACGACGATCTCGATCAACGACAACCGCAAGCGGGCGATGGGACGCAAGGTCATTTCTGCTGTCGGCGGAGACATTCGCGGCAAGAAGATCGCCATCCTCGGATTGACCTTCAAGCCGAACACCGACGACATGCGCGACAGTCCGGCGATCGCCATCATCCAGACCCTGCAGGACAACGGCGCACAAGTGGTCGGCTATGATCCTGAAGGCATGGAAAACGCCCGCAAGGTGATCGAGAACATCGAATATGCGAGCGGTCCTTACGAAGCCGCCGCCGGCGCCGATGCAATTGTTATCGTCACCGAATGGAACCAGTTCCGCGCGCTCGATTTCAACCGCCTGAAGCAGTCGATGCGTGCGCCGGTCCTGGTCGATCTGCGCAATATCTACCGCAGCGACGAGGTCCGCAAACACGGCTTTGCCTATTCCGGCATCGGCACCAACCTCTATCAGGACGTCACCCACGCCTGAAATAGACGTGTGAACCTGTGATCACCAGACGCCGCGGAGATAAATCCGCGGCGTTTTATTTTGGGTGCGCCCTGAAGCGACCTTTCAGATTCGCTTGTCGCACTTCAGACCTTTGGTTTCCCGCATGTCGTGATCGCAGAATCGCTGCACAGTTTTGCGCGACATGCTCTAAAGGATCCCGACCCGCGTGCCCTTGATCGTCAGCACGGTCAGGCGGCCCGTCGCCGAAACTGCCGTGTCGATACCGATGCGTTGCGGACCAAATGTCGGAGTGCGAGCGGGTGTGTGCCCGTGAATCACGAGCACGGGAAGCTGCGGTCCTTCGTCCAGAAAGGGCTGGCGGATCCACATGAGGTCGTTGTCTTTCTGTTTGTTGAGATCGATGCCTGGCCTGACGCCCGCATGGACGAAGACCACCCTTCCCATCCGCAGCATGATCGGCAGCGATTCCAGGAATTGAATATGCCGCTCGGGTATCATGTTGCGAATGACGCGCGCGATCATTTCGTTTCCAGCCGCCGACTGCAGCAGATGCTCGATGTCGATGCCGTAGGAGTTTAGCGTCTCCGGCCCGGCAAAACCGAGCCATTCGAGAATGCGCGCCGGCTTGCGATAGAGCTTCACCAGCTCCGCATCGTGATTGCCGCAAAGGACGAAACGCTGGAATCCCGCTGGCGGGGCCTTGCACAGGAATTCCAGCACTGCGCTCGAATCCGGCCCGCGATCGACATAGTCGCCGAGCAGGAGGATGAGTTTCGGCCCGGGGATGCGCGCACCGTCCTCCTCGATGCGGCGATGCGCCTCGACGAGTTCGTTATAACATCCATGAATATCGCTCATCGCGTAAACCGCAGCAAAGTCACCTTCGGCAAAGGTCAGTCGCGCGCGCCTGCTACGGTTGCCTGCCAGCATCGGTATCTGTTGTCGCAATGGCCCTAGATAGTTGAACATGTAATCCATTTATGAGAACCGACCGAATGCCGGTTGTCGGAACGATCCATCTCTTGTTTGTCATTGAAAAGGCAGAAGGCAAGGCCCTCACCGGAAGTTGACCTCGTCGCAGCTTCATCGAAGTTATAACCCGAACCGACTGCCTTATCTCGGCCGACATAGACCTTCGTCATCTGCCGCACTCAGCTCGCCTGGCTCGTGGCGGTGATGACATTGGCGGAAGCTGCGTTGATTCGTTCGAGTATCTGCGAAATTCTGCAGCCGGACTGGTTTTCCGAGCCACATGGTCAGGCTCCCCCAGACAACTCAACGGCGATAGTAAAGTTACTGCCGCGAGATTCGGCATTTTGTATTTATTCATACTTTCGAGGGCGCCACGGTTAATATGACGCTATATTTTGATATAGGGCGGTTAATCCGGCGTTAAACCACCGGCATATTGCAGTGTTCGATTGATCCACGGCCATGTCGGCTACTGGCGGGAGATCCGCCTATGTCGGATTTCCACAGATTGAACTTTCGAGAAAGCTGTAAAAATCAACTATAACGATAGCGATCACAAAAAAATGAACGTTTAAGAATATGATGCTTGACGCTCCTGCGGCACCGCATAATGATGGTGCGTTGTGATCGTGAACGAGGTTCGCGAGCTGAAATCTCAGATCCAAAATTGCGGGGTGCAAAGTGGAAACTGCGGTTGATTCGAAAATGATCGAGGCCTTCGCCTACGACGAAGACAGCCGGCATCTGCGGGTCTACCTGACGAACGGTCAGAGACGAGAATATGAAGGCGTTCCCAAGGGGGTTGTCGTCGGCTTGACGATGGCGGAATCACCAGGGGTTTTTTACATGAAGGCAATCAGGGGCAAATATCCTCCCCGCCCCTAAAGCATGCCGCGCAAAAGCGCCTTCGGCGCATCCTGTCGACTGTTACGACAGGAGATAATTTCAGCAAAGATGCGGGACCGGCATTTGCCGGTCCCGCAGATCAGCTTTATTAGTCACCGAAGAAATCGCGAACCGCATTGATCTCGAGCGGCGCAATTTCATGACCGCCGGGATGCCAGACCGTCTTGACCTCGGCTCCTCGCTTTTTCAGATGTTCCGACAATGCCTCGGTCATCGGAACGGGTGCAATCGGATCCCGCTGCCCGGCCGTTATCAGCACCTTTCGTCCGGCAAGCGTGGACTGGGCCTCGGGTTGAAACGGAATGAGCGGATGCATCAGCACCGCAGCGTCGAAGATGCCCTTTTCGATCAGCACATTGGCGAGGATGTTCGCACCGTTCGAAAAGCCGAGGCCGAAAATCTCGGAAGCCCGGTATTCCCCAGCGAGTGACTTGACATAAGCTGCCATCTTCTCCGTCGCGCGTGAGAGGTCGGGCATATCGTAAACCCCCTCCCCGGTGCGGCGGAAGAATCGCGCGGCACCATATTCGGAAACGTCGCCGCGCGGCGAGAGGATCGTTGCGTCGGGCAGCAAGCGCCGGCCGAAATCGAAGAACTGGTTTTCATCGCCGCCGGTGCCATGCAGCACAAGCAGTATCGGCTTGCCAGGTGCACCGGCATGCAGCCGGTGCACATATCCAGTCTCTGTCATGTCGTTTCTCCTCAACCTTCAAGCGGCTGCAGATGCTGCTCGAGCAGGGCGCGAAGGTGGGTGTGCTGCTGTGGCAGCTTCAGGGCTTCGCCGAGATGGGCGGTATCCTCGTCGCGGTCGAATCCGGGCTCATTGGTCGCGACCTCGAACAGCACGCCGCCCGGCGTGCGGAAATAGATCGCCCAGAAATAATCGCGGTCGATGACCGGCGTGACCTGGTAGCCGGTGTCCATCAGCGCCTTGCGCACCTCGAGCTGCTTTTCGCGGTTTTCGACGGCGAAGGCGACATGGTGGACTGAGCCGGCGCCGGGAAGCGCGCGGGTAATGTTCGGCATGGTCTCGAGATCGATGAGATGCGCACCATTGCCGTCAGGTCTGATCAGCCGCTTGACGCCGTCCCTTTCCTCGGCGATCTCGTAACCCATGAACTTCAGGAGTTCGGCCGTGGCGCCCTCGTCTCTCAGCCGCATGGCGACGGAGTGGAAGCCGCGAATGGCATGGTCCTCGCTGATGCCGCCATGCGTCCAGGGCAGGCGGGCATCATCCTTGACCTCGACGAGTGCGAAACCGTCGCCATCCGGGCCGGAGAAGTTCAAGCGCTTTTCGCCAAAGCTTTCCTCGGTCTTCAGGCCACCGACGCCGAGCGTGGCGAAGCGATCGCTCCAGAAGCCGAGTGAGCCCTGCGGAACGGAAAATACCGTCGTGCCGACCTCGCCGGTACCAGGACGGCCCTGCGCCATCTTCGGGAACGGGAAATAGGTCATGATCGTGCCGGGCGCGCCGGTCTCGTCACCATAATAGAGGTGATAGACATCAGGCGCATCGAAATTGACCGTCTTCTTGACGCGGCGCAGGCCGAGCGCATTGGTGAAGAACTGATTGTTGGTGCGGGCGTCCTCCGCCATCGACGTGACGTGGTGCAGACCCTTGATCTGACTGAGCATGTGAGACCCCTTTCATGCCCGCCGCTTGCGGGCTTTCGATGGATCATAAATGCGCGCTCGCAGCTCTTGGGAATAGCCCCGGAGACCAAAACGCATTGTCTCCTTTTAGTGAACGAAGATCATTCCGCGTTCACTCCAAGCGTGTCGCGCGCACGCTTTAGCCGCCATGAGGATCGGCCGGCAATTGCCAGTCGATCGGCTCGCGCCCGCGTGACTGCAGGAAGGCATTCGCCTTCGAAAAATGCTTGCAGCCGAAAAAGCCGTTATGAGCCGAAAGCGGCGAGGGATGCGGCGCCTTGAGAACCAGATGCCGCGCGGTGTCGACGAAGGCCGCCTTGCGCTGGGCATAGGATCCCCAGAGCATGAAGACGACGGACTCGCATTCGTCGTTGACCTTGCGGATGACGGCATCGGTGAAGCGTTCCCAGCCCTTCCCCTGATGGGCCGCCGCCTGGCCCTCCTCGACGGTCAGGACGCTGTTCAAGAGCAGCACACCCTGCCTTGCCCAATGTTCGAGAAAACCATGACGCGCCGGCGCGATGCCGAGATCCGTCTCCATCTCCTTATAGATATTGACGAGCGAGGGCGGTATGCGCACGCCCGGCCGGACACTGAAGCATAGCCCATGGGCTTGCCCAAGACCGTGATAAGGATCCTGGCCGAGAATGACGGCCTTGACCTGGGTAACCGGCGTCAGATCAAGGGCGCGGAAATATTCGCTCCCCTTCGGGAAAATCCGCTTGCCGACCTGCTTCTGCTCGACAAGAAAGGATTTGAGCTGCTGCATGTAGGGGCTTGAAAATTCCCCCGCCAGCGCGGCCTTCCAGCTCTCTTCGAGACTGACGGATGTATCGCTCATCGGCAAACCCTTCTCGCATATGACGAAACAACGGTCACACGGTTCTAGCAAAATCGCTTCGCACCGCAATGCCCGTCGGCTCGGCGAAGGCGCCATGCCTTACGAACTCGGCAGGCGAAGATTGCAGAAAACTGTCCGGGGCATCGCTCCAGTTTAACTATATGATGGCTTCGGTATTTACGCCGGCGGGCGGCCTGAGTAGAACTTGATCGTAAAATCGGAGCATCTCTTCAAATGAAATTCGGCACGAGTGGCCTTCGCGGACTTTCAGTGGATCTCAAGGGGCATGTTTCCGCCCTTTATGCCACGGCGTTCGGCAGATATCTGCTTGGAACCGGCAGGGCCAAAGCCGGAGATGCCATTCTGATCGGCCGCGATTTTCGTGATTCGAGCCCTGAAATCTCGGGAAACTGCGCCGATGCGCTCGCAGAACTCGGCTTCCGGATATTCGATTGCGGCAATGTCCCGACACCGGCACTTGCGCTTTATGGCCTTGAACGAAACGCCGCCTGCCTGATGATCACGGGCTCGCACATTCCGGCGGACCGCAACGGCATCAAATTCTATCGCCCGGATGGCGAGATCGACAAGGCGGACGAGGCAGCGATCACCGCCTTGGCCGCCGAGATCGAGCGAAGCGGCGAAACGGTGATACAAGCGCGTGCCGACACGGAAGACCACGAGGCCGCCTGCCGGCAGCTCTTTTTCGAACGCAATGCCGCACTGCTTCCGCAAGGCGCGCTTTCCGGCCTGAAGATCGGCGTTTATCAGCACAGCACCGTCGCCCGCGACCTGCTGGTGGACGTTCTCGCCCATTACGGCGCCGAGATCACCGCCCTCGGTCGCTCGGAGAGCTTCATTCCCGTCGACACCGAAGCCGTTTCCGAAGAAACGATCACGCTGATGAAGCGTTGGACGTACGATCACACGTTCAATGCGATCGTCTCCACTGATGGCGACGGCGATCGCCCGCTGGTGGCAGACGAAACCGGCATGCCGCTGCGTGGCGACCTTCTTGGCCTCGTAGCCGCCAATTTCCTCGGCGCCGGCACGGTCGTGACGCCCGTCACCTCCAATTCGGGCATCGAGGCAGCAGGCTCCTTCGCCGTCAGGCGCACCCGCGTCGGCTCGCCCTTCGTCATCGCTGGCATGGAAGAGGCTGTCGCGGCCGGCCAGGGCCTCGTCATGGGCTTCGAGGCCAATGGCGGGCTGCTGACCGCAACGGCCTTCGATATCAACGGCCAGAACGTGCGCGCCTTGCCGACGCGTGATTGTTTTGTGCCCGTGCTGGCGATTCTGTCGCTCGCCGCCATCCGCAGGCAGCCGCTTTCTGCCCTTGCCGCCTCCTATCACCTGCCCTTTGCCGCCGCCGACCGCCTGGAGAATTTTCCGGTGGAGACGAGTGCGGCGCTGATGCTGTATCTGCGCGCTGGGGACGACAATCTTTCTGCCTTCCTGCAGCCGATCGGCGAAGTGGCTGCGAAGTCCGACATCGACGGACTTCGCGTGACGCTGAAGGACGGCAGGATCATCCATTTCCGCCCGTCCGGCAATGCGCCCGAGATGCGCTGCTACGTGGAAGCCGGGAGCGAGACCGCTGCCCTCAATCTGCTGACCGCCGGGCTGACCCGTATCAGAGACTGGGCAGAGCCCGCTAAACATGCGACGAACACGCTTTTTTCAAGGAACCCGCCTATGACGCAGAAAATCGTTCCCGTGATCATGGCCGGCGGCAAAGGCACTCGGCTCTGGCCGCTTTCCCGGGCCACCGCACCGAAACAGTTCATCCAGTTCGTCGGCGACAAGACGCTGTTTCAGGCAACCCTCGAACGCGTTTCCAATCCGGATCTCTATGAAGCCCCGATCGTCGTCACCAATGAGGAATTCCGCTTCCTGGTGGCCGAGCAGGCCCGCGCGCTTGCCGTCCCGCTCGCCGCCGTGCTGCTCGAACCGGTCGCCCGCAACACCGCGGCGGCGGTGGCCGCTGCCGCAACGCTTGCCGGCGAGCTTTTCGGCAAGAACACCATCATCCAGATGCTCGCCTCGGATCACGAGATCCTCGCCGATGAGACCTATTTCGATTGCATCCGCATCGCCCGCGATGCTGCAGCCGACGGCAAGCTCGTGACCTTCGGCATCAACCCGACCGAGCCGGCAACGGGTTACGGCTATATCGAGATCGGCGATGCGCTCAAAAACGGCGCTCACAAGGTCAAGCGCTTCGTCGAAAAGCCGGCGCTTGAAAAGGCCGAGCAGATGCTTGCCGACGGCGGCTTCTACTGGAACTCGGGCATCTTCATGTTCCCGGTGACGGAACTCATCGCCGAACTGCAGGAATATGCGCCCGACGTGCTCAAGGCAGCAAGCAAGGCTGTTTCGAAGGCAAGCCGCGACCTCGATTTCACCCGCCTCGACGCCGACCATTTCGCCAAGAGCCCCGACATCTCCATCGACTACGCGATCATGGAAAAGACCGCCAAGGCCGCCGTCGTCCCCTCGCCCTTCAAATGGTCCGACATGGGAAGCTGGGATGCCGTCTGGAAATCCGGCATGCGCGACGACAGCGGCAATGTCGCCGCCGCAAATACCACCGTGGTCAATACCCGCAATTCGCTGGTCATGACCCATGGCGTGCATCTTGCCGTCCAGGGCATGGATGATGTCGCCGTCATCGCCAGCGAGGACGCCGTCTATGTCGGGCCGCTTAAAGACAGCCAGAATGTCGGCCAATTGGTCAAGATGCTGGCCTCTTCCTCCGCCACCGCGAAATTCACCGAAACCCACCCGACATCCTACCGCCCCTGGGGCGGTTATACCTCGATCTTCAACGGCGACCGCTTCCAGGTGAAGCGGATCTTCGTCACGCCGGGCAAGAAGCTCTCGCTGCAGAAACACCATCATCGCTCCGAGCACTGGGTCGTCGTCAAGGGAACGGCCGAGGTGACGGTTGGCGACAGCGTGCGGATGCTGCGCGAGAACGAAAGCGTCTATATCCCGCTCGGCGAAGTCCACCGCCTCGCCAATCCCGGCAAGATTCTCCTCGAGCTCATCGAGGTGCAGACAGGCTCCTATCTCGGCGAAGACGACATCATCCGCATCGTCGACGAGTTCGGAAGAACCTGAAGCAGGCGGCCGGAACGGTCGGCGGGCTCAGACAGTCCGCCGCCTCTCCGGCATGACCACCACCGTCCCTGTTGAATTCCCTATCGGGTTTCTCATAGAATGAACGCTCCGACAGACCTGACAGGAGATGTCCCCTGATGCGTACCCTGCCCGCCCTCGCCGGATTTCTTTCACTCATGCTGCCGGCAATGGCGTTTGCCGAAACGGCAAGTATGCGTACCGCAAGCGAGGCGGAAATTCGCAGCCACCTGCCGGGCACGGCGGAGCTCAAAGAGGGCAAGAACGGCTACGAATATCGCGAGGGTAACAAGAATGGCTATAAGATCAGCAATGGCCAGGTCTGCGTCCTGTTTCCCAACAAGTCGACCGACTGCATCAGCGTGAAGACCGACGGCAAGAAGTTTCAGATGATCGACCGGAAAGGCGGCCGGACCAGATTCTGATTTGCCCGGATTATCTTGCCGCTGACGATTGATCGCCGCCGTCGAGAGCAAATTCGGCGATCAGCCCTGAATGGTTCGAGCCGAGACTGTCTTCAAAGCGTTTCAGCGATGTCGGGCGGAGCGGTGCGCGCGCAAATATGTGGTCGATGGCGATGCCGAGCGCACCTGCGCCGCTCGGCCATGTGGCTGGCTCGGGTGCGATCGTCTTCAGCTTCTGTTCACGCAGGAAGCCCTGAATGCTCGGGGCAATCGCCGACGAATTGAAATCGCCCGCCAGCACCATAGGACCGGAGATCGAACGAAGCGCCTTGCCGAGATCTTCCAATTCGCCCATCTGGTAATCGTCGAAATAGGGTTTGGACAGATGCGCCGACACCAGATTGACGGTTTGCCCGCCGAAATCGACGCTTGATATGACCAGCCTGTCTTTCCGCAGGCTACCGATGCTGGCGACCTGCCGGGTCACGAACGGGCGTTTGGACAGCAGCAGCGTATCGCAGCTATCTTTGCCGTGGTCACAGCCGATATGGTAGGGATAGACCTTGAACAATTGCTGCAGATGGAACGTCAGCGGCTTGGCTTCGAGCAGATTGACGACATCGGCATTCGAAGCGAGTACCATGTCGGTGATGGCAGTCGAGTTTTTCCAGTTGTCGATCGCGACGTTGAACGACATCAGACGAAAGATCGGCGGCGCGTTCGCTACTCCATGGTCTTCCGAAAACTCACGCAGCATGACTACCCCGTGAGCGATGAGAAAAACTGAGGCAAGCAGCAGGATAAAGCCGTAGACATGCCTTCTGACGGCGAGAATGACGAGGCTGACCGCGACGAACAGTACGCCGAGATGGATCTGGAAGCTGTAGACGAAGGACAGCAGCCAGAAGTTCGTGACATAGCGTAGCGACACGATCGCAATGGCAAGGGTCAGAAAGGCCGAGAGAATCCAATAAATTATGTTTCTCATCGATCCCGATTCCGCTTGCAGACGACTGGCCGGCCATAACATGCAAGCCGCCATGGTGCAATGCAGCATAATGTCCGCAAGCCTGGACCTTGCCGTCATCCGGGAAAGCGGCGCCGGACGGGCGGGTGGCGGCAGCTCCTGCGCTGCGGGCCTTCTCTTTCAAAGGCCTATCGACTCGGCCTCTTCTTATCTTGTAAGTGGGGGCACGTGATACTGAATCGGCTCTTTGCCGTCGGCAGGAGCCGAGAAAAGGTGGGAATGCGCTACTTCATTACAGGGACCGCCGGCTTCATCGGTTTTCATCTGGCCAGGCGCCTGCTGCAGGAAGGGCATGAGGTGACGGGCTTTGACGGCCTCACTCCCTACTACAACGTCAAGCTCAAGGAGATGCGCCATGCAGCACTCTCCCAGTTTCCGGCCTTCAAACCTGTCATCGCTATGCTCGAGGACCGGCCGGCGCTGGAAAAGGCTGTGATCGCGGCCAAGCCTGACGTCCTGATCCACCTCGCCGCACAGGCCGGCGTGCGCTACAGCCTGGAAAATCCCGAAGCCTATCTTCATTCGAACGTCGAAGGCTCGTGGAACATCATGGAAATCGCGCGGCGCGTCGAAATCCGCCACCTGATGCTCGCCTCGACATCCTCGATTTACGGCGCCAATGCAACCGTCCCCTTTCACGAGACCGACCGCGCCGACGAGCCGCTGACCATCTATGCCGCGACGAAGAAATCGATGGAGCTGATGGCGCACAGCTATTCCCATCTCCACAAGATTCCGACCACGGCCTTTCGCTTCTTCACCGTTTACGGCCCCTGGGGCCGGCCTGACATGGCGCTGTTCAAATTCACCAAGAACATGCTCGAAGGCCAGCCGATCGAGATCTATGGTGAAGGCAATATGAGCCGTGACTTCACCTATATCGACGATCTCGTCGAAGCGATCGTCCGGCTGTCGGCCATCGCCCCGAGCGAGGAGAATCGTCTCGATAACGTGGCTGTCGAAACGCTGTCGCGCCAGGCGCCCTTCCGCATCGTCAATATCGGCGGCGGCCAGCCGGTCAGCCTGATGGATTTCGTCGAAACGGTGGAAAAGGCGCTCGGCCGTCCTGCCATCCGCAAGATGCTGGCGATGCAGAAGGGTGACGTGCCACGCACCTTTGCAGCCCCCGATCTGCTTGTCGCGCTGACGGGATACAAGCCGGATACGACGTTGGATGTCGGCGTCAAGGCCTTCGTCGAGTGGTATCTCGACGTGCGCGACGAATTGGACGCCTAGAATAGGCCGGGCAAAACTGCGCCGCGGTTTGTGATCACGACATGCGGAAGACCAAAGACCTAAAGTCTGGCAAGCGAATCTGAAAGATCGCGACGCGCTTTAGCGGAGAAACGCGACCGCCTGTACTGCGCCGACCGCTTTCGAAAACAGGTAGTCGATCGCAACGGTCAGGCTCTTCGAATAGGCATTGATCTCGCCCTCACCCTCGACCGCAGTCGGGCTGCGCAGCACGAAGGGAACGCCTGGGCGAACGAACCCGGCGCTCGTCGCCAAGGGAACCTCGGGCGAATGGCCGATGGCGGAGGTGTACATCAGGTCCCGCCCAAGGCTCGCAGGGCCGATGGCGAAGGCCGGACCGGCAGCCGCGGTGATGGTCAGGCCCAAGGCGATGGCGGCAAGAGTTTTTTGCATGTCGAAGTCCCCGTTCTCGGATCGGCGGGCTTTCGGTTCGCCCGGCTCCAGGCGATCGATGCGTCTGTCCACGCCTCAGTCGCTTTCATGAGAACACTCTACACATCAGTATTTGCAGGGCTTTTAAGCAGATCGGTCAAATTTTACGAAATTTGACTTTCTGTCCGGAGGACGTTCGGGAAATACGAAGATCCTCGCCGGATCGGCGGCTCGGAGCGCACGATCGGCGACGTTTGATGATGCCTGGATGCCGCACCGCACTCTAGAGAATGCGATCCAGCTTCTTGTTGATGTGCAGGTTCGGCATCAATCCCGCGCTTTGCGCGGCATGATAGGATTCTCGGGCCGCATCGAAGGAGATCGACCACATAATAGCGCTCAGCAGGAACGCAATGATATAGATTTGGATACGCATCTCCCTTGCGATAAAAAAAGAGCAAGGCAGTTTTGTGTCAAAAAATGACCGTAAAACGAGAAAAGATGGCGAGGTTTTCTGCCTCGCGATGATCGCCGCCGGACATATGAGCGTCGTCAAAATTAGCGATAATGCCTCGCTGCCTGTTAGCAGCCGACCCCAAGGCTTGGTGTCTCTTCCCACCCTGAGAACCCTGGGAGGTCCGTCCCCACGGGCCTCTTTGCCTTGTCTTCCATCTCCATCAAGCCGCCGGGCGGCCGATCTCCGCCAAGCCGCGTGAAATCATGCGCTGGCGGTGACCGATGTCACGTTACTTTAGTATCGTCTGCCTATATGTATTGAGAGACGCGCAACCGACGATAGAGTTTGGTCGAGGCCAGCATGCCCGCAAGGCAATTGCCGCCCGCAACGACGGCATGACCGCGCATGAAAGCCTCACGGCGCACGCAATCATGATCAGGCATCAACAAATGGGAGGCGTGCATGGGAAGGATTACCAAGGCAGGCGCATGGTGCAATGGCGAGGTCGCCTACCTCGCCTGGACGGCTGACGGCCCGATTGCCGATTGTCTCGGCTTCATGATTACTCGCGTGCACGAAACCGGACCGGAAGCCGGCGCCCGGCGCATTCTTCCGACCTGGATCGCCTTTATGGACCAGTCGAATCCCGATTGGCTGGAACAGGACAGCTCGGTCTGGCCGATCCAGCAATATCAGTGGCGCGACCTGACGCTGCGCCGCTTCCGTGACGAGGCGAAAATCCGGCCGATCGATTTCAGGATCCACTACGAAATCACGCCGGTCGGGCTTGCAGGCCCCGGCCGCGCGCAGGTTCCTGCCTCAAACACCGCCCCCTATCGCGACGAAAACGGCAAGCCGCGTTACGAGGGTGCACAACGGCCGCTTTTCATTCTCGACGAACCCTTCAAGACCGAGAGCATCGACGTCACCCATGATTTCCCCAGCGGTGGCGCCATCAAGGCGACCTATACCAACGGCATCCTCTCGACGCAGAACCTGGTGCGCCAGCTGGAAAAGGTCCAGGGCGCAAAGCCGAAGAATGTGGCGCCCGGTCCGGCAACGCGCATGACCGAAGGCCTGCTGAAAACGCTGAAGGCGCACATCCCCGAAAAGAACGATCCGATTCGCCTGTTCCTGACCGCCGATGTGCTGAGCTTCCTGACGATGCTGATCGATCGCGCCGAGAAGGGCAACGGCGAGCTGTATCTCGCGCTCTACGAATTGCACGACCCCGAGTTGATCGAGCGGCTGACGGCGCTGGTCAAGGCCGGCAAGGCGCATGTGATCCTTTCCACCTCGGGCTCGACCGATCTCAACAAGGAAAACGATCCGCCGCCGAGAAAACCTGTTGTCTGGGACACCGGCAACCACGATGCGCGCGTCGGCCTTCATGCCGCCGCGCCCACGGCGGATCGTGTGCAGGATCGCCTCTTCAACAACAACAGCCATATCGGCCACAATAAATTCGCCGTCTATGTCGAGGGCGGCGTCGCCCGCACCGTGATGACCGGCAGCACCAACTGGACGGAAACCGGCCTTTGCACCCAGTCGAACAACGTCATCCTGATCGACGACAAGAAGGTCGCCGCCCGCTTCCTCGCCTATTGGAAGCTCCTGCGCGATGACCCGCAGCCGGCGGGCGTTCCTTTGACCGTCTCCAACCATGGCGAGACCGCCGAAGGCTTTGCGCCGAGCAAGGGCGTGCAGGGCGCGGTGCTGCGCCAGGCCAACGCCGAGCCCACCGGTCCGGTGACGCTCGAGGATGGAAAAACGACTGTCGAAATCCTGTTTTCGCCCAATACCAAGGCGCCGGCCAAGAACAAGACCTCGCCGACGCCTGTCGATTTGAGCCGCGTCTATTCGCTGATGGAACATGCCGACAGCGCCATCCTGTTTCTGACCTTCTATCCCGGCGTGCGCGGCGAGCAGAATGTCATCGGCCAGGCGGCGGAGGCCGCCGCCAAGCGGCCGGATCTGCTGATCCAGGGCGCGATCAGCAATCCGGCAGCCCTGCCGCCGGCAAAGCCCGGTGAACCCACCACCTATACGCGGCCCGACGGCACGACCAGGGATCTGCCCGAGCGGGCGATCTGGTGGCCGGGCGGCGATGCCGGCCGCATCGTCATGGTGCGGGCGGCAGCAATCAGTGCCCCGTTCGGCGATCTCCGTCCCGAATTGCTGAGCGCCGGCCATGCGATCATCCATGACAAGATCATCGTCATCGATCCCCTCCACCCCGACAATTGCACCGTCATAACAGGCAGCCACAACCTCGGTTACAAGGCCTCGTACCAGAACGACGAGAACCTGCTGATCGTCCGTGGCAACCAGTCGCTCGCCGTCGCCTACGCGATCCATATTCTCGACGTCTACGATCACTACGTCCTGCGCGCCAAGTTGCAGGAAGACCTACGCCAGTCGCTGATTAAGACAGGCTTGCCGCCGAAGGCGGATTCCGGGGGTGGTTTCCTCAACACCAAGGCCAGTTGGCAGGGACGGTGGTTTGCGCCCGCCCAAGGCCCGTCGAGCCGGAATTATTTCCTCGGCATCTGAACTGCAGCATCAGCCGATTGAAGGGGGGCATCCGGCCAACGGATGCCCTCTTTTCGTCCGCCCTATGCTCTCGCAGCATAATATATCAATCGATTGACTGATTTTGCGTTTGATGCTATAAAACTGTCATGACCCAGAAACGTGACAACCAGACACCGCCAGCCTCCGCCCGCGCCGAAGCCGCGCGCCAGAAGATGTTGAGCGCCGCCCTCGACGTCTTCGGACGCTACGGCTTCGACGGCGCCTCGACCCGCCAACTGACTGAAGCCGCCGGCGTCAACCTTCAGGCGATCCCTTATTATTTCGGCAGCAAGGAAGGCCTCTACATCGCCGCCGCCGAATATCTGATGCAGCAGGTCGACATGCATATCAGCGGCATGAGGATGCGCATCGGCACGCATCTCATGGCGCTCGACAGGGCCGGCGAACCGCTCGATGAGAAGCAGGCGCGCCTCTTCCTCACCGAAATCCTGCAGACCATGGTGACGCTTTTCGTCGCCAAGGAATCCGAATCCTGGGCGCGCTTCCTGATCCGCGAGCAGATGGAACCGACCGAGGCCTTCCAGCGGGTCTATCAGGGCATCATGCGGCCGATGATCGAGATGGGCCGGCGGCTGATCGGCGCCATCCTCGGCGAAGATCCCGCTTCGGAGCATGTGCGCCTGCGCGCCTTCAACCTTATCGGCAGCATTCTCGTCTTCCGCTTCGCCCGTGCAACCGTTCTCGCCCAGATGGAATGGGACACCTTCGGCCCGAAACAGGTGGAAATATTGCGCGGCCTTGCCGCCGAACTGGTCGACGTCATCGGCCCGTCGAAAGGCGGTGCGGCATGAAACGCATCCTTCCCCTCGCCATTCTTCTCCTCGTTGCGGCAGGCGCCGCCGCCTGGTGGTATGGCCTGCCGGAAAAGCTCGGCTGGCTGCCCGAGGCCCGTCGCGAATTCGTCCTTTACGGCAATGTCGATATCCGCCAGGTCTCGCTCGGCTTTCGCGTCAGCGGCCGCCTTTCCGAACTCCGCGTCGACGAGGGCGATGTGGTCAAGAGCGGCACGGTCCTGGCCAAGCTCGACGCCGCACCCTATGAATTCGCCGTCCGCTCCGGCGAGGCCAATGCCGCGGCCCTTCGGGCGACGCTCGACAAGCTGAAGGCCGGCCCGCGCCCGACCGAGATCGCCCAGGCGCGCGCCGCCTATGACGAAAGCCTCGCCGATCTGCAGAATGCCAACCTCGCCTATGACCGCGCCCGCCAGCTTCGCCCGCAAGGCACGATTTCCGAAGCGAGCCTCGATCAGGCGACCGCCGCAAAAGCGATGGCCGCCGCGCGCTCCCAATCCGCCAACGAAGCGCTGAAGCTGCTTGAGGAGGGTTCGCGCGTCGAGGATATCGCAGCCGCCGATGCGCAGGTGAAGGCAGCCGAAGCGACGCTCGCCTCGGCCCGCACCTCGCTCACCGACACCGAACTGCGCGCGCCGAACGACGGCGTCATCCTCTCGCGTGTGCGGGAAAACGGCGCGATCGTCTCGCCGGCCGATACCGTCTTCGTGCTGTCCCTGACCGAGCCCGTCTGGGTGCGCAGCTATGTCGCCGAGCCCGACCTCGGTCGCATCCATCCCGGCATGAAGGTTTCCGTCGCCTCCGATACGACGCCCGACAAGCCCTATGAAGGCACGATCGGCTTCATCTCGCCGGTTGCCGAATTCACCCCCAAATCGGTGGAGACGCCGGAACTCCGGACCGACCTCGTCTATCGCCTCCGGATCGTCATCGACAGACCCGGTCCGGACCTGCGCCAGGGCATGCCGGTCACCGTGCGTCTCTCCGCGCCGACGGCAGACGGACGATGAACACCGCCAAAACCACCCCGCAAACAGGTTGGGACGACAGGCCGCTCGTCCGGATCGACGGCGTGACCAAACGCTTCGGCGATGCACCCGCAGCACTTGACGCCGTCTCGGGCACGATCGGCGGCGGCGCGATCACCGGCCTCGTCGGCCCTGATGGCGCCGGCAAGACGACGCTGATCCGCCTCATGACCGGCCTGATGCTGCCCGATACCGGAACAGTGGAGGTTCTGGGCTTCGACACCAGGAAGAATGCCGCAGGCATCCAGGCGGCGATCGGCTACATGCCGCAACGCTTCGGCCTCTACGAGGACCTCTCGGTACAGGAAAACCTCGATCTCTATGCCGATCTGCGCGGCCTGCCGAAGAGTGAACGCGCAAGCGCCTTCGACGAGTTGCTCACCTTCACCGATCTCAAGCGATTTACCGGCAGGCTCGCCGGCAAACTTTCCGGCGGCATGAAACAGAAGCTCGGCCTTGCCTGTGCGCTTCTGAAAAAGCCACGCCTGCTGCTGCTCGACGAGCCGGGTGTGGGCGTCGATCCGATCTCGCGCCGCGATCTCTGGAAGATGGTCGAGAACCTCACCAGGGAAGGCATCGGCGTGCTCTGGTCGACCGCCTATCTGGACGAAGCGGAAGCCTGCGACCATGTTCTCCTGCTCAACCAGGGAAAGCTGCTCTTCTCGGGAAAACCGGAGGAGATGACGGAGCGCGTCAACGACCGGGTCTTCAGGGTATCCGGCGTCACCGGTCGCCGCCGCCAGGTACTTGCCGAACTCCTTGAGGCCGATGGCGTCATTGACGGCGTGATCCAGGGCGAGGCGATCCGCCTCGTCGCAGCCAGGGACAAGAAGCCTGATGTCGCCAAAGCCGGTGACGGCGCCGCACTTGCCCCTGCCCCGCCCCGCTTCGAGGACGCCTTCGTCGACATGCTGGGCGGCGGCCCCGGCGGCCGTTCCAGGCTTGCCGAAGCGCAGGCGCCTCTGAAGGCCGAGGGCGACCGGCCAGTGATCGAGGCGAAGGGCCTGACCAAGCGCTTCGGTGATTTCACCGCCGCCGACGACATCAGCTTCGATATCCGCCGCGGCGAGATCTTCGGCCTGCTCGGCCCGAACGGCGCTGGCAAGTCCACTACTTTCAAGATGCTCTGCGGCCTGTTGAAGCCGACCGGTGGCGAAGGCCGCGTCGCCGGTTTCGACCTGCGCCGCGATGCCGCCGAAGCCCGCAACCAGCTCGGCTACATGGCGCAGAAATTCTCGCTCTATGGCGACCTCACCGTCATGCAAAACCTCGAATTCTTCGCCGGCGTCTATGGACTTCGTGGGCAGCGCAAGCGCGAGCGCATCGAACTGATGGCCGGCATTTTCGATTTCGGCCACCACGCCCGCAAGCCCGCCAAGGATCTGCCGCTCGGCCTCAAGCAGCGACTGGCGCTTGCCTGCGCCGTCATGCACGAGCCGCGCGCCCTCTTCCTGGACGAGCCGACATCAGGCGTCGACCCGATCACCCGTCGCGAATTCTGGACGCATATCAACGCTCTTGTGGAAAAAGGCGTCACCGTGCTCGTCACCACCCACTTCATGGACGAGGCGGAATATTGCGACCGCATCTCGCTGATCTATCGCGGCCGCTCGATCGCGCTGGGTTCTCCCGATGAGTTGAAAGCCCGGGTCGCGACCCAGGAGCAGCCGGACCCGACGATGGAGGATGCCTTCATCGCGCTGGTCCAGCAATCGGAAGCGGAGAATGCCGCATGAGCGCCTCGTCCAACCGGTTACGGCGTCTTTCAGCCCTGGTGCGCAAGGAAAGCTTTCAGGCGATCCGCGATCCGAGCAGCATTCTCATCGCCTTCGTGCTGCCGCTGATCCTGCTCTTTCTCTTCGGCTACGGCGTCTCGCTCGATACCACCCGCACCCGCATCGGCCTTGTGACCGAGGAGATGACGCCGCTGACGCAGGATTTCGCGGCCAGTTTCCAGGCCTCGCGCTATTTCGACGTGGTGATCGGTCGCGACCGGCGCCTGTTCGAGGAAGATCTCGTGCTCGGCAGGGTGCGCGGCATCGTCGTCATTTCCGCCGATTTCACCACCCGCTATACCGCCGGCAACAGTCCCTCCATCCAGGTGATCGTCGACGGTTCCGACCCGAACACCGCGAATTTCGTGCAGAATTACGCCCAGGGCGCGGTTGCCAACTGGGAGCAGCAAAGGCAGGCTGATGTCGCCTCCCATAGCCCGGCCATCTCAGTCGAGCAGCGCTTTTGGTTCAATCCGGAGCTCACCAGCCGCAATTTCCTCGTCCCCGGCTCGATCGCTATCGTCATGACCCTGGTCGGCACGCTCCTGACCTCGCTGGTCGTCGCCCGGGAGTGGGAGCGCGGCACCATGGAAGCGATGATGGCGACGCCGGTGACGGCGGTCGAGCTGCTCGCCGGCAAGATCCTGCCCTATTTCCTGCTCGGCCTCACCTCGATGACGCTTTGCGTGCTGCTTGCGGTCTTTCTCTTCGGCGTGCCATTCCGCGGCTCGGTAGCGGCCCTTTATGCCTTGTCGGCCGCCTTCCTGATCCCGGCGCTCGGCCAGGGCCTGCTGATCTCGACGGCAACGAAGAACCAGTTCCTCGCCTCGCAACTGGCGCTGATCTCTGCCTTCCTGCCGGCCTTCCTGCTGTCGGGCTTCCTTTTCGAGATCAATTCCATGCCGACCGTCATCCAGTGGATCACCTTCATCGTGCCGGCGCGCTATCTGATCCCCAGCCTGCAGACGGTGTTCCTCGCCGGCGACATCTGGCCGATGTTCGGCCGGGCCATCTCCGTCATGCTGACGATCGGCGCCATCATGTTCGTGCTTGCCGCCCGCAGCACCAGAAAAAGGATCGGCTGAGATGTGGACGAGGCTCTACGCCCTGATCGTCAAGGAATTGCTCGCCGTGCTGCGCGACCCCAAGGGCCGCGCCATCCTGATCGGGCCGCCGATCGTCCAGCTTCTCGTCTTCTCCTATGCAGCAACGCTCGAAGTACGCAATGTCGACGTCATGATCCTCAACCGCGACAGCGGCCATTGGGGCCAGGAACTGATCCAGCGTATCGACGGCTCGCCGACCTTCCGCAACATCGAGATCGCCGCCAGTCAGGCGCAAGTCCAGGTGGCGATCGACAACCAGACCGTCATTGCCGCGGTCGAGATCGACCCGGATTTCTCGCGCAATATCGAAGCAGGAACGCCTGCTGATCTGCAGGTCGTGCTCGACGGCCGCCGCTCCAACGCCTCGCAGATCGTCGCCGGCTATCTCTCGCAGATCGGCAGAACGCTTGCCGCCGAGACGCCGGCAGGCAAGCGCACCGGCGCCGGCATGGTGTCCTCCGTGCCGCGCAATTGGTTCAACCCGAACCTCACCTACCAATGGTTCATGGTGCCGAACCTCATTGCCAGCATCGCGCTGCTGATCGGCCTGATCGTGACGGCTCTATCGATCGCCCGCGAGCGCGAGCTCGGCACCTTCGACCAGCTAATGGTCTCGCCGCTGCGCATGCACGAGATCCTGATCGGCAAGCTGATCCCGCCGATGATGATCGGCCTCTTCCACATCACCGTCTATATCCTTGCCGCCGTCTTCCTCTTCGAGGTGCCGCTGCGCGGCTCGCTCTTCCTGCTTTACGGCAGTGCGATCTTCTATCTGGGCTCGGTCGCCGGCCTCGGCCTCTTCATCTCGGCGCTGTCGATGACGCAGCAGCAGGCGATCCTCGGCGCCTTCCTGTTCATGGTCCCGGCCATGCTACTCTCGGGCTTTGCGACGCCGATCGAGAACATGCCGGGATGGCTGCAGCCGATAACCCTCATCAACCCGCTGCGCTATTTTCTTGTGATCGTCAAAGGCGTTTTCTTGAAAGATATCCCTTTGAGCGAGGTGGTGAACCAGACGATCCCCCTGGCGCTGATTGCCGCCGTCACGCTCACTGCCGCCGCCTGGCTCTTCCGCCGGCGGCTGGAATAATGCCTTCCGACCCATGCTTTGCCCGCCTCACATAATGTAAACCGGGCTTCCAAAGCGTGACTCTCCTGCCGGAACCTCGGACTGGCGTGGTCGTTACCCAAACGCAACCCCAGTAAAGGAGAAGCAAAATGTACAAGATCCTACTTGTCTCCAGCGCCCTTGCGCTGTCGTCGCTTGCATCAAATGCGCTCGCTGACGGAGCCGTAACGGGTGCAGCCGGTGGCGCCATCACCGGCGCAATCGTCGGTGGTCCTGTGGGTGCTGCCATTGGCGGCGTGGCCGGCGGTGTCGCCGGTGCCGTTATCGATCCGCCGCCGCACGAAGTCGTGACCTATGTCCAGCAGCAGCCGGCCCCGACCGCCTCCGTGGTTATCCAGGAACCGATCGTCGTCGGCAAGCCGCTTCCGGCTGATGTCGTCGTGACGCCGGTGCCTGACAATCCGAAATATGCCTACACGGTCATCAACAATCGCCGTGTGATCGTCGAACCCCGCACGCACCGCGTCATGCAGGTGATTGAATAATCAACCCGCCGAGGCCGTCTGCTGCGGCCCGGCCACCTCCGGCCCCGCTTTGGCGGGGCCTTTTTCGTGCGCTTGCGCCAACGGGCTGCAAAAGCAAAGCCGCCGTCAGATGAACGGCGGCTTATCCAGCCGACAAGGTCAAACCTTCAGTTCGCGCCGCTCGCGCTCGGTCTCCATGGCGAGATCGAGCACCTTCTGCAGGTTGGCGGCGTGGCGGAAGTTCGGGTCGGGCTGGATGCCGCTTGCCACCGCCTCGGCGAAGCGCTGGTAGTTGGTCGGCACCGGCGGCACCTCGATGTCCTTCCAGGTGGCGGTCTCGGCATCGTCGCCGAGGCAGCCGCGCAGTTCGGAGCCGTCCGGACGATGGATGACTTCGAGGCTGCCCCGTTCGCCATAGATGCGCAGCTTCAGCTCGTTCAGATGGCCCGTCGCCCAGCGGCTGGCATGGATGACACCGAGGGCGCCGTTGGCAAAATCGACCGACATGGTGAAGCTGTCATTGGCGTCGAGCATATATTCGCCGATCTGGCCGCCCGGCGCCTTGTTGAAGGTCTTCAGCCGCGCGAAGACATGGTCGATGTCGGTCGCGGCGCCATAGGCGGCGAAATCGAGAATGTGGATGCCGATGTCGCCGAGCACGCCGTTCGAGCCGTGGCCGGTGGAAAGCCGCCACAGCCAGGTCGATTCCGTGCGCCAATCGCCCCAGGCACGCGAAACGAGCCAGCTCTGGAGATAGGAGGCTTCGACATGCTTGATCGTGCCGAGCTCGCCGGCGAGCACCATCTCGCGGGCACGCTGCAGCGGCGCGACATTGCGATAGGTGAGGTTCACCATGTTGATGACGCCTGCCTTTTCGGCCGCTTCCGTCATCTCAAGCGCCTTCGGATAGTTTTCCGCCAGCGGCTTCTCGCAGAGCACATGTTTGCCGGCGGCGATCAGCGCCATCGTCGTCGGGTGATGAATGCGATCGGGCGTGATGTTGGTCGCCGCATCGAACTCGCCCCAGGCGATCGCCTCATCCAGGGAAAGAAACCGCTTTTCGACGTTGAACTTGTCGGCGAAGGCGGAAAGCCGATCGGCATCGGTATCGACGGCGCCGACCACCGTCACGCCGTCGATTTTGCTGAAATGGGTGAGCTGGTTTTTCGCCATCACGCCCGTGCCAAGAACGAGTAGTCGCATGAATGCTCCTCAGCGGTAACCGGCTTCGCCGGCCTGGTGCAGTTTCGGGCCGCGTTCGACGATCGGCTCCAGTGCCTTTTCTACCGGCACATTTGGAGCGTCGGTGATGCCAGTCAACGACCCCTGCGGGTTATAGGCCCACTTCACGCCGTTGATCAGCACCTTCTGGACATTGCCGTCGTGATAGGTCGGATAGGTCTCGTGGCCGGGACGGAAATAGAAGATGTTGCCGGCGCCGCGACGCCAGGTCAGACCCGAGCGGAACACTTCCCCGCCCTGGAACCAGGAGATGAACACCGTTTCCAGCGGCTCCGGTACGGAAAACTGCTCGCCATACATTTCCTCGTTCTCGAGCTCGAAATGCTCGCCGATGCCGGCGGCGATCGGATGGCGTTGATTGATCGTCCACAGACGCTCCCGCTCGCCCGCCTCGCGCCATTTCAACGCACAGGGCGTGCCCATCAGCCGCTTGAAGATCTTGGAGAAATGGCCGGAATGCAGGACGAGGAGGCCCATGCCTTCCCAGACGCGCTTGGCGACACGCTCGACGACGATGTCGGATACCGCGCCATGATCCTTGTGGCCCCACCAGGTGAGCACGTCGGTTTCGGCAAGGCGGGCTTCGCTGAGGCCGTGTTCCGGTTCCTGCAGCGTCGCCGTTGTCGCGGAAATGTCGGGGTCGGCATTCAGCGCATTGGCGATCGTGGTGTGCATGCCCTCGGGATAGATGCCCCGGACGATTTCATTGGTATTCTCGTGGATATTCTCTCCCCAGACGACGGTGCGTATGGCCATGATGCGTGCTCCTCTGGAAGCTGGAAGTATCGATAGGCGGGAAAGCAGAATTCAAAGCGCTTTGGAAGATGGCGCTGGTTGCGCCGCGTCTCCTCCACGTCAGAGGAACTCATAGACCTTTGTCAGGAATTTGACAAAGGGGAAAATTCTCCGGCCAAAGCCGGAGGAATTCCCCTCAAATATCCATGCAAAATCAATGGGAAATTGACTTTGAGAACAGGTTGACCACGACAACGCCCGATATGATCAGTCCGAGACCGACGATTGCCGGCAGGTCGAGGCGCTGCTTGAAGAAGATCAAGCCGACCGACGAAATCAGCACGATTCCCAAAGCGCTCCAAATGGCGTAGGCGATTCCCACGGGAATGCTCTTCAGCGTCAGCGACAGGCAATAGAAGGCTGCCGCATAGCAGGCGACGACGAGGGCCGTCGGCCCGATGCGGGTGAACTGCTGGGATAATTGCAGTGCGGTCGTGCCGATCACCTCGAGCACGATGGCTGCGACGAGCAGCCCATAGATGGCGGCCTGGCTCATGGCGAATTCCCTTCCGATCACTTCCCGGTCAGCTCGACAAGGCGATGGATGAGATCCCGCCTCAGAGCGTCGTTGATATCATGGCTTTCCAACGTATCTGCGAACCACAGCCCATCGGCGGCGAAACGCACGATCTGCGCATCGAGCGAGGAGTCGGTACCGACATATTCCTCCGCTCGCGCCTGCACCCATTGGCGCCAGCGCAGGCGCAGCCGCGGTTCGGCAAGAAGGGCGATCGTTACCTGCGTCCAGCTCCTGGAATCGTCGGGACGATCCTTGAGACCGGACACCGCCCTGAGATAGGCGCGGGTGAAGCGTCCGTGCGGCAACGGATCGCCGCGCATCAGCTCCTCCATATCGGCGTCGAACTTTTCCAGCAGGCTCTCGAACAAGGCATCGAGCAGCGCATTCTTCGTCGGGAAGTGATGCAGCAGCCCGCCTTTGCTGACACTGGAGGCGGTGGAGACCGCATCGAGCGTGACGGCGGCCATGCCTTCGCTGGCCACAAGGCGCGCTGCGACCTCCAGCAGCTGCTGGCGCACGAGAGCGGGTTGCTTCTTGCGGTGATGAGCGTTCGACATGCGAAATAAAGATACCGTCCAGACGGTTTTGTCAAGGAGAATCGATTGGAATCCCTGCAGCGCCGGGATTATGCGCGAAATGCCGCGCCATCTTGATGACAGTTGCGATCGTTTTCCCAGAGGTGCATGAAGAGGCGGGATGGATAGTATTCAGGGATGGTTTCGTGACGGAGAAAGTCACCACACTCTACGAGGCGATCGGTGGCGATCCCATCGTGCGGGCGCTGACGCACCGCTTCTACGAATTGATGGACAGCCTGCCGGAGGCGAAAAACGTACGTGCCGTGCACCCGCCGAGCCTTGAGGGCAGCGAAGAGAAATTCTACGAATATATGAGCGGCTATCTCGGCGGCCCGCCGCTCTACACCGACAAGCGCGGTCATCCGCGCCTGCGCAGCCGCCATTTCGTCGCCGAGATCGGCCCTGTCGAGCGCGACGAATGGCTGCTCTGCTTCCGCCGCGCGCTGGACGAGACCATATCAAGTCAGGCGCTACGGGATCTCATCTGGGCGCCGGTCGAACGGCTCGCCCATCACATGCAGAACAAGGAATGACCGATGCGCCTCAACCACCGTTTCGTGCCGCTGTTTTACCTGTTGTCAGGTCTGTTCGGCTTTGCCGGCGTGGCGCTCGCGGCAGCGGCCGCGCATGGAGGTGGCGATGCCCATCTGCTCGCTTCGGCATCGGCCATGTGCCTGGCGCACGCACCTGCCCTGCTGGCATTGGCGTTCGGTATTGATAAGATCAAAACCGCCTGGCTGGCCGGTTTACTGATCGGCATCGGCACACTGCTCTTTTCAGCAGATCTCGTCTCGCTGCGTTTTGCCGGTTCCGGCCTGTTCCCGATGGCCGCCCCGACCGGCGGCTTCGCCATGATGTTCGGCTGGCTGGCCGTTGCCGCCGGGGCTGTCTTTCGGGTCAAGGCTTGAGAGCTTCGACACACGTAGCAAGCTCACGACCAATTCATCGCTTCGGCTGAGGCGGGACGCAAGGCGGTGCTACACATCTCTTCTCCCCAGCGGGGAGAAGGTGCCGGCAGGCGGATGAGGGGGTGAGCGACTATAGGAGCGAGGCGCTGAGCGCAAGCGAAGGGCAATGAAGGGCGTGCCGTGTGGCCCCCTCATCCGACCCTTCGGGCCACCTTCTCCCCGCGGAGGAGAAGAGGGAGCAAGCCTCACCTGTCCTTCATACTGAACAGAAGAGCAAAACGAGCATCAACGGCAATTAAATGCCGTCAACCACGTTGAAGCCTTCGAAAACCGGCGGGCCCTTGTACATCGCCTTGCGGTCGCCGGCGTTGCGGTGCGCCGCACGAAAATTCTCGGACTTTGTCCAGTTCTGAAAATCCTCTTCGCTGCTCCAGACCGTATGCGAAGAGTAGAGCGTGTAGCCCTCCTCCTCGCTGACCTTGCCGCGCAGTAACCGGAACTCGACGAAACCCGGCACCTCGGCCAGGCTGGAATCGCGATTGCGCCAGACCGTCTCGAAATCACCCTCGGTGCCGGTCACAACCTTGAAGCGGTTCATTGCGATATACATGAAATCTCCTTACGCCTTCCTCCTGGCCGCACGCGAGGGAAAGGCAAGATATTATTGCCGTTTGCTGCCGCCGGGCCAAGCGGTCTTGTTGCGGCTTCTCCCGGCATGCGCGCCTCCCAGGTCGGGAACAGCGTCACATTCGGATAGATCCGCTGGCGTTCGGCATGCTGCTCGAAAAGTTCGTAGAGCTCGGGCACGAGGCCCTCGCCTGTCTGCGCGGCGAGCTTGTGCAGGCCGATCATGGTGAACCCGTCAGGGCGCTGGTCTTTCATCGGGCATTGTCTCGTTCGTTCATCGTGTGCAGCGCGCGCTCCAGGCTGGACTTGCTGCCGTTGCGCAACGGAATGAAGGCCTTGCCGAATTTCTTGCAGCCGGTCTTCACGCGCAGGCAGGCATCATGGCTGATACAGTCGATCGGGCAGAACACGCAGTCGACCGAGGGAAGCACCGTATCGATGCGGGAGACCGCTTCACGCAAGCCACCGTCGTGATGAATGAGCTCGGCGCCGAAATTGCTGCAGATTTGGCGAAGATGCGCCACCTGGCAGTCACGGCCGCCGACATAGAGGAAACTGCGGCCATCCAGTTTGGATCGTTCAGGGGATAGCTGGTTAGCATCCTCACCCGCGCTGTCGCGGACCTCCCGGTTCGAACCCTTCTTGCCCTTGCGAGCCATATGCCACCCGTTCGCTCGTTGATCGTCACACGATTCCTGCGTGTGCGAGCGGACCCTATTAAACCTGATTTTTAGAGTAAAGTATAAAGTTGATAATTTTCATCATATTATTCGACCGCGATCGGCAGGGAGGTAAAATTCCGTCCATTTCCACCGGGCGTCGGGCCGAATGGCGCCGCGCGTCGAATGGCATTGACGGCAAGCTGATCGATTTCGGGAACCCCGGATCCGTTGACGACGCGAACGGACGTCAGGCCGCCGCTGCCATTCACGGAAAACGTGACGACCACAGTTCCCTTGACCCCGCGAGGACTTCTGATCGCACGGCGAATGCGGCTGCGGACCTTCCCGTCGTAATTGGCAAAGGCTGCAGTTCCGATTCCATTATTGTTGCCGGCGGTGCGCGAATTGCGATCGGATTGAGCCGACCGGTCACCCTCGGCAACACCGCGCTCGGAATCCTGCTGCGCCTCGCCTTGCGAACCCGAGGCTTTTTTTGGCGGACGTTTCTTTTCAACGGGCTTCGGCTTTTCCGGCACCACCGCTTTCGGCTTCGGCATCGGCGTCAAGGTTTCCTGCGTTGAGTCCGGTTTCGGCGGCTGCGCCTCTGCCGTCTCGACAGACTTCACCTCTTCGGGCTCGACTGCAGCGACAGGCGGCATCTCAGAAGGCTGAACTTCCGGGGGAATTTCATCAGAAGGCTTCCGCTCCTCCGGAACGACCGTCGACATTGGTTGCGCGAGGGCAGTTTCGCCAGGCATTTCGGAAACCAGAACCTCCGGTTCGATGGCGGCCATGATTTCCGTCGAAACGCGCGTCACCTCGGGAGCAGGAGTCTGCTGTATCGGATTCTGCGCCTCGACCGGCGAGACCTCGCTCGGCCGAGCGACTTCCGCTTGAATGCTGGCCGTTTCGGTCGGCTGGATCACATCCGGCTCGACAGCCTCGGGAATGATCTCTTCCTGCATGGTCACCTCTGTCTCGCCGGCGGCGGTCTGGTCGACGTCGGAGTTGCCATACATGACAACGCTTACGGCATCGCCGGCTTCCTCGATCGCCTCCTCGCGCATGTTCGGGAAGGCCATGAGCAGCACTGCAGCCAATGCCGCGTGAAAAATCAGCGAGCAAACGCAGGTCAACGCCACCCGTCGCCGCACCGGCTTCTTCTCGTCTTCCTGCTTTTCCACCGCGGCATCCATCGGCAGCACGGAAACAGGAACATCAGGCGTAGTTTCCGGATGGTCGGGAAAGGAGGATATCTGCGAAAAACGCGCGTAGTGGATCACCGTTTCGCCGGCCGGCTGACGCTGCGCGTTGCGCAACTCGGAAAGCTCGTGACCGGGATGCATGCCGGGAATATTATCGTTCAGGCTGCCGCCGGCGTCCGCCTCCCCGATGAGCACCTGTCTCGATCTGGACTTTGCTGAAATCGCCATTGTTGATGCCTCGGACAGCCTGAAACATGTCCGCCGGGGTTCATCCCCGGCGTTATCTTAGCCCTCGAAGGGAACGGATATCTGCGAGCGGGTGACGAGACCTTTCTTGCATTCACCGGCCACCGGCCCGTCGCAGACCGGCGTGTCGTTGATGAGGATGCGGGTCACGCTCTCGCATTTGACATTCGGCATGTCGAACTGGCGCACACGTTTTTTGCCCTGCGGCAGATCGCGGAAGTCGAGAACGGTGATGCGGTCGACGGCGTTCCTGTCGTTGAAGAAGGCGAGCTCGAAGGAGATCTTGTTGATGGCGGCGGGAAGGTTGTTGAGCGCCACAAAGGTCATCATGCAGCCCTTCTGCGAGGGGGCCAGCGCGTTGAGCTCGACATCGAGAGACGTGGCGGATGCCGCTTCCTGCGCCTGGGAGACGCTCGCAACAGCCATCACCAAGCCGGCCGCAACAGCTGCAAACCTAACCGCCATATCCTTCTCCGCCTCGTCGCGATATCAGCAATCTTAAAACTTGACTGCATTAGTCTCCTATTGCGTCTTTAAAAAACTATGAGTAAGAAAGTCAAGTTAATTGTAACCGCAACCGGGAAACCCCGGCCTCACGGAATTGCCAGCCGAAATGATGGTTGAAAAGCCAGATACCTTTAAGCATGCGCCACTGTCGGGCGAGCCGGCGGCGCAACATCGGATCGTCGAAAGCGCGGATCTTTTCCGCGGCACGAACGAGATCATGATTCGACACGACGGGCTGGTTTACCGCCTGAAGATCACCCGCCAGGGCAAGCTCATTCTCAATAAGTAGGGTATGATATGACCGAACAGAAAAGACCGGCACCGGCCGAAATCCGTGCGTTTCGCGCCGAGAATCCGAAGATGCGCGAGCGCGATATCGCCGCCCAGCTGAAGATATCAGAGGCAGCCCTCGTCGCCGCCGAAACCGGCATCAGCGTGACCCGCATCGACGGCAGCGCGTTGAAGCTTCTCGAGCGCGTGGAACGCCTCGGCGAAGTCATGGCGCTGTCGCGCAACGAAAGCGCCGTGCACGAAAAGATCGGTGTCTTCGAAAACATCAAGAGCGGCGCGCAGGCCGCGATCGTCCTCGGCGAGAACATCGACCTGCGCATCTTCCCGAACCGCTGGGAGCATGGCTTCGCCGTCTCCAAGAAGGACGGCGACCAGGAGCGCCTCAGCCTCCAGTATTTCGACAAGGCAGGCAACGCCGTGCATAAGGTGCACCTGCGCCCGAATTCGAATGTCGAGGCCTATCACGCGATCGTCGCCGAGCTGAAGCTCGAAGACCAGTCGCAGGAATTCCTCGAGGCCGAGACCTCGAATACCGCAGACGAGACCGCCGACGTCAGCCGCGACGAGCTGCGCGACAGCTGGAGCAAGCTCACAGATACCCACGAGTTCTTCGGCATGCTGAAGCGCCTGAAGATCGGCCGGCAGGCGGCCGTGCGCAGCGTCGGCGACGACTATGCCTGGAAGCTCGACAACACCGCGACGGCTGAGATGATGCATGCCTCGGTAAAATCCGGCCTGCCGATCATGTGCTTCGTCGCCAATGACGGCATCGTCCAGATCCATTCCGGTCCGATCTTCAACGTGCAGTCGATGGGTCCCTGGATCAACATCATGGACCCAACCTTCCACCTGCATCTGCGCCAGGATCACATCGCCGAGACCTGGGCCGTGCGCAAGCCGACCAAGGACGGCCACGTCACCTCGCTGGAGGCCTACAATGCCGACGGCGAGATGATCATCCAGTTCTTCGGCAAGCGGCAGGAAGGCTCCGACGAGCGCGCCGAGTGGCGCGAGATCATGGAAAACCTGCCGCGGGCAGCAAGCGTGGCCGCATAAGGATCGCAACGATGACGATGCGTAACAATCTGCGCCGGATCCGCCCGTGGGAACTGGCCCTGACGGCTGTTGTCATGGCGCTGCCACTGATCCCGACGACGCCGGCAGGCAAAAACTTCGCCTTCATCGGCGCCGCCCATGCCGAAGAGAAGAAGCTCGACACGTCGCGCCTGGTTTCGGTCGGCGGCGATGTCACCGAGATCATCTATGCGCTCGGCGAGGAAAGCCGGCTGATCGCCCGCGACACGACGAGCACCTATCCACAGGCGGCACTGAAACTGCCTGATGTCGGTTACATGCGCGCGCTTTCGCCGGAAGGCATCCTCGCCATGAACCCGACGGCGATCATCGCCGTCGAGGGTTCCGGTCCGCAGGAGGCGCTAACCGTGCTGAGGAACGCCAGCGTGCCATTCGAGACCGTGCCGAGCCCCTTCACCCGTGACGGCATCATCGCCAAGATCAACCGCGTCGGCGCGCTGCTCGGCGTGCAAGACAAGGCGAAGGCGCTCGAAGAAAAGGTCGCGGCCGATCTCGACGCGGCGATCACCGATGCGGAAAAGCGCCCGGAGGCCGAGCGCAAGCGCGTTCTCTTCATCCTCAGCGCCCAGAACGGCCGGATCATGGCATCAGGCACCGGAACGGCAGCCGACGGCGTCATCAAGCTTGCCGGCGCCGTCAATGCCGTCGGCGCATTCCCCGGCTATAAGCCTCTGACGGACGAAGCGATCATCGAAGCCAAGCCCGACCTCATCCTGATGATGGACCGCGGCGACGGCGACGGCACCAGAAGCGAGGACCTGCTGGCACAGCCGGCGATCGCGCTGACGCCGGCTGGCGAGAAGAAAGCGATCATCCGCATGGACGGCATCTACCTGCTCGGCTTCGGCCCGCGCACTGCAGCCGCCGTGCGTGACCTGAACACGGCGATCTACGGGGGCTGATCATGGCCCTGCCGCAAGCCATGCCGGAGCGAAGGCGACACTTCCCGATGGCAGACATCCGCCAAAACAGGCAGGCGGGCGACAGGAGGCGGCTCGCCTTGCTGGCGATCGCCCTGCTCGTCGCCGGCTCGGTATTCTCGCTGCTGTTTTCGGTGACGACGGGCGCCTCCGATGCCTCGATCCTCGACGTCATCGCCAACATGACCGGCTCGGAGACGGCGCTCAGCGCCCGTGACCGGATCATTATCCTCGACATCCGCCTGCCTCGCGCGATCCTCGGCTTCCTGATCGGCGCCTCGCTTGCCGTTTCAGGCACGGTGATGCAGGGCCTGTTCCGCAATCCGCTGGCCGATCCAGGCCTCGTCGGCGTCTCCTCTGGCGCAAGCTTCGGCGCGGTCACCATGATCGTGCTCGGCGGCGGTCTCGCAGCCCCGCTCGTCGCATTTTTCGGCATCTATGCCCTGCCGGCCGCCGCCTTCGGCGGTGGCCTCGCCACGACGCTGCTGCTCTACAGGATCGCCACCCGTCACGGTCAGACCTCGGTGGCGACGATGCTGCTTGCCGGCATCGCGCTCGGCGCGCTCACCCTCGCTCTGACCGGTCTGCTGATCACCATGGCGAACGACCAGCAGCTGCGCGACCTCACCTTCTGGAGCATGGGCTCGCTTGCCGGCGCCACATGGATGAAGATCGCCGCCGCCGGGCCGATCATCCTCCTGTCCTTCACCGCCCTGCCCTTCATGGCCCGCGGCCTCAACGCCATCACCCTCGGCGAGGCCGCTGCCTTTCACATGGGCGTGCCGGTGCAGCGGCTGAAGAACGTCGCGATCGTCGGCGTCGCCGCGGCGACCGGCGCCTCCGTTGCCGTCAGCGGCGGCATCGGCTTCGTCGGCATCGTCGTGCCGCATATCCTGCGCATGGCAATCGGTCCGGACCACCGTTTCCTGCTGCCGGCCGCAGCCCTTCTCGGCGGCTCGATGCTGATCTTCGCCGATGTGCTCGCCCGCATCCTGGTCGCCCCGGCCGAGTTGCCGATCGGCATCATCACCGCCGCGGTCGGTGGACCGTTCTTCCTGTGGATCCTGCTGCGGCAGCGTTCGCGCCTCTCCTTGTGAGCGATTGAAATGATCGAAGTGTCCGGCGTCTGCGTGCGCCTTTCCGGCAAAGCCATCGTCAGCGACGTCGCTTTCACGGCAAAAGCCGGCGAGCTGACGGCAATCGCCGGGCCCAACGGCTCCGGCAAGACGACGACGATGAAGGCGATATCGGGCGAGCTTGCCTATGAGGGCTCGGTGCGCATCGGCGGCAGCGAGGTGAAGGGGCTGAAACCCTGGCAGCTTGCCGCCATACGCGGCGTGCTGCCGCAGGCAAGCACCATCTCCTTTCCCTTCACCGTGCGCGAGATCGTCCGCATGGGCCTCACATCGGGTCTCAACCTGCATCCCGACAAATCAGAGCAGACGGCAGCCGCCGCCCTTGCCGCCGTCGACCTCACGGACTTCGAAGGCCGCTTCTATGAGGAACTGTCGGGCGGCGAGCAGCAGCGCGTACAGCTTGCCCGCGTGCTCTGCCAGATCGCCGAGCCTGTTGTCGACAACAAGCCCTGCTGGCTGCTGCTCGACGAACCGGTTTCGAGCCTCGACATCAGCCATCAGCTGACCATCATGACGCTCGCCCGCGATTTCTGCGAACGGGGCGGCGGCGTCATCGCCGTCATGCACGACCTCAACCTGACGGCGCTTTTTGCCGACCACATCGTGCTGATGAAATCCGGCCGCCTTGCCGCCGCCGGCAACGTCGCTGAGGTGCTGACCGACGAGACCATGCTCTCGGTGTTCGGCTGCGCGTTGCGCGTCAACCGTGCACCGGCCGACGGCACGCCTTTCGTGCTCGCCCATAGCGCGGTTTCCCAGCTCTGACCGCCGCTCCGGCGGAACTTTTGATCGTCCGGCACGTTTTCGGCAGTGATTTGGATCAATGCCGGGCGGTCTCATGCATGCAACGAACGGTCGTGACCCCCGTAGAGAACAGGCGGGCTTGCGCGCGCCCCAGCCAATGGAGACAGCCATGACCTATTCCCTCTTCCAGTCCAGCCGCAGCCGCCGCAACGGCACCTTCCACAATCTCGAATCCGGCATCGAAGAGCAGATCGAGGCTCTGCGCGACGAACTCGCGGAACTGACGCGCCTCGTTAGCAAGAGCTCGCGCCATCAGGGCGATAAGATCCGCGGCCAGGCGAGCGCCGGCTACGAGGAACTGCTCGGCCGCAGCGAGGATCTGCTGCGCGAATTGCAACAAGGTTATGAGCGCGGTGCGACCGAAATGCGCGAGACCGTGCGCAAGCATCCCTTGGCCACGATCGGCGCGGCAGCCGCTGTCGGCCTCGCCATCGCCTTCCTCGCCCGCCGCTGAGGAAGCGCGATGCTCTTTTCGATCCTCAGCCTGTTGACGGGCGCAAGCGTGCATCGAACCGTTGCGCGCGCCAAGCGCAACGGCATCTTCATCGCCCTTGCCGTGCTCTTCCTCCTCACCGCCTATGCGCTTGCTGTCACCGCCGGCGCCATCTGGCTTGCCGGCATCTACGGCGCGATCGGCGCCGCCCTGTTCATTGCCGCCTGCGCACTGCTGATCGGCATCATCGTGCTGGTGGTGATGGCAGTCATCAACGCCCAGGAGGCGCGCCGCGTCCGTGAACGCCGCGCAGCCCTCGAATCTCTGGCGACCGTGGGCCTCGGTCTCATCCGCGCCCAGCCGCTCCTGACCGCCGGAGTGCTGGCGGCTATCGTCGCGGCCAATCTGGTGGGGTCGAAGCGAGAGGATTGATCGGGGATTGGCTCTCCTGATCATTCTCAGAACAGTACGAGGAGAAGCGGGTTTGCATACCAGCGGAGGATTGGGTTAGGACGCCGGCCCACCCTTCCTCATTCCTGTGCTTGTCACAGGAATCCAGCCACGGCGCGTCCGCGCCGTGAATGAACCAATACCACAAGTGGAAAGAGTCTTTCGCGCCCAAGGACTTGGGCGCACTGGATTCCTGTGACGAGCACAGGAATGAGGGTGGAGAGGTAGTGCCTCGAATGGCCGTCCATCCCGTGGAGCGCATCCTTCACGCCCCACCAAATACAAAAAAGGCCGGCACCCCTCGGGGCAAGCCGGCTTTTCTCCCCATCGCAATCTTCTCAGAACGCAAAAGCCTTCGATGTCAGCGGCGCCGAGGTGGCATCCGGGCCAAAGTCCGCTTCACCTGAAATCTGCAGCAATTCCTGCAGTCTTTGGCGGGCGCGGTTGACGCGGCTTTTGATGGTGCCGACGGCGCAGCCGCAGATTTCGGCGGCTTCCTCGTAAGAAAAGCCCGAGGCTCCGACGAGGATGATTGCCTCGCGCTGGTCCGGCGGCAGCTGGTCCAGCGCCTTCTTGAAATCCTGCAGGTCGAGCGCGCCGTATTGCGCGGGATGCATCGCCATCGATTCCGTGAACAGCCCGTCGCTGTCCTGCACCTCGCGGCCGCTCTTGCGCATCTGGCTGTAGAGTTCGTTGCGCAGGATCGTGAAGAGCCAGGCCTTCATGTTGGTGCCCATCTCGAAATGGTCCTGCTTGGCCCAGGCCTTCATGATGGTGTCTTGAACGAGATCGTCGGCGCGGTCGTGCCGGCCGATCAGCGAAATAGCAAAGGCGCGAAGGCTGGGGAGGGCCGCCAGCAATTCCCGCTTGAAGCTGGGTTGCTCTTTTTCATCCATGCGACGAGTCCTATTCGGCCATCTTTGCGGAAGCCATCATCTCGGCATGGTCGAGCTTTTCGAGAAGATCGAGAAAACGGTCGGGGATCGCTTCTTCCTGTGCCGCGGCATACAGCGACCGCAACTTCACGCCGATCTGGTTATTCGGGTCCAGGATGTCGCTTGCCCGCAGCTCCAGCTTCCGCTGATCCGCTGCTTCTTTATTGCGTGTAGTCATCAACTCGTCTTCTCACCGTTGTCTTTTCCAGGGGCGCGCATGGAATAATCAAGATTTCAGCGACCACCAATGCCATCGATACTAAGTGTATTACTATCGATGTCGCTGGCATCTACCGCTGCGTGGATCAAAATGCTACGCCCTTTCTATGTCGGCTGGGATAATGCGTCGCGACAAAAAAAGTTCCTGCCGTTCCGGAACTTTTTTATCAAGGCGACGTTAATCGCTCATTGAAGCCAAGACCGGCCTGCATACGGGAGCCATTTATGACACTTTCTACTCGAATTGCGCCGCACCTTCCTTATCTGCGTCGCTATTCCCGCGCACTTACGGGCACTCAGACATCAGGCGACGCCTATGTCGCCGCCGTTCTTGAAGCCATCATCGCCGATCTGTCTATTTTCCCGGATACGGCGAATGACCGGGTCGCACTCTACAAACTGTTCACACAACTGTTTGGTTCCACCGCCGTCCAGATTCCAGAGCCGACCTCACCTTATGCCTGGGAGCAGCGCGCCACGCTCAACCTTTCCAAGGTTTCGCCGGGCGCACGCCAGGCCTTCCTGCTCGCCGCCGTGGAGAATTTCCGCGTGGCCGAAATCGCGGAAATCCTGGAACTAGACGAACAGGATGTCATGCGCCTGCTCGACAAGGCCTCACAGGAAATTTCCCGTCAGGTCGCAACCGATATCATGATCATCGAAGACGAGCCGCTGATCGCCATGGATATCGAGCAGATGGTGGAAAGCCTCGGCCATCGCGTCACCGGCATTGCGCGCACACACGCCGAGGCCGTCGCACTCTACAACAAGACCAAGCCGAGTATGGTGCTGGCCGACATTCAGCTTGCCGACGGCAGCTCCGGTATCGATGCCGTCAACGACATCCTCAAGACGTCGAGCGTGCCGGTGATCTTCATCACTGCTTTCCCGGAACGGCTTCTGACCGGCGAGCGCCCCGAGCCTACTTTCCTGGTCACCAAGCCTTTCAATCCCGACATGGTCAAGGCGCTGATCAGTCAGGCTCTTTTCTTCAATGAATCGACCAAGGTAGCCGCCTGAAACGCAATTTTCCGGGCTTCGGAACCAAATCACCAAGCAGGCGTTCCGGTTCTACCGGGACGCGTAGGCCTCTTTAACGGTTTTTGCAGCGCTTTGTTCTAGAGTTGGCAGGCGGTTTCTGGAAGGGCGCTCCCTTCAGCGGCGTTCGAGATGTCACAAGGAAAGGCGGCCGAGTGAATACGACTGAACCGTTGTCCGGCATGCCCCTCGCGTTCGAAGGCAAAGCGGCAATGATGGAGCGTGCACTCGGCAGCGCCGGGATATCCATCCTCTGCCAGGACGCCCGGCTTTCGATCTTCTACGCCGAAAATCTGCCACCGCATTTCGCAGCGCTCTTTACGCCCGGCGACAGCGATGCTTCGCTTTTCGGCGATGCCCATGGGCGGTATCTGACGGCGCTGAAACACAAGGTGCTGGAGACCGGCATCCCCAACAATGCCGAGGTCGAGATTGACGTCGACGGAGAAAGACGCACCTATGAGCTGAAGATCCAGCGCACCGGCGGACGAAGCACCTACGGACTCCTCTCCGTCATGACTGAGATCACCGAAAGCCGGCATCGCGAGAAAGTGCTGAAATCGCTGTTGCGCGAGCTTTCGCACCGTTCGAAGAACCTTCTCGCCATCATCCAGGGCATTGCCACCCAGACGGCGCGCAACACGCTTTCTCTCGACAGCTTCCTTCTCAAGTTCCGCGGACGGCTGCAATCGCTTTCCAACTCGCAGGACCTGATCACGGATTCGAGCTGGCGCGGTGCCTTCCTTTTCGAACTCGCCGAAAAGCAGTTCGCCCCCTATTGGCCTGAAACGGCAGGCTCGATGCCGATCTATGGCATCAATGCCCATCTGACGCCGAATGCCGCCGTGCATCTTGGGCTCGCCCTGCACGAGCTCATCGTCAACTCGGCCTCCTATGGTGCGATATCAGGCGGTGCGGCCTCCATCACGCTGAATTGCCGCCAAGCCATGCTCGGCGACAGGCGGGCGATCGAAGTCGCCTGGGCGGAAGTGCTGCGGGATCAGTTGGAAGTCCACGAATTCAGCGACAACAGCTTCGGCCGCACCGTGCTGGAGCGCGTCGTGCCCTCGTCGGTCAACGGCAAGGCGGAACTCAGTCTCGTTCCCGGCCGGATCGAATATCGCCTGACCATTCCGGAAACCGAATTCGAGATTCTCAAGCGGGCGTGAAGGCCGGCGGAAGAGAAGACTGAGAACGAAAAACAGCCGGTGCGAGGGCGGCGCACCGGCTGTCTTCACTCACCGGGAGGGGACCGTGAGTACGTCCGGATGGTGGGTTGGGGGCGCGCATGTTGGGTCGATGCGATCACCATCCGGATATCGCAATAACGACGACGCCTTATTTTGGTTCCCTCGCATCGAAAAAAAATTCGACTTTTTTGAATCTTTTTTCCGATGCCTATCCCCCGCCGCATCCCCGGCTATCTCATCGAACCGAGCCAGGTAATTTCCCTCTATGAAAACATGGGCTTACATGCCGTACCGCAAGCGCATTTCGTCAAAATTTTACCGTTTGATAAATTTTTAAACCTGAGTTACGCTTCCCCTCACAGGCCGTTTACCAATAATGAGGGAACTTCAATGGAACGACTGGAAACTGGGATTCATGCCGGCCGGCTTTCGCCCGCCGAGTATGAGGCTAACTTTTCCGATCTTCACCCGCGCCTCGATAATCATGAGGCGCTGGTCGCCGCCGATCGCTGTTATTTCTGCTATGACGCGCCGTGCATGACGGCCTGTCCCACCTCGATCGACATTCCGCTCTTCATCCGCCAGATTTCGACCGGCAACCCGATCGGCTCGGCAAAGACGATCTTCGATCAGAACATCCTCGGCGGAATGTGCGCCCGCGTCTGTCCCACCGAAGAGCTCTGTGAGCAGGCGTGTGTGCGCAACACCGCCGAAGAGCGCCCGGTCGAGATCGGCCGCCTGCAGCGCTATGCGACGGATGCGGCAATGGCCGCCGACAAACAGTTCTACCAGCGCGCGGAACCGACCGGCAAGAAGATCGCCGTCGTCGGTGCCGGCCCCGCCGGCCTTGCAGCCGCCCATCGCCTTGCCGTCAAAGGCAATGAGGTGGTGATCTACGACGCAAAGCCGAAGTCGGGCGGCCTCAACGAATATGGCATCGCCACCTACAAGACCGTCGACGATTTCGCCCAGAAGGAGGTGGACTACGTCCTTTCAATCGGCGGCATCGAGGTGAAGCACGGTGAGCAGCTCGGCCGCGACTTCTCCCTCGCCGACCTGCAGGGCCAGTACGACGCCGTCTTCCTCGGCCTCGGCCTCGCCGGCGTCAATGCGCTGCGCGTCGACAATGAAAACCTTCCGGGTGTCGATGATGCTGTCGATTTCATCGCCGCCCTGCGCCAGGCCGACAACAAGGGCGACATCGCCGTCGGCCGCCGCGTCGTCGTTCTCGGCGGCGGCATGACGGCGATCGACGCCGCCGTCCAGGCAAAGCTTCTCGGCGCCGAGGAGGTGACGATCTGCTACCGCCGCGGCAAGGAGCATATGAACGCCTCCGAATACGAACAGGATCTCGCCACCTCCAAGGGCGTCATCATCCGTCACTGGCTGGCCCCGAAATCCATCCTCTCTCAGGATGGCAAGGTTGCTGCGATCGAAGTGGAATATACCGCGCTCGTCGACGGCCGCCTCACCGGCACCGGCGAGACCGGCGTCATCACCGCCGATCACATCCTGAAAGCCATCGGCCAGACCTTCGAAGCCTCCAGCCTCGGCGCGCTGCGCATGGAATCCGGCCGTATCGCCGTCGATGCCGAAGGACATACCTCGCTGGACCGCGTCTGGGCCGGCGGCGACTGCGTCTTCGGCGGTGAGGATCTCACGGTTTCCGCCGTCGCCCACGGTCGCGACGCGGCCGAATCCATCCATCGCGCCCTCACCGCAGCCGCCGCTCCGGCTGTCGCGGTTGCCTGAAGGGGAGAATGAACAATGGCTGATCTCCGCAATAATTTCGTCGGCATCAAATCCCCGAACCCGTTCTGGCTGGCCTCGGCGCCGCCGACCGACAAGGCCTATAATGTCGAGCGCGCCTTCAAGGCCGGCTGGGGCGGCGTCGTCTGGAAGACGCTCGGCGAGGAAGGCCCGCCGGTCGTCAACGTCAACGGCCCGCGCTACGGCGCAATTTGGGGTGCCGATCGCCGCCTGCTCGGTCTGAACAATATCGAACTCATCACCGACCGCGACCTGCAGACCAACCTGCGCGAAATGAAGCAGGTGAAGATGAACTGGCCGGACCGCGCGCTCATCGCCTCGATCATGGTCCCCTGCGAGGAACAGGCCTGGAAGGCCATCCTGCCGCTGGTGGAAGAGACCGGCGCCGACGGCATCGAGCTCAATTTCGGCTGTCCGCACGGCATGTCGGAGCGCGGCATGGGCTCGGCGGTCGGCCAGGTGCCGGAATATATCGAGATGGTCGTGCGCTGGTGCAAGCAGTACACCCGCATGCCCGTCATCACCAAGCTGACGCCCAATATCACCGATGTCCGCCGCCCTGCCCGCGCCGCCAAGGCTGGCGGCACGGATGCCGTCTCGCTGATCAACACGATCAATTCGATCGTCTCCGTCGATCTCGACAACTTCGCGCCGAACCCGACGGTCGGCGGCAAGGGCAGCCATGGCGGTTATTGCGGCCCGGCAGTGAAGCCGATCGCGCTCAACATGGTGGCCGAGATCGCCCGCGATCCGGAAACCTACGGCCTGCCGATCTCGGGCATCGGCGGCATCACCACCTGGCGCGACGCTGCCGAATTCCTCGTCCTCGGCGCCGGCAACGTCCAGGTCTGCACGGCGGCCATGACCTACGGCTTCAAAATCGTGCAGGAAATGATATCGGGCCTTTCCGACTGGATGGACGAAAAGGGCCACAAGGCCCTCGACGACATCACCGGCCGCGCTGTGCCCAACGTCACCGACTGGCAGTATCTCAACCTCAACTACATCGCCAAGGCGAAGATCGACCAGGACGCCTGCATCAAATGCGGCCGTTGCTACATCGCCTGCGAGGACACCTCGCACCAGGCGATCACCAACTTCGTCGATGGCGTACGCCATTTCGAGGTGATGGACGAGGAATGCGTCGGCTGCAATCTCTGCGTCAGCGTCTGCCCGGTCGAAAACTGCATCACCATGGAGCAGCTCCCCGCCGGCTCCCTCGACAAGCGCACCGGCAAGGTCGTCGACCCGAACTACGCCAACTGGACGACCCACCCGAACAACCCGATGGCCCGCCAGGCGGCGGAGTGACGGCTTTGCAACGCCGCGGAAAAGATCTCTCCGCGGCGTTGCGCTGAACTCGCAATGGATTTATCGCGACCATGCTGCATCGTCGCAGCGTGTCAACGAAGAGGAGGCAGCCATGGCTCGCAAACACCTCACCGACCTCAGCTTTTGAGGTCACGTCGAAACGGCGTAAATCCTTCCCATCCGAAGCCCGGGTCAAGACCGGTTCGCAAACCGTTCATGGGAACGTCGAACTCATCGAAAAACTCGGGCGCAACGACCCCTGCCCCTGCGGTTCCAGGAGGCGGTTTCAAGAATTGCTGCCTGCAATCCGGCCGCCATGACGGCATCGAGCGGGATTACTATTTTTAGAGACCGTGACTGAAGATGTGGAGGAAGCGCTACCCGCCGAATGACTTGCGATAGGCGCTCGGGCTCGTCCCGAGCCGCCTGCGGAAATGATGCCGCATCGTCGCCAGCGTGCCGAAGCCGCTTGATATCGCGATGTCGTCGAGCGGTACCGCAAGCTGCTTTTCGAGAAGGTCGCGCGCATGGCGCAGCCGCTCCTTCAGCAGCCATTCGCCGACGCTGAGACCCGTCGTCGCCTCGAAGCGGCGCTGGAAGGTGCGCATGCTCATGCCGGCCCTCCTGGCAAGCAGGCTGATCGGCTGCTCCTCGGAAAGGCTTTCACGCATCCATTCGATCAGCGGGCCCAAGCGAATACCTTCGCGCTCCTCGGGAACCGGCGCGCTGATGAATTGCGCCTGCCCGCCTTCTCGATGCGGTGGGACGACGAGGCGGCGAGCGACGCTGTTTGCAGCCTCCGAGCCGAAATCGCCGCGCACCACATGCAGGCAGAGATCGATGCCGGCCGCACTGCCGGCCGCTGTCAGCAAGCTGCCCTCGTCGATATAGAGAACACCGGCATCGAGCGCGATATCGGGATAGCGGGCTGCAATCGAGGCGACATAGCGCCAATGTGTCGTCGCCCTGCGGTTGGCGAGCAATCCGGTGCCAGCAAGAACCGCAACGCCGGAGCAGAGCGACATGATGCGCACACCGCGCCGATGCGCGGCCCTGAGTGCCGCGGCGAGCGGCTCCGGCACCGGCGCATCGATCCCCCGCCAGCCGGGCACGACGATCAGGTCCGCCTCGTCGAGCACCTCCAGGCCCTTGTCGACGGCGACGGTCAATCCGCCGGCGGCGCGAAGCGGGCCTGGCTCGATGCCGCAGACAGAGAAGCGATACCAGCCTTCGCCCATCTCGGGACGCGGCAGGCCGAAGACCTCATAGGCGATGCCGAATTCGAAGGTGCAGAGCCCATCATAGGCAAGCGCCGCGACCAGCGGTCCTTTCGTTTGCTGTAGCGATGCGTTTGGCATGATCCTTACGCTGTCAGTCATGATGGCCAATTTCACAAAGCTCTAGCATCGGCGATACCAGACGGCAATTCTAACCGGAAAGGAAAGACCGATGCCAAGCCCCGTCGCCGAGACCCCAGCAGCCGAGCCCGATATCGCCGCTGCCCATTTTGCCGCCAAGCTCGCCTTCGAGACCGATTGCTCGGATGTTCGCGCCGCCTTTGTCGCTGGCAAGGTAGATTTCGTTCTTCTCGATGTGCGCTCGCCGGCGCTGTTTGCGCAGTCCCACGTTCCGGGCGCGATCAACTTGCCGCACGGCAAGATGACCGCACATCGCATGTCGGAATGGGCAAGGGACACGCTCTTCGTCGTCTATTGCGCCGGCCCCCATTGCAACGGCGCCGACAAGGCCGCCTTCCGCCTTGCCAAGCTCGGCCTCAAGGCCAAGCTGATGATTGGCGGCATGACCGGCTGGGCCGACGAAGGGCTTGCCTTTGAACAGGGCGTTCCCGCCGCGGCCTGACCAGCCTTCCCTTCTCCCGGCGGCGTTTATCTGCCCTGGGAGAAGGGAAATCACTATCGTCAGAACTCGACGATCACCTTGCCGAAAGGCCCGCGATAGAGATGATCGAGTGCCTGCGGGAATTCGTCGAAAGCATAGCGCTTGTCGATGACGGGCCTCAGCCCGATCTGGTCGATTGCCCGCACAAGATCTTCGAGCGCGCGGCGATGGCCGACGGAAATGCCCTGCACGACCGGGGCCTTGAGCAAAAGCGGACCTGCCGGGCCGGAGACTTCGAACCCTTCGAGCACGCCGATGACGGAAATGCGGCCGTTGATGGCGACCGCCTTCAGCGCCTCGCCGAGATGCGGACCGCCGACGATTTCGAGCACGTGGTCGGCGCCGTAGCCGCCGGTCAACTGATAGAGCTGCTCCACCCAGTCGCCCTCTTGGCGGTTGATCGCATGATCTGCGCCGAGGGCAAGAGCACGCTCGAGCTTCTCCCCGCTGCCTGACGTGATGAAGACCTCCGCGCCATGCGCCTTGGCGATCTGCAGGCCAAAAAGCGCCACGCCGCCGGTGCCCTCCACCACAACCTTGTCGCCGGCCTTGAGGCCGCCGCGTTCGATCAAAGCGAACCAGGCCGTCAGACCGGCGCAGGGCAAGGTGCTCGCCTGCGCCGCATCGAGCGTGTCAGGCGCGCGCGAATACCATTCCTCGGACAGCACGGTATATTGGGAAAGGACGCCCGGATAGAAGCCGCCGCGTGTCTTGTAAGGCGGCGTGCGCGCGTCGCCCAACCCGCGTCCATCGATCCAATCAGGCGAAAAGGTCGAGATGACCCGATCGCCCGGCTTGAAGCGGGTAACGTCGGGACCGACGGCCTCCACCACCCCCGCCATATCGGAAGCCGGCACGAAGGGAAATTGCAGCGGCAACCCCATGCCGCTCTCCATCACCAACCGGTCGCGAAAATTGAGCGAGACAGCTTCAGTCCGAACCAGGACCTTGTTTCCCGAGACCGGCTCAAGCCTGCGCTCGCCGATCGTCAGTTGGCGGTCCGGTCCGACCGCGTCGATCTGCCATTCTCGTGTCGACTCCATTGCCTTGTTCCTTGTCCATTGCAGGGAGCAAGACCATATCGTTGAATATTTCGCACCAGTTGCGATATTAATTCGCCAGAATGGTTCCACAAAGGAAACAAAATGGAGCAGCTGAAGGGCATCTCAATCTTCGTCGAAACGGTCGAGGCCGGTGGTTTTTCGGCTGCCGCCGACCGGCTCCATCTCACCCGCTCGGCGGTCGGCAAGACCATCGCACGTATGGAACAGCGCCTCGGCGTGCGGCTTTTCAACCGCACGACACGCATGCAGAGCCTCACCGAGGAAGGCCGCTTCTTCTATGAGCGCTGCCTGCGGGCGGTCGAGGAAATTCGCCTCGGAGAAGCCATGCTGGAATCCGGCCGGCGCGACGTGCGTGGCCGATTGCGCATCTCCATGCCTGTGCTTTTCGGCCGCCACTGCATCGCGCCGATCCTCGCAACCTTGCTCGATGAACATCCGGATCTCGAAATCGACCTCTCCTTCAACGACCGTGTCGTCGATCTGCTTGAGGATGGCTTCGACCTTGCCATCCGCAACGGACCGCTGAAAGACAATCCGGATCTGATGGCTCGGGCGATCGCCCGCCAACGCATGACTGTCTGCGCATCGCCCGCCTATCTGGAAAAACACGGGCTCCCGCAGACGGTTTCCGATATTCCGCGGCATGAAGGCATCGTCTACCGACGGGGCGACGACGACAAGGGCTGGATCTTTCCCACGGCAGCCGATCCCATGCGGCGGATCGCGCCGAAGGCGCGGCTGCGGCTCGACGATCTGGCTGCGATATCAGATGCGGCCGTCGCCGGGCGCGGCCTTGCCTGGCTGCCTTGCTGGCTTGTACGCGACGAGGTGCTGGCAGGCCGGCTCATTCAGGTGCTGAAGCACGAGCCGGCCAATGTCTTCGATGCCCATGCCATCTGGCCACGCTCCCCGGTCATGCTGCCGAAGGTGAGACTTGCGATCGATACGCTTGCCGCCAGACTGCCGGCAGTGATGGGCTGAATCGTTCGACCCAAAGCGACGGCGCTCGATAAGCAGGCTTGGATGGCTACCCGGCCAGTCTCCCTAGCTCATGCACTTGCTCGAGCAGCAGCGTCGGCTTCAGCCGCCGAAGGGATTCCGGTGCGGCATATCCCCAAGTGACTGCCGCGGATGACGCACCGACTGCCTTGGCTGCTTCGATGTCGCGCGTCTCGTCGCCGACGCAGATGGTGCGCTCCGGCGCGGTCCCGAGCTGCTTCATCGCGCCTCTAAACTTGACGGCCTTGCCGAATATTGAAGACCCGCATCCATAGAAATTGATCAGTTCGGCAAGCTCCGGGCCAAGAACCACTCGTACATTCTGCTCGGTATTGGAACTGACGATCGCGAGCTTGATGCCGCGCCGGCGCAACATCGTCAATACAGGTGCGACCCCTTCGAATAGCCGTATCGACTCGATGTCCTCTGTCGCCCTTCGCCGCATATATGCGGCGATAGCCGGCATCTTCCACATCGGCACTTGTAGCTTCCGAATGATCTCACGGTTCCCCAAATGCCGGAGCGCCTCCCTCTCTTCGACGGTTGTCCGGCGGAAACCGAAACGATCAGCCACGTCGTTAAGCGAGCCGGAAAACCACTCCCCACTATCTGCAAGCGTTCCGTCGAAGTCGAAAATGGCCAGATCATGTCTCATCGCTAGAACTTTGCCTTACAGCAGCTAGCCAAGCAACACATCGCGCGCGCAAAATGGCGGCCGGAACGAAGGCGCACTCGTCTTGCAGAAGCCCTGTACGACCGAAGGCATAACGGATCTTCTCGCCCGGCTGCAGCTTCCCAAGAGAGGGTAAGCGGTCAAGTTCCCGGAGTATCCGGCCGCAGCCCGCCGATGAAGAGCTGTTCGAGAAACCGCGCGGCATCCTCGAAGCGCCCTTCGCCGGAATGCTCCTGCCCCAGCACCGCGCGCACCTGGACATCGAAATCCGCATAATGCTGCGTCGTCGACCAGATCGAGAAGATCAGGTGGTAGGGATCGCATTTGGCGATCTTGCCGGATTTCGCCCAGGCGCGGATGACCTCCGCCTTCTCGTCGACCAGTTGCTTCAGCGGCCCCTTCAGCTCGTCCTCGATATGCGGCGCCCCCTGCAGCACCTCGTTGGCGAAAAGCCTGCTTTCGCGCGGAAAATCGCGCGCCATCTCAAGCTTCCGTCTGATGTAGCTGCGGATTTCCTCTTCCGGATTGCCCTCGGCGTCGAAAGCGCGCAGCGGCTCCAGCCAGGTGTAAAGCACCCGGTCGATCAGCGCCCGGTGCATGGCTTCCTTGGTGCGGAAATAATAGAGCAGGTTGGGTTTCGACATACCGGCCACTTCGGCGATCTGATCGATGGTGGACCCGCGAAAGCCGCGTGCCGAAAACACGTCGAGCGCCGCCTCCAGAATCTGCTCTTCCTTCTCCTCCTGGATTCGCGTCCGCCTCAGGGTCTTCGCTGCTCTCGGAATAGCCATCGGCTATTGTTTCCCCTTGAAATTCAACTTCTTCGCTCAAGTTTCGGCTAAGGGAGGCTCCCGCCGCCTTCTTGAGCAACTGCCCGCATTTTTATCGGCAATTTTCGTGATTTTCGTCTTGAGCCCGGCGGTGGAAGTTGTAATGTTTACCAATCGGTCAAATTATCCGCCAGATGAAAAACAAAGGCAACTGGCGATTTTCCGGCGCTCGACAAAACCAATAAGAGGCGCAGGAAGAGACCACGGGAACAGGCGGGCATGCCACTTCGCATGACTGCCGCAAACAGGTGAGGGCATAAGAATGGTGGCAGCACCAGGCGAGAACATGCGCGTCAATGGCGACCGTCTCTGGGACAGTCTCATGGACATGGCGAAAATCGGCCCCGGCATTGCTGGCGGCAACAACCGCCAGACGCTGACGGATTCGGATGCCGAAGGCCGCAGCCTTTTCAAGACATGGTGCGATGAAGCGGGCCTCACCATCGGCATCGACCGCATGGGCACGATGTTCGCCACCCGCCCCGGCACCGATCCCGATGCCCTGCCCGTCTATGTCGGCTCGCATCTCGACACCCAGCCGACCGGCGGCAAATATGACGGCGTGCTCGGCGTGCTCGCGGGCCTCGAAGTCGTGCGCACGATGAACGATCTCGGCATCAAGACGAAACATCCGATCGTCGTCACCAACTGGACGAACGAAGAAGGCGCGCGTTTTGCTCCGGCCATGCTCGCCTCAGGCGTCTTCGCCGGCGTGCACAGCCTGGACTTTGCCTATAATCGCAGGGATCCCGAAGGTAATCTCTTCGGCGACGAGCTGAAGCGCATCGGCTGGGTCGGCGACGAAGAGGTCGGCGCGCGCAAGATGCACGCCTATTTCGAGTACCACATCGAGCAGGGGCCGATCCTCGAGGCCGAGGAGAAGCAGATCGGCGTCGTCACCCACTGTCAGGGCCTGTGGTGGCTGGAATTCACGCTGACCGGCAAGGAAGCTCATACCGGCTCCACGCCGATGAACATGCGCGTCAATGCCGGCCTTGCCATGTCGCGCATCCTGGAAATGGTTCAGGGTGTCGCAATGGGCGAACAGCCGGGCGCCGTCGGCGGCGTCGGCCAGGTCTTCTTCTCGCCGAACTCCCGCAACGTCCTGCCGGGCAAAGTGGTCTTCACCGTCGACATCCGCTCGCCCGACAAGGCCAAACTCGACCGCATGCGGGCAAAGATCGAGGCGGAGGCGCCAAAGATCTGCAATGCGCTGGGTGTCGGCTGTTCCGTCGAGGCGATCGGCCATTTCGAACCGGTCACCTTCGACGAAAAGCTCGTCACCTCGGTTCGATCAGCCGCCGAGCGCCTCGGCTACAGCCACATGAACCTCATCTCCGGCGCCGGCCACGACGCCTGCTGGGCCGCCAAGGTCGCGCCTGCCACCATGGTCATGTGCCCCTGCGTCGGTGGTCTCAGCCACAACGAGGCGGAAGAGATTTCCAAGGAATGGGCGACGGCGGGTGCCGATGTGCTGTTCCATGCGGTTGTGGAGACGGCGGAGATCGTGGTGTGATGGCGTCGGACTTGCCAACGACTTATCTCGATTATCCGGATGCTTTTAAGTTCTACTTTCAGCAAACTGCCGACGATCTTGCATGGGCTAATGCCAATGCGACGCCGGTGAACGAAGGTCCGTGGGGCGACGTCCCTGGCGTGCAGATCTTCTACGTTGGCATCAACACGGTAGGCGAGCGGATCAGGCTTCCGCAAATATCGAGCTTTTGGCGATATGAACCTTCTGGTGTTCAACTGGCCATTTCAGATAACCGCGACCACCACCAAACCTACTATATCTCTGGGCGCGGGTCTGAGCCCGGCGTCATTCGCATCGAGCTCGGCCCTCCTTTGCCCGGCATACTGATCGAACGTCCCAAGGGCAGCCAACCTATACAGTCAACCGGGCTGATCGACGGCAAGGATTTTTACTTTCGTGAAAGCGATGGCTTTTGGTCCCTGTCAGTCGGCGGCATCGATGTCCTTGAGCGGCCCGACTGGTATTATGAGGAAGAGCATGACGCGCCCGATGAATTGAGTGAGGCGGAAGTCTACAACCTCATCGCCAAGGGTGCGGCGCTCCTTAGAAACGGTACGCCCACGATGGCAGTGGAGCCGTAAGAGCAATTGGATCGCAGGGAAAGGGAACAGCAGCCATGACCACAGTCATCAAAAACGGCACCATTGTCACGGCCGACCTCACCTACAAGGCTGACGTGAAAATCGACGGCGGCAAGATCGTCGAGATCGGACCGAACCTCTCGGGCGATGAAACGCTCGATGCCTCGGGCTGCTACATCATGCCAGGTGGCATCGATCCGCACACCCATCTCGAAATGCCCTTCATGGGCACCTATTCCTCCGACGATTTCGAGAGCGGCACGCGCGCGGCCCTTTCCGGCGGCACGACGATGGTGGTCGATTTCGCCCTGCCCGCCCCCGGCCAGTCGCTGCTCGAGGCGCTGACCATGTGGGACAACAAATCGACGCGCGCCAATTGCGATTATTCCTTCCACATGGCGGTCACCTGGTGGAGCGAGCAGGTCTTCAAGGAGATGGAGACCATCGTCCGCGACAAGGGCATCAACACCTTCAAGCACTTCATGGCCTATAAGGGTGCGCTGATGGTGGATGACGACGAGATGTTCGCCTCCTTCCAGCGCTGCGCCGAGCTCGGCGCCCTGCCGCTGGTGCATGCCGAAAACGGCGACGTCGTCGCCTCGATGTCGGCAAAGCTGCTCGCCGACGGCAATAACGGCCCCGAGGCGCATGCCTATTCGCGGCCCGCCGAAGTCGAGGGCGAAGCCACCAACCGCGCCATCATGATCGCCGATATGGCCGGCTGCCCCGTCTATATCGTCCACACCTCCTGCGAACAGGCGCACGAAGCGATCCGCCGCGCCCGCGCCAAGGGCATGCGCGTCTATGGCGAACCGCTGATCCAGCACCTGACGCTGGACGAGAGCGAATATTCCAACCCCGACTGGGATCACGCCGCCCGCCGCGTCATGTCGCCGCCCTTCCGCAACAAGCATCATCAGGATAGCCTCTGGGCGGGCCTCGCCTCCGGATCGCTGCAGGTGGTCGCCACCGACCATTGCGCCTTCACCACGGCGCAGAAGCGCTTCGGCGTCGGCGACTTCACCAAGATCCCGAACGGCACCGGCGGCCTCGAAGACCGCATGCCGATGCTCTGGACGCACGGCGTCAACACCGGCCGGCTGACGATGAACGAATTCGTCGCCGTCACCTCGACCAACATCGCCAAGATCCTCAACATCTATCCGAAGAAGGGCGCGATCCTCGTCGGCGCCGATGCCGATATCGTCGTCTGGGATCCGAAGCGGTCCAAGACCATCTCGTCCAAGACCCAGCAGTCGGCGATCGACTACAACGTCTTCGAAGGCAAGGAAGTGACCGGTCTGCCGCGATACACCCTGACCCGCGGCGTCGTCGCGATCGAGGAAGGCGCGATCAAGACCCGCGAAGGCCACGGCGAATTCGTCAGGCGCGAGCCGGTTACGGCCGTCAGCAAGGCATTGTCCACCTGGAAGGAGATCACCTCTCCGCGCAAGGTGGAGCGCAGCGGCATTCCGGCAACCGGCGTATGACGATGTCCTCTGACGATACGGCCATTAACTGGGGATCCACGCTTTCATGCCGATGACCTCACGCCGGCACCAGGGCATCCAGCTCCGGCAGAAGCACGACGCTTTCCTGTTCGTTCGGATCGGTGCGGGCGATGATCGCCGTGCATGGCGTGCTGCTGAGGTTTGCCGGCATATGCGGCACACCGGCCGGGATATAGAACAGTTCGCCGGCATGGACGACGACGTGCTGTTCCAGCCGGTCGCCGTACCAAGTGTGGGCCTCGCCGGAGAGCATGTAGATCGCCGTCTCGTGCGCCTCGTGCAGATGCGCCTTGGCGCGGACGCCGGGCGGGATCGTCAGGAGGTGCATACAGATGCCCTTGGCGCCGACCGTCTCGGCCGCGATCCCCTGGAAATAGCTGAGCCCCTGCTTGCCGTCATAGGCATGGTTGGGGCGAACGATGTGGCAGGTGGGCTTTGATGTCACGTCCATCCTCATCCTCCATGGAATGTATCGTCGATAAAACCGGCGGTTATGATAGCACGCAAACCGCGTTTCCGCGGCGAAAACAAGATCGGTCGCATTGATGCAAGCACCCTCCGTCGTATCCGCCAAGGATCTCTGTCTCACCTACCAGGCGAATGACGGCCCGGTGCGGGCGCTGAGCGATGTCAATCTCGATGTGCGCAAGGGTGATTTCGTCTCTTTCATCGGCCCGTCCGGCTGCGGCAAGACAACGTTCCTGCGCGTCATCGCCGATCTCGAAAAGAGCACTTCGGGCGAGATCTCGATCAACGGCATGACGCCGGAGGAGGCCCGCAAGGCCCGCGCCTATGGCTACGTCTTCCAGGCGCCGGCGCTCTATCCCTGGCGCACCATCGAAAACAACATCGCCCTGCCCTTGGAAATCATGGGTTATCGTGGCGCCGACCGGACGAGGCGCATCGCCGAGGCGCTCGACCTCGTCAGTCTTTCCGGCTTCGAGAAGAAATTCCCCTGGCAGCTTTCCGGCGGCATGCAGCAGCGCGCCTCGATCGCCCGCGCGCTCGCCTTCGACGCCGACCTGCTGTTGATGGACGAGCCATTCGGCGCGCTGGATGAAATCGTCCGCGACCATCTGAACGAAGAGCTGCTGAAGCTCTGGGCCCGCACCAACAAGACGATCTGCTTCGTCACCCACTCCATCCCCGAGGCCGTCTACCTCTCAACCAAGATCGTGGTCATGTCGCCGCGCCCGGGCCGCGTCACCGATGTGATCGACTCGACGCTGCCCGCCGAACGGCCGCTCGACATCCGCGACACTCCCGAATTCCTGGAAATCGCTCACCGCGTTCGCGAGGGGCTGAGGACGGGGCATAGCCATGAGGTTTAGGCGATTGCACCCTCTCGACACCACATGGGGGCGAATCCCATGAAGTCAGACACCTTCAAAAACAAGATCGTCCCCGTCACCACCATCCTGCTCGCTCTCATAGCCATCTGGTATATCGCCGCCGTTCTCATGAATGCGCCGTTCCAGCGCGACATGGACAGCCGCGCCGGCGCCACGCCGACCACCTGGGAATTCGTCGGCAAGACGCTGGCGCAGCCGAAACCGATCCTGCCGGCGCCGCATCAGGTGGCGCAGAACGTCTACGAGAATACCGTCCTGCGCAGCCTTTCGAGCAATCGCAGCCTCGTCTACCACGGCTGGGTAACGCTCTCCTCCACCCTGCTCGGCTTCGGCTTCGGCATGTTGCTCGGCATTCTTCTCGCCGTCCTGATCGTGCACAACCGCGCCATGGACCGCTCGCTGATGCCTTGGCTGGTGGCGAGCCAGACCATACCGATCCTTGCCATCGCGCCGATAATCGTCATCATCTCCTACAATGTGCTGACCGGAGACAATGCGCTGGCTCATCTCCTGAACCTCGATTCCGACGCCTCCCGCCTCGTTTCCAAGGCGCTGATCTCGACTTACCTCTCCTTCTTTCCCGTCGCCGTCGGCATGGTGAAGGGATTGCGTTCGCCTGAAATCATCTATCTCGACCTGATGCGCACCTATTATGCGAGCCCGATGCAAACCTTCTGGAAGCTGCGCGTTCCGGCCTCGATCCCCTTCCTCTTCACCTCGATGAAGGTCGCGATCGCCGCGAGCCTCGTCGGCGCCATCGTCGGCGAACTGCCGACGGGTGCTGTCGCCGGCATCGGCTCGAAGCTGCTTGCCGGTTCCTATTACAGCCAGACCATCGATATCTGGGCAGCGCTCGTCGTCGGCTCGCTGCTTGCCGGCGTTCTCGTCGCGATCGTCGGCCTTGCGGGAAAGATCGTCGACCGCGCCATGGGAGGGAGGCCGGCATGAGACATCTGAGTTTCTCCTGGCAGGGCGTGACTGCCCTCCTTCTCTGCGCCGCGGCGCTAACGGGCCTGCCCCTCCTAGGCGAGGGCGCGACGCGACCCTTGAGCGACGGCACGGCGAGCCTCATCTTCATCATCGTCGCCGCGGCCGCTCTCCTGTCTTTTGCGCCGCAGCCGACGGCCTATCGCGCCACCGTGCTGTTCATCGGCGCGCATGGCGCCGCCTGGATGCTGCTTTCGGCTCTTTCGGGCAATGAGGCGACGGCAACGCGGGCTTTCTTCCTGTTGCTCTTCGCCTCCTGGCTGCTGGCCTGGCGATGCGTCACGGAGCTCTCGAAACTGCAACCCGTGACCACTGTTGGCAAGTCGGGGCTCCAGCTCCTGATTCCGGCGATCTTCGGCGCCTGGATTCTCATTCTCTGGGAAGCGGTCACGCGCGGCGCCGGCGTCCCCTTCATTCTGCTGCCGCCGCCGAGCGCCATCGGCACACGCATCATGGCCTCGCTGCCGATCCTTCGCGACGACGTCAGGCAGACGATCTTCAAGGCGGTGCTGATCGGCTATGTCGTCGGCTGCCTCAGCGGCTTCGTCGCGGCGGTGCTGGCCGACCGCATCGCCTTCCTGCGCCGCGGCCTGCTGCCGATCGGCAACATGGTGTCGGCGCTGCCGATCATCGGCATCGCTCCCGTCATGGTCATGTGGTTCGGCTTCGACTGGCCGTCGAAGGCCGCTGTCGTCATCATCATGACCTTCTTCCCGATGCTGGTGAACACGGTCGCCGGCCTTGCCGCCTCCGGCAGCATGGAGCGCGACCTGATGCGCACCTATGCCTCGAGCGACTGGCAGACGCTGCTGAAACTCAAGCTTCCGGCGGCGATGCCCTTCATTTTCAACGCACTGAAGATCAACTCGACGCTGGCGCTGATTGGTGCCATCGTTGCGGAATTCTTCGGAACGCCGATCGTCGGCATGGGCTTCCGCATCTCCACCGAGATCGGCCGCATGAATGTCGACATGGTCTGGGCGGAAATCGCCGTTGCGGCGTTGGCCGGCTCGATCTTCTATGGCGTCATCGCCCTGACGGAACGGGCGGTGACTTTCTGGCATCCGTCTATCCGTGGTGGCTAGGCGCGCACGGGCTTTGCAAAGGGCTCGGGCATAACTTCAGAGGGTAAGGACAAGAAAATGAAAAAGTTGATGGTCGCAATGATGGCAAGCGCAATGTCGCTTGCGGCAGCCCATGCGATGGCCGCCGACAAGGTGGTGCTGCAGCTGAAATGGGTCACGCAGGGCCAGTTCGGCGGTTACTACGTCGCCAAGGACAAGGGCTTCTACAAGGAAGAAGGTCTCGACGTCGAGATCAAGCCGGGTGGTCCCGATATCGCCCCCGAGCAGGTGATCGCCGGCGGCGGCGCCGATGTCATCGTCGACTGGATGGGCGGCGCGCTGGTTGCTCGCGAAAAGGGTGTTCCGCTCGTCAACATCGCCCAGCCCTACCAGAAGTCCGGCCTGGAAATGATCTGCCGCAAGGACGGGCCTGTTAAAACCGAGGCCGACTTCAAGGGCCACACGCTCGGCGTCTGGTTCTTCGGCAACGAGTATCCCTTCTTCGCCTGGATGAACAAGCTGGGCCTGTCCACAGAAGGCGGGCCGAACGGCGTCACCGTGCTGAAGCAGAGCTTCGACGTGCAGCCGCTCGTCCAGAAGCAGGCCGACTGCATCTCCGTCATGACCTATAACGAATACTGGCAGGCGATCGATGCCGGCTTCAAGCCGGAAGAGCTGACGGTCTTCAACTATACCCAGATGGGCAACGACCTGCTGGAAGACGGCCTCTATGCGATGGAAGACAAGCTGAAGGACCCGGCCTTCAAGGAGAAAATGGTCAAGTTCGTCCGCGCTTCGTTGAAGGGCTGGAAATATGCGACCGAGAACCCCGATGAAGCCGCGGAGATCGTGATGGACAATGGCGGCCAGGATGAGAACCACCAGAAGCGCATGATGGGCGAAGTCGCCAAGCTCGTCGGCGACGGCTCCGGCAAGCTGGACGAGGCGCTTTATGCCCGCACGGCAAAGGCGCTGCTCGACCAGAAGATCATCAGCAAGGAGCCCTCGGGCGCCTGGACGCACGACGTCACCGACGCCGCCGCCAAGTAATTACGCCAGGATGCGAAGCGAAACGCGCGGAGAGATTTCCGCGCGTTTTTTATTTTTCCCATTTAGATGATAAAAACGCCTTGCAGCTGTCGCATTTATCCCAAGTCAAACGTCATTGGGGGAGAAGCTCGATCAATCATCGTAATGTTCGCATAACCCTGCCGTGATTGATTCAGGTTCTGATGGTAATTATTATCGCCTCATGGGGAATTGTTTTCCACCGGGCTTGCATATCGAGCAAATCGATACCAACTAGAAGCCGATTTGCCGGCGAGGGATGAAGACGGCAAATGATGTGTGGATACCCCTGAGAATGCAGGAAAGGCGGTGGCCTGGTCGCGAGCTGAAATGGCAGACGCGCGAGTTCGGCTAACCTTGTGACAAGATTGGACCAAGACGCATGGTACTTAAGCCGTTTGGAATTCTAGGAACATCCACTTTTTTTGCAGCGGCTCTCGCTGCATCCGTCGCATTTTCGCAGGAAGCCCCGGTTGCAAAGCCGCAGCAGAACCTGCCGGCAATCGTCGTCACCACCGCGGTGAACCGCACCCTCGTCGACCGTGTCATCGGCACGGGAACGGTCAAGCCCGTCGAGGAAGTCTATATCCAGCCGCAGGTCGAGGGCCTCTCGATCCGCACGCTGAAGGCCGATGTCGGCGACAAGGTCCAGGCGGAAAGCACGCTGGCGACGCTCAACGACGACGCGCTGGTGCTGGGGAAAAGCCAGATGATGGCGACGAAGGCCAAGGGCGAGGCGACCCTTGCCCAGCTGCGCGCCCAGCTCATCGAGGCGCAGGCCAATGCGGAACAGGCAAGGCAGCAGCAGGCCCGCGCCCAGGAAATGGGCAAAAAGGGCACGGTTTCCACCGCCCAGGTCGAGCAGGCCGATGCGACCGCCGCCGCCGCCAATGCCCGCGTCGACTCCGCCGAACAGGCGATCGAGGTCGCCGAAGCCGATCTCAAGGTCTTCGACAGCCAGATCGCAGATGCGGATCTGAAGCTGGCCCGCACCGACGTCAGGACGCCGGTCGCCGGCACGGTCGCGGCAAAGAACGCCAAGGTCGGCGCCATTGCCGCCGGCAACGGAAATCCGCTGTTCACCATCATTCGCGACGGTGATGTCGAGCTTGTCGCCGAAGTCGCCGAAAGCGACATCGTCAGGGTCATGCCGGGTCAGAAGGCGACGGTTTCGCTCTCCGGCAGCCGTGAAAAACTTTCCGGCGCCGTGCGCCTGGTTTCGCCGACCGTCGATCCAGTGACCCGCCTTGGTCTCGTCCACATCTCCATCGACGATGACAGCAAGGCGCGTTCCGGCATGTACGGCAGCGCCGAGATCATCGTGCGCGAGGCCGAGGGCGTATCGCTTCCCCTGACCGCGGTTCTCACCGGCAGCGAGGGCTCTTCCGCCCGCAAGGTCGAGGGCGGTGTGGTAAAATTTGCGAAGATCGAAACCGGCATTCAGGACGGCCCCTATGTCGAGATCATCAGTGGATTGAAGAGCGGCGACGAGGTCGTCGCCAAGGCGGGCGCCTATGTCCGCGACGGCGACCACATCACGCCGGTGCATGAGCAGCCCTCGGCTTCCAACTAAAGAGACCATCCGATGAATTTCTCAGCCTGGTCCATTCGAAATCCCATCGCGCCGCTTCTGGCCTTCTGCCTGCTGATCTTCATCGGCATGCAGTCCTTCAACTCACTGCCGATCACGCGCTTCCCGAACATCGACGTGCCGCTCGTTTCGATCAGCGTGACGCAGAGCGGCGCCTCGCCGGCCGAGCTCGAAATGCAGGTGACGAAGGAGATCGAAGACGCGATCGCCTCCATCACCGGCATCGACGAAATCCAATCGACGGTGACCGACGGCAGCTCACAGACCAACGTGATGTTCCGGATGGAAGTGCCGACGGAACAGGCGGTACAGGACGTCAAGGACGCGATCGACCGCATTCGCAGCGATCTGCCGGCCACAGCCGAAGCACCTATCGTCACCAAGGTCGATGTCGAGGGCCAGGCAATCCAGACCTTCGCCGTTTCCTCGCCCGACATGTCGCTGGAAGAACTCTCCTGGTTCGTCGACGATACGATCAAGCGTGCGCTGCAGGGCCAGGCCGGCATCGGCCGCGTCGACCGCTACGGCGGCGCCGAGCGCGAAGTGCGCATCGAGCTCACCCCCGACAAGCTGAACGCCTACGGCATCACCGCCGCAAGCGTGAACCAGCAGCTGCGCGGCACGAACGTCGACCTCGGCTCGGGCCGCGGCCAGGTGGCGGGCAGCGAACAGGCGATCCGCGTTCTCGGCGATGCCCGCAACGTCGCCGAGCTTGCAGACACGACGATTGCGCTGCCGAGCGGCCGCTTCGTCAAGCTGTCCGAACTCGGGGCCATCAAGGATACCTACGAGGAACCGAAATCTTTCTCGCGTTTCAACGATACGCCGGTTGTCACCTTCGGCGTCTTCCGTTCGAAGGGCGCCAGCGAGGTCAGCGTCGCCGAAACCGTGGGCAAGAGTCTCGACAAGGTTCGGAGTGAAAACCCGAACGTCAAGATCGAGATGATCGACGATTCGGTCTATTTCACTTACGGCAACTACGAAGCCGCCATTCATACGCTGCTGGAAGGCGCACTCCTCGCCGTCATCGTCGTCCTGCTGTTCCTCAGGAACTGGCGCGCGACCCTGATCTCGGCCATCGCCCTTCCGCTCTCCGCGATCCCGACCTTCTGGGTCATGCACATGATGGGCTTCTCGCTGAACCTCGTCAGCTTCCTCGCCCTGACGCTCGCGACGGGTATCCTCGTCGACGACGCGATCGTGGAAATCGAGAACATCGCCCGCCATATCAAGATGGGCAAGACGCCTTATCGGGCGGCGATCGAGGCGGCTGATGAAATCGGCCTTGCCGTCATCGCCACCACCTTCACGATCATCGCTGTCTTCGTGCCCGTTTCCTTCATGCCGGGCATTCCGGGCCAGTATTTCATCCAGTTCGGCCTGACCGTTGCCTTCTCCGTCTTCTTCTCGCTGCTGGTCGCGCGCCTCATCACCCCGATGATGGCCGCCTATCTGATGCGCGCCGAAGACGGCGTCGATGACCATCACGACAATGACAGCCTGCTGATGCGTGGTTACACGCGCCTCATACGCGGCACGACCGGGCGTTGGTACACGCGTTATGCGACGCTGCTTGTGGCATTCGGTTTCCTGGCCGGCTCCATTTTGCTGCTGATGCAGGTTCCCGGCAGCTTTTTGCCGCCGGAAGATGCCTCGCGCATCGTTCTCTCCGTCGAGCTGCCGCCCAATGCACGGCTTGACGATACCGAGAAGACGACGGATGCGATCTACGACAGGGTCAAGGACATCAACGGCGTCGAAAGCGTCTTCGTCCTCGGCGGCGCATCGCCGAAGGGGGAACTCGAACTGCGGCGTGCGACCATCACGCTGGCACTTCACAAGCTCGACCAATCGCTGATCAAGAAGATGGTCAACGACGGGCTCGGCCATATCCCGGTCATCGGTTCGATGCTGCCGAAGGTGGAAGTCCACGGCCGCGAACGTCCGCAATGGAATATCGAAAAGGAAGTCTTCGCCAAGCTGCATGACATTCCAGACGTTCGTATCCTGAAGCTCAACGACCGCGGCGAACGCGACCTCTCCTTCAACTTCCTTTCAAAGAACGAGAAGGACCTGAACGACGCCGTCGGCATACTGGAATCCAAGCTTCGCGCCGACCCGCTGCTGGCCAATGTCAGCGCCGATGGCGCCCTGCCCCGACCGGAACTGCAGGTCTACCCGCGCAAGAACGAGGCTGCCCGCCTCGGCATCACGCCGCAGCAGATCTCCGAGACGATCCGCGTTGCCACCATCGGCGATGTCGATGCGGCCCTTGCAAAGATCTCGCTTGACGATCGCCAGATCCCAATCCGCGTCCAGGCCGCACTCGATATGCGCCGCGATCTTGCGGCCCTCCGGGCATTGAAGATCCAGACCGCCAGCGGCGGCACCGTTCCGCTCTCGAGCGTCGCCAATATCGATTATTCGGAAGGCGTCAGTTCGATCAAGCGCAACAACCGTTACCGCGTCGTCTCGATCGGCTCCGACCTGCCGCAGGGCGTGGCGCTCGATACGGCTTCGGCCCGGTTCCGCCAGATCGTCGACGAAGCCAAGATCCCGGCCACGGTACACCTTGCCGAAAGTGGCGACACCAAGGTGCAGTCCGAGATGCAGCAGAGCTTCGTCAACGCCATGTTGATGGGCCTCCTGCTGGTGTTGACCGTGCTGATCCTGCTCTTCAAGGACGTGATCCAGCCCTTCACCATCCTGTTCTCACTGCCGCTCGCCATTGGCGGCGTCGCAGCTGCCCTGATTCTCACCAGCAATCCGCTGTCCATGCCTGTCATGATCGGCATCCTGATGCTGATGGGTGTCGTCACCAAGAACGCTATCCTGCTCGTGGATTTCGCGATCGAGATGCGCCACCAGGGCATGGCCCGCGTCGAGGCCATGGTCGAAGCCGGCCGCAAGCGCGCCCGGCCGATCATCATGACCTCGATCGCCATGTCGGCGGGCATGCTGCCTTCCGCGCTCGGTGTTGGCGAGGGCGGTTCGTTCCGCGCGCCGATGGCGATCGCGGTGATCGGCGGCATTATCGTCTCGACGGTGCTCTCGCTTGTCGTCGTGCCCTCCTTCTTCCTGATCATGGACGATCTCTCCCGCCTGCTCGGCTGGATGTTCGGCCGCTTGGTCGGCAGGAAAGACGAGGAGGACCTGCCGCTCTCGCGCGAGGATCTCAGCCGCGTTACCCGCGAAAACCAGAGCGACATCGACGCGCTGGACGAGCGCCTGACTGCGATCGAAAAGCCGGAGAGCAAGCGCAAGAGCGCCAACGACACCAACGTGCTCCGCTTGCCGCCCTTCGCGGCGGAGTGAACAAACTCCAGGAAACGGACGGGCCGGGGCGATCTCCCGGCCCGTTTCGTTTTTGCCGGTCATTTTCGCCATTTGAGCGAAATCAATTCCGCCGCCGTCTCCCTCCTTTATCTTGGCCGGCATGCACGGGAAATCGGAAAGACAGGCTGTTGCCGGAGGCTGGGAGATGGAGCGAACGCCGACATCCGGCGGGCATGAAATGACCATGCTTGCCGAGGCCGACATCATGACCGGGCTCGACCATGACGAAGCCGCGGCGCTACGCGCCTGCGCCACCGTCCGCCTCTGCGATCCGCACGAGATCCTTTTCGAGGAGGGCGAGAAAGCCGCCTATTTCTACTGCGTGCTCAGCGGTTATATCAGGCTCTATCGCAGCAACAGCGATAACAGATTTGCCGATATTCGCATCTGCGAGCCCGGCGACAGTTTCGCAGAATGCCTGATCCATGCCGAAGGGATCTATCGCTACGGGGCGCAGGCAATGGACCAAAGCGTGCTGGCGCGCTTCAACATCGCCAAGGTACGGCCATTGCTCGATGAGCGCCCGGAGATCGGCAAGGCGATCATGCGCAGCCTTTCGCTGCATCTGATCTCGACGATGGAATGCCTGGCGGGCGACCGCATGCAGACCGCGCCGCAGCGCGTCGCCCACTATCTGCTGACCCACTGCACCGAAAACGGTGCGGCCGCCTCGCTACGGCTGCCCTTTCCGAAAGGCTTGCTTGCCCGCAAGCTGGGTCTCGCGCCGGAAGCGCTCTCGCGCGCCTTCTCGACGCTGAAGACGGCAGGTGTCACAGTGCGCGGTCGGGCCATCGCAATCAGCAACGTCGATGTGCTGCGGCAGGTCTGACCGTCCTTGTCGCCAGGAGGGGAAACCCGCCGCGGTCAGTCTTCCACAACCTCAATCTCGGGACGGCCGGCGAGGATCAGCCGCAGGCGGCCGCGGTCAACGCGCTCGAGCATGATCGGGCCCGCCTTTTCCTCCAGTCGCCGGCGCAGCAAGATCAGCCGGGTCTCCAGATTGTCCTTGAAGTCAGGCAGCTGCAGGCGCCGGTCGCGGCGGATCTCGCGGTTCAGGAATTCCCGCTTGCCCATGCGCGCATAGTCTTCGAGGAAATGCAGGAGCAGCCGACCTGGCACGCCGCGGATGAGATAATCGTCATCGACGAACAGCGAACCGTCGCGTGGGTAGAAGCGCACGGCGATGCGCCGGCCGGCGGGCACGCTGCCGGAAGGGTCGGCCGGCGCATCGGCCTTTTCGCGCCCGTTCGTCTCCCCCCGCTCGCGTTCCTCGGAAAGGAAGGAGAGCGCGGTGGCCAGATGCGCCGCGATCACGACCAGCGCCTCCTCGTCGCGGTGGCGGAAGGTAAAGCGCTCGATCGATTCCGAAAACAGCACACCGACGAGCCTTCCCCGCGCGACAAGCGGCAGCGCGATCTGACTGAGCGGCTTGTCAAGCGCCGGAAGCGGGATCGGCGTCTCATCCTCGACGCCTGCCATGGTCCGCACCGCCTGGATATAGCGTTGGCCGCGGCTGAGATCGGTGATTCGCACATTGCGCCGCCGCTCGGCCGCAACCCCGATAATGCCGCGCCCGGGCGGAACCTCGGCGCCAAAGCCGAACTGGTCGTAGCCGCGGCTGGCGATCGTCGTCAGCCCGCCGCGTTCGCCGTCCGGCACCAGCACCATGGAATGGTTGTAGCCGAAGAGCTTGCCGAGACCCTCAAGCGTCACGTCGAGCAGCGTTTCCGGATCGCTGCACTCTGACATCCGTGCCGTCAGCCTCGCCACCTTGCCCATCAGGTCGGGCAGCACAAGCGGCTCCGGCTCAACCAGCGGATTGACGGCCGGCACGGCCCGACAGTCCTCCACCCGGTAGATGTCGACGGCGCGCAGCTTCATGATTCCGGTCATCCGGCTTTCCAGGATCGCCAGATGGATCGCCACCCGCTCGAAGGTCTCGCTCTCCGTCTCGGAGCGCTCGAACGTCAGGTCGAGCACATGCTGCTGGCCGCTATAACCGTCGACTACCATCACGGTCGCGAGCCCGTTGCGCGCCACGTTGGTGGCGGTTTTGGAGAAGAACTGGTTGGAGAGCGCGACATGCGTCTCGTCTACGTAATGCACGTGCGAGAGATAGGAGATATTGGGCATTCCGTCCGCATCGGTGGTGGCGATGACGGAGGGAATGATACCCTCGAAACTGTCCCGCAGCCTTTCGAGCGGAATCATGCGACGGCTTCCGGCGTCAGCCTGCGTCCGGCGCCCGGTCCGGGCGTCTGCTCGAAGATTTCCTGCGGCTCGATCGTCATGCAGATGAGTTCCTGGTCCGAGAGCGTGCTCGAGAGCTGCATCCGGGTGACCCCGAGCGCCAGCATCCGCGCGAGCTGTTCTGCGACATAGGCCTGGCCCAGTGCCCGGAAGGCGGCATCCGCCGGCCCCGCCTCCAGGACCCGGCCCTTGATCTGGTAGGCCTTGTAGTCGGCGGCCCGCACAAAGGTCGTGGCAACCGGCCGGCCGGCCAGCGCCTCGCCCGCGGCATCAGGCCATTGGCTGCGGGAGGCGAGAAAGTGCAGATGCCCGCTCTGCCGGTCGACGCGTACACCGGAGCCGCGGCCAATCATCGGCCGGCCGGCCTCGTCGCGCGTCGCGAACAGGATCATGACGGGACTCTCTATGAATTCCACAAGTTCCGGCGCCAGCAATGCTTTCCCCCCCGATGTCAGGCGATGATAATTAGTTAGGATATTCTTAGCAATCGTTTCAATTGCTTAGGATGGTTTTAGGAAGCGCCTCGCAAAGGCCTCGGTTATCTCATGGCCATCAGCCCGGCGCACATAAGGAGGCGCCGGCCAACGAGAGGAAAACCATCGTGAGCCACGAATTCTCGCTTACCAGCATCCCCGATCTCAACGGCCGTTACGACATTTACGGCGCGATACACAAGGGCCTGCGCAAGGCCGGCTGCGACCTGCTCGGACGCCTCGGCACGGCCGAATTCCAGAATGTCGAGGAGACGGTCTTCCTGATCGGCGACCTGCGCCATTACCTGATGCTTGCCGCCTCCCACGTCAGTCACGAGGACGACAACATCCACGTGGCGCTCGCCGCCAAAGGCGTCTCGACCGTCACGCTGGACGAGCAGCACGACGACCACCGCACCGCCTTCCGCGAGCTGGAAGAACTGATCGTTGCCTGGGAGAACGCCTGGCTGCTGCACAAGTCCGCCTGCGGCCGCAAACTTTATCTCGCCTTTGCCGCCTATATCGCCGACGACTTCGCGCATATGCATGAGGAGGAGGCAGTGACCGGCCCTCTGCTGTGGCGCAACTTCACCGACCAGGAAATATTCGGCATCGAAATGCGCATCATCGGCTCCCTGCCGCCGGAGAAGAGCATGGCCTTCATGCGCCTCATGATCCCGGCGATCAATCCGGCGGAGCGTGCGGCACTCTTGGGCGCCATGAAGAAAGATGCGCCGCCGGAAATCTTCCAGGCAGTCATCGACTTCGCCGTCCGTCCGGGGCTTTCGGCCGGCGACTTCGCCATGCTTGCCGACGCGCTGAAGCTGGCCGCCTGAAAAGATTGCTGCGGGCGGAGGATCGAGGCTCCGCCCGTGTCATCGCCGAGCATTTCCGGAGAAGAACCATGTGCAAACCGAACGGCAAGGCCGGCATTCCGGCCGCGTGTCCGCGCCGCGGCGATTGTCGCGGCTGCGCCATGCTGCTTTCCGCCCTGGCGGGGGAGGGAAGCCCCTCGCGTCTTGACGCGCTCGTCAAAGAAGGACGCCCGCCGCCCGCGTCGGAGAACCGCTCTAGGTCAATTCGGGCTAAATCTAGAGCCCGCCCTGCTCTCTCAGGAAGCTGACGATCGAGCTGACACCGTCGCCGCGCTTCATGTCTGAGAACACGAAGGGGCGGCTCGCACGCATGCGCGTCGCATCCCGGTCCATCACCTCGAGATCGGCGCCGACATGGGGTGCGAGATCCTTCTTGTTGATGACGAGCAGGTCCGAGCGGGTGATCCCCGGCCCGCCCTTGCGCGGGATTTCCTCGCCCTGGCAGACGGAGATGACATAGATGGTGATATCGGCAAGATCAGGCGAAAAGGTCGCCGCGAGATTGTCGCCACCGGATTCGATGAAAACAACGTCGAGATCGGGGATGCGCTCGTTAAGGCCGGCGATCGCCTGGAGATTGATCGTCGCATCCTCGCGAATGGCGGTATGCGGGCAGCCGCCCGTCTCGACGCCGACGATGCGGTCCGAGGGCAGCGCCTGCATGCGCACCAGCGCCTCGGCATCCTCGGTCGTATAGATGTCGTTGGTGACGACGGCGACGGAATAGTCGTCGCGCATCGCCTTGCAGAGCTTTTCCGTCAGCGCCGTCTTGCCCGAGCCGACCGGCCCGCCGATGCCGACGCGCAGAGGTCCGTTTCTTGATTTCATGTGTCTTACTCCAATCGAAGCCGATGATAGCGCCGCCGCTGGCGAGCGCCACCGTCAAATGACGCAGCTCCGGCGGAAATTTTGGACCGTTATGAGCGGAACAGCCGCGTCGCCTGGGTTTCGTGGCGCAGGCTCGCTATATCGGCCTGCACCGTCGCCGAACCCAGATCGTCGAGCGTCGAGGCGGCCGCTTGCCGGGCGATCTCCGCAATGCGCTCTTCGAGACCGGCAAGGACCGCAACACCGTCCTTCTGTCCGGTGACGCCGAGACGGATGCCCGCCGAAACCGCCTGTGAGGCATAGGCATGCAGGAAGGCGGCGAGCGCCTTCTCGGGCGAGATACCATGCGCGCCCGTCACCGCCCCAACAGCAACGGGATAGGCAGCCTTCTGAGGCAACCTTTCGAACACGCCGTCCGGCCAGGCTCGCGCAGCCGCGAGGAAGGCCTCGCCGAGCAGCATCGTTTCCTGATGGCGTTCACGCGATCCGGCAAGCGCCTCGGCGAGTGCGGCGATTTCGGCAAGGAGCGCGGGATCCACATGGCGCCTGTGGCTTTCGGCCATCAGCACGGCATCGTTCCAGGCCGAACCATGGCCGATCAGCGTCCCGATCCAGGCCGCAAGCGAGGCCGCATCGGTGACCAGCCCATCGGCCACCGCCCGCTCCAGTCCGCCCGAATAGGCAAAGCCGCCGATCGGAAAGGCCGGCGAGAGCCATGCCGTCAGGCGCAGCAATGCCTGTAGCTCGCGATCCCCAGTCATCGCGCCTCAGTCGTGCTTGTGGCCGTGATGCCCGTGACCATGGTCGTGGTCATGGTCGCAGTTGTGATCATGTTTGTGGTCATGGTCATGCACGTGATCGTGGTGTTCGTTCCCATGGGCATGGCTATGTCCATGATCATGTGCGGCATGCCCATGATCATGCGAATGCCCGCCCTGGGAATGATAGGCTCCCCGCGCCGGCTGGAAGGGCTCGTCGATCTCCAGCACCGAGGCCCCCAGTCCCTGCAGCATGGCGCGGATGACATGATCGCGCAGGATGACGATGCGGTCTTCTTCGATCTGGGCGGCAAGATGACGGTTGCCAAGATGCCAGGCAAGCTCGACGAGATGCACGCGATCGCGTCCGCGAATTTCGAAGAGCTTCTCGTCGGCCGCAAGAATCTCGATCAGTTCGCCGTCCTCGCGCACCAGCAGGTCGCCATTGGCGAAAAGCACCGGATCCTTGAGATCGAGCATGACCATCTCGCCGTTTTCCAGATGCAGGAGCTTGCGGCGAAGATGGCGCAGGTCATGCGGCAGCTTGACCTGGGCGGTCGGATGGGAAGAAGGAGTGCCGGCGGGAAGATATGAGGTGACGCGCTGCATGATATGTCCGTTTTGATGAGACGACGACCATGCAAAATAGCCTTTCCCGATGCAAGCACCAATGACCTTTCGCTTGCGTCTCGGCTTTTATATTCCGTAGGCCTGCATCACGTTGTCGCTGCCCGTGCCCCGGCTCTCAGTGCCGAAGCCGTTTTCGGCAAGCCCGTGCCAGGCATGCTGCAGACCTTCCCGCTCGTGCACAACGCGATTGCGCCCGAGCGCCTTGGCGAGATAGAGCGCCCGGTCGGCCGAAGCATAGACCTGCTGTTTGCTGCGCCCGGCGACGAGATCGGCGACGCCGCCGGAAATGGTGATGGCGATATTATGCCCTTCCGCCGTGATCGGCCTGCCGGCGATGCGCGCTTGCACGGCCTGAATCCGTTCCAGCCGTGCCTCCAGCGGTTCGCCTGAAACGATGACGCCGAATTCCTCGCCGCCGAGCCGCGCGACGACGGACAATTCGTCGAAGGCCGACGTCAGCACGGCCGAGACCGCCATGATGACCGCATCGCCGCAGGCATGGCCGAAGCGATCGTTGATCGCCTTGAAGCGATCGACGTCGAAAATGACAAGGGAGGCGTTGTCCTCGGTGGCATCAAGCGCCTCCGTGAAGGCGCGCCGGTTCAACAGGCCGGAGAGTGTGTCCGTACGGCTGAGCTTTTCGAACTCCGCCCGCGACAGCGTCAGCTCGTGCATGGTGAACCCCGCGGCCAGCGACAGCATGCCGGAGACCGTCCCGCCGACGAGCCAGGAAAAAATGGCGGCGAAGCCGATCGCATGCGGCAGGGTCATCGGCAACAGCCCAAAAAAACCGAGCGGCGGTATCGTCAGCGCGATGATGACGCCGGAGAGAATGACCGCGAGAAAGCTCATCTTCAGCGCGAAGACATAGACGTTCCTGCGGTATTGAAAATTGCCCAAATCGGCCTGCAGCGACATCCAGTTTCTCATGAGAATCAACCTTCCTGCCCGGCGTTGCAAGGCATTGATAAGAGCCCAATTGCTGCGGGTGTCTTAATCGACTCGTTAAAATTCGAACGGTTTCTGACGATTCGGTGGACAGATTTTTTCTAGCAGGGGATGCAGATGTCCAATCCCTGAATCGGACAGTGCAGAGAGACAGTTAGGTTATTGAAATAAAAATGTTTTTCCGCACTGTGCAGCAGGGCTGTTCCAGAATGGCTTACCTGGGGAAAATACGGGCTTTTCCGCGGATTTTTACAACCGAACGGAGAGTACCGTTCACAATTTAGTTTAGATGCGGATTGGCCGGGGGTTGCTTCAATTGTAGACACTGACAGATAATCGCAATGATTGTGGAAGCGGGTTCCATAAGCCAGTTCGAAGCCCGGCCGAGCGCAAAGCTGCGGCGGTCCAGGTGTTGCAGCCGAAGAGAGCGTTGAAGTATCCCTTGGCTTCGAAGAACCGGTCGATCTCGCCGTAACCCGCATCGGGGATCGGTACGATCTCGCCTGTGTCGCGGACGAAGCTATCCACCATGAAGTGACGCAGCCGCACCAGTTGATCGTCGCTGATATCGAATGCCGTGACAGCCGGCTGCGGCTCGGTGATATGACCGGCGAGATCCACATGCAGCACCGAACGGTCGATTGTCAGCGCCCGCAGCACGGGCATCGGCTTCAGCTCCGCCCAGGTCGGGGTTTCCAGATAGAAGGCGCGGCCGCCCCAGCCGATGACGAGCCATTCCGCATTCGGATGGCCGAGCGGAAAACCGGTATCGTCCAGAAAGGAAAATGCCGCCCGCGTCTCCTCGTCGAGCGGGATGGCGATATCGGTATGAATCGGCCCCGAAAGCAGGAGAATCCGATGCGTCGCCTCCGTGGACGACGCCTTGACAGGAGCAATCAGCGGCCGGGGAATGAAGGTTCCGCCCGCAGCCAGAGCCACGAGCAGGACCATGATCCGCAGCAGCCAGCGCATGCCTCTCCGCACGGAATGGCCTGCTAGAACAGGAAATAGCGCTGCGCCATCGGCAGCACCGTCGCCGGCTCGCATGTCAGCAATTCGCCGTTCGCCCTGACTTCATAAGTCTCCGGGTCGACCTCGATCTCGGGTGTCAGGTCGTTGTGGATCATAGATGCCTTGGAGATGCCGCCGCGCGTATTTTTCACCGCCACGAGTTCCTTGGCGACGCCGAGCCTGCCCTTCAGGCCGGCATCGAGCGAGACCTGGCTGACGAAGGTGACGGAGGAATTGGTGAGGCTCTTGCCGTAGGAGGCAAACATCGGCCGGTAGTGGACCGGCTGCGGCGTCGGGATCGAGGCGTTCGGATCACCCATCGGTGCTGCCGCGATCGAGCCGCCGAGCAGCACCATGTCGGGCTTCACGCCGAAGAAGGCCGGATTCCAAAGCACGAGGTCGGCGCGCTTGCCGACTTCGACCGAGCCGATCTCATGGCTGAGACCGTGGGCGATCGCCGGATTGATCGTGTATTTGGCGATATAGCGGCGGACGCGGAAGTTGTCGTTGTCGCCCTTTTCCTCCTTCAGCCGGCCGCGCTGGCGCTTCATCTTGTCGGCCGTCTGCCAGGTGCGGATCGCCACCTCGCCGACGCGGCCCATGGCCTGGCTGTCGGAGGAGATGATCGAGAAGGCGCCGATATCGTGCAGGATGTCTTCGGCGGCAATCGTCTCTTTGCGGATACGGCTTTCGGCAAAGGCGATATCCTCGGGGATCGACGGCGACAGGTGATGGCAGACCATCAGCATGTCGAGATGCTCGGCGATCGTATTGACCGTGTAGGGCCGGGTCGGATTGGTCGACGACGGGATGACGTTCGGCTGGCCGCAGATCTTGATGATATCGGGCGCATGCCCGCCACCCGCACCTTCCGTATGGAAAGCATGGATGGTGCGGCCCTTGATGGCTCCGATCGTGTCCTCGACGAAGCCGCTTTCGTTCAGCGTATCCGTATGGATCATCACCTGCACGTCGTATTCGTCGGCGACCGACAGGCAGCAGTCGATGGCGCCCGGCGTCGTGCCCCAGTCCTCATGCAGCTTCAGCGAGGTGGCGCCGGCCAGCACCATTTCTTGTAACGCACCCGGCAGCGAGGCATTGCCCTTGCCGGCAAAGGCAAGATTCATCGGGAAGGCGTCGGCCGCCTCGATCATGCGCGCGAGATGCCAGGGACCGGGCGTGCAGGTGGTGGCGAGCGTACCATGTGCAGGACCCGTGCCGCCGCCGAGCATGCAGGTCATGCCTGACATCAGCGCTTCTTCGATCTGCTGCGGCGCGATGAAATGGATATGGCTGTCCATGCCGCCAGCGGTCACGATCTTGCCTTCGGCGGCGATCGCCTCCGTGCCCGGGCCGACGATGATATTGACCCCAGGCTGCATGTCGGGATTGCCGGCCTTGCCGATCGCGACGATACGCCCGCTCTTGAGCCCGATATCGGCCTTGTAGATGCCGGAATGATCGACGATGACGGCATTGGTGATGACCGTATCGACAGCACCGTCCGCCCGCGTCACCTGGCTCTGGCCCATGCCGTCACGGATCACCTTGCCGCCGCCGAACTTCACCTCCTCGCCATAGGTGGTGAAATCCTTCTCGATCTCGATGAAAAGCTCCGTATCGGCAAGGCGCACCTTGTCGCCGGTGGTCGGTCCGAACATGCCGGCATAGGCGGCGCGCGAGATCTTGTAGGGCATCCATCAGGCTCCGTAGGAGGAAGAAACAATCATTTTTCCGTCGAGCCGCGTGATGCGGCCGGCGGCAACATAAGTATCAACAAGCTGCCTTTCGGCGGCGAACGGGTGCCATTCCCAGCCTGCGTGACCGAAGCCGGCCAGCACTACCTCGGCGTCGGCAAATTTATTCAGCACCTCGGCGATGACGATCGTGCCGCTGCTCGGCACGACGTAAGGTGCGGGACCATAGGCCGAAAGCTCCGCATCGACGACCTCGTGAACCACCTTGTCGATGACGATGTGCGTCTTGCCGCCGTCGGTGCAGAAGGCGCTGAACTCATTCGTGTAGTCGTCGCAGAAATCGTCGAGTTCCGGATGCAAGACGGCAAGCGGCGCCCGCAGTGCCGCGAATTTTTCCGGATCGCGCACGCTCCAGATTTCCGAAGCAGAAACAACAGCGGGATGGGTGCGCCATTGCTCCGAGCCGAGCATCGCCTTGGCCGGCCTGCCGGTGTTGCAGACGGCAACGGCGTCGGTCCGGCTACCGCCGGCGCCATAGGAGCGGCAATCGTTGAAACGGATGACGAAATCGGCGGCATCGATGATGCCAGCCGCTCCTTCCCCGATCTCACCATTGCCAACGATCATGATCTTCCTGGCCACCTCAGTTGCTCATCGAATCTTCGAGCTCTTTCAGCTCTTTCGTGCGTTTGTCCGTGATATCGGCGAGGCATCCTGCGACCAGCATCGGCTCCATCGTGCCGCCACGGGCCTGGAATCCGGCGGCATCGCATTCGGCGTCGCGATAATCGATCCAGGCGCGCTGCGCCTTGACCAGCGCCTGCTCCGCGCCCTTCATGTCGCCATCCAGATCCTTGTCGATCGCCACCATCGCGGCGCGCGTTTTCTTGTATTGCACGTTCAACGCCTTGTCGGCCGCATCGTGACGCGCCGCCTCGCAGGAGGTCATGTCCGATTGCGTCTGGGGGTTCTTGCAATCGATATCCTGGGCAGAAGCCGCGCCTGAAATCAGCAGCATCGCCACCCCGACGAGGCAGATATTCAAACGCATGCATCCCTCCCGCTTGTTTAGAGCTTGCCCATTACCAACTGACGGAAACCATAGACCTCGCGCTTGCCGGAAAGCGGGATCAGCGTCACCGAGCGCGTCTGCCCCGGCTCGAAGCGCACGGCCGTTCCCGCCGGAATATCGAGCCGCTTGCCGTGAGCCGCCGCGCGGTCGAAGGAAAGCCCGGCATTGGTTTCGGCGAAATGGTAGTGGCTGCCGACCTGCACCGGCCGGTCGCCGGTATTGGAAACCTCCAGCGTCACCGTCGGCGCGCCGGCATTGAGTTCGATGTCGCCGCTTGCGGCAATGATCTCGCCCGGAATCATCTCATTCTCCTTAAGCCGCCTTGGGCGCGCAGCCCTTGGCCTTCAGCACACGCTTCGTCGACGCCGGATTTTTGGCGAGCATCGCGACCGGCCGAACGGGCCTGGCAGCGAGATTGCCGCCGCAGTTCGGGCAGACACCCTTCAGGACATTGTCCACGCAATCGGCGCAGAAAGTGCATTCATAGGTGCAGATCCGCGCCTCAGAGCTGTCCGGCGGCAAATCCTTGTCGCAGCATTCGCAATTGGGCCTGAGCTCCAGCATTCTAAGTCCTCACCGGATCGGTTCGTGCACGGTGACGAGCTTGGTCCCATCGGGGAATGTCGCCTCCACCTGCACGTCGTGGATCATTTCGGCAACGCCTTCCATGACCTGGTCGCGGCGGATAACATGGGCGCCGGCCTCCATCAGTTCGGCGACCGGGCGCCCGTCGCGGGCGCCTTCAACGACGAAATCGCTGATCAGCGCGATCGCTTCGGGATAGTTCAGCTTGACGCCGCGCTCCAATCGCCGGCGCGCCACGATCGCCGCCATTGAAATCAACAGCTTGTCTTTTTCTCTCGGAGTGAGGTTCATTGCTTGCCCATCTGCTTTATGCCTAGAACAGGATGATCCTGTTCTACATTAAAGAGTTAGAGCATGATGTCGCCCGAAAATCGCTCACACTTTTCGGCATCATGCTCAAGTTCATAGATTCCAGACTTTCGGCACAGGCGCGCCGTTGCGCAAGGCGGAAATGACCGGGATCAGGATTTTTCTGAGCGAGAAGCCGTCAGGCGCCGCAAGGCGGACGACGAGCTTGTCGCTCCAGGCGCTCGCTCCGCCCATCGGCCCCTCGACGAGCGGCCGCACCTTGCCGAGATAGGCCTCCGCCAACGGCCCGGCATAAAGCAGTGTCGCAAAGGCCACCTGCCCGCCGAGCACGGCCTGGCGCGCGGCAAGGGCCGCCACGCCGTCGGAAAGCCTGAGTTCCTCGGCATGGATCAGCCGGCCGGACCGGCGGATACGCCAGCGGTCGCGGAAAAGCCCCGTCTCCATCATCTCGCCCATCGCCTTGCGGCCGAGCAGCACGGCTTCGACGGCGAGAAATTCGGCACTGTCGTCGAGATCGACATCCAGCCGGCGAGAGAGCGATGCGCGGTCGAAAAGGATCGTCTCCTGCGGCAGCCAGTCGACGCGGGCACCCGCGCCGACCTCGATGCTGGTCGAAACCTCCGCCGTGCCGGCCGAAGCCTTATAGATCTTCTCGCAGGCCTGGGTGGTGACGTCGATCCGCGTACCGGCGCCGGCAACGACGCTCCAGGCCATGCGGTCACCGCCTGTCAAGCCACCGGCGGTATTGATGATGACGGCTTCCATCGAAGCATCGAAAGTATCGGGCAGGCGGATCTTTGCCGCACCCTCCTGATAGAGTTCGCGGATACGGGTGCGGCCATCGAACAGCTTTGCTGCCAGATGCCCGCGTCCTTCCGCTCTTTGCGGTCTCGTGCTCGCCGCCGCAATCGTCATATCATCCTCTTCGGCCACGCCGCCGGTTTTCATTCAATCGCGCGGATGACGGAAAGCAAGCAATTCCCATGCCGTCCGGGGAAACCTTTGGCAGCGGCGGAAGGTTTTGCCAAACGCTGCACCCTCTGCCGCAAAATGCGGCATCTGCCGATCAGACGGTCAGGTGACGGCGCGCTTCCGGCGTATCCAGCGTTTCGGCAAGCCCTTCATGCACGATCTCGCCGCGGTCCATGATGTAGACGTAGTCGGCAAGCTCGCGACAGAAATCGAGATATTGTTCGACGAGCAGGATCGCCATGCCGGTGGAATCACGGAGATAACGGATCGCCCGGCCGATATCCTTGATGATCGACGGCTGGATGCCTTCTGTGGGCTCATCGAGCACGAGAATCTTCGGCCTTGTCACCATGGCGCGCCCGATCGCCAGCTGCTGCTGCTGCCCGCCGGAAAGATCGCCGCCGCGACGCGACAACATCGACTTCAGCACCGGGAAGAGACTGAAGATATCGTCCGGAATGTTGCGGTCACGGCGACCAAGCGGCGCAAAACCGGTCTCGAGATTTTCCTTGACGGTCAGCAGCGGAAAGATCTCCCGCCCCTGCGGCACATAGCCAATGCCCTGCTTGGCGCGGGCAAAGGGCGGCAGGCCGTTGAGCCTGGTGTCGTTGAAGGTGACGGTGCCGGCCGAGAGCGGATGCTGGCCGGTCACTGCGCGCAGGAGCGAACTCTTGCCGACACCATTGCGGCCCAGCACGCAAGTGATCTTGCCCATCTCCGCCTTGATGGAGATGCCGCGCAGCGCCTGGGCGGCGCCATAATGCAGGTTTGCGTTTTCGACTGTCAGCATCCGTTCACCCATTCCCCATCAATTCATCAACGTACGCCTCAGCATCTGCAGGGCGTACTCCTGTTCCTTCGTTCTCTCACCGCCGGCCTCTGCCACCTCTTCGGCAATGCCGATCAGTTGCTGACGCTCGTGCATGTCGAGAGCCTTTATCCAGAGATCCCGGAACCGGCGGATCGGATCTTCGGGACTGGTGACGTTTTTGGACGCCCACTCGCCGAAAACCAGCACCTCTTCCATGTCGCCCGGCCGGATGATGCCTTTCATGCGGTTGCGGACGACATTCTTCGCAGCGTCCAGATACATCGGTTTTTCCTTGGCAAGGCAGAGGAAGAAGGCCACCGCCGCAATCGCCGGATCGGCGATCGAGGCCAGCGGCGCTACCTCGGCCTGCTTGCGAAACTTTTTGCGCTTATAAGCGCCCCGCATCCGCTCGACGGAATCGATGATCTCGTTTCCCGCCTCACGCACCATTTTAAAACGCCAATACCAGATGACCGCGCCGCTGAGCGCCGCCACCAGAATACCGAGAAAAGCCATGATGAAACCCCACAATAAAACCCACTCGTTTTAGAGCGTCTTCTTTTGTCAGGTTCAAGCCTGGTAGTTGCATCCCTCACCGCCCCAAATAGTTCTCGATCACCTTCGGATCGGAACTGACGAAATCGATTGATCCCTCTGCCAGCACCGAGCCTTCCGCGAGGCACGTCACCTTGACGCCGAGGTCGCGGATGAAGCCCATATCGTGCTCGACGACGACGACGGACCGGGTCTTGGCGATGTCCTTGAGCAGGATTGCCGTCTCCGCCGTTTCCGCATCCGTCATACCGGCCACCGGCTCGTCGACGAGCAGCAGCTTTGGCTCCTGCGCCAGCAGCATGCCGATCTCCAGCCACTGTTTCTGTCCATGCGAGAGATTGGCGGCGAATTCGTCGCGGCGGTGGGTCAGCCGCACCGTTTCGAGGATTTCCTCGATGCGCGCCTTGTCTTCTCCCGAAAGCCGATAGAACAACGTCGAGAACACGCCGCGACGGCGGTTCAGCGCCAGTTCCAGATTGTCCCAGACCGTATGGCTTTCGAAGACCGTCGGTTTCTGGAACTTGCGGCCGATGCCGAGCTGCGCGATGTCGGCCTCGTCCTTCTTGGTCAGGTCGATCGTGCCGTTGAAGAAGACTTCGCCTTCATCGGGCCGGGTCTTGCCGGTGATGATGTCCATCATCGTTGTCTTGCCGGCGCCGTTCGGGCCGATGATGGCGCGGAGTTCGCCGGGCTCGATGACGATCGAGAGCGAATTCAGCGCCTTGAAGCCATCAAAGGAAACCGAGACGCCGTTGAGATAGAGCACGCTGTTAGGTTTGACGTCGGGAATCATGGCGCTCACTCCGCTGCCTGGATTTTCGGCTCGAGATCGTCTTCCTGCGCCGCGGGCGGGGCAGCATTGGAGACGGCTTTCCGTTTGCCGAGATATTGCGCGATCGTGCCGACGACGCCCTTCGGCAGGAACAGCGTGACGGCAACAAAGAGGCCGCCCAGCGCAAACAACCAGATCTCCGGGAAGAGGCCGGTGAAGATCGTCTTGCCGCCGTTGACGAGGATCGCACCGATGATCGGCCCGATCAGCGTCGCCCGTCCACCGACCGCCGTCCAGATGACGACTTCGATCGAGTTGGCTGGCGCGAATTCGCCCGGGTTGATGATACCGACCTGCGGCACGTAGAGCGCGCCGGCAATGCCCGCCATCATCGCCGAGACAACGAAGGTGAAGAGCTTGAAATGCTCGACGCGGTATCCGAGGAAGCGCGTACGGCTTTCCGCATCGCGCACGCCGACCAGCACCTTGCCGAATTTCGAGCGCACGATCGCCGAGGCGATCACCAGCGACAGCGCCAGGAAGACTGCGGTCGCGGCAAAGAGGCTTGCGCGCGTGCCGTCCGCCTGGATGTTGAAGCCGAGGATGTCCTTGAAATCGGTCATGCCGTTATTGCCGCCGAACCCCATGTCGTTGCGGAAAAAGGCAAGCAGCAGCGCATAGGTCATCGCCTGGGTGATGATCGAGAGATAGACGCCGTTGACGCGCGAGCGGAAGGCGAACCAGCCGAAGACGAAGGCGAGCAGGCCGGGCACGACGAGTACCATCAGCGCCGCGAACCAGAAATGGTCGAAGCCGTACCAGAACCAGGGCAGTTCCTTCCAGTTCAGGAACACCATGAAATCAGGAAGGATCGGATCGCCATAGACGCCGCGCGAGCCGATCTGGCGCATCAGATACATGCCCATCGCATAACCGCCGAGCGCGAAGAAGGCTCCATGGCCGAGCGAGAGGATGCCGCAGAAGCCCCAGACGAGATCGAGCGCCAGCGCCAGCAGCGCGTAGGTCAGATACTTGCCGAACAGCGCCATGATATAGGTCGGGATGTGCAGCGGATGGGCCGGGCCGGTTGCGAGATTCAGCACCGGCACGAGAATGGCGATCGCCAGCAAGAGGGCGACGGCGATGGAGATCCTGCGATCGAGCGATCGGAGAAGGAAGGCCGTTATCATGCTTCCACCGCCCTTCCTTTGAGTGCGAAGAGCCCGCGCGGACGCTTCTGGATGAAGAGAATGATGAGGACGAGCACCAGGATCTTGCCGAGCACGGCGCCGGCGAAGGGCTCGAGGAACTTGTTGACGACGCCGAGTGAGAGTGCACCGACCAGCGTGCCCCAGAGATTGCCGACACCGCCGAAGACGACGACCATGAAGCTGTCGATAATGTAGGATTGGCCGAGGTTCGGCGAGACGTTGTCAATCTGGCTGAGCGCCACGCCGGCGATGCCGGCAATGCCGGAGCCGAGCGCGAAGGTGAAGGCATCAACCCAGCCGGTGCGGATGCCCATCGACGACGCCATGCGGCGATTCTGCGTAACGGCACGCATCTGCAGGCCGAAGGCGGAGCGCTTGAGCAGCATCAGCAGCGTCAAGAACACGACCATCGAGAAGACGATGATCCACAGCCGGTTCCAGGTGATGGCGAGCCCGCCGAGATCGAAGACGCCGGACATCCAGCTCGGATTGCGGACCTCGCGGTTGGTCGGGCCGAAGATGCTGCGCACTGCCTGCTGCAGGATCAGCGACACGCCCCAGGTGGCGAGCAGCGTTTCGAGCGGCCGGCCGTAGAGATAGCGGATGACCGCGCGCTCGATCACCAGACCGACGAAGCCGGTAAAGACGAAGGCGGCCGGCACGGCAAAGGCCAGCGAATAATCGGCAAGCTCCGGAAAGGCGGAGGTTATGTATTCCTGCACGACATAGGTCGTATAGGCGCCGATCATCACCATTTCGCCATGCGCCATGTTGATGACGCCCATGACGCCGAAGGTGATGGCAAGGCCGATCGCGGCAAGCAGCAGTACCGAGCCGAGAGACAATCCGTACCAGATGTTCTGGACGATATCCCACAGCGCCAGACTGCGATTGATGGAGCTGATATCCGCCTGGATCGCCGGTTTCAGGTCTTCTGGCGCGGTTTCGAGTGTGGTCGTGAGGATGGTCAGCGCATCGCGATTGCCGCGCGCCGCAATCGTATCGATCGCAGCCTTCTTGTCTTCGACGCTCGCATCCGTCTTGAGCAGCAGCACAGCGCGCGCCGCTTCCATCGTATTCTTGATCTCAGCGTCCTTCTCGGCCGCAAGCGCCGAGTTCAGCAGGTCGAGATTGGCGGGATCGGCATCTTTCAGCAGACCCTGCGCCGCGGCAAGCCGCGCGGAACGGTCCGGGCTCATCAGCGTCAGCTGGCTGGTGGCGGCGCTGATGACGCCGCGAAGCGCGTTGTTGATCTTAACCTTTGTCATCATATCCGGATCGACATCGGCAGCGGCTTCGCCGGTGATCGGATCGGAATAGGTCGGTTCGTCATCCGTACCGCCCTGGAGGAGAACCGGGCCGCCATCGGAATTGACGTAGAGAAGGCCGTCGCTCAACTGCTGCAGGATCTGACTGACATGCTGGTCCTTGGAAGCGACCAACGCTTTGATGGCCGCTTCTCGTTCCGGAAAGTCGCCGACGCCGAGCGCGTCGATGAGCACGTGGATATCGTCCTGGGCCTGGACTTCGCTCGAGATTGTCAGGCCCGAAAACGTCAGACCCGGAAATGTCAGGAAAACCGTGATGAGGAAAATCTTTACGGCGCGATACATCGGCTTTCTCGCCCTTGATAGTGTTGGCCTCGCGGCGCGATCGCTGGGACAGAGCGTCCGCCCGGGATCAAACCCGGACGGAAGCCTTCAGGCAATCATCGGATCGGGGTCGTACTCAGGAACCCTTGCCACCGCACTTGCCCGTCGCAACGTTGAAGTTGCCGCAGGACATCGGCTTGCGCCAATCCGAGATCAGGTCCTTGGAGTCAGGCAGGTAGTCGGACCATTCATCACCGACGACGGCAGGTGTCTGCTGGACGATTTCGAACTGGCCGTTGGCCTGGATTTCACCGATCAGCACCGGCTTGGTGATGTGGTGGTTCGGCATGACGGTGGCATAGCCGCCGGAGAGGTTCGGAACGCTGACGCCGATGATGGTGTCGAGAACCTTGTCGGTGTCGGTCGTGCCGGCAGCCTGGACGGCCTTAACCCATGCGTTGAAGCCGATATAGGCGGCTTCCATCGGGTCGTTCGTCACGCGCTTGTCGTTCTTGGTGAAAGCGTGCCAGTCCTTGATGAACTTCTTATTGGCGGGGCTTTCGACCGACTCGAAGTAGTTCCAGGCGGCGAGATGGCCGACGAGCGGCTTGGTGTCGAGACCGGCAAGCTCTTCTTCGCCGACCGAGAAAGCGACGACGGGAATGTCGGTTGCCTTGATGCCCTTGTTACCCAGTTCCTTGTAGAAGGGAACGTTGGCATCGCCGTTGATCGTCGAGACGACGGCGGTCTTCTTGCCGGCCGAACCGAATTCCTTGATCTTGGAAACTTCGGTCTGCCAGTCGGAGAAGCCGAACGGCGTGTAGTTGGTCATGATATCTTCTTTCGGAATACCCTTCGAAATCAGATATGCCTCGAGAATCTTGTTGGTCGTGCGCGGATAAACGTAGTCCGTACCTTCGAGAACGAAGCGCTTGACGCCCTCTTTTTCCATCAGGTAGTCGACAGCAGGAATGGCCTGCTGGTTCGGAGCAGCACCGGTGTAGAAGATGTTGCGCGAGGACTCTTCGCCTTCATACTGGACCGGGTAGAAGAGGATCGAGTTGGTCTCTTCGAAAACCGGCAGAACGGACTTGCGCGACGAGGACGTCCAGCAACCGAAGACGGCCGCAACCTTGTCCTTCTGGATCAACTCACGTGCCTTTTCGGCAAACAGCGGCCAGTCGGAAGCCGGGTCGACGACGACGGCCTCAAGCTTCTTGCCGAGAAGGCCGCCCTTCTTGTTCTGCTCGTCGATGAGCATCAGCATGGCGTCCTTGAGCGTGGTCTCGGAGATGGCCATGGTGCCGGAAAGCGAGTGCAGAATGCCGACCTTGATCGTGTCGTCGGCGGCAACCGCACCGCTGAAGGCAGCCGAGGCCGCCATGACGGCGCCGAGTGCAGCGCCAGTAATAGTAGTTCTGAGATTCATCTGGTTGAGCCCCTCTTCTTGTTCCGCAACAGGCCGGAAACGGAGATTAACTGTTGCTTAAGGGACTATCGGGCGCTGCAGCGCAAAAACACATACGCAAAATGACGTAGGCGCGGGGGTCAAACAGGCAGACCAGGGAAGGAAGGGCATCCCCCGCAGCAGGGATGCCCTATCTCGATACCGGAATTTATCCGTCGATCGTCAAGGTAACTGAGGTCGGGCCGTAGGAGAGGCTCGCCTTGTGGCCGGAAACCGTGACCTTGCCGAATGTGCCAGTCACGGCACTCGCCTTCAGGATTTCGATCTTCGTTCCAGGCGTTGGGGCATAGCCATCGGCAATCGTCACGTCGAGGTCGCCGGCCAGCACTGCCTTGCCTTCGACAACCAGCGTGCCCGCGCCGTTTTCGCCGAGCGCCGACTTCGCCGTGGCATTGGCGACCTGCTGATAGTCACCGCTCACGGTCAAAGGCTTGTCGGCCGCCAGAACGAGCGAGCCGCCATTGAGCGTCAGCCCGCCACGACCGAAGGCCGACGGCGACAAGGCCACCAGCGCGCCCTCTTCCAGCACGGTGCCGCCGGAATAGCTGTTGGCGCCTGAAAGCCTGAGGATGCCGTTGCCGCGCTTCACCAGCCTGCCCTTGCCGGTAATGTCGTTCCGCCAGGTGTCGATCGAATTGAACCCGCCCTTTGCCGCGTCCATCGTCACGGTCACCTCCTGTTCGAACGCAGCGTAACCGTCGGCGGCGGCAAACAGGTTGAGACGGCCGTAACCTTCCGCATCGTCGAGGAGCGGGTAGCCGGAGGCGATCTCCGTCGTCTTCAGCACGTCGCGGCGCTGCTCGCCGTCCAGATAGGGCAGACGCGTTTCGAGAAGCGCTTCGGCGCCCTGCGGCACCCGCGCCGGCTGATCGGTCGCATGGATCGTCGGCAGGCCGTAGCTCAGGCGCTGCAGCACGTAGGCGCGATTGGCGTCATGATCGGCGAAACGGTCTGCGGCAAGCGGTGCCGCGTGGGCAGCGACTTCCAGCGCTCCTGCATCCGCAACGCCTGACTTGGCGATAAGCCATGCCTGCGCTTGGGCGTAAGCATCGCTCTTCAGCGCCGCATTGTCGGCCTTGTTCAGATTGTAGACGACCGTAGCGGTGCCGAGCATCCGGCCGCCCATCACGTCGAGAGGAGAATGCATGCCGGCGAGGATGCGGTCTTCACCCAGCTCGCTGGCGCGCGTGATCATTTCCTGAAAACGCTGCGGCACGAGGTAGGCCATGGCCAGCGCATCCCGCCAGGCTTCCGCCGTATGCCCGCTGGGGAAGCCGCCGTCCTCGACCGGCTTGCCGCTCTTGGCGGGCTCCAGCGTCGGGACGACCGATACGTCCTGGCTCCAGCGATAGGGACGGCCATATTTGAAATAGCGCTTGGCCGGTTCCGTCGAACCGTCACCGCTTGCGGCGTTGATGAAGTCGATTGCAAGGCCCATGTCGGGGTTGGCATCGGTCTTGTTTTCCGTATCCGGCTTGCTGCCGGCGCCGCGATTGTTGCCCTTGTCATCGTATTTGACCGTCGTCGCATCGACCGCCACCGCGGTGATCGTGGTGTTCTGCTTCGAGCCGGCCTTCCAGGCAGCCGTCAGCGGGCCGAGGCCGTCGACGATACTGGCATTCTTGCCGCGCCGATCGTCGAGATAGGCGGCCACCGCTTGATCGGCCGTCCGCGCCCGCGTCGCATTGACGACATAGGCGATGTTCGCATCATGGACGGCCTGGTTGACGATATGGCCGTCGGTCTTGCTGGCGGGAATACCGTCCCAATCCGTCTTGGCGACAGCCGGGCAATTGTCCTTGGCCGGGGCCTCGACACCCGCATCGACGAAAGGCGTGCGCGGAGTCCAGATTTCGAGGAAGCCGGAGAGAAGGTGAACGGCGGCGTTGGTGTCTGCCGTCGAGAAGCAGGCGTCACCGCGCTTGTTGGTGTTTCCGGCCTCCACATAAGGAACTTTGGCCGCCGTGGCCTGCTCGGCGCTGGCAAGCGATGGCACGATCGAAAGAAGGCAGACGAGGGCGGTGCTCAGGCGGCAGAGGCTTAAAACAGACATGGTGATACCCGAAATGGTTGAACGAACGCCGGGAGAGTTAGAGCTCTTATGTGACGGATCAATTGCAAATATATTGCCATTCTGTGAACCAGTCGGTGCCCGCCTCTTGCCTTTCCCAACCATCCCGCCAAAACTGCCAGAGAGACGATGAGCCCAACCGGAATGCCGGAAAGGAAGACATGGCAGCGCGCCAACGCATCATTCCGGTGAGACGCGAATACAATCGCTGGGTCGCCAACCAGACGCTGGAAGATTACGCGTTGCGCTTCACCGCAAAGAGCGCTCGCCATTTCTCCTCGCAGCGCATCTCGCAGACGGCGATCGGCGCGATCTCCTTCCTGGCGCTGGAGGCGATCGGCGGCGCGATCACCCTCTCCTACGGCACCACCAACGCCTTTTACGCCATTATCGTCGCCTCGGTCGCCATGCTGGCGATCGGCCTGCCGATCAGCCGCTACGCCATCCGCCACGGCGTCGACATCGATCTTCTGACGCGCGGCGCGGGCTTCGGCTATATCGGCTCGACCATCACCTCGCTGATCTATGCAAGCTTCACCTTCATGCTGTTTGCGATCGAGGCATCGATCATGTCCGGAGCGCTGGAGCTCACTCTCGGCATCCCGCTCTGGATCGGCTACATCATCAGCGCCGTCATGGTCATCCCGCTGGTGACGCACGGCGTGCGGCTGATCAGCAAGTTCCAGCTGATGACCCAGCCCTTCTGGATCGTGCTGAATATCCTTCCCTTCATCTTCATCGCCTTGCTGGACTGGGAAAAATTCGATCTCTGGCGCGCCTTCGCCGGCATCCGCCATGCCTCCGGCCCGCCCGGCACCATCGCCGAATTCGATCTTGTGGAGTTCGGCGCTGCTTCTGCCGTCATCCTGGCGCTGATGTCGCAGATCGGCGAACAGGCCGACTTCCTGCGCTTCCTGCCGCCGGATCCACAGCGCAAGTGGCGCCATCGCCTGGCGATCTTTCTCGCCGGGCCCGGCTGGGTCATCATCGGCGCCCCGAAGCTGCTTGCCGGTTCATTCCTGGTCGTGCTGACCTTCACCTCGGGTGTGCCCCTCGATCGCGCCGCCGACCCGGCGCAGATGTATCTGACCGCCTTCGGCTACATGGTCCCCTGGCACAATGCGGCGCTGCTGTTGATGGCTGCCTTCGTCGTCGTCTCGCAGCTGAAGATCAACGTGATGAACGCCTATGCAGGCTCCCTCGCCTGGTCGAACTTCTTCTCGCGGCTGACCCACAGCCATCCCGGCCGCGTCATCTGGTTGGTCTTCAACGTCGCAATCGCCCTGCTTTTGATGGAACTCGGCATTTACCGGCTGCTGGAGGAGACGCTCGGCATCTTCTCGATCATCGCCATGGCCTGGCTCTGCACGATCTCCGCCGATCTCTTCATCAACAAGCCGCTGGGCCTTGCTCCCCCCGGCATCGAGTTCAAGCGCGCCCACCTCTACGACATCAACCCGGTCGGCCTCGGCGCCATGACGCTGTCGGCGACGGTGTCGCTGATCGCCCATTTCGGTGCCTTCGGCGACATCGCCGCCTCGCTCGCCCCCTATATCACCCTCGTCATCGCGCTGATCACCTCGCCTGTCATCGCCTGGGCGACGAAAGGCAAGTTCTACCTCGCCCGCAAGCCGCGCCAGAGCTGGAAGAACCTGACGAGCATTACCTGCTCGGTCTGCGAACATCCCTTCGAACCGGAGGACATGGCCTGGTGCCCGGCCTACGCCGCGCCGATCTGCTCGCTCTGCTGTTCGCTCGACAGCCGCTGCCACGACATGTGCAAGCCCGCCGCCCGTTTCAACGCGCAGGTCGGCACCGTCGCCAAGGCGCTGCTGCCGGAAACCATTCTGGGGAAGCTGACGACGCGCCTCGGCCGCTACGGCATCGCCGTCGTGCTGGCATTGACGGCCATCGGCGCGATCCTGGCGATGATCGCCCATCAGGTCGCCTCCGCCTCACCCGCGACCGCCGAAGTCGTCAACCGCACCATCTTCATCGTCTTCTTCGTCTTCTCGGTAATCTCGGGCGTTGTCTGCTGGTTCTATGTGCTCGCCCATGACAGCCGCGTCGTTGCCGAGGAGGAATCCTCGCGCCAGAACACACTGTTGCTCAAGGAAATCGCCGCCCACAAGAAGACCGACGCCGCCTTGCAGAACGCCAAAGAGACGGCCGAGGCCGCCAACCGCGCCAAGAGCCGCTACGTCGTCGGGCTCAGCCATGAGCTGCGCACGCCGCTGAACGCCGTACTCGGCTACGCCCAGATCCTCGAACGCGACGAGACCATCCCGGCGCCGCGCCAATCCTCGATCAAGGTCATTCGCCGCAGCGCCGAACACCTCTCCGGGCTGATCGACGGCCTGCTCGATATTTCCAAGATCGAGGCCGGCCGCCTGCAGGTCTATTCCAACGAGATCAACATCCAGGATTTCCTCGACCAGATCGTCGATATGTTCCGCCCGCAGGCGCAGGCAAAGGGGCTCACCTTCATCCATGAGCGCTCGCCGGCCTTGCCGCAGTTCGTCCGTACCGACGAAAAGCGCCTGCGCCAGATCCTGGTCAACCTGCTCTCCAATGCCATCAAGTTCACCGACGAAGGCAGCGTCACCTTCGATGTCGGCTATCGCAGCCAAGTCGCGACCTTCACCGTCACTGACACCGGCCGCGGCATCACGGAGAAAGACCTGACCCGCATCTACGAACCCTTCCAGCGCGGCGAGGCTGAAAGCGTGCGGCCAATGCCGGGGCTTGGCCTCGGCCTCACCATCACCCGGCTTCTGACCAACACGCTCGGCGGCGAGATTTCGGTTTCGAGCGTGAAGGACGAAGGCTCGACCTTCCGCGTCCGGCTGATGCTGTCCGCCGTCATGCGCGCCGTGGCCGCCGCACCGCAAGAGAAGCGCATCGTCGGTTACGACGGCCCGCGCCGCACGGTCGTGGTCGTCGACGATAACGAGGACCACCGCGAGATGATGCGCGAAATCCTGGCGCCGCTCGATTTCATCGTGCTGACGGCGGCAGGCGGCGGCGAATGCCTGACGCTGATCGAGGGCATCATACCGGACCTCTTCCTTGTCGATATCCTGATGCCCGGCATGAACGGCTGGCAGCTCGTCTCGCGTCTGCGCGAGGCCGGTCAGACGGCGCCAGTGCTGATGCTTTCGGCCAATATTGGTGATGCGGCGGTTCTCAGCGACAGTGACGACAGCCATAACGATGCGATCGGCAAACCGGTCGACATCCGCCAGCTGCGCGACAAGCTCGCCCTGCATCTTGGCCTGAAATGGATCTTTGCCGATGCCGCGCCAGCCGTTCCTGTTAAGATCGAAGCGCCGATGCTGAGCCCAGGCGCTGCCCATATCCAGGAATTGCTGCGGCTCGGCGAGATCGGCTATATCAGAGGTATCGAAGCCAAGCTTTCCGACCTTGCCAAGGTGGAGGCAAATCAGCCATTCACAGAGGAACTTCGCGCCTATGTCGCCGCCTTCGATCTCGCCGGCTTCATGACCTTCCTGCACGACTTCGACGAAAAGGTGGAACCCATTGCCTGAGCCGGCCCTCCCCCGCGACATCGTTCTGCTCGTCGACGACTCGGCCGAAGCACTCGGCTTCTTGACCGACGCACTCGAACAATCCGGCTTCTCGGTGCTGATCGCCACGTCGGGCACGGCCGCACTTGGTATCGTCGAGCGCATCACGCCCGATATCATCCTGCTCGACGCGGTGATGCCCGCCATGGACGGCTTCGAGACCTGCCGTCGGCTGAAGGCGAATGCCGCGGTGGCACAGGTGCCTGTCATCTTCATGACCGGCCTGACCGAGACCGAGCATGTCGTGCACGCGCTGGAATCCGGCGGCGTCGATTATCTCAGCAAGCCAATCAATATCGATGAACTGCGCGCCCGCATCCGTGTCCATCTGCGCAACGCTCGCTCGGCCCAAAGCGCCCGCATCGCGCTGGACGCGGCCGGCCGCCATCTGCTGGCTGTCAAGGGCGACGGTGCCATCCACTGGTCAACGCCGCAAGCCACACGGCTGGTCAATGCGGCCATGGGCAGCGACGACGGCATGGAGATCGTCGTCCACCATATCGCCGACTGGATGCGCGACCGCGTCGCCGCGGTGCGCGACGGCATCATCTCCGTTGCCCATGCCGGCCAAGCGGCGCTGCAGCTCGCCTTCCTCGGCGCAATCGGCCCTGACGAATATCTCTTCCGCCTCACTGCCGCCAATCAGCGCAGCGACGACGCGGTGCTGCGCCAGCGGTTTTCGCTCACCCAGCGCGAATCCGAAGTGCTGCTCTGGATTGCCAAGGGCAAGGCCAACCGCGACATCGGCGAAATATTGGGACTGTCGGCGCGGACGGTGAACAAGCACCTCGAACAGATTTATGTGAAGCTCGGCGTCGAGAACCGTGCATCAGCCGCCGTGAAGGCCACGCATGTGCTGCACGAGATGTGAGATGGCGTTGGCGGCTGGTCGCTAAACCACCCGATCCGGCACATCCCTGCCCTCGAAAAACGCCGCCACGTTGTCGACTACCTTCATGCCCATGGCGGTCCGCGTCTCTTCCGTGGCGCTGCCGAGATGCGGCAGCACCATGACGTTCTCCATCCGCCGCAGCGCCTCCGGGACATCAGGTTCCGCCTCGTAGACGTCAAGCCCGGCGCCGCGGATCGTGCCCGCCTTGAGCGCTGCAATCAGCGCCGCCTCATCCACCACGTCGCCACGCGCCGTATTGATGAGAAAGGCGCCCGGCTTCATCGCCGTAAGCCGTGCCGCATTTATCAGGTGTCGGTTCTCTGCTCCACCGGGGCAATGCAGCGAGACGAAATCAGCCACCGCCAGCACGGACTCAATCGTCGGCAGCTGCCGCGCGCCGTAACGCGCCGCCTCCGGTGGATCGATCGGTGAACGGTTGAAGAACACCACATCCATGCCGAAGCCGAAATGGCAGCGTTGCGCGAAGGCCTTGCCGATTCGGCCGAAACCGATGATGCCGACCGTCTTCCCGGTCACCTTGGTGCCGACCATATGCGTCGGGCACCAGCCCTTCCATGCACCAGCGCGTACCTGCCGCTCGCCCTCACCGCCGCGCCGGGCAACGGAGAGCAGCAGCAACATGGCGATATCGGCCGTGCAGTCGGTCAGCACGCCCGGCGTGTTTGTGACCGCAATGCCTCTCTCCCTGGCAGCGGATATATCGATGTGATTGTAGCCGACGCCGAAATTGCCAAGGATCTTGGTGACAACAGGCAGGCCGTCGAAGACAGCGGCGGGCAACCGATCGGAAACCGTCGGCAATACGGCATCATAAGTCGAGAGCGCCAGCCTTAGCTCGTTTTCACCGAGCGGAATATCGTCAGGATTGAACGTCACGTCGAAACGTTCGGCAAGGACGGCTTCCACCGTGGCTGGCCAGCGCCGGGTGACGAGAATGCGGGGTTTGGACATGACGGTTCCACTCAACGCTTCAAAACGATGCCAAGAGTTAGACCAGCCAGGCGAAAATTGAAACGTCCGCAAAAAGAAAGAAGCCCGGTCGGAACCGGGCTTCGATAATCATGTCCCATAAAGGGGAGCGAAGCTTACATGCCCTGCGGGAAGTAGCTGTACTTGCCGTCCGGACCCTTCTTCCATTCGTACATGATGTAGCCGGGGATCTTCGGATCGCCCTTTTCATCGAACGAAATGTCGCCGAGAACGGTCGGGAACGGGCCCTTTTCCTTCATGGCCTTAGCAACGGCCTCAGGATCCAGCGAGCCGGCAGCCTTGGCAGCCCCGGCAATCGTCTGCATCGCAGCGTAGGAATAGAGCGTGTAGGCTTCCGGATTGAAACCAGCGGCCTTGAACTTTTCGACGAGTTCCTTGTTTGCAGGGTTCGCCGTCGGATCGGGGCCGAAGGTGTTCAGCGTACCGGCGACGGCGTCGCCAGCGATCGAGGCCAGTTCGTTCGAAACGATACCGTCGCCCGAAACCAGCGTCGCCTTCAGGCCCTGGTCAGCCGCCTGGCGGATGATGAGACCGGCTTCGGTGTGCAGACCACCCCAATAGATGATCGAGACGCCGGCTTCCTTCATCTTGGCGATGAGGGCCGAGAAGTCCTTGTCGCCGACATTGATGCCTTCGTAAATGACTTCCGTCACGCCGGCGGCGTTCATAGCCTTCTTGGTTTCGTCGGCAAGGCCCTGACCGTAGGGGGTCTTGTCGTGAACGACAGCGATCTTGGCGTCCTTGAAGTGATCGGCAAGATACTTGCCGGCGATGGCACCCTGCTGGTCGTCACGGCCGCAGGTGCGGAACGTGTTCCAGAGGCCCCGTTCCGTGAAGGTCGGGTTCGTCGCGGCCGGGGTGATTTCGAGGATGCCGTTTTCGGCATAGACTTCCGAAGCCGGAATCGAAACGCCCGAGTTGAAGTGGCCGATGACGAACTTGACGCCGTCAGCAGCGAACTTGTTGGCAACCGAAATGCCCTGCTTCGGGTCGGAGACGTCGTCGCCGAGTTCGATCTTGATCTGCTCGCCGTTAATGCCGCCAGCAGCGTTGATGTCGGCGGCCGCCTGTTCAGCACCCTTCTGGAGCTGAGCGCCGAACGCGGCGTTCGGACCAGTCAGCGGACCAGCGACAGCGATGAGAACGTCGGCCCACGCGTTGCCGCTGAAGGCGAGCATCGCCGTCAGAGCCACTGCCGACAGAAGAGACTTCTTCATATTATTACTCCCAATTTTTGGGCGGGTTCCGGTCCAAGGCCCAGCGCACTACCCACCATTGACTGCGCCAGGAAAGCTGTTCCACTCGGAAGGCAATTCATGCCTAGTTTCAACGGACTGTCAATGTTTGTCCTTCCACGAAAACGCGGAAGTCTTTTCGTACAGCCAGTAATAGTTGTTAACCATCTGATTGGTGCGGCGGTGGCGGAAGCCGGCCGTCGAGAAGACCAGCAGCGTCACGAAATCGAGGATATAGTAGAAGGTGCTAAGCATTGGCCCATTGAACAGGGCATGATGCAGGAACTGCATCGCCCAGGCGAGCAGAAATGTATAGACGATGACCAGCGGATAGTCGCTCCAGCCCTCGGCAACCGCTTTGCCGGCGCGCCAGGCCGTCCAGAAGCCTAAGAGCAAGACGATGACACGGATCGCCACAAGGGGGCCGACATCCGCTTCGAAGAAAAGTCCCTGCATGTCAAACTCTCCTTTCGACCTAGTGTCTTCCGCCTTCGAGATAGGCGGCGCGGACCTCGGGATTGGCAAGAAGCTCCTTGCCGGAGCCGCTCATCGTCACCTTGCCGTTCACCATCACGTAGGCGCGGTGAGAAAGCCTGAGGGCGGCGAACGCGTTCTGCTCGACGAGGAAAACGGTCAGCCCCTCCGCCTCGTTGAGCTTCTTGATCGCCTCGAAGATGCCCTTGACGATCAGCGGCGCAAGACCGAGCGAGGGTTCGTCGAGAAGCAGCAACTTCGGGCGCGCCATCAGCGCGCGGCCGATCGACAGCATCTGCTGCTCACCGCCCGAAAGTGTTCCGCCGCGCTGGGCGTGACGTTCCTTGAGACGCGGGAAGAGCGTGAAGATCTTCTCAACGTCTTCGGCGAAGTGTTTCAGATTGTCGAGGCCTGCGCCCATCTGAAGATTTTCCAGAACCGTCATGCGCGGGAAGATGCGGCGGCCTTCTGGCGACTGTGCAATGCGTAGACGGGCAATTTCATGCGTCGGCATGCGGGTGATGTCGCGGCCCTCGAAGACCACCGAACCGGTGCGGGCCTGCGGGCTGCCGCAGATCGTCATCATCAGTGTCGACTTGCCGGCGCCATTGGCGCCGATCAGGCTGACGATCTCGCCCTTGTTGACGTGGACATCGACGCCGGCCAGCGCGCGGATATTGCCGTAATAAGTTTCGACGCTGTTGACCTGAAGGAGCGGTTGACCGGTCATTACTTCATCGCCCATCAGTTTGCGCCTCCTTCGAGCTGCTCGACGGCTGCGATCACCTCTTCCACTTCTTCATCCTCGACACCGAGATAGGCCGCGATAACCCTCGGATCGTTCTTCACGTGATCCGGCGTGCCATCGGAAATCTTCTGACCATATTCGAGGACGACGACGTGGTCGGAGATTTCCATGACCACCGACATGTCGTGCTCGATCAGCAGGATCGACGTTCCTGTTTCGGCGCGAATGCTCTTCAGCAGCGCGTTGAGCGTTGCCGATTCCCGTGGGTTGAGGCCGGCAGCCGGTTCATCCAGGCAAAGCAGCTCGGGGCCAGTGCACATCGCGCGGGCAATTTCGAGACGCCGCTGGGCGCCGTAGGGCAGGTCGCCGGCGGGGTCGTCGGCGCGGTCGATCAGGTCGGCCTTCTCAAGCCAGAAACGGGCAAGCTCGATCGCCCCGGCCGCTTCCCGCTTATAGGGGCCGACACCGATGAGGCCGAGGATCGTATAACCCGATGCCTTCATCAGCTTGTTGTGCTGGGCAACCAGCAGGTTTTCTAGAACGGTCAGGCCGGAGAACAGCCGGATGTTCTGGAAGGTACGTGCGACCTTGGCTTCCCTGGTGATGCGAAAGTCCGGAAGGCGCTCCAGCAGGTATTGCTTGCCGCTCTTCTGGTTGAACGTGATCATGCCCATCGTCGGCTTGTAGAAGCCGGTGATGCAGTTGAAGACGGTGGTCTTGCCGGCGCCGTTCGGCCCGATCAGCGCGGTGATATCGCCGCGCTTGGCTTCAAAGGAGAAGTCGTTGATGGCCATCAGGCCGCCGAACTTCATCGACAGGTGTTCGACCTTGAGAAGAGTGTCATCAGACATCGTATTCGTTACGGGGCTCATCAACCATGGCCCTCCTTGATGAAGCTTCCGGATATCGCCTTGCGCTCTCTGAGGAAGGCTGTCGGCTCACGCGAGCCGACGAAGCCGCGCGGCTTGAACAGCATGACGACGACCATGGCGAGGCCGAAGATCAACATGCGGTAGAGTTCCGGCGTAAAATCGGGTCCAAAGATGAGTTTTAGGAAGTCCATGCTGCGCAACAACTCGGTGCCGCCGACCATGACGATGGCGGCAATCGCGATGCCGGTCAACGAACCCATGCCGCCGAGAACGACGATAGCGAGAATGACGGCCGATTCCAGGAAGACGAAGGATTCCGGCGAAACGAAGCCCTGGCGGGCGGCGAAGAACGAGCCGGCGAAACCGGCAAACATCGCGCCCGTCGCAAAGGCGGTGAGTTTGGTCGTCACCGTATTGATACCGAGCGAACGGCAGGCGATCTCGTCTTCGCGCAAGGCTTCCCAGGCGCGTCCGATCGGCATGCGGCGCAGCCGGATGGTGACATAGGCCGTCAGCATGCAGAGCGCCAGGATCAGGTAAAAGAGGAAGATCTTGTAATAGGCCGAGGAGATCGGCAGGTGAAAGAGCTTGGCAAAGCCGCCGGCCGTCGCATCGAAGGGAATGCCGAAGAGTGTTGCCTTCGGGATGCTCGAGATACCGAAAGTGCCCTTCGTCACTTCAGTCCAGTTGATGAGGACGAGACGAATGATTTCACCGAAGGCAAGCGTCACGATGGCCAGGTAATCGCCGCGCAGGCGCAGCACCGGGAAGCCGAGAATGACGCCCCAGAGTGCCGCGAAGATGCCCGAAAGCGGCAGCAGTACCCAGAAGGACAGGCCGAAATAGCTCGAAAGCAGCGCGTAGGAATAAGCGCCAACAGCATAGAAGGCGACATAGCCGAGGTCGAGCAGGCCGGCGAGGCCGACGACGATGTTCAGCCCCCAGGCGAGCATTACATAGATCAGGATCTGGATGCCGAAATTGTCGACATATGTCAGCGAGCCCTGAGGGCCTTTGAACGCCACCACCACCATGGGATAAAGCAGCAGCGCGATCAGCGCGATCTTCAGGAAATGCCGGTGGAAGAAGCTCTTCTCGGTTGAGATGTCGAGTTCGCCCTGTCTCGACTTTGCCAGCTTGCGGCTATCGAGATGCGGCCGCAGGAAAACCACCGTGGCGAAGCGGCCGATGGCGGCGACCGCGACGAAGATCGCAAGCAGGCCCCAGCGCTGGACAATGATCAGCTCGTTGCTGATGTTCTGGTCGGTCTTGAGGCCGACATAGAGAACGAACATGCCGAACGACAGGACGGCGGCGAAAAGAGCTTCGGTAAGGCCTTTGCGGACAAGTCCGGCATCGGGCTTGCCTGCAGAATTTTCGATGTTTGCCATGACGTTATACCTTCTCGACTTCCGGCCGCCCGAGGATGCCGGTCGGCTTGAAGATCAACACGAAAGCCAGGATCGCAAAGGTCGCGACGTCCTTATAGGCGATGGTGAAGTATGCCGACCACAGCGACTCGATAAGGCCGATAAGGAGGCCGCCGAAGACGGCGCCGGGTAACGAACCGATACCGCCGAGAACGGCTGCCGTGAAGGCCTTCACACCGGGCGTGAAGCCGTCGTTAAACGAGGCGACGCCATAATACATCAGGTACATCGTGCCGGCGACGGCTGCGAGTGCCGCACCCATAACGAAAGTGATCGAGATCGTCTGGTCGACGTTGACGCCGAGCAGCGCTGCCATCTTGCGATCCTGCTCAGTGGCGCGCTGGGCACGGCCGAGTGCGGTACGATTGACGATGTACCAGAAGATCGTGAGCAGCACTGCCGTGATCACGATGATGATGATCTGTTTCAGCGACACCGAAATGTTGCCGAACTGGTAGACCGAGCTCACCATCGGCGGAATCGGCTTGTTGCGTGGACCCTGCGTCACCTGGATGAAATTGGACAGCGTGATCGACATGCCGATCGCGGTGATCAGCGGCGCCAGGCGGAAGGAACCGCGCAGGGGACGGTATGCGACGCGCTCAATCGTCCAGTTCCACAAGCTCGTCATCAACATCGCGACGACAAGCATCGCCAGCAGCAGAACTGCCACCGGGAGACCTGCGAAGATGGATGTGAGGACGAGGAAGACGATAAGAGCGGCGAAACCACCGAGCATGAAGATGTCGCCATGGGCGAAATTGATCATGCCGATAATGCCGTAAACCATCGTATAGCCAATAGCCACAAGGCCATAGATGGATCCGAGCGTCAGCCCATTTAAGAGCTGCTGGACGAAATACTCCATATGTCGTTTTCCCCTGGATGCGAGCGAAACACGCTGCATCTCTTTTTGGTTCTTCAGTTCTCCGTTTCAGAGAACCTCATAGGCCGAATGCATAGCGGTTTCGTTGGAAATGTGAAGACAAAAAGGATTTACTCCGACAGATTCTTGTCAGAACAGGCCTAACTGGCGCGTTTTGAACCAAAATCCACAGAAAAACGGCAGAGCAGGGCCTATTTTTAGCCAGAAACTGCCACGGGCTTAACCATGCGGAGATATCGCCGTCGATTTCCTGCCCCGCTTGCTGCGTAAGCTATTCCACAGAATTGGAAGATGGAGCAAATTCAGACCCCAAGGCAGCCTCTCTGACGAATGCCATTTCACGAACAATACCCGATCTTCGTCTGACAAGGCCGAAAACTTATGGTAGCATCATCAAGCTGTGTATTGAGGGATGCAGAGCATGACGGGGAACACCATATAACTTAAGTATCTGGTTGTAATAGGGATGGTTTGCGGACGAGCGACAACGGGGTGCTCGCCGCGTGGCGAACGGCAAAAGGACAATGCTGAGGACATTTGAAAAGGCGGCACTCGAAGCCGGCAGGGCCATCATCACGGTCTTGCACGAAGGCTTCCCCGTCGCCATGAAGGCGGATGCCAGTCCGGTCACGGTCGCCGACGAGGAGGCTGAACGCATCATCCTCGCTCATCTCGCCAGAGATTATCCCGAAATACCCGTCGTGGCGGAAGAATCGGTCGCCGCCGGAAAAGTGCCCGACATTGCCGGCCGCGGCTTCTTTCTTGTCGACCCTCTCGACGGGACCCGCGAGTTCGTCGACGGACGGCAGGAATTCACCGTCAACATCGCCTATATCGAGAACGGCGCCCCGGTGGCGGGCATCGTCTACGCGCCAGCGCTCGGACTTGCCTTCTCGGGAGAACGCGGCCACGCCGAAAGGCTCGTCGTCGCGGACGATTTCACGGTTGGCGCACGCAGCACAATCACTGTGCGCGAGCAGCCTGACGACAGGCTGGCGCTTGCAAGCCTTCGCCACAACAGCCCGGAGACCGGAAGCTTCCTCGCCGACCACGCGATCTTCAAATGCACCAATATCGGCTCCTCGCTGAAATTCTGCCTGCTAGCCGAAGGCAAGGCCGACGTCTACCCGCGTTTCACCCGCACGATGGAATGGGACACCGCGGCCGGCGATGCGGTGCTGCGCGCCGCTGGCGGTTCGACGGTGACGCTGGACGGAACGCCGCTGACCTATGGCAAGACGGGAACCGCGGCCGATTTCGACTTCGCCAACCCGAACTTCATCTCCTGGGGCGGCAGGAAACGCGTCCTCGAACCGGCGTGACCATCCTTAGGATCGTTGAATACCGGCAAGCGGCGCGATTCTCTGCATCGTAACCATGAGCTCAGACCTGTCGCGACAATCCGCGACCGGCCTCGGGCATGCGCGCCTCAACTGCGCAAGCGTCCCTCCGTAAAGCGCATCCACGATCCCCTCTCCAGCTGTGAAGTGATTCGCGTTATCGGGCCTCACTGAGCGATTCGGGCCGCAAATTCGTTGTCCTGCATCTTTTCAAGACGCTGCGCGCCATCAATCTTGCCTTGATTTTGTCACATTTCGGCACGGCTTCGACAGTGATCGATATCTTCATCAGAAAAATTTCGGCCCGTGTTCCGTTAAGAAATATGCTTAAGAGACCTGGGTCACGTGTCGAAACGGCACGTCGCCACCCCCCTGTGAAGCCCTGCCAAAGGCCTAGAAACTTTGACAAAATTCCAATTCTTAACGAAATATCATGAGCTTGCCTCAACTTAACGCACATGCGAAAGATTTGCTGCGATGCGATATTTCTCTGGACACCATTACACAATTGTCGCATTTTTCCGTTTTAGTAGGGTTACCAAGACCTGAGTGCAGCCCTGGTGACAGGGTTAACCATTGATCGCCTATTGCCGCCGCGCCCCCCTCGAAGACAACAGAGTACGATCCTTGAGCATCACGGAACTAAACAACAGCATTTCGACAGACTCCTTCCGGCCGAGCCGCCGCCAGCAGCCGAGCCTGAAGATCCAGACCCCTGTTATCCATAGCGATGCGCCGCAGGCGCCGTTGGTGGATCTGGTCCTGAAGCGGGCGTTCGACATTTTTTCGTCGTTGAGCGCCCTCCTCGTCCTCGCCCCGTTCCTTCTGTTCGTCGCCCTGCTGATCAAGCTCGACAGCCCGGGACCGGTGCTCTTCAAGCAGACCCGCTGGGGCAAGAACTGCAAGGCCATCAAGGTCTACAAGTTCCGTTCCATGCGCACCGACCTCTGCGATGTCTCCGGTGTTGCCCAGACGGTGAAGAACGATCCGCGCATAACTCGCATCGGCGCCATCCTGCGCCGCACGAATGTCGATGAGTTGCCGCAGCTGCTGAACGTGTTGCTGGGCCACATGTCGGTCGTCGGCCCGCGTTGCCATGCAATCGGCATGCGCGCCGGCGGCATGCTCTACGAAGAGCTCGTACCGGAATACCATCAGCGCCATGCGATGCGCCCCGGCATGACGGGTCTTGCCCAGATGCGCGGCTTGCGCGGCCCGACCGATCGTCCGGCCAAGGCGCGCGCCCGCATCGCCAGCGATCTCTATTACGTCGGGAATTTTTCGATCGTGATGGACATGCGCATCATTTTCGGAACCGTCGTGTCGGAGCTGACCCGCGGAAAAGGCTTTTAAGCTTTAAGCTTTGTGAGAAGAGACCGGCTGCCTTGTGCATGTCGCCGAAAAGTGTGCAGCGGTTTTGCGAAACCGACATGCATAAAACAAAGACCTAAAGCGCGATGCCACGCGCTTTAGAGCATCCGGCACCGGAATGCTCTGGCGACCGCCTGCATGCGGTTGACCGAATCGAGTTTGCGCATCGCGCTCTTCAGATAACCTGCCACCGTGTGCGACGAGAGATCGAGAATGATCGCGATCTCGTCGCTGCTCTTGCCGGCCGCCGACTACAGCGCCGCGCGTCTTTTTAGACGCGCAAAGGACGCTGTAGCACTTTGAATTGCCGCCTGATTCCTTAAGTCGATTCCGATTTAAGGAATCAGGCGGCGTCGCAGGCATTCGATTTCGCGCCGGGTGAGCGTCTCCGACGGACTGTTTCCGGGTTGCCATTGCGCGAAACCTTGTCCAGAAGCTCCATGCAGCCGTAAAGCAGCGCCATCGCCTGCTCCCGCGTGGGCATAGGACAGTCGCCTCAGAAGGCGAAGATGTATTGTTTCAGGTCAGCGTCATGCAGCGCGAAGGCGAAGGTATTCTTCAGCCCGTGCAGCTGAAAGAGCGTGTTGAGTCTGCGGTTTTCCTGATTGGCGGCGCTGCCCGCAAACGACCCCTCTTTGCAGAAGATCGGCACGATCGTCCGCTTCATCGCGGTCACCAGTCTGCTGCAATAGAAGAGATCGGCGGCCTCGTAAAAGCCGACCAGGCTTAGCGGCCAGTTCCTGATCAGCCGGTTTTCGATGAAAGCCGTACGGTCGCCGCGCGGGAAAACCGAGAGCAGATAAAAATCGAAGCCCGCAAGCTTCGCCATCTCCCCGAGCCGTTCCTTGCCGTCGTTAAACGAAGCCCCGGCGCCCACGGCCTTCGAAGGCGAAAATGCAGCATCCTCAGCGCAGTCGTCGACTGCGCGCTCAGGTCTTTCCATCTTCGTATCCTCGTAAGGCCAACTTCGGCTCGGCCTCGCTGCCGGCGGCGAGAAGCTCGCGCCGTAGCATCAGCAGAGACGGATTTCTGCCCCGCATCCCGAGGACACGAAGCGTCAAAAGCGCAAACTGGACTGATGCAGCGGGAAGAGCGGAGTCGAAGTCTTGCGCTCATTCCTTTGTTGCAGCGCTTAGAAGATCATCCCGGGAAATCAGCTAATCTTTATTCCGCATGGCTCCCATGCAGGCGCTACAAATTGACGTAGCGGCAGGCGGCCGCCCCCAAATCCGCGGCCCGAGGGCATCTAAATTTGTTATCAAAGTCTTACGATGGGTTTAGGCAATTTTTAAATGTGGCAGGCTAGAGTGGGGTTCGTGGTCTTGCGTTGTGTAGAGAGTCCAATGACCGAAATGATACGTCCCCGAGTAAAATATGTCATCGGCCCCGATGGCAGCCCCCTGACGATCGCGGATCTTCCGCCGCCCAATACGCGGCGCTGGGTGATTCGCCGGAAGGCAGAGGTTGTCGCGGCTGTTCGCGGTGGCTTGTTGAGCTTGGAAGAGGCCTGCGAGCGTTATACGCTCACGGTCGAAGAATTCCTCTCCTGGCAGTCGTCGATCAACAGCCACGGTCTCGCCGGCCTGCGCACCACGCGCATTCAGCAATATCGTCACTGATCACCCGCCAGCATCGACGACATCTATTTCGGGCCGGACGCATCTCCCATCAGGGAATGAAGAAGGCCCGAAATCATTGACGAGGCTGCGTAGCACCAGAGGCCTGGCTGCGTGAAGGCAGCCGCCAGCCCCGTCGTCTTCGCCGCCGCAATGACGATCGCGACCAGCAGCACGTCCATCATCGACCACTTGGACAGATGCGGTACGACACGACGATAGAACAGGCTGCCGGCCCCACCGCCGGTGGCCGTCGCTTCTGCGGCGATCCCGATCATCTTCAGAGACGGGAGCAGGATCGAAACCAGTGCAACGATCGCCGCCAGCAGCCCGTCCCCGCCTTGCCAAAGCGAGACGATGATTTCGATGAGGGACGGCGTCTCGTCGAAGAAATACAGCGTCTCGAAATGGACCAGCGGTAACACGAGGCCGAGCGCCAGGAAGAACGGCGCGGCCACGAGAAGCACGGGGCGAATCATCGAGAGCGCCTTCATTGCCCTGAACCTCGTATCGATCCGATATTTTGCATGAACACTCCGTCTTGTATCTGTCTTGCCTCCACGGCTTGGCACGACCGCGCCGCCATGTCACGGTCCGCTACGACGCTATCCGTTACGAGGAAAGACAATGAACATTCGAAACGAGGAAGGCGCCTCCGGCGGCCGGTATGCGGCCGAGGTGGAGGGGCACGAGGCCGAGATGACCTATTCGCGCACATCGCCGAAGCTCGTCATCATCGATCACACGGCCGTTCCCGATGCGTTGCGCGGCAAGGGTGTCGGCCAGGCATTGGCGCTCCACGCCGTGGAAGCAGCCCGCACCGGCGGATGGAAGATCATCCCGCTTTGCCCGTTCTTCAAGGCGCAGGCGCAACGCCATCCGGAATGGAAGGATGTCGTGAACTAGCGCATCTGGTCGAAAATCGGAGTCGATTTTCGGAAAGCACGATGCGCGGATTGAAAGAGTTAGAGCGTCCTTTGCGCGTCCGAAAGGACGCACGGCGCTCTATTGCGCGTCGCTCAAAGACAGGCTGCAGGTTTGGGGCGGCGCATAAAAAGTCATGACTCGCGTCGCGTGAATCACGCTCGATGTGACCCGCTTTGGAGGTAGCTTCTTCAATCGCCTTCGGCGTGACAGCCTCGATTTCGGCGACAGCTGCGCCGAGGCGCTCGCCGATAGGCGAAAACACCAAAAGCCATGTATGACGGACAGCGCGCCCGTCATACATGGCTTCTCAGCGGCGATCCCAGGCGCCGAAACCGGCGCCCACCGTTTTTCTCTTACGCCCTTGCTCGGGCGCCGCTGTCACGCTCTTCCAGCGCCGTCGCCCTTGCATATTCCGCCTGCATCTCCTCGAGCGCCATTTCCAGCGTCTCTTCCTGCGTCTTCAGTTCCTTGATCGAAACCTGCAGGTTATCGGCCCGCTGACGCGCGGCCTTGGCGAAGGTCGGATAAGCAAAGTGATTCGGGTCGGAAATACCGGACTTCTTTTCCTCGACGACGATCTGGCT